>Ga0136654_1000033_pt1 | contig 47653 bp, 45 predicted proteins | sample InaspJWI70metaG_FD_94865 | JGI IMG/M metagenome (GOLD analysis project Ga0136654, IMG submission 94865) | Marine gutless worms symbiont microbial communities from Oahu, Hawaii - Inanidrilus sp. 1 OAHU.JWI-70 metaG (version 2) | ecosystem: Host-associated > Annelida > Digestive system >... | reverse complement strand
GTTTACCTGCTGATTCAGGACGACAAGGCGGAGTTACGCTCTGCCGAGCACCTGTGGGGAAAATCCGCCTGGGAAGCCGACGATATCGTGCGCGCCACCCATCAGGATCCGCAGCTGCGGATCGCCTGCATCGGGCGTACCGCCGAACAAGGCTGCCTCTATGCGGCGGTTATGAATGACAAGCATCGCGCCGCCGGCCGTTCCGGGGTCGGTACCGTCATGGCGTCGAAGAACCTCAAGGCGGTAGCGGTGCGCGGCACCGGCGGTATCGGCAATGTCAACGATGCCGAGGCTTTCATCGCGGCGACCAACGACGGCAAGGCGGCGCTGGCCGAAAACGCGGTCACCGGTCAGGGACTGCCGGCCTTCGGCACGCAAGTGCTGATGAATGTCATCAATGGCGTCGGGGCTCTGCCGGCGCGCAATATGCGTGATGTCGGGTTCGAGGGCGCCGAGAATATCTCCGCCGAAGCCATGGCCGAGCCGCGCAAAAGCGACGGCAAGGCGAATCTGACCACCAATGGCGCCTGCTTCGGCTGTACCATCGCCTGCGGCCGCATCTCCACCGTCGATCCGACCCATTTCTCGGTCAAAGACAAGCCGCAGTACCAGGGTAATTCCGGTGGCCTCGAGTATGAAGCCGCCTGGGCGCTGGGCGCCGATACCGGCGTCGACGACCTCGATGCACTGACCTATGTGAACTTTCTGTGCAACGAAGACGGCATGGATCCGATTACCTATGGTGCCACCGTGGCCGCGGCCATGGAAATGTTCGAAGACGGGACTATTACCACCGAGGAAACCGGTGGTATAGAACTCAAGTTCGGTAGCGCGGAAGCATTCGTCGCGATTACCGAGCAGTTCGTCACCGGCGAAGGCTTTGCCAAGGATTTGGGGCTCGGATCGAAACGGTTGTGCGAAAAGTACAAGCGCCCGGAATTGTCGATGACGGTCAAGGGCCAGGAGTTCCCGGCCTACGATCCGCGCGGTATTCAAGGTATCGGTCTCGCCTACGCAACCTCGAACCGGGGTGCTTGCCACCTGCGAGGATATACCATTGCCTCCGAAGTGTTGGGTATTCCGGTCAAGACCGAAATGAACGATACCGACGGCAAGGCCGAACTGGTCAAGGCATTCCAAGACGCAACCGCGCTAGTCGATTCGGCTGGACTGTGTGTCTTCACGACGTTTGCCTGGGGCATGGATAATATTGCGCCGCAGATCGATGCCGCCTGCGAAGGTGACTGGAGCGTCGAGAACTGTCTCGAAACCGGCGAGCGTATCTGGAACATGGAGCGCCTGTTCAACGAGGCGGCCGGTTTCACCGCCGATGACGACAAGCTGCCCAAGCGGCTGTTGAAAGAAGTCATCAAGGCCGGGCCGACCGAGGGCCAGGTGAATCGGCTCGGTGAAATGCTGCCCAAGTATTACGAGGCCAGAGGTTGGACCGCGGACGGTAAGATCCCTGACGAAACTCGCCAGCGGCTTTCGCTTTAACCTGAAACAATCCCCCGAGCACCCAATGATGACGCTCGGGGGATTATTACCTAAATTTTGGGCGGTAAATTAGAATGCCCGAAAATTGATTTCCCGCGAGCGCCTGAAAGCACGCTGCGCAAATCCGCGGTTTACCTGCCGCTAATCGAGGTTTGAGTACGGAGCCGAAGCCGCTTTCGCGGATAACGATTATTTTTAGAGGTGCGCTTCATGCAACATTTAATCGTAGGTGCGGGTCCCGCCGGTGTGATCGCCGCCGAGACGCTGCGCAAGGCCGATCCGGATGCGGATATCGCAATTATCGGGGATGAGCCCGAGCCGCCTTATTCGCGCATGGCGATTCCCTACTACCTGATTAACGACATCGACGAATCCGGCACTTACCTGCGGGATCCAAAACGGCATTTCGCAGAGTTGAACATCGAACTACTGCAGCAGCGGGTCGATAGCATCGACACCGGCGGCAAAACCGTGACTCTCGCCGATGGCGCCAAGCGCAGCTACGACAAGTTGTTGTTGGCGACCGGCTCACATCCGATAAGCCCGCCGATACCCGGGCTGGATTTGCCGCAGGTGCATTCCTGCTGGACGCTCGAGGATGCGCGCAACATCATCGAACTGGCGCAATCCGGATCCAACGTGGTGTTGATCGGCGCCGGTTTTATCGGTTGCATCATTCTCGAGGCACTGGTCAAGCGCGGCGTGAATCTGGCGGTGGTCGAAACCGGCAACCGCATGGTGCCGCGCATGCTCGACGATAAGGCCGGTGGTTTGCTCGAAACCTGGTGTAAAAATAAGGGTATCGATGTGCATACTTCCTGCAGCGTCGACGCCATTAGCGATTCCGGGAGCGGAGTGGAGGTTACCTTAAGCGACGGCGGCAAGTTGAGCGCAGCACTGGTCATCACAGCGACCGGGGTCAAGGCGAATATCGATCTAATCGCCGACAGCGATATCAAAATCGACCAGGGTGTTTTGGTAAACCGGCGGATGCAGACCAGCGACCCCGACGTGTATGCCGCCGGCGACGTGGCGCAGGGGGTCGATTTTTCCACCGGTAATTTCGAAGTGCAGGCGATTCAGCCAACGGCAACCGATCATGGGCGCATCGCGGCGCTCAACATGGCGGGGCAGGGGGACGAACACCACGGCACGCTCAACATGAACTTGCTCGATACGGTGGGTTTGATTTCCTGTTCCTTCGGCCTGTGGATGGGTGTCGACGGCGGTGACAGCGCCGAACTCTATAACCCGGACGAATTCCAGTACATCAATCTGCAGTTCGACGGCGATCACTTGGTCGGCGCCAGCAGCGTCGGTAAAACCCAGCATGTCGGGGTAATACGCGGGTTGATCGAGTCGAAAATACATCTCGGCGACTGGAAAGACCGATTGCTGCAGGATCCGACCGCGATCATGGAAGCCTACCTTGCCTGCACGCAGGAATTGTCGTATCAGTAAGTCGGTATGAACATCAACATCGAGTTTTATGCCTCGTTGATGAAATATCTGTCGCCCGGCAAGAGTCGTTTCAGACGAGAGGTTGAGGTTGAAGACGGCATTACGCTGAGCCGCCTGATCAAGCAGTACAACATCGCCGAAGATCAAGCGCACCTGGTGTTGGTCAACGGGTTGTTCGTCAATTGTGGGGCCGATCGCGACAATCGCGCACTGATCGAAGGCGACGTGGTTTCGATCTGGCCGCCGGTCGCAGGTGGTTGATTCGGGCCCGCGCACAGGATGAAGGCAGACAGCTATTCGAAATCAAACCTGGTCGAATATGAAATGGGTTACGGTGCCGATGAATTCGGCAAGGTTTTACTGGGACCCTTCAGCGGTGACCGCAGCGACTTCGATGCAACCGAGATCGGGCGCCATCACTGGCAGGTTTCGCGTGCGGCCTGCGCCTTCGAACTGGACGTCAAAGTCAGCGAAATGCCACCGCGAAAACTGGGTTTGTTCAAGCTGCCGGTGCTCGACGTGAAGTTCGATTTCGGCAATACCGAGTCTTCGCTGCGCGACGAATTCCTGCATCGCTTTCATCAGTATTTTCACAAGGGCGGCGGATGAAACCGGCGCAAAAAGACCGCTTTGCGCGTCATATTCGCTTGCCTCAAATCGGTGAAAAGGGCCAGCAGGCCATACTCGATGCCAGCGCGCTGATCGTCGGCGTCGGCGGACTCGGATCCCCGGCAGCGATGTATCTGGCCGCCGCCGGCGTCGGCAAGCTGGTCTTAAGCGACTACGATATCGTCGAAACCTCGAACCTGCAGCGCCAGATTATTCATCGCAACGAGGCGGTCGGCGAAAACAAGGTCGAGTCGGGGCGGCAAACCCTCAAGGCGCTCAATCCGGACTGCGAAGTCGATGTGATCGGCTACCAGATGGAAGCCGACGAGCTGCGGCAAGTCGTCGATTCGGTCGATATCGTGCTCGACTGCAGCGACAATTACCCGACCCGGTTTGACGTAAACCGGAGCTGCGTCGAAACCGCCACCACGCTGGTAACCGGTGCCGCAATCCGACTCGAAGGGCAGATCATGAATTATCAGCCTGGCGCCGACAGCGCCTGCTACCAGTGTCTTTATACGCATGCCTACGGCGCCGAGGAATCCTGTGAACTGGAAGGCGTGCTAGGGCCGGTCGTCGGCGTCATCGGTACGTTGCAAGCGTTACAGGCCTTGCTGATTCTGGCCGGGCGCGGCGAGGCGCTGGTGAATCGGCTACTGTTGTTCGATGCCTACGCGATGGAATGGCGCGCGGTGACCTTGCCGAAAAACCCCGATTGCCCGGCTTGCGGCAAATCTTGATTTCCGATCTGCGCGCCTGAGCTCAGCGGACTACGCTGATCCGCGAAGCGGAGAGTCGCTTTATTTGGGGTGTGGAAAATAACCCAGGTTGTTGCGCTGAGGCGGTTTTTTTCGATGGGCGCCGTCGCGGTAGCGATGTTTGAACATTCGCGCCGAGCGGTAATGGCCGATTTTGCGGTGTGCGGGCCCGCGCCGGCCTGCCCGATAACGCTTGGCGGCCGGGCGCTCGACATAGACGACCCGTGGCTCGGGGCCGACGTTTGCGGCTTCGAGCCGGGCTTTTTCCAGTTCGATCCGATCGCGCCGCCAGCGCTCGCGCTGCAGGCGTTGCCATTGATTGGCAATCGAATGGAAGCCTGCTTCCCGGGTGGTGTCTTTTGTGGCGGCCAGCTCGATTCGGGTTACCGGCACGCTCGAGCCGGGCGCCGAGTCCGAGTAATGAGTAAGACCGTCCGCATCGACCCATTTATGCACCACGGCGGCGTGGGCCGAGGTTAATGCGGCCGCAATCAGGCTGGCGCCCAAGATGAGCTTACAGGCAAGTGACATAAAAATCTGACCACGTCAAAAACCGATAGTTCGGGCATTTTGCGCCGATTTTCACGACTAATTCACAGTTATTTGTCCCATTTTAGGCAAGAATTATCATTTTCGAGCTGCTAGTATGGCGCAAAAGGAAGTATCAACTTGCGCATTCTTATGCAGTCCGTATCGACGGTTTCTGGATTTTCGGCGCCTGGTCGGTCCGCTAAATCATGGGAATCGGCTCGATTTCCGCGGTCGCGACGCCCCGGAAGCGAGTATTGATATGATTATGAACCGGCTTCGAGAACAACTCTAAACGAAGCTGGAGGTATTTATGAAAAGGATTGTGGGCACCGCTATTTTGCTTGTTGCCTCGCTGCTCAGCCAGATGGCGGCGGCGTCGGTGCTCGAGCAGGCTAATCAATTGGTCAGCGAAGGCAAGTATATCGAAGCCTTCGAACTGCTCGAACCGCTCGAATTCGATATGTCGGGTGACGAAGCCTATGACTTGTTGTTTGGTTTCGTGGCGCTCGAGGCCGGCCACGTGAGCCTGTCCACGCTGGCGCTGGAGCGCGTGCTGGCGGTAAATCCCGATAACAACACCGCGCGCTTTCATCTGGCGCGTGCCTATTTCGTGCTCAGCGATTTCGACGGCGCGCGGCGCGAATTCGAAATGCTGCTGTCGATGAATCCGACCGCCGGGATTCGCGAAACCGTGGGCCAGTATTTGGACGCGATCGCCGCCCGCGAACCCGATGCGAAAACCGTTACTTCGGGTTATGTCGCCCTGGCCCTCGGCGCGGACTCCAACGTTACCGGCGGCGTTTCGGAAAATCCGCTGTCCACGCCCGCTACCGCAAGCGGTCTTTATACCTTTCCCGAATCCGACGTGGAAGACGACGATGAGTACAGCAACCTGAGCGCGGGCATCGATCTGGTGCATCGTTTCAGCGAGGTCAACAGCCTTTATGTCGGCGGCGATCTGTACAATCGCGCTCATCGGGACCGCGATGACCTCGATTATCTGCTGGTCGACCTGCGCGGCGGCTACCAGCGCAGCTCCGGCAATCAAGACTACCGCGCGGGGCTTGCCGCGGGTTACCTGAATCTGGATGACGATCCCTACCAGGACAGCGCCGCGCTCGAACTGGAATGGCGCAATACCATCGCGCAGCGCACCCAGATCGGCGTCGTATTGAAACATACCCAGTACCGCCACGACGACGATGAGGACGAGGTTTCCGATTACGACGACCTCAGCCTCAGCCTCAGCTATCTGCGCGTGCTGGGTGAGCAGGGCGACAAGCTAGTCAGCGTCGCGCTCGATTTCGGTCATGAAGACGACTTGAACGAGCGCGACGACGGTAACCAGGATTATGTCGAGATCAGCTTTACCGGGCAGATGCAGTTTAGCGACAGGAGTAGCGGGTTTTTACTGCTTTCCTACGCTGAAAACGACTATGACGGCATCAATTTATTGTTTGCCAAAGAGAGAAGTGATTCACAGACTTCGCTCATCGGTGGGGTAGTATTTGATTTGAGTAAATCGGTTTCGATCAGAGCAACCGCGGTTTTATCGGAAACCAGATCGAATTTGTCCCTGTTTGACACTTCGAGGGAAGATATTTCGATATCGCTGAGAAAGGACTTTTTATAGATGCTCAACTAAAACTTGGAGTGAGACATGAACATAAAATCCAAGGTCTGTTTCAGGCTGGCGAGCGCTTTGCTGGCGGCGTTTTTTTCGGCGGGCGCGCTAGCGGCCAACGGCCTGCCGCGATTGCAGTTCGGGATCGGCGACGTCAAGGCGGTATCGCCCGCCGGTAAAATCAGAAAGCTGATCAAGGGTGACGTCTTGTTGCCCGGCGAGAAAATGGTCACCGGGCACGGAGCCATGGCGCAGCTGCGAATATTCGAACAGGGAGTCGTGGTACTAAAGGATAGAGGTCAACTGGAGTTGAAGCCCGCGGTCAACGGCAAGTTTACCGTTTCCCTCGACCAGGGGCTGATGCGCACCGTCACCAAGCTGGGATACCGGCGCGGCAAGATCGACGTGGCCACGCCGGCCGCCGAAATAGCGGTGCAGTCGGGTGACGTACTCACCGGCGTCGGCGTCGGTAAATCGGCGCGCGCGACGACCCACAATCATGTGCTGGACGGCAAGGTCAGGGTGAAAACCAAAGCCGGCGAAAGCGTGGTCGATATCGGTAAAATCGTACAAATCAATCCGCTCGGCGGCGTGGTCAATGCCGTCGATAAGGTGCCGGATGCTATGCAGTTAAGAGTGCCTGCTCCGAGTGCCGGCGTCAGTGCCGCTTTGAACGGTGCAACTGCCGGTAAGCTAGGTTCGGCATTTAAGCGCGACCGGACCAAGCGTGCCGTGTTGAATCCGAGGGACGCCCCTACGAAGAACTTCATCTCTCGGCCAGACCGCGCGGTCTCCGCCCGGCCCGTCAGCGTGGCTGGATTGGGGCGGACGCCGATCAAGCCCGCGCGGCAATTCGGCAGCCGCGGTCCCAAGGTGAATTTCGATGGCGTCGAGGCCATCGATCCACGAACCAGCTTTGGTTCGAATTCCGATCGACAGGTGGTGAACGATACGCTAATCCTGTCGATTCCTTCCTCGATTAGTAATACCCGAAATTTTGCACCGGCGGCGACTGACAATTCGAAGATTAAAAAGGAACTGATCAAAAAGGCACGCGTCGTTAACCTGGCCCCGACGGCTTCAGTCGCCGGCGAGACAACTTTGTCGAGTAGTCAGCTTCCGGAAATCAAGGTTGTTACCTTCGAGCCGGCCAAGATCGAACCGGCTGCCCAGACTTTCGATCCGGTGCTGACCGACAGGATTAATAAAAACCGGGTTAACCCCGGCAAAACCAAGATCAAGCCGGTTCGGTGTAAAACCTGTGACAGGGGTTTGGCCTTGATCAGGCCGTAGTTTTAGGGCACTGCAATCATAGGGACTGCCGCAATGCACTTTATGGATAAAGACAGGCAAGATCGACCGTTTCGATTCAGCGGACCGATGTTAGCCTGCCTGCTCGCGCTGAGCTTGCTGGCGACCCCGCTGCAGGCGCAGCAGGCGGCCGCCAAGGTCCAGTTCGCGGTCGGCGAGGTCAGCGCGCAATCGGCCGACGGCGAGCTGCGGCGGCTCGGGAAAGGAGACCGGGTCTACCCGGGTGATACGATCAAGACCGGCGAGCGCGGCTCGGCGCAATTGATTTATCGCGATCGCAGCCGCATGGCGGTGCGCGTCAATACCGAGTTCAAGATCAAGCAGTATCAATACGACGGCAAGGATAAAAAGGGCGCGGTTTCTTTTTTTTCGCTAGTCCGCGGCGCGCTGCGTTCGGTGTCCGGCTTGATCGGCGGCTTCGATCCGCAAAGCGTAACCATCGATACGCCGTTGGCCACCATCGGTATCCGTGGCACCGATCACGAAGTAGTGCACATCGCGCCGCCATCGGGCGGCGCCAATCCGATTGCCAAGATCGGCACCTACAACAAGGTTTATAAAGGCGGCACCATCATGAAAACGGCGCGCGGCAATCTCAAGCTCGACCTGCACCAGGTCGGATTTGTCGGCGGCGCGCAGGGCAAGGCGATCAAACCGGTCAGGCTCAAACGGCTGCCCGCGGCGATCCGCAAACAGTTGATCAACAAGATACCGCTGCAGGCTAAAACGCTGCCGCAACGCGATGAAAAAGCCCCGGCCGGCGGCGAACAGCCGAAACAGTCGAGCCGGAAATCAAGTACCACCACCGGTAATGGTGGCGGCGCCATTGAGCGGGCCGTACCCGGCGTCGGCGCCGCGCGCAAGGGCGATTCATCGGTGCAGTCGGTCGTGCCGAACGTCAGTAAAGTGCCGACCCCGGCCGGACCGGCGCCGATACCTTATTCGAATATCGGGAAGTCGACGCCGGCTAAAGGTGCCGAGGGAGCTGCGCGCAAGGAACAGCGCCAGCCACTAAAAAACCAGCAGCTAAAAAAATTGCCGCAAACCTTTAAACCGGAAAGAAGCTTGCCGGAAGGGACTTTAAAACCGAAAACGCCGGTCCCGATGACAAGCCCCGTGGCGCCCAAGATTTCGATACCAAACTCGAGGGTGACCAAGCCAGCGCTTCCTATTACCGTGGCGCCCAAGGCCATGAGTCCAAAAAACGTCGTAGCGCCCAAAGCAACGATTCCAGTCACCGTGAAACCCAGGGTGTCGATTCCTATCACCACGGCTCCCAAGGCAAAGATACCGCCTGCCTCGGCGCCCAGGGTTTCGGCGCCGGTCAAGCTGAAGGCGCCCGTAAAAAAGCCTTGATAGCCCGTCAGTCGGTCGGTTTCTGACTATCCCGTAAAAATTCTTCACAGATAAAAACCGCGATCGCTTCGGCATCGTTGATATCGAGCAGCGGAATGTCGATGCCGTGCGGCGGCGCGTGGTCGCAGGCCAGCGCGATAATCGAGTCGTTGCCGGGGTACAGATAGGGTTTGTCCAGCCCGGCGCGATGCAGTTCGATCTTGGGGAATGGAATATCCTTGTAACCTTCGACCAGGATCATATCGACGCGCGCCGTATCGAGCATGGCGACGATTTGCTGCAGTTCGGGCTCGTCCGCGGGAGCCGCGAATTCGGAAATCACCGCCATGCGCGTCGTAGTGCAAATTACCGTTTGGTCGGCGCCGGCTTTTCGCAGCTCGTAGCTATCCTTGCCCGGAAAATCGAGATCGAAGTGATGATGCGCGTGCTTGATCACCGAGACCCGCAGGCCGCGCGCCTTGAGCGCCGGGATTAGCTGGCGTAACAGGGTCGTCTTACCGGTGCCGCTCCAGGCACTGAAACCGAGGACTGGAATCGATGAATTCATATCTCCGCCTGCAGCGCTTGCCGATCCGAGGGAGTGTTTATATTGCGGAACATGTCGGCGCAGTCGGAAAAATCGGTGCGCGCGTAATCGTTTAATGCGTACCAGCGATCGATCTTGCGCTCGCCGCTATCGAGGAATCGATCCAGGCTGCCGCGCAGATCGACTCTGACCAGCGCATGCACCGGTTGCAGTCGTTGGCCGTCGTAGGCAACACAGATCGGCGCGCCGGACTGTCGCTGAGCGGCGATAAAACGTTCGACGTAATCCGCGGCGACTACCGGCCCGTCGCAGGGCAGGGTGAGGATAAATTCGGTTTCGACCGAGTCCATCGCGCTGGCGAAACCTGCCAGCGGGCCCTGATAGTCGGCGAGCCGGTCTGGAATCACCGGCAAACCGAAAGCCCGGTACCGATCCAGGTTTCGATTGGCATTGATGACGGTGACGACCACCTGCCGCGCGAGTTCCGTGATCAACTGCTGGATCAGCGGCGCGCCGTTGAATTCCAGCAGCCCCTTGTCCTGACCGCCCATGCGGCGACCCTGACCGCCGGCGAGGATAACCGCGGTGATGTCTTCGTTCGAGATATTCATCGGGTTTGTTCTGGTCGCAACGTATGCGCTTCAGGCTCGTTCGGCGGCCTGGCTGCCGGCGCTTGGAATCCGCCGCTCCGGCCGGCGCCGAAGGCCGATGCCGGTTGCCGGTCTGAAAACGGTAGCGCCGCCACGGCGGCTAGTGGGTTGCTCAACATTGGGTTAGTTTCTGCGGATAAAAGCTCGAGTAGCGCAGTTTATCAAGTTGCGGCGGGGCGCGTCGAATATTCATTGGGGGCGAAGCGCAAAACAGGTAAAATAATCGACCGAAATCATCATCATCGAAGAGGTAACAATGGACGAGGAAGCGCTGAACATGTCAATCCGCAAATTCTTGAAAAAGGTGGGCATCACGTCGCAACGCGAAATCGAACGCGCCGTCGACCTTGCCAATGGCGCGGGCCGATTGGACGGCAACCCGGTGCGGGTCAAGATGACGCTCGAATGCGACCTGATCGACGATGCCCTGTCGATCGAAGACGAAATCAGGTATTGAATCGAATGAGCACTGCACGCGAGTTTATCCCGCTCGATATCGCGGTGCTGACGGTGTCTGACAGCCGTGACGAATCCAGCGACAAGTCGGGCCCGTTGCTGGTCAGCTATCTCACCGAGTCCGGACACCGGTTGGCCGAGAAAACCATCGTGCCGGACGATAAATACCGCATTCGCGAGGTCGTTTCGCGCTGGATAGTCGACGAAAATCTGCAGGTCGTGATCACCACCGGAGGCACCGGGGTTACCGGCCGCGACGGCACGCCGGAAGCGGTGGAGCCGTTGTTGGATAAAGTTATCGGCGGATTCGGCGAAACCTTCCGCAACCTGTCTTACCAGACTATCGGCACTTCGACGCTGCAGTCGCGTGCGCTCGCGGGAGTAGCCAACGGCACCTATTTGTTTTGCCTGCCGGGTTCTTCCGGCGCCTGCAAGGACGCCTGGACACAGTTGATCGAAAGCCAGCTCGACTACCGCACGCGTCCCTGTAACCTGGTTGAGTTGATGCCGCGCTTGCGCGAAAAATAATCACCTCGCCCGCCGTTGATCGCGGGCCTGGAAGCGCCCGCGCGTATTCGGTATGCGATCCGGTCCGGTGACGGACTGAGTCTAACGACAGCCGAGGTTTATCAATCGGAGGCGCTGCGCGTATCCCGCCGCGGCTGCCGGGGTCGCGCCGGCGGAATTTCGTCATATTCGATCAAGTCGCCGCCGTGGTAGACCAGAAAGTGCCGCCCCTTGGCGCGGGCGATTAGCGTCACCCCGACTTTTTGGGCGATTTCGAGCCCCATCGCGGTTATCCCGGAGCGCGACAGCAACACTGGAATCCCCATTAGCGCGACCTTGATGACCATTTCCGAAGTGAGCCGTCCGGTGGTGTAGAACAGTTTGCCTTCGCCATCCAGGTCGTGCAGCCACATATGTCCGGCAATGGCATCCACCGCATTGTGCCGGCCCACGTCCTCGATGAACTGCTCGATGCCGAGCGCTTCGCTGCACAGCGCGCAACCGTGCACAGCGCCGGCATTTTTATAGATTTCATTGTATTCGTTGAGCGCTTTAAGCAGCGCATAAATCGTTGATTGGCGCAATACCGGCTGCTGCAAAGCGATGTCGTCGATGTCTTCCATCAGGTCGCCGAACACGGTGCCCTGGCCGCAACCCGTGGTCACGGTTTTGCGGTCGAGTTTGGCGTCGAGATTGTCGATGCCCTGGTGGGTGACGATTGCCACCGCTTCGGTTTCCCAGTCGACCTGGATCGCCTTGATGGCTTCGATATCCGTGATCATGCGCTGGTTGCGCAGCCAACCCAGGATTAGCAGTTCGGGATGATTGCCGAGCGTCATCAGGGTCATGATTTCGCGTTTGTCGAGGTAAATCGTTAACGCGCGCTCGACCGCGATGGCGCCTTCGATCGGTTCGCCGAATTCGTTATGGGCAACGACGTTGGCCGTTGCCTTGAGGCCGGCGTCGGTCAGTTCGGGCAGGCGCCGTTGACGGCTGGAGGGCAAGGCCGCTCAACCTCCGGTCAGGTTCATATGACGCAGCAGAATTTCCTGGGAGTTGAGGTTGAAATCATGCCCCTTGGGCTTGATTTGCATCGAGTCGATCAGCGCTTGGCGCAGCGTTTCCGGCTCGCCCGGGTGGGCGCGCATTATGTGGCGCAAATCCATCGAATGTTCCTGGCCCAGGCACAGCAGCAGACGGCCTTCGGCCGTTACGCGTACCCGGTTACAACTTTCGCAAAAGTTGTGGCTATGCGGCGAGATGAAGCCGACGCGGGTATGATCGTGACCGCTCAGGCGGTAGTAGCGGGTCGGGCCGGCGGTTGTCATCGTGCTTGGCACCAGCTCGAAATGCTGCTCCAGGTCGGCCAGTATCTGGTCGCTGGAATAATAGGCGACCGCACGATCGTGATGATCGTTCTGGCCCAGCGGCATTTCCTCGATGAAGCTGACGTCGATGCCGCGCTCGATGCAGAAATTCACCAGCTCGAGAATTTCGTCGTGATTGTAATTTTTCAACACCACGGCGTTGATTTTGATCTGTTCGAAATCGCAGGCGATGGCGGCGTCGATGCCAGCCAGAGTCTTTTTCAGGTCGCCGATGCGGGTCATTTCGCGAAAGCGGTCGGCTTTGAGCGTATCGAGACTGACATTGATACGGGTGACGCCGGCGTCTTTCAGCGGGCGCGCGTATTTAACCAGCTGCGTGGCATTGGTGGTCAGCGTCAAGTCGCGTAAGCCGTCGATTGCGCCGAGATTGCGAAACAATTGCATGATATTCTGCCGTACCAGCGGTTCGCCGCCGGTAATGCGGATCTTGTCGACGCCGAGGCCGATGAACGCGCGGCCGACGCTCTCCATTTCCTCGAGCGTCAGCAATTGCGTGCGCGGCACGAATTTCATTTTTTCGGGCATGCAATAGACGCAGCGCAGATCGCAGCGATCGGTTACCGACAGGCGCACGTAACTGACCTGGCGGCCGAAGCGGTCGATGAGCTGGTTTGGTGCTGTTGTCGCTGACATAGGACGGCCTATTCTAACAAGATTGAAATATTTTGAAATGCCGTTTTGCTGGCCTAGCAATTTAAGTTTGCTGGCACTAGCCTGCGACGGGCAGCTCATTTACCTTCTCATTATTTAACCCTTCAAATATGGTGGTTGTTCGTTATGTTAATAGGCGTTCCCAAGGAAATTAAAAATCACGAGTATCGAGTCGGCATGGCGCCGGCGAGCGTGCGCGAGGCGATTAAGCACGGGCATGAGGTAATGGTCGAGACCAATGCCGGTGACGGCATCGGCGTCGGCGATGCCGAGTATGCCCAGATCGGCGCTCAGATCATCGATACTGCCGAAGAAATCTTCGCGCGCGCGGAAATGGTGGTCAAGGTCAAGGAGCCGCAGGCCGCCGAGCGCGCCATGCTGCGCGAAGGCCAGGTGCTTTTTACCTACCTGCACCTGGCGCCCGATCCCGAGCAAACCCGGGACCTGGTCGCCAGCGGCGCCACCTGCATTGCTTACGAAACCGTTACCTCGCCGCACGGCGGTTTGCCGCTGCTGGCGCCGATGTCGAAAGTAGCCGGACGCATGGCGATTCAGGCCGGCGCTTATTGCCTGGAACATCCGCATGGCGGGCTCGGCATGCTGCTCGGCGGCGTACCCGGCGTCGATCCGGCCAAGGTGGTGGTGCTGGGCGCCGGCGTCGTCGGCACGCACGCCACGCATATTGCGGTCGGTATGGGAGCGGATGTGTGGGTAATCGATCGCAATCCCGAAGCCATCGAAAGCCACTGGAAACAATTCGGGCGCAGCACCAACACCGTATTTTCGACCCAGGATGCAATCGAACGGCACGTGCTGGATGCCGATCTGGTGATTGGCGGCGTGCTGATTCCGGGTGCTGAAGCGCCCAAGCTGATTACCGCCGAAATGGTCAAATCGATGAAACCCGGCGCCGTAATCGTCGACGTCGCAATCGATCAGGGGGGCTGCTGCGAAACCTCGCGTCCGACCACCCACGCCGAACCGACTTACATCGTCGACGATGTGGTACATTACTGCGTCGCCAATATGCCGGGTGGTGTGCCGCGCACCTCGACCTACGCGCTCAACAACGTCACATTGCCGCACGCGCTGGCGTTGGCGGACAAGGGTTACCGGCAGGCGCTCGAGCATGATCGATGGTTACGCGATGGCTTGAACGTGCACCAGGGCAAAATCACCCAGCGCGAAGTTGCGCATGACCTCGGCTATGATTTTCACGATCCGGAGATACTTTTCGGGGAGTAGTCTATAGTGCGCCAATTCCGCGTTGCCTGCGTGCAGAACACCGCGTCGCGCGATATCCGCTCCAACGTCGATTGGGTATGCGAAAATATCGATAACGCCGCCGCAGGCGGGGCGGATTTCATCGCTCTGCCCGAGACCGTCGGCCTGATCGAACCGGTTAATGCGCAAATCCCCGCGTTAAGCTTTCGCGAAACCGACGATATCGGGTTGGCTGCTTTTCGCGCCAAAGCGCGAGCTCGGGGTGTCATGATCCTGGTCGGGTCGCAGTTGATTCTCGAAGACGAAAAGATTTTCAACCGCAGTTTTCTAGTGGATGGCGACGGCGAGATCCGGGCGCGCTATGACAAGCTGCACCTGTTCGATATCGAGCTCAAAAACGGTGAGGCCTACCGCGAATCGGATGTGATTGCCGCGGGCGATAAAGCGGTAGTCGTGACGACGCCGTTCGGTAAACTGGGCTTGTCGATTTGCTACGATCTGCGCTTCGGTGCGTTGTATCGCGCGCTGGCCCAGGCGGGCGCCGAATTCATTACCGTCCCGGCGGCTTTCACCGCGACCACCGGCAAGGCGCACTGGCATACACTGCTGCGCGCGCGCGCGATCGAAACCGGCGCCTTTATCATCGCGCCGAACCAGTGCGGGCACCATGCCGATAAGCGCTATTCCTACGGCCATTCATTGATTATCGACCCCTGGGGCGAAATTCTCGCCGATGGCGGCGCCGACCCCGGGATCATTTATGCGGATATCGATCTCGAGCGCGTGGCGAAGGTGCGCGGTCGGATTCCGTCGCTTAAATATGAACGGCCGTTTACGCTGGAGTTTTCGAAGGGGACAGACCTTTAGGTCTGTCCCCGAGCCTCCTCGCTTGGGGACGGATCTGCAGATCCGTCCCCTTCGAAGGGAGAAACCCTGAAACTCATGGTTGCACCAGTAGGCCCTGCCTGTGGTATAACGGGAACTTCAAAATTTTGAGGTACCGGCAGGGACCCATGGAAAAACTGGAACTGGAAGATTTCGACCAGGAATTACCCGAACGACTGAACCTTGCGGTTTTGATGGAAAAAAAGCCTTCGACGCACCCCTGGGCGCAGTTCAGCTACGAGGCGCTCGGTGTCGTTGTGCGCGGCGCGCAGGAAGAATCCTCGGTCACCCGGGTATACCAGAATGACGGGGTCGAGCATTTCCTGGTTACCGGTATGGGATTACAGCTGCATGCGGACGAGTGCGAAAGTTATTACCACAACCTGATGTCACCCGAACCGGGCTGCTTTGTCGTCGCCGATCAGCCGGATGACAGCGATGAGATGCCGCTGCCCTACTTGGTTTCGCTGAGTTTCGACGAAGTGCACGCCTACCTCGAGGGTGACGAGCAAGTTTACTCGGTGGCGATTCCATCCGAGCTTTATCAATGGGCGGAAGCCTACGTGTTGACGAACTATGTCGCGCTCAAGAAAACCAAGCGCAAGCTCAAAAACTGGCACCGGACCGAGCGCCCCGGCGGCAAACCGGTAAACAATCCGTCATGATTCAAAACGGTAAAGAATCCGTATTGTCGCGCTGGTCGCGGCGTAAGCTCGAAGCCGAGCAGGCCGCTCCGGCGGAGGCGCCGACGCTGCCCGAGGAAATTGAGTCCGAAGCCGCGGCACCCCCGGTCGAGGATGCAGCGCAACCGGTTTTGACCGATGCCGATATGCCCGCGCTCGATGAGCTCACCGAAGACTCCGATTACAGTGGATTCATGTCCGAGGGGGTTAGCGATGAGCTGCGTAATCTCGCGCTACGCAAACTGTTCCGGGCCCCGGTATTCAATATTCGCGACGGCTTGGATGAATACGACGAAGATTACACCAGTTTCGAGAAACTGGGCGATATCGTGACCGCCGACATGAAACACCGGATTGAAATGCAACAGAAAAAGTTGCGCGAAAAACTCGCTGCGGAAGACGAAGCGAATGTCGCCGAGACCGAACTGGAAGCGCTCGAGGATATCGACGACGAGCAGGAAATCGATCAGCCTGCGGAAACGGTTGCCGAACTCGACGCAGCCGGCGATCCCGAACAGGAATACGACTATGAGCAATAACGAGGCGCGCCGACATGCACTCGAGCTGCGCGATGCCTTCGCGCTCGAGCCGACCAGCCTGGTCAGCTATCAATCCAACGGCAAGGTCATAGCGCTTACCGATGACGCAACGCTGCAGCGTTGCGACGAATTACCGGCGACGCTCGACATCAACCGGGTTTCATCCGCCGGCGGTCAAACACGCATAGAAGGTCATCTTGGCGCCTATCGGGTCAGTGTCACCGATCAACAGGGTAATTCGGTCACCCACCGCGGCGACGCCATTCTCGATCTGAATCAAAACCCGTTGCTCACGCGGGAATTATTGCCACCCGGGTATTTCCATGCACCGCCGGCCGAGTGGCAAAGGCTGGAGCTGGAACAAGAGCTCGAAAACCTTGTGGGCGAGTTCGACAAGCCCAAGTATTTCGATTATGACGCTTCAATTTGCGCCCACGGGGTTAACGGAAAAATTGTTTGTAATCAATGTATCGACGCCTGTCCTGCGGAGGCGATTTTCAGCCTGGGCGAGCGCATCGAGGTCGATTCCAATCTGTGCCAGGGCGGCGGCAGTTGCACTACCGTGTGTCCATCGGGGGCGATTCGCTATCGCTATCCGAACCTGCGCGATAACGGCACGCGGTTGCGCGACATGCTGGCATCCTATCGCAGCCACGGTGGCTCCGATCCGATAGTTTTGTTCCATACCGACAGCTTTTCGGTGCAGCAATATCTGCAAACCTATGACAATCTCCTGCCGCTGGCGGTCGAGGAATTGGCCAGTGTCGGCATGGATCTGTGTCTCTCGGCGCTGGCATACGGTGCTTTACAGGTAGTTTTGGTGATCGACGCGGAAGTGCCGGCAAGCGCGCAGGATGTATTGCGCCGGCAGCTGGACTGGCTGCATGCGCTGCTTGCGGGGCTGGGTCTGGGCTCGATCTACGTGACGCTTTGTCGTGCCGATGAAGCCTTGCCGCAGGTTGACCGCGTCGACCTGGCCGCACCCGCGATCCATGATATGCCGTCGCAGAAGCGCAATGCGATTTACCAGGCTCTGGACCATCTGGCGGTCAATCTAAACCCGCCGGCGGATCGGGTGGCGTTGCCCGCGGGTGCGCCCTTTGGCGATGTCATCGTCGATGCCGGGAAGTGCACCCTGTGCATGGCCTGCGTCGGGGCCTGCCCGGGCAATGCATTGCAGGACGGCTCCAACCGTGAAGTGCCCGAATTGTTTTTTGTCGAAAGCAACTGTCTGCAATGCGGCGCCTGCGAACAAACCTGTCCCGAGGATGCGGTCACGCTGCAACCGCGTTTGCTGTTTGACCGGGAGCTACGCAACCGGGCGCGCGCGCTTAATCGCGACACGCCGTTTGCCTGCATCGCCTGCGGCAAGCCGTTCGCACCGACCTCGGTGATCGACAAGATGCAGGAAAAACTCAAGGACCATCATATGTTCGGCAGTCAGCGCGCCCTCGACCGGCTCAAAATGTGCGACGATTGCCGCGTGTCCGATATCGTCCAGGACCCGGAAGCCATGGGCGGTCAGTTCGATCCGCTCAAGGGTTTCCGGCAATGAGGAATCGAAGGTGATCGAGATGCCAGACGCTGACGCCATAATCGATGACGAACAGCATTATCGCGCCGCCGCCTATGGATTGCTGGCGGCCACGCTGCGCGCCGCGCCGGATCGGGCGTTGCTGGAACATCTAAGCCAATTGTCTCCGGACGGTGAAGACGAATCCGATGAACTCTCGGAGGCGATGGCGGAGCTTGCCGCGGCCGCCGTCAAGTTCGATTTGCAGGATCTCGAGACCGAATATAACGCGCTTTTTATCGGAATCGGCAAGGGTGAAGTGGTGCCCTACGGTTCCTGGTATCTGACAGGATTCCTCATGGAACAACCACTTAGCGACTTGCGCGACGATTTACGGACGCTAGGTTTCGAGCGCGAAGAAGGTACGCACGAACCGGAGGATCACGTCGCCGCGATTTTTGAAGTCTTTTCTGTTATAATTACCGAAGGTTCCGGCCTCGAGCAGCAGTTGAGTTTCTTCAAAAAACATATACAACCATGGTTGGGAAGGTTTTTTGCAGATCTGGGAAAAGCCCGGTCCGCCGATTTTTACAAACCGGTTGCGCGCTTTGGCGCAGCTTTCATAGAATTGGAGCAAACCTATCTCTCGATGCGTAGTTAACAAAATCAACCGAACTCAAGACAGCCTGTGGAGGAAAAACCCGTGGAACGAAAACGACAACCGAAAAATCAGGAACGCAGAGAATTTATAAAAAAATCCACCCTCGTTGGGGCGGGTGTGGCAGCCACCGCTCTGGCGAGCACCGGCGCCATTGCCGACGTCGGCGGTGAAATCGAAGAACAACCAGGTCAAAAGGGTTACCAGCTAACCCAACATGTTCTCGACTACTACAAATCCGCCGACATTTAATTGGGGGTAGCCAATCAATAATGAAAAAGTTAACCAGGAAGTCCCGTACGGTCGGCAAAATCCCTGCCGGCAGTACAAGCAAAACCATGCCCGGGGCGATTAGCCGCCGGACATTCCTCAGAAATTCGAGCCTGATGGCGGGGGGCGCCGCGCTGGCTACCACCGTCAGCCCGGTGATGATGAAAAAATCGCAGGCCGCAACCTCGGCCGCCGGCGGTAAAATCGAGCAAGTGAAGACGATATGCACGCATTGTTCGGTCGGCTGCGGCATCATCGCCGAGGTCCAAAACGGCGTCTGGACAGGGCAGGAACCGGCTTTCGATCATCCCTTCAACAAGGGCGCGCACTGTGCCAAGGGCGCGTCGATTCGCGAACACGGCCATGGCGAGCGCCGCCTCAAGTATCCGACCAAACTGGTCGACGGCAAATGGAAAAAGGTATCCTGGGATGAGGCGATCAGCGAGATCGGGGACAAATTGCTCGATATCCGCGAAAAATCCGGCCCCGATTCGGTGTTTTGGCTGGGATCGGCCAAGCACAGTAACGAACAGGCTTATTTATTCCGTAAATTCGCCGCGATGTGGGGCACCAATAATGTCGATCACCAGGCGCGTATCTGCCATTCCACCACGGTAGCGGGAGTAGCCAATACCTGGGGTTACGGCGCGATGACCAACTCCTACAACGATATCCACTTTTCCAAGTCGATACTGTTGATCGGGTCCAACCCGACCGAAGCGCATCCGGTCGCATTGCAGCACATTTTCAAGGCCAAGGAGGAAAACAATGCGCCGGTCGTGGTAATCGATCCGCGCTTTACCCGTACCGCGGCGCATGCCGACCACTTTCTCAAGATTCGTCCCGGCAGCGATGTCGGAATCATCTGGGGCATGATGTGGCATATCTTCGAAAACGGCTGGGAAGACAAGGAGTTCATCCGCCAGCGCGTTTACGGCATGGATGAAGTCATGGCCGAAGTCAAGAAGTGGAATCCGAAGGAAGTCGAAAATGTTACCGGCGTGCCGGAAGATCAAGTCTTCGCAGCCGCCAAGGCGATGGCGGATAACCGACCCGGCACCTTCATCTGGTGCATGGGCGGTACTCAGCACACCATAGGTAACAACAATACCCGCGCCTACTGCGCGTTCCAGCTGGCGCTCGGCAACATGGGCGTATCCGGCGGCGGCGCCAATATTTTCCGCGGCCACGACAACGTTCAGGGCGCCACCGATCTGGGAGTTCTGTCCAACACGCTGCCGGGATATTACGGTCTTTCGGCCGGCTCCTGGAAACACTGGTCGCGCGTCTGGGATCTCGATTACGAATGGGTCAAGGGCCAATTCGACAGCGGCAGTTACGAGCAGAGCAAGGGCAAGGACGTGCATGTCATGAATACCAAGGGCATTCCGGTTTCGCGCTGGATCGACGGGGTACTCGAGGACAAGGAAAATATCGCGCAAAAGGATAATCTGAAAGCGATGTTCTTCTGGGGGCACGCGCCCAACAGCCAGACCCGCGGCGTCGAACAGCAAAAGGCAATGGATGGACTCGAGATGATGGTCATCGTCGATCCCTATCCGACCGCGAGCGCGGTCATGCCCGATCGCAAGGACGGCATCTACCTGTTGCCGGCATCGACGCAGATGGAAACCTACGGTTCGGTAACGGCTTCAAACCGTTCCTTCCAATGGCGTTCCAAGGTTATCGAGCCGATGTTCGAGTCTTTGCCCGATCACACCATCATGTACAAGTTGGCGAAAAAGCTCGGCTTGGCCGATCAGATGTTCAAAAACATCCAGGTCAAGGACGATGAGCCGCTGGTGGAAGACGTGTTGCGCGAAATCAACCGCGGCATGTGGACCATCGGCTACACTGGTCAGAGTCCGGAACGGCTGAAGAAGCATCAGGAAAACTGGGGCACTTTCGACTACGACACGCTCAAGGCCGAAGGCGGACCCGCCGACGGCGATTACTACGGCCTGCCATGGCCGTCTTGGGGACCACCGGAAATGAATCATCCGGGTACGCCAAATCTGTATGATACCTCGAAGAACGTGGCCGACGGCGGTTTGACCTTCCGCGCGCGCTTCGGCGTCGAACGCAACGGCACGAATCTGCTGGCGGAAGGCTCCTTCGGCAAGGGTTCGGATATCAAGGACGGCTATCCCGAATTCAGCGACAAGGTATTGAAGAAGCTGGGCTGGTGGAACGATCTGACGCCGGAAGAACAGGCGGCGGCCGAGGGCAAGAATTGGAAAACCGACCTCTCGGGCGGAATCCAGCGCGTCGCTATCAAGCATGGTTGTTCGCCGTTCGGTAACGCCAAGGCGCGGGCCATGGTCTGGACCTTCCCGGATCCGGTGCCGATTCATCGCGAGCCGCTCTATACGTCGCGGCGCGATCTGGTCGAGAAATATCCAACTTACGAGGATCGCAAGTCCTTCTGGCGGCTGCCGACCCGCTACAAGTCAATCCAGGATACCGATTACAGCGGTGATTACCCGCTTATCCTGACTTCGGGCAGGCTGGTCGAATACGAGGGCGGCGGCGACGAAACTCGCTCTAACGCCTGGCTGGCCGAGCTGCAGCAAGACATGTTCGTCGAGATCCACCCGCGAGATGCTAACAATAACGGCATCAAGGATGGTGACGACGTCTGGGTCGAAGGCGCCGAAGCCGCCAAGGTCAAGGTTAAGGCGATGGTTACGAGGCGCGTCGGCTCCGGGGTGGCGTTCATGCCGTTCCACTTTGCCGGGCATATGCAGGGCAAGGATTTACGCGACAAGTATCCGGAAGGCGCCGATCCCTATATTCTGGGTGAAGCCGCCAATACCGCGATGACATACGGCTATGATTCGGTGACGCAGATGCAGGAATCGAAATGTAGTCTTTGCCGCATAACCAAAGCTTAAGCAGGGGGATAATAAAATGGCTAGAATGAAATTTTACTGTGATGCCGAACGATGCATCGAATGTAATGCCTGTGTAACCGCCTGCAAAAACGAGCATGAGATACCCTGGGGCGTCAATCGCCGCCGCGTGGTGACGATCAAGGATGGCGAAGCGGGCGAGCGCTCGCTGTCGGTGGCCTGTATGCATTGTTCCGACGCGCCCTGCGCTACGGTTTGTCCGGTGGACTGCTTCTATACCACCGGCGACGGCATCGTGTTGCACGACAAGGATATCTGCATCGGCTGCGGTTACTGTTTTTACGCCTGTCCGTTCGGGGCGCCGCAGTTTCCCGAGGAAGCGGCATTCGCATCGCGCGGCAAGATGGATAAGTGCACCTTCTGCGCGGGCGGACCGGAGGAAGATCACAGCTCGGACGAGTCTCGGAAATACGGTCGTAACCGTCTCTCCGAAGGCAAATTGCCGCTGTGCGCGGAAATGTGCGCAACCAAGGCCCTACTCTCGGGGGATGCCGATGTGATTTCGGATATTTACCGCAAACGGGTAATTAACCGGGGTGCCAGCGCCTTTAATTGGGGCGTGTCCTTCGATAATGCCAAGATAAAAGGCTAAACCTCGTCAACTGGCGATTGTCTGGAATCGATACAGGGAAGTATCGGGCAGACGCCCGTGGGCGAAAGGGTAGAACCGTAGGATCGCAAGGAGACAAAACTTGAAAATCCAAACACTGTTACTACTACTGTGCGTGTTGTTGCCGCAGTTTTCCCAGGCGGATGGCCCGCCGAAAAATCAAACCTATCCCGAGAGCCTGCTTTCGTTAAACCCCGGGGGCGAATTGTGGAGTGACATCCGGCAACGCGGCGACTCGGTACTCGACGGCACTAGCCAGGTCAAGGGCGTCGATAGCGGAATACTGATCAATGCGAGTGGAGTGGAGTGGGCGAATTTTCGTGTCGGTACGCTAACCACCTACAGCTCCGTCGCGCTGGTGGCGGTATGCGTGTTGATTTTTCTGTTCTACTTGATACGCGGCAAGGTCGGCATCGAGGGCGGCTTGTCAGGGCGCATGGTGAAACGTTTCACCGACTATGAGCGGATCGTGCACTGGGCGCTTGCCGTCGTATTCTTGTTTTTGGCGATCACCGGGCTGATATTGCTGCTCGGTCGGCCGCTGCTGATCCCGCTGTTCGGCAAGGAAGCGTTCTCGCTGCTGGCTTCCGCCAGCAAGGAAAGCCACAATCTGGTCGGGCCGCTGTTCCTGGTATCCCTGCTGATGATGTTGTTCAGTTTCGTCAAGCGCAATATTTACGAGAAAGGCGACTTGACCTGGCTGCTGAAAGGCGGGGGATTCATCGGGGACGGTCACGTTTCGGGTGGCTTTTTCAACATGGGTGAAAAGACCTGGTACTGGATCGTAATCCTGATCGGTCTCGTTGTTTCTATCACCGGCTTGATCCTGGTCATGCCAATTTTCGGCCAGGGCCGTATCATCATGGAGATAGCGCACGTCATTCACGTGATTTGTTCGCTAGCCCTGATTGTTGTTTCGATCGGCCACATGTACATGGGTTCGGTCGGCACCGAGGGCACGCTCGAAGGCATGAAGACCGGTTACGTCGATATTAACTGGGCCGATGCGCACCATGACCGCTGGGGTAAGGAGTGCCACGAAAAGGATTTGATTATCTCGGCCGAAGAGTACGACAAACTGGTTGGAACGTCTTCCGTAAACGAAGCTGACGGAAGCAAAACGACCTGATGATTGAAAACCTGATTGACGGACCGCTGTGGTATTTATCACTGGCGGTCTTCTCCCTTGGTGTGTTGTGGCAATTAGCCGCGATATTGTTTGCAAAACACAAATCCGACCTTTCGGTGGCGCGCGGATCGGCGAGTTCATCCGCGATCAAAACTATCTTAAGCCGGTTTTTACCACAGCGCGAAATAAGGCCGCGGATCGGTATCCAATATATTGCCGGGTATCTATTTCATATTGCCGGGTATCTATTTCATCTCGGCCTGTTCGCCCTGCTGTTTTTTGCCGCGCCGCACGTCTTGTTTCTGGAAGAAAACCTGCTGGGTTTCGGCTGGACACCGCTGCCGCACTGGGCTTTCATCGTTTCCGCGCAGGCGGCTTTTATGGGTTTGATCATTCTGTGGCTGCGCCGCCTGATGAATCCGGTGACGCGCCTGATTTCGACTCGTGATGACCATATCGCCGCTATTTTGACCTTTGTCGTGATGTTGACGGGTTGTCTGGCGCTGTTGGAAGAGTTTACCGCGTTGCGCTTGCTGCATCGTTTCACGGTTGAGCTGTGGCTGATCTATTTCCCGTTCAGCACCCTGATGCACAGCTTCACGTTTATTCCGAGCAGGGCCTTTACCGGTGCTTGGTTCGGTCGGCGTGGCGTCGACGCTTAGGAGGGCATTGAGAAATGAGCGAAAAATTGGAAAAAGGTCTGGAAGTACTGCGCAGCGAGGTCGACGGCAAGGTAAAGTCATTCTTTTCGAGCTGCGTCAACTGCGGTATCTGCGCCGAATCCTGCCTGTTTTACACCGAGACCCTGGACCCGCGTTATACCCCGATCTACAAAACCGAACCGCTACGCAAGCTGTGGCGCAACGAGTACAGCTTGTGGGGCAAGATCACCTCCGCCATCGGGCTTGCCAAACCCATGACCGAAGCCGATCTGAGCGACTGGGAAGAGCTGGTTTACGACGCTTGTTCGATGTGCGGCCGCTGTAGCATGGTCTGTCCGGTGGGTGTCGATATCGCGGGCATGATCTTCAAGGTCAAGCATGCGCTTTCGAAGGCCGGCTTCTCGCCTGCAGGTTTGGTCGACACGACCCAGCGAGCGGTCGATATCGGTAGCCCGATGGGCATTACCTTGAAGACCGTGCAGGCGATGATCAAGCACGTCGAAGCGGATACCGGGTTGAAAATTCCGGTCGACGTCGAGGGCGCCGACTACTTGGCTCTGTTGTCGTCCAATGAAATCGCGCTATATCCCGAATATCTAGAATCGCTGGCAAAAATATTCGATCAAGCAGGGGTTAGCTGGACCCTGTCCTCCGAGGCTTTCGAAGCGACCAATTCGGGTCTGCAAATCGGTAACAAGACGATCGCGGGACAATTGCTGGAAAGGGTGGTAGCCGGCGCCGAAAAGCTGAAAGTCAAAACGGTGATCAGCCCCGAGTGCGGTCACGCCTATACCGCGTTGCGCTGGGAAGGGCCTAACTTTATCGGCAAGGCCTATCGCTTCGAGGTGGTGCACATTCTCGAATTGCTGGACGAATTGCAGGCCGCGGGACGGATCAAAACCAGCGGCAAGGCAGCCGGGCGATTAACCTTCCACGATCCCTGTTCGATCGTGCGGCGCGGTGGCATTAGTGCGCAGCCGCGCAATCTGCTGCAACCGATTGCCGAAGATTTCGTCGAAATGGCCGATCACGGCAACATGAACTGGTGCTGCGGCGGTGGTGGCGGCGTCAGTACCAACGAGCGCGCCGACCAATTGAAGCTGACTGCGTTCAACCGCAAGAAATCCCAGATCGAGGAAATCGGCGCCGCGGCGGTGGTAACCGCCTGCTCCAATTGTCGCATGGTCATGGAAGAAGGCGTCGAAACCAATGAAATGAATATCGAACTACTCGGCCTGACCGAAATGATCGCCGCCCATCTCGAAGACCGACCCGCCTGACAACAGTATTCTCCGCCGGTTAATATCATCCCCGCTTACTCGGGATGTCAGGAAAAAGCCGGGATGGCAAGGTTTGCCGAACTGCGGCCTGGCTCTGTGATATTATCTTCGGCGACTTGATTCCCGGAAATTGCCGCCATGGCCGACGACGAAATTAGCGATGAAGACCTCGACGAAATCTACCGCCGTATGGTCGATTTATTTATCGACCGCGCCAATGAATTTGCCGAAACCAATAGCCAGGAAAACGTCGGCCTGGCGCTATTGTATGCCGCCGCGCGATTCAATGCCCATGTCGTTTCACAGCATGCGAACACGCTCGAAGATTACGCCGTGGATATACCCAAGGCGCGACAGTTTTTTCAAGGCCAATATCAGGAAATGCTGGATGAAAATCTCGAGGACTACAAACAGCTTTACACCCGCTACTCGAACTTCATCAAGAAACAGTAGCCCGGTTTCATAAATCCGGGCAATTGTCCTTTATCGCATCCTGCCGGCCCCAGGCTTCGAGGCAGCTTTCGCGTTCGGTATTGTCCAGCGCACCGACGCTATCGACATATTTGTAGAATGCCGCAAAATCGAGTCGGTGCGCGCGCAACATGTTGACGAAAGCCGGCATTCTGGCGTTATAGGCCACCACCGAGCCGATTTTGGCGTTATTCAGATCGCCGGCGAACCAGTTTTTGAATCCCCCGGTAACGCCGTGGAGCGATGCGATGCCCTGGTGACTGGCGCGTGCTTGCGTAAATATTGCGTTCTTGTTTTTGCGTTTGTCGGCATCGCTTTGCTTGCTGTCGTAAAGTCTTGTCAGGCGATCGCGCGTGGCTTCGATCAATTCGATTACCGCGGCGCGATACAGCGACCAGCGCGAAATTTTTTCGAGTTCCTGCTGTTGCTCGCGCGCCTGCAGCCAGAGTTCGGTGCCGACAAATTGTACCGCCGAAGCCAGCGATTCGTTGAATGTCGTATCGTCGTCGAGGTATATCCGCTGATGGGTTAGCTCGTGGAACAACAGTCCCGCTAGGCGGTGATCCGGCCAGTAGATGAAGCTGCTAAGCACCGGGTCGTCGAACCAGCCCAGCGTCGAATATGCCGAAACTTCACCGATATGCACTTCGAGGCCACTGGCTTGGAGTTGGTCGACATAGGCGAGTAAACGTTGTTCGTCAAAATAGCCGCGATAGCTGGCGCAGCCGATGATGGGGTAGCACCAGCGCTGCAGGCTGGTTGAGAATTCGGGCGCGGCAAACAGATTCTGAATCAGATAGGGCCGTTCGAGTTCGACGAAACTGCGATAGCTATCGTTTGCGGGCAGCGCCAGTCGCGCCACCGAAAAGCGCCGAATTTCCTGCACCAGGATCAAGCGTTGGCGTAATTCCTCGGTAGTCCGCGGGTCTGCCAGCAAGTCTTCGATATCGACTCGCTGGTTCATCACCGCGAGGTGCCCGCGCGCGCTGTGCCAGTAATAGCCGAAATCGGCGCAACCGTTTAGTAAAAGCAGTAAAGGAATCGAAATTAACCAACGCATACAGTATTCTCTCACACCGAATACTCTATTTTCATTTAGAGTGAAAATTAACTCGGCGTAAGATTTATACAGGAAACCCGATGATAATCTCCAGTCAGTTTGACGGCGGCAATATCGAGTGTATCGATAGCAGCGACCCGGGCCGTGTATTGCTCAACATTCGTAAAGATAATCAATCCGATTTTTACCAGTGGTTTTATTTTCGCGCGGCCAACGTTAAAGGCCTCGATTGCAGCTACCTGATCGGCAACGCCGCGGGCGCGGCCTATCGGAAAGGTTGGCAGGATTATCGGGCGGTGGCGAGTTACGACCGTGAATTCTGGTTTCGGGTCGATACCCGCTTCGACGGTGAAAATCTGATCATCGAGCATAACAGTACCGAAGATCAGGTTTATTTCGCCTATTTTGCTCCCTACTCGATGGAGCGCCATGCCGACTTGCTGGCCTTCGCCCAGACCAGCGAGCGCTGCCAGGCGGAAACCTTGGGTCTGACGCTCGACGGTCAGAGCATTGATTGTCTGCGCTTCGGTAACGCGGACGCGCCCAAAAAAGTCTGGCTGGTGGCGCGCCAGCATCCGGGCGAAACCATGGCGGAATGGTGGATGGAGGGCATGATCAACCGGCTGGTCGACGACAGCGATCCGGTGGTCAATGCAATCCTCGGAAATGCGGTTATCTATCTGGTGCCCAACATGAACCCGGACGGCAGCCGCCGGGGGCATTTGCGCACCAACGCGGTCGGTTCCAATTTGAATCGGGAATGGGATCGAGCGACGCTGGAGCAAAGCCCCGAAGTTTTCCATGTGCTCGAAAAAATAACGCAAACCGGACTGGATATCGGTCTCGACGTACATGGCGACGAAGCGCTGCCCTACAATTTTATCGCCGGTACCGAAGGTACGCCCGGCTGGAATCGCGAACGTCAAGCGCAGCTTGACCTGTTCAAAATGACACTGGCGAATCTCAATCCCGACTTCCAGGTCGAGCAGGGTTATCCGCCCAATGCCGCCGGTACCGCCAATATGAGCTACTGTTCGAATTCCCTGGCCGAACGTTTCGGCGCGCTGGTGATGACCCTGGAGATGCCGTTCAAGGATGCCGCGGGAACCCCTGACGCGATCCAGGGCTGGAGTCCCGAACGCTGCGCTCGACTGGCGCATTCCTGCCTCGACGCCCTGCATCTATGCTGGGACCAGGTAGTCAACCGCTGACGGATGGGCCGGACTCGTGCCAAGCCGTAGACAGTTCATCCAGGCGAGCGCCGCCGGTTTGCTGGGTGCCGGCCTGTTCAGACCGGCGATCGGTGATACCGGGCTGCCTGACTTCGAACTGACCGCATCGCATGGGCATACCGTGTTCGACCACGATCAGGAAAACGCCACCCGGGTCATGTATTACAACCAGTTGATCCCGGGACCGATTATCCGCATCCCGCAGGGCAGGGAATCGGTTATCCGGTTGCGGAATAGACTCGACGAACCGACTTCGGTGCACTGGCATGGCTTGCGCATCGATAACGCGATGGATGGCGTGCCCGATATGACACAGCCGCCGGTCTTGCCGGGCGAGCAGTTCGAATACCGTTTCAGTCCGCCGGATGCGGGCACTTACTGGTACCACACTCATATGCGCTCCTGGGCGCAGCTCGCACTGGGATTGGCCGGGGTATTAATCGTCAGCGAGCAGAATCCGCCACGGGTCGATCAAGACCTGGTGTTTGCAATCGACGACTGGCGCCTGGATCGAAACATGCAACTGGATAATGCGAGCCTTGGTTCCATGCATGACTGGTCCCACGCTGGTCGCCTGGGTAATTTCATCACCGTCAACGGGCACGCCGAGCCGAAATTCGAAGTCGCCGGCGGCGAGCGTATCCGCCTGCGCCTGTTGAACATCGCCAATGCGCGCATCATGCATCTGCTATTCAACGAGCCCGGGATTTCAGTAATAGCAATCGACGGTCAACCGGTCGAACCCTTTAGCCCGGATGCAGGTAGAATCGTGCTTGCGCCGGGTCAGCGCACCGATCTGATCATCGATATGACCTCGGCTCCGGCGAGCAGCACGGCGATCGAACTGGTCATTGGAGAATACGCTTACGAGATTGCCTGTTTCACCTATCGGCCGCAGGTTCGGCGCGAGCAGTTGTTGGAAACCCCGATTAGACTGCCCGCTAATCCGGCCAATAAAACCGTTTTGCCGACCGAGTTCAAACATTTCCCATTGCGCATGCAGGGCGGCGCCATGGGCGGTATGCGCAGTGCACAATTCGAGGGCCGGGAAATGGATATACGCGAACTGGTTCGGCAAAAGAAAGTATGGGCGCTTAACGGCCTCGTCGGAATGCCGAGCGAACCGTTGTTTCGCGTCAAGCGGGGAACCGCGATCAGTCTCGACGTGCATAATGACAATAGCTGGCCGCATGCAATGCATATCCACGGGCATCATTTTATCGACGACAGGCATCCGAGGTGGTGGCGCGATACCACCCTGTTTCAGCGCGGCGAGCGCGGCGCCATGCGGTTCGTTGCCGACAATCCCGGTAAATGGCTGATCCACTGCCACATGGTCGAGCACATGGCCGGCGGCATGTTGACCTGGTTTGAAGTTGCTTAAAGAAACTCTGAAAAAATCAGAGCTTCTCTAGCCGGCCTAGCTTAGAGGAAGGAGTTTTCATGAGCAAGATTAACATCCAGTTCACGCTGTTTTCGGCTTTCTATTCGCCGTTGATATTGAGCATGGCCGGCGGTTTCCTGAAACAGGAAGGCCTCGAGTTCGAATGGTCGGTAGCGCCGCCCGGCAAGGCGGCGACCGATGCGATCGGCGACGGCACTGCCGATCTGGTGCAGTCGGCGCCCAGCCAGGCGTTTAATGCGCTAGCCAGGGGCGAGATCGATTACCCGCGACATTTTGCGCAAATCAATGAAATGGATGGCTTCTTTATCACCGGGCGGGTATCGGATCCGGATTTTTCCTGGCACAAGCTGGAAGGCGCCGAAGTGGTTATGTTCGGCGGTGGGCAACCGCATGCAATGTTTCGCTACGCCTGCCACCGGGCGGGTATCGACTTCGATCGCATCGTTGCAATTACCCCCGGTGGAGCCGACGATATCGACCAGGTCTTTCGCGCGGGCCAAGGGCATTATGTGCAGCAACAGGGGCCTTACCCGCAGCAATTGGAACAGGATGGGCTGGGCAGTATTGTGGCGCAAGTCGGTCCGCAGATCGGTCCCTGCGCCTTTTCCAGCCTGGCGGCGTCGAGCGCATGGCTGGATACCGATACGGCACAGGCTTTTACCCGCGGCTATGCGGCCGCCCGCCGGTTCTTGAATCAAGCGCCGGCCGCCGAGATCGCGGCCCTGCAGCAGTCCTGGTTTCCGGGGGGTTGGCGCGGTGGCCCTGGAAAACTGTATTGCGAGTTATCAAGACCTCGGCTGCTGGACGCCCCATGTCGAGATCACGCCTGCGGCATATGAGGTCATACTGGACATCTTTGAATTCAGCGGCGACATCAGCAGGCGTCATCCTTATGAAAAGGTTTGCCGCCCGCCACCTGTTTCGAACCCGGCCTGAGGAGGCCGTCGGACTAACCCGGGAGACTGTTTTGACATTCGAAAAACAAGCCGTTATCGAGGATTTGCTGTCCGCTGAGGGACTCGTCCACCTGGACAATGCCGGCGCCGCGTTGATGCCGCGTTGCGTGTTGGAAACCCAAATCGAGCATCTGCGGCTGGAAGCGGCCCTGGGCGGTTACGAATCGGCGCGGCGAAAACATGCCGAAATCGAGGCGGTCTACGACTCGATTGCTCGACTCATCAATTGCCGTGCCGACGAGGTCGCGATCGTCGAAAACGCCACCGTCGGCTGGATGATGGCATTTTACGCGATACCGTTTGCCAGCGGGGATCGGATTTTGACCGCCGAGGCCGAATACGCGTCGAACTACCTCGCGTATTTGCAACTGGTGCAACAGCGGGGAGTCGTCGTCGAAACCATACCCTCGACGGCGGACGGCGAGGTTTGCGTCGAGTCCCTGAAATCCATGCTCGACGATCGGGTCAAATTGATTTCGGTAACCCATATCCCGACCAATGGCGGCCTGATCAATCCGGTCGAAGAAATCGGTGCGGTCGCGCGCGCCAATAATATTCTTTATCTGGTCGACGCTTGTCAGTCCGCGGGCCAAATGCCGCTCGATGTCGAGACGATCCAGTGCGATCTGCTAAGCGCGACCGGCCGCAAGTTCCTGCGTGGGCCCAGGGGTGTCGGTTTCCTGTTTGTCAGTCGGCGTATTCTCGACGATCTGCATCCACCGATGATCGATCTGTTTGCGGCGACCTGGATAGATGCCGAGCACTACGAGTTAAGACCGGATGCGCGCCGCTTCGAAAACTGGGAAAACAATTATGCCGCCAGACTCGGTTTCGGACGCGCGATCGACTATGCGCTCGATATCGGCCTCGACCGAATCGCGGCCGAAGTGACCCGACTGGCGCAAAAGCTAAGATCGATGCTGGCCGAACAGAGCCGGGTGACCGTGCACGATATCGGCAAGCGTAAATGCGGCATCGTTACTTTCTCGATCGCGGGGGTGGCGGCGGCGGAGGTCGAATCCAGGCTCAGACAGGCGGGCGTTAATGTCAGCATGAGCTCGCCCAGCAGTACCTTGATCGACGCCGAACGACGGCAGCTGCCCGAGCTGGTGCGTGCCTCGGTACACTACTATATCCTGGATGCGCAGCTGGAGCGTGTTGCGGAACTGGTTGCGGCTATCGCGAACCCGGACAACCCTTGATGCGGCGAGATTATATATCCTGTACCGCTATGGCCAGCATATCGCGCACCTCGCCGGCGACCGCTTTCAATGCATCGTTGTCGATAGCCTGCATCGATGCCAGCGGATCGATGGCGCTGACCTGAATGCTGCCATCGACCTCGCGCAGAATCACGTTACAGGGCAGCATGGCGCCGATTTTCGGTTCCATGCCGATTGCCTGATGGGCCATGTTGGGATTGCAGGCGCCGAGGATGCGGTAGGAGTCCATATCGACGTCGATTTTCTTTTTCATCGTCGCCTTGACGTCGATCTCGGTTAAAACGCCGAAACCGTGCTTGGCCAGGGCGGCGCGGGTTCTGCCATCGACTTGCTCGAAATCGGCGTTATCGATGACGCGATCTATGGTATAGCTCATTGTTAAATCCTCATGCATGGATCGGACCTGAACATCTATGGTCGCGCGATCAATAATCAAGTTACGCCAATCAAGCAGCGGATTCCAGCGCAAGTCAACTGAATTTTTTATACCGGTAAATACTGGGGTTATACCAGGTCGAATGCCGAGGCGGGCTAGTGGCGCGCCGTGCGTCTTATTCCTGTGCGTTAATTTGCCAATCGTATGCGTAGCCGCCGATATCCTCGATCGGTTCTAGTGCGGCCGCCAAATCATCGCTGGCGTACCGCCGCAAATGTTTGATTACACCGGTCTCGTTGCCGCCGAAATCCCGTTCGAACCAGTCATAAATGCGCGAGACTTTCAAACGCTTGTCGATCACAGCTACGCCGCGAGGATGATTGATGAATGCCCTGGCCGAGGATTCCAGCAAAGTCTCGGTGTTGGCCGCCGTGAAAGCGACGGGTTGCAGGTTGGGGCAACCCAACGAGGCGCAATTTAGCGCGTAGTGGATGCGCGGATCTCGCCAGATCGGGCGTAAAATCCGATGTTCGATGTCGTCCAGTGTCAGCGCTTCCCCCTCGATTGTTGCCAGTTTCAGCCGCCAGGGCCCGGATGAAAATAATCCCCGGGAAATATCACGAATGCTGTTCAGCGGAAAATGTTCGAGTACGATATCGATCGTGAGCGCGTTGTAGAGGTTAATCCAGTAGGCGCGTTGCTGGTTGCGCTTGAAGTCGCTGATTGAGAGCGCCGTCAAGCTGTCGATATAGGTTCTTAGCCGTGCGCGGTCGGCCTCGGTGATCTGATTGTAGGCGACCCGGTTGATGCCGTCGGCGCCGCTAACTACGAATGTCTCGAGCCAGTTGTGCCAGGGCCGATGGTCGATGGTGGCGCTCGAAGCGGGGTTGAAAGCGTTCCAGCGATCCCAGAGTTTGGCCGCCGGCGCCGCTTGCGCCAGCGGGTAATAGCCGAGTAGCAGCAGCGCCACACCCGTGGCGGCCAGTTGTCGCCAGATTTGCATGTATCGGTTTCCAGATCGTAAAACCGTTTCGACCAGCGCGCTGTCGGCTGGTTCCTTCGCCGCGGAAAGTTTCGGCCGGCCGCGGCCTCAATGCTGCATCTTGGTCATGATGGTGTGAATCGCACGATCGAATACCGAAGATGATTCGATGCACCTGACGTGACGCGCCCGGCGCAGAGTTCCGCGGCAAATCCACTAATTGACAGATTGCGCACCTTGTGGCCCTGACGGTTGACGAAAACGAATTTACCGCTGATGTTGCTTTTCCAGGACAGGCGCGCCACCCGGGTTTTGTCGGGCGATTCGATGAATTCCACCCAGGCGCCTATTTCCAGCGCCTGCGCCTGCGCCAAGTAATTGTCGCTGTCCGCGATCAGGTCGAAATCGTCGTCTGCCTCCGAGTTGAGAATGATTTCTTCATCGACCTTGATTTCACCCTGCTTGACGCCGATGGCGAATTGGTTGAGATCTTCGATCACGGCGCTGGTTTCAGTGGCGTCGATTATGGTAATCGAATCATCGTTGATTTCATCCTCAAACACTTCTATCCCGCCGAGATTATCCTTGCTGAATTCGTAATCGGGATTCTTGTCCGGATCGAAACTCTCTGCCAGGGTTCGTGCCGCCTCGTCTTCCGGCCAGACGGTTTCGTCGTCGACACGGGTGACGATATTTTTAGAAGTCTGTTTGACGATCTTGGCATGCTCTTGCGCCAGTATTTGAAAAATTCGGTTTTGCACGGCGGTGCTTATTTTGACCAGCGCCATTCCCTTGGAAAGCGCGCGCAGCAGGGCCGGAATGGTCTTGATTATCTTGACGCGTTCCGCTTCGGTGAATTTCGGGATCAGGGTCCAGACAAAGATGGTCGAGATGCGCTTCAGGTTGCGCCAGTGGTTCGAAGTCTCGCCCAGGGACAGGTGAGCGTTGAACAGCACTGAAGTCCAGGTAGTCTCGAGAAAGTCGTTTACCTCGCAGCTCAGTTTATGTTTACTCGTCAACTTGCCGATCAATGCAGCTGCCGCATCCCGGGACTGTTGGATATGCTGATCTTTTTGTCGCTCCTGCTGCCACAGGGACTCCTCCGCTACCTGGGTTGCCTGCTCTTCTTGCTGCAGGAAGTTCTCGAAATTGACGAAGGCCTCTTCAAAAACCTCGATATCTTCCTGGAACTCGTTAATCAGGAGGTTAACCACGGCTTCGATTTTTTCGATGAGCGCGGCCTGATCCTTGTGACTATCTCCCCAGCCGAGCGCCGCGCGCGAAATACTGTCGAGCAACTTGCGCGCCGGGTGTTTTTTCTGATTGAAAAAATCCTTGTCGAGAATTGCTACCTTGAGAATTGGAATCTGCAGGCGCCCGATCAATACCTTGATCGGGGCGGGCAGTGCTTCGTCGTCGAAGAAGAAATCGAATAACATCGACACGACGTCGATGGTTTGGCTGTCGGCCGAATTGACCTGGTATTGGTATTGCTGCCTGCAATCAAGCAGTTGTTGATGCGCCTCCGCTCTGAGATTCTGCGGATCGATCGCGGTAACCGGTTGCGCCGGGATACTATTGGCCTGCAGACCGCTTAATGCAGCCACGAAACCGCCGGCGCTATCCGGTGCCCCAGGCAAGCCGCCTGAAACCGCGCCGCCCGGTACTCCGGGCACGCCCCCACCGCCGGCAACCACGCCCGGCGTTCCTGCAACGTCACCACCACCGCCTGCTGCCGTCGCCATGGAGCCGCCTGTTCCGCCGGCCGCGCCAGGCGCTCCGACTACCGCCTGCTGCAGCGTCGCGAACAGGTTGCCGCCATCGATCGTCGGTGTTACGCCGGCTAGGCCCGGGCTCGCGCCGTCCGGTAATCCCGGAACCGCGGCGGCTGCCGGATCCGACGTATTGTTCCTGATCCGGTTTGCCATGTAGCGCGTGGTTTGTTTCATGCGTTCATGGTCGGCTTTGAATCCCGGCAACACGCCTTTTTGAACGAACAGATCGTTCAATTCTTTGTAAAAATGCCCCAGGTTGCTCATCACGTATCGGTCGAACAATTTGTAAAATATCAACTTGACCTGGATATCGGTTTCCAGCAGGTCGGATGCCTTGTGGAAACTGTCGCAAATCGCCTTGGGATCGAGCGGATTTTCATCTTCGTCGATTTGTTTGCGCCGCAAGACCAGTTTTAACCTTTCGGTTACCGCGAACAAGTCATCTTCGAAATGCGGCCGCGCCTTGGAAATCATGTTGTCGATGGCGATGTTGTCTTCGAGATCGTCGAGTTCCACCAGTGTTAATTCATCCTCGTCGTCCTCGGCTTGTGCCGTATTTTTACCTTTGACGAATTGCTCGAAATTCAACTTCATTTCGTGGTCGAATTTCTGTTGCAGACCTTCACGTTTCAAGCGAATCTCGCGCAGGGCTTCGAAGTACATGTTGCGTTCGCGATCGTTGGAAACCTTGTCCGACAGTTCAAATAGCGCATCGTCGACACTTTCCAGCAGTACGCGGATCAAATCATTGAGTCCCTCGAGGGCAAAGTGTTTTATCGAACTATAGATCTGGTTTTTTCCGCCGGCCGAGCCAACGACCTCTAGTTTTGGTGCCGCCATGCGTATCCTTTCTTCCTCGCCAGTTTTCCGGAGGACTGTGAATGCGCGCAAAGATGGTTCGGAAAATTGGCGTTTTGGGGTCTTTCGGTTTGTGTGATGCGCTTCACATTTTACTAAGGATCACTTAAGCATAGTTGTTATTGCCGCGTGGATACGACCGCTCATAGCGCGAATGCAACCGTTCATCGGTAATGGGGCCTTACACGATATTCCAGAGATTGCTTTACCTTGGGACGGCAATCCGGACAATAGCGCGGAACACCACGAGCAGCGGGTCAATGCCAGTTTTACTTCGCTATTGCATCATTTTATTGACGCTCGCAGTCACGCCGGCGGGCGCCGCTAAACCACAGCGGATCGTTTCGATCGGGCTGTGCAGCGACCAGCTGGTGCTGATGCTGGCGCAACGCGAACAGATCGCGTCGGTATCGGTGTGGGCCAAGGACCGGAACCTGTCCTACATGATCGATACGGTCGGCGACATACCGCTAAACAATGCGTCGATCGAGGAAATTATCCGCTACCAACCCGATCTGGTGGTAGCGAGCGAATTCGTCGCCCGGGAAACGGTCGGTTTACTGCACCAGTTGGGATTTCCGGTAAAACAGTTGCCGCTGGCGACATCGGTCGACGAAATCTACGATTTGCTAACCCGGTTCGCCGGCTGGACCGGCAACCAGCAGCAGGCGCAGGCGTTAGTGGATGAGATGCGCCGGCGCCTGGCCGTGGTCGAGGCGCGCACTAGCGCCAGGCCCGCCAAGAGCGTCATTATTTATTCGCCCAATGGTTTTACCATCGGCGCCGATACGCTGGAACACGATTTGTTGTTACACGCCGGTTACCGCAACCTGGCCGCCGAAATGGGGATTAGCGGATTTCAGGAGATCTCGCTGGAGCAATTGGTTGCCGCCGACCCCGATGTCCTGCAGATTGATAGCAGCCTGTCGCGGCAGGAATCGCTGGCCGTGGCAATGCTACAACACCCGGTGTTGGATAAAATGATCCGGCGGCGGGAGAATCTCGAGATTCCGCTGCGCTTGCGAATCTGTGCCGGTCCGATGATTGTCGATGCGATCGAGATGATGGCGGCGCGGCGATGATCTTGAAAACCATCGATACCCGCTTGCTGAATGTCCTACTGCTGATCGTATTGCTGCTGATACTGGCGCTGGTGCTTAGCGTCGGCGCGGTCGACATCGATCTGGGCAAGGCGCTGGGCGATGCCTGGCATCGCCGCATCACGGTCGAATCACTAATATTGTTCGATATCCGACTGCCGCGCGCGCTGCTGGCGGCGCTGGTCGGCGCCACGCTCGGATTGGCCGGCGCGGCGTTACAGGGACTGTTGCGTAACCCGCTGGCCGAACCCGGCATAGTCGGTGTCTCCAACGGCGCTGCACTCGGGGCGGTGTTGGTGTTTTATTACGGGCTGGCCGGCTTTGCCTGGTTCGTTTTACCGCTGGCCGGATTGATGGGCGCGCTGCTGGCGGTGGTATGTATTTTCCTGCTGGTGGGGCAGAGCCGCTCCATTGTTACGCTAATCCTCGCCGGCGTCGCGATTAACGCCATCGGCGGCGCGTTAATCGCACTGGCGCTCAACTTCGCGGCCAGCCCCTACGCGATGCAGGAAATCCTGTTCTGGTTATTGGGTTCGGTGGCCAACCGCAGTTTCCGGGAAGTCCAGATTGCCTTGCCGTTCATGCTGCTGGGCTGGGGCATGATTTTATATTGCGGCAGATTTCTGAATGCGCTGACCCTGGGCGAGGAAACCGCGCGGTCGCTGGGATTCGACGTCCTGCGCTTACGACTGGTGCTGATTCTGGGAGTTGCGTCGAGCGTCGGTGCCGCGGTTTCGGTGGCGGGGAATATCGGGTTTATCGGACTGGTGGTGCCGCACCTGGTACGACCCTTCGTCGCTTACGAGCCGCGCCGGCTGTTGTTCGCCAGCGCCCTGGTCGGCGCCGTAATGTTGCTGTTGGCCGATCTGGCGGTGCAGTCGTTCTCGGGCAGCACGGAAATGAAACTCGGCGTTATCACGTCGCTGGTGGGGGCGCCGTTTTTCCTGCTGTTGATTCTGAAATCGAGGAATACGCTGCAATGAGCCTGCTAAACGCCACCGGAATTGACTATCTTATCGATCGGATTTCGATCCTCAGTGCGATCGATTTTCATCTCGAGCCCGGAGAGCTGGTCGGATTGATCGGTCCCAACGGGGCCGGCAAGAGCAGCCTGTTGCGCCTGTTGACGGGTATCGAGAAGCCGGATCGCGGTGAAATCAGGCTAAATGGACGTGCCTTGGCGGATATTTCACCGCAACAGCGCGCGCGCCTACTGGGTTACCTGGTTCAGGGCGCGCGCGCCTACTGGCCGTTCAGCGTGGAAAAAGTCGTCGGCCTGGGTCGTATCCCCTACCAGAAATGGTGGCGGCAAAGCGACACAGAGGATCAGTTAAAAATAGACCAGGCGATGCAGACGACCGAAACCCTGGCTTATCGAAATCGAATCGTGACCACGCTCTCGGGTGGGGAGCAAACCCTGGTCATGTTGGCGCGTATTTTCGCCACCGAAACCCGGTTGATCCTGGCGGATGAACCGGTCGCGGCTCTCGATCCTTATCACCAGCTGCATGTAATGGAAATACTGCGTCAGCACGCCGGCGGGCAACGCGCCGCGGTCGTTGTGTTGCATGATTTGAGCCTGGCTGCTCGTTTCTGCGATCGACTTTACCTGTTGAGCCACGGTCGGCTGGATTGCTGCGGCAGCGTCGGCGAGGTTCTGACCAGCGAAAATATCGCACGGGTTTACGGAGTCGACAGTCACATCGAATGCAGTGAAAAAGGCGTTAGCGTGACGCCGCTGAATCGTATCGGCGAGCACCATCCTTGAACCCCGCCGGGCATCGATTAAAAATACCAGGCCAGTTGCGCGAACAGCGTTTCGTCGACGGCGAGCGAGCGTCCGGCAATGCCCGATTCGATACCGCCGAATTCACTTCCATTGTCGCCCTGCGGCAGGATCAGGGCCATCAGCAGCTGCCAGTCCTGCCGTAAATCGTGCTGACTGAATATTTGTAATAACAGCGATGCGTCATCGAGGTTCCGAAAAAGGCTGGTGGTCATTATCCACAGCGGCGCGAGCTCGACGCTGAGCGCCGCGGCCAGGTAGTTGCGGCCTGGGGTGAAGAGTTCGCCGCGTTGTAAGCGTTGTTCCAGTTGCGGATTGTCGGCCAGTGCCAGCGGCCCGTAGTCTGCATCGTCGATGCCAAATCCGTTGTGGAAATACTCGACATTAGCGCTTAGATTCTTGTCCCAGGCAATCCACGAATACGACCAGTTTAAAACCGCGCTGGTAAAGCTTTCGCCGTTTGTGTCGGCGACGACAATATCGCCGCGCCAGATGGCCTCGGCGATATCGGTGAGACCGCCGACTGCCAGGATTCGGGTATCGAAGTGCTCGGCCAGCAGCAGATCGAATTCCGCCTGCCCGAGGAATCCATGGTATTTGAATGCCAGGCTGGAGCGGTCTGCCGCGACCTCGCCGCCGGCGTCGCGCCGGATCACCCAGACCGCCTGCAGGTCGTCGCCGGAATCCATTAAATACTGCGCGTAGAGCATGTCATCGCCGGTTTTATACTCGGTGTCGATTGCCGCCGGATCGAAGGGATTGAAAAAATCGACCGGATTGTAATACAGCCCGTTACCCCATGAAATTGCCTGGCGCCCGAAGTTGACGACGGTCTTGTCGGTGCTGTGGCTCAGGTATAGCCGGTCGAAACGGTGACTGATGGCGGCATCGCTATGCCGGCTGATATGGTGAGTTAAATCGAACAGGCGCAGATCGTCTTCCGCCAGTGCGGTATCGCCGAACCCGATGAGCGAGGTTTGCCGCTGCAGTTGATATCGATCGCCCTGCCGGGCAAGCAGTTGATAATCGGCGCGCCAGCTCCAGTCGCCGCTGCGCTGATTGAGGTTGAGCCTTAAGTCGAAATCGGTATCCGACATCGGGTCATCGCTGAAGTCCCGCAGCAGGCTGTCGGCCGGCAGATTGGTCGAGGTGGCCTGCAGCTTGGCGTGACCGCGCAGATCGAGCGCGTGGCTATTGCCCGTTAAGATCGTGAGAATCAGTATCATTGTTGCGCCGGCGAGATTTTTGGCGCTACGGCAGCGTCGCCAGATCCCGCTATGTCGGACCGTCGCTAGCGCGGCTGTGACAACGCGAGCGATGGCGCTACTGCGCTTCATCGCTGACGATTTTTCCGTCCCGCATTTTAATCAGGCGGCGGGCGTAACTCATGACTCGCTTGTCGTGGGTGGCGATGACGAAAGTGATTTTGTGATGTTCATTGAGTTCGGAAAACAGCCCCATTAAATGCGTCGAGGCAACGCTGTCGAGGTTGGCGGTCGGTTCGTCGGCCAGCACCAGATCGGGATGGGAGACGATGGCGCGTGCAACCGCGACCCGCTGCTGCTGACCGCCGGATAACTGCGCCGGCCGTCGATCTTCCATACCCTCGAGGCCGACCTCGCGCAGGATATCGCATGCCTTGCGATTGCGCTGCGCGGCGGGAATTCCCTGCACCTGCATTACGAACTCGACGTTTTCCTGTGCGGTTAGCACCGGAATCAGGTTGTAGGCTTGGAATACGAAACCGATATGATGCAGACGCATGTCGGCCAACGGCCCGCGTTCGAGCTCATCGATTCTGATATCGCCCATGCGAATTTCGCCGCTGTCCGGGGTGTCGAGCCCTCCGATGGCGTTCAACAAAGTGGTTTTGCCCGAACCCGACGGGCCCGACAGGCAGACAAATTCACCTTCTTCGATGTCGATGTCGACGTGGTCGAGACCGGTGATGGTTGCTTCGCCCTGGCGGAAGGTCTTGCATAACTGGTGACAGTGGATTGCGCTCATATTGTTTGTATCAGGTTGAATTCAGAGCCCGCACCGGGTCCAGATGGGCAGCGCGCCAGGCCGGCAATATGCTGGTCAATATGCCGAGCACAATGACGACGCTATTGGCCAGCAGCATATCGTCCAACGTCAGCTTTGGATAAAGTACGCTGCCTACCCCCATCATCGCCATGCCCTCGGCGACTGCCGAAACATCGAGCCCGCTTTCAAGTGGCTTGACCGTGATCAGCGCCAGCCCGTTGCCAATCACGAGGCCGATCAGCAGCAGTAGCAACGACTCCAGCAGTATCTGGTAGACGATTAGCTGCGGGCGCATGCCGAGCGCCTGGATCAGGCCGATTTCGCGCACGCGCTCGAATACGGCCATTACCAGCGTATTCACCAGGCCGAAGGACAGCGCCAGAAAAATGATGATAACCCATATCAGCACGAAGCCGTCCATCATATTGAACATGGCCGCGAGGTAACTATCGATTTCATACCAGGGTTTGATATCGAGCGTGGCCGGTGTTACCCGTTCGATGCGGCGGTATAGCGTATCGATGTCACGGTAGTCTTCGTCGACCAGGATTACCTGCGATACCCGGCCCTCGATGCGCAACAGCTGTTGCAGTGAGCCGAGCGCCGCGTACACGTTATATTCCTCGAGTCCGGGCATTTCCGCGCGGTAAATTCCGACTACTCTGAAGCCGCGTTCGCTGATATTGTTGTCCGGATCCTGGCTCATTACGACGACGCGTTTGCCCAGCCGTGTTTCGAGGCGCTGCGCCAGCTTGGCGCCGATGACGACGCCCTTGTCTTGGTTCGATTCGAGAAAGCGGCCCGCACTGATCTGCGCCGGAATCCCGCTAATATCGGATTCGGCCTCGGCCTCGACGCCGATCAGATTGATGCCGCGGCTTTCGCGCTCGCTGGCGATAACCGCCGGCACCTTGATGCGGCTTGCCCAGCGTTTCGCACCGGGCTGGTTCAGCGCAATCAATAACTCGCCTGCGGGTTCGTCCATGCTGTTGACTACGCTCGGATCGTCGAGGAATTCAGAGTGTTGGATCTGAATATGCCCCGGCAGATTGCGAATGCCTTGATTGAGCATGTCGTCGACCATGCCACGCATCAACGCAGTCATGAAGATCATCGCCCAAACGCCGACTGAAATGGCGCCGAGCATGATGTAGGTGCGTCGGTGATTGCGCCACAGGTTGCGCCAGGAAAGCCGCAGCAGCATGCCGAATTTCAGTCTGAATCCGCGCATTTAAACCGCCCGCATCGCTTCGATGGGCAGCAGCAGATAAAGCCGCGTCGCCGGGTATATGGCCGCCAGCAGGCTGGCGATAGCCACGATGCTCGGACCCAGTGTAAGCGTGAACAGTGAAATCTCCGGATACATACGATCCGGCAGATTGAATTTAACCGCCATTTCCTCCATGCCAGGATAGGAAAATCCGACCCGACTCAAATACAGGTTAAGCAGGAGACCGCAAGTAATGCCGAGCACGAGACCGAGGCCGGTCATGAGTGCGGTTTCAAGCATTACCAACCTTGAGAGGCGCGAGGGTTTCAAGCCCAGCGCCATCATCGTGCCGAACTCGCGGGTGCGCTCGAGCACCGACATTAATTGGGTATTGAGCACGCTGAAAGCGACCAGTACGATCAGCACTATGTACATGAACGAGTTGCTGGCCAAATCAGCCTGAATCGCCTGCCGTAAACCCGGTTGCAGGTCATCCCAATGGCGCAGCGCAAGCTTGTCGCCAGGCATCCCTATCGCTTGGATTTGTGTCATCAACTGCTCGACGTCATCGATGTGTTCGGCGCGAATAACGATGTTGTGACCGTGCCCCCGCATCGCAAAAGCTTCCTGGAAGTAACCCAGGTTAACCTGTGCCATGGATCGATCCAGGTCGGCCACGCCCGACTCGAACACCCCGACGATCTGGACTACTCCGGCCGCGAAAGAATCGTCGAAGCCGCTGCCGAGGAAGGTTAGCTCGTCGCCGGGAACAACCTTGAGGTTGCGCGCCAGCACCGCTCCGATGACGATTTCCGCCGTCGCCCCGGGTTTGAGGTAACGCCCCTGTTTGACCAGGCCGGGCAGGGTGGAGACCAGCGGTTCGTGGGCCGCGTCGACGCCGAAAATTTGTAAACCATAAGAGCGTTCCTCGCTCGAAGCGAGCGCGAAACCGGCGGCGCGCGCGCTGATGCTCGCCAGGCCGAGTTCGTCGCGCAACCTTTGGGCGCCGGTCTCGACCGAGGGCAGCGCATAGCGCATTTTGGGTTCGTCGAGGTAGCGTTGGTGCTGTAGCTGGATATGACCGGAGTAGGCCTGCAGGGTATTGTCGATCATCATGTCGTAGCTGCCGAACTGTAGCGAAATCGCGAACACCAGCAAGGTGTTGGAAAAGATCATAGCGCCGATGGTTAGCCAGGTGCGGCGGCCGTGTCGCCATAAATTACGCCAGGCCAAAAGCAGGCTGACATTAGTCAGCATCGCTCACCGCCCTGCAGCCGCGGCTGCCGATCCGGTTGCCGCCGGGATCTACGCGCTGCCACCATCCCCAAGCAGCAATGATTACGCCGGAACCGATCTGCGCGGCGTAACTCCCGTCGCGGCGGTTTATCGGCGGCCTCGCGACGGATGACGGCGGGAAAGGCGGTCGGCTCACCGGCGTGGATTTCGCAGGTTGGAAAGGGTAAACAAGTTGGCCGGGATATCGATATCGAAATCGATCGCATCGATCGCCATTTCGGTCCACTCTCCGGGGGATTCGATTTTTTGCATACGCACGCGCGCCGCAACGGTGCGGCCATCCATTTGCGCCAATTCGGTGGCTTCCATCTGCTTGACCAGGATGTCGTCCTGGTCCCAGAATTCCTGGCGCAACAAGACGAAATCGTCACGGATTACCAAGATTTCCTTGCCCCAGACGACTGCGGCCTCCTCATGCGGAATCGATTCGATGGTGTACATCGAATGCCCGTTCTCGCGTTCGGTAGCCAGCAACCGATGATCGTATTGGTCGATGATGTCGGTTGACTTGCTGATATCCTTGTTGGAGAAATCGCTGCCCATCCAGCTTTGATTCATCAACGAAGACGGCAGTTTGAGGATGCGATTGATCTTGGGTGAAAAGGTCCACATGTTCTGGTCTTTTACCAGGGTGCCGTTACCCGCGTCGCGCTTTGGCTCGATCACGCGCACCAGCGACAGTTTATCGCCTTCAGTCCAGGCCCGCATCGAAAAACGGCGTTGCCAATCGCTGCGATGGATGACCATGGTCATTTCGGAATAGGAGGTAAGACCGCGCCAGTGATCCATGGCGGCGCGGATCAGATCGCGTGGATCGGGTGAGGCGAGTTCGCGTGCCATCGGTGCGAGTGGCATGGCTGCCAGGCAGGACAGCAGCGCTGCCAGGAAAAACAGTCTAATTTTCACCTTTGTCTATCCTATCGCCATCAAAACCATCCCGCCAGTGGCCGGTAATGGTATCAGTCTAAGCATTGATTGTTTACCGATCCTGAATCGCGCTTCATACTATGCAGTTTTAGCACTATGCAGTTTTAGCGCCGCCGATCCTTGAGCCAGATCAAGTCATTCATGCCGGGCTACTGCTAGATTTTCCGGTCGGCGGGAGTATATTGTTATTTCACCAACCGAGGACAACATCAAGATGAGCAACGACGTCAAACAGAATCTACAGAGCCAGTCGACCTGGTTGCGCGGGTTGTACATGCTGTTGTATATTTTTTTTTCACGCATCGCCGAAGTGGTGCTGGGCGTAATAGTCCTGTTTCAGTTTTTGCTCAAACTGTTAACCGGTGACACCAACGAACGTTTGCTGAAGCTGGGGCAGGGACTGAGTACCTACCTTTATCAGGTTTTTCAATTTCTCAGCTACAATACCGAATATCACCCTTATCCGTTTGGCGCCTGGCCGAAGGGAGAACCCAAGCCCGCTAAAATTAGCGACCAGAGCGAAGCCGACACCGGCTAATCGTTGCCGTAGCTGGTTCGTGACCTGCCTGGTTGACAAGCCAGATCGTTGGCGTTGCTGTGGCCGCGAGTATGAGCGTCGGCGAGCTTTTTAGCGGCTCGCGATTCCTACGAGTCGCGAGGGCCGGTATATTGCTTGAATTTGTCGCCCGACGCAATTCACATCCTGGCCAGCACGCAGGCTCGGCCTGCCGCAAGATTTGGCGTCTAATCGGTTGCCCTGGTTAGCAAGCTTGAAAGATTAGCCGTCGAACAGACCCCCGGAAAACTAGTCCGTCCGATGCCTGCCCGGCCAGCTGTTAAATTGGTATCAAAATCCCTAAACACAAAAAACTGAGCTATTCTCAAATGGTCCTCGAAGAAATCTTAAAAAGATAATCCGTTGACGTTGCGCCATCGCTCGGTTGGACACTGGTTGATAAGGGATTTCGCATTGAAATTAACAACGAAAATAAATCTGATACTGGCCGCAACATTTGTCGTCGGGCTTACTCTGGCGGGTGTTAATGCCTATTTTTTGACCGAAGACAATGCCTTGCAGCAGGTTACCGATCAGGCTGAACTGATCATGCGGGAAGCGCTCGCGGTCCGCAGTTACACGGTCAACGAGCTGCGGCCGTTACTAAACAAGGCCGATGACGGCAAGTTTCATCCGCAAACGGTAGCGGCCTACTCGGCGACCCAAATCGCCAATCTGGTGCGGCAGGCGCGCCCAAATTACAGTTACAAGGAAGCCGTTTTCAATCCGACCAATCCGCGCGACAAGGCGACTCCGGCGGAAGAACGGATTATTCGTCAGTTCATCTCCGACCCTTCCCTCGACAAGCTGGTCGGTAGCCAGGAAATCGATGGCGTCAAATCGCTTTATATTTCTTATCCGATTCGCATTACCGATCCCAGGTGCCTGGCCTGTCACAGTAAACCGAAAAACGCGCCCGCCGCAATGCGCGCTATCTACGGCGATGAAGGCGGGTTTGGCTGGCAGCTCAACGAAGTCGTCGGCACGCAAATGGTGGTAGTGCCCTATACCTTGCCGGCCCAACTGGCGCGTAAGACTTTTTTCAGTTTCATCCTATCGATGGCGGCAATTTTCATGGTGCTGTTCCTGGTGATAAACATCATCATCCGCAAGCTGGTGTTGAAGCCGGTTGCGCAGATCACCCGCATGGCGGACGAGACCAGCAAAGGGAACTTGCGCAATCCCGAAATCAAAGTCACCGGCAACGACGAAATAGCCGATATGTTACGCGCGTTTAACCGCATGCGGCGCAGCATAATCAAGATTGTGCAAATGATGAAGAAAATGCAGGCGCAGGCTAAACGCAACCTAAAGTCCTGATCATGCGCGATGTCTCACTGCAGTTATTATAGCGGAGACCTTGTCGCGTTTGATGCGTGAAATACACCAGCTTGGATTGCAGTACCAAAAGCATCAGAGCGCGACTAGCGGCGATGAGTCGTGGACTTACCTAGGCGCGTTCGGTGAACTGAACTGCAATCCGGAGACCCGGCGCGGTAGGTTTGCTGACTTTCCGAAGTGCTGGAAGTGCCGCAGTTGAGCGTGACCTGCAACGGCTAGGATGTCACGGATTTCAAAACTACCGTCTCCGAGGCGCAGATTGCGACCCGGGAGCAGTTAACTCCCGCCGTTATTTTGGCCGCCGAAAACCGGCTTGCCGGGATTCTCGGTCCGGTGGCCTCGGTGATTGTCGAGGCGGAGGCGCAAAACTGCGCCGATGCCGGTGAACTCTGCGCGCGGCTGGCCGAGGAGTTGAGCGACCCGGAAGAGCGTGCTTATTTTCCGCCCGTTATCGATAAAAAATAAACTTTCAAAATACCGCGAAAGCGGTGTCACTTGGTTTTACCTGACAAATCCGAGGTAAGACTGCGTGAATAAAGGCTTTGAAAAACTATTGACGGGATACGCGGGTTGATGGCGAAACCCGGTCCGGTCGACCTTTCCACAATTCTCGGCAGAATACGGAATCGCCGCGAGTTTTTACGCATGTTTGGCCGCGGGCTCGGATACGGCGCCCTGGCTTACTTGTTGGGGGCGGGGTCAACGGCGGCCAGATTATTAGCGACTGGCCGGGGCTCGATATCGGTATCAACGAGGTTTTGCAAATCACCACCGATGTGCGCACAGTGATATCCGAAATGCTCGACAAGCGGTTCGGCGGCACCAATGTGGGCACGGGGTTCCCCGAGTTTACCGGTACCACCACGGTCAACGCATTTTTAAGTTAAAGCTTGGAGTTAAATTTCGAGAGCCGGTAAAGCACTTATCCCGGCATGACTATTTAGAAAAATTTCCGGCAATCGCCAACAGTTGAATAACCTTGTGTCGTTGATTTCCTAGGGCAACCGTTTGATTGGGCTCGACATAACCTTCCCTGAAGCGCACGGCTTTATTGTTCTCTACCAGATAAACACCATTGGTTGAACCCAGATCACGCAGGTGGCTGCGCCCGTTTACGACTTTTATTTCGGCATGATGTTTACTGACTGCGGGATCATCGATGAGGATGTGTCCTTCTCTGCCGAGGATGAATGTTCTCTGCCGAGGATGAATGTTCGCCCTTCGAGGGAACCAAAGCCTGTGTTCAGTTGTTTGCTCATAGTGACATGGTCCAATAGATTGATACCACCCAGTTAAGAGATAATGAAACTTAACTGAGGTAACGATTAATGACAACGAGAAAGAAATATTCGAAAGAATTCAAACTGGACGCAGTCAGTCT
>Ga0136654_1000032_pt1 | contig 47657 bp, 32 predicted proteins | sample InaspJWI70metaG_FD_94865 | JGI IMG/M metagenome (GOLD analysis project Ga0136654, IMG submission 94865) | Marine gutless worms symbiont microbial communities from Oahu, Hawaii - Inanidrilus sp. 1 OAHU.JWI-70 metaG (version 2) | ecosystem: Host-associated > Annelida > Digestive system >... | reverse complement strand
GACGGCCATAGTTTTTATATTGACATAAATTAGCTTGCTTAATAAGAATCTGATTAGCGAAATTCGTCTCAATTCCATTTAGAATGAGTCCCACATTCGCTCTCCTCCTTTTAAAACGCTATTGCACTCTGCTAGCTTCTGATTCGGTATTTTCTTACAAGAATTAAAAAACAAATTGACCGATTAAAAGGCTAGAACAACCTGTGTGATAGACAATAGAGGTAATGGGAACGCGTTTCCATGCACCTTGTGTCGATATTTAATCAATCCTCCAATTAGACACCAATTAAAGGTCTATTTTCCATCGGGTCTGAGCTGAAATTTGCGCGAACTCCAAGAGTCCAAATTGCCCATACGCGAACGAAAGATCTCCGCCCCTCCATCGGATTCTGATCTCCGACACTACATAGAAACGCACACAGATTTTCTACTGAGCTAGGTAAGATATGGCTTCGGTGTTTCCGAAAACGAAATGACAGGCAAACTAAGTCTTTCAACTAATTCCTGTTATGCACCATTAACTAAAGACCAAAAACTTGTGGGAAAAGTCCACTATATATTTTTTGTTTCAAAGCTTCAGCTATGAAAAGTGACTAACGATGGAGGTAAAGAGAAATGAGACACAGCCGAAATTTAATGTCAGTTTTAGTTGTTGTAAGCTCTTTTGCTGCCGCTGTGATGGTTTTTCCGGGGCTGCTTGGTGCCGGGGATATTGAGCCACCGCAGGAGGCTGTGGATGGCTCTGGTAACCCTGTATCGACGATGAAAACGCTCAATCAGATTCCGCCCACATGGAGTCAGCGGTTAGGTTCTGATCGGTTTGAGTTGGTGATGGGAGGTTATGCTGTCCTTGACAAGGAGACTGGACTTGTCTGGGAGCAATCTCCGAGTACAGACTCTGTACCTTGGGACTCTGCTGTGAGGCTCTACTACAAATCAAAAACGGGTAATCGCCGTGGGTGGCGGCTTCCCGCAGTTGAAGAGTTATCTACATTAGCGACACAATTTATTATTATTGGTTATCCCACTGTGTTTGGAGGGGGAATTTTTGAATCTATTAATCAAAGTGAGTACTGGACGTCCACCACCGAAGTTGGCTCTACCGAAAACGCATGGATAGTTCATTTCGGTGTCGCTTCTGTATACTCGAATCAAGATACTATTAAAACCGCGAGCCACCGCTACTGGTGTGTGCGAGGTGGCTGCGGCCGGCCAATTCAATGAAGTTTCTATGGGTGATTCGAACTATTCGATTTTTCCCGGGGGTACAGATATACCTTAAATTACTATAATTATATCGCCACAGTTCTTCTACGTAGTCCATAGGTATAATTAATGCGCCAATCTAGCCTAATCTCTTGCCTTCGGCTATTGTCAGGAAGGAGATCGGGAGTATGCATCGAATCAAGTCGTTTAATTTAATCTTTTATTCAATAATCACCCTCTTGATGTTCGTAGGTATCAATACTGCTTCTGCTGAGAATATTGACCCTTATTTTGACGGTTCCCAATACGTCTACGGGGAGAACGTGGGTTGGCTGAACCTTGAGCCGGAAGGCGATGGCGGTCCCGGGGTGGAGGTGAACGATCTGAAGCTCACCGGCTGGATCTGGGCCGAAAACCTCGGCTGGATAAGCCTTTCATGCGTCAATACCGATAGTTGTGTTGATAATAACTATGGCGTTGTAAATGATGGCGTTGGCAATCTGTCCGGCCATGCCTGGGGCGAAAATGTGGGGTGGATCAATTTTGCTCCGAACAGAGGCGGAGTTTACATAGACGCCTGTGGAGATTTCAACGGCACCGCCTGGGGAGAGAATATCGGCTGGATCAGCTTTCGCTCGGACGGTGACTATCCTTTCAAGGTGACGACATCCTGGACATCCCCTGTGGATGACATTCCCCCTGTCACCGAAACAGCTTCTACCACACAGGAATGGTACAATAGCGATGTCAATATCGTCCTTAGTTCCACGGACTGTGGTTCCGGAGTGAATGATGTCCATTATATCCTTGACGATGGTGTGGAAATTACCGTCCCCGGTGATGAAGCAACAGTCAGTACTTCGACCGAAGGGATGCACACGCTGAGTTATTGGTCGATAGACCAGGATGGTAACAGTGAATATATAAATGAGATAACCTTCGGCATTGATAAAACAGCTCCGACAATTAATATAGCCAGCCCGGTTGACGGTGCAGTTTATGCAATCAACGAGGCCGTGCAGGCGGATTATAACGCGGTGGATACTGGATCAGGCATAATGACCACCACTGCAACAGTACCGCAAGGCGGTGCTGTCGAAACCTCGACGGTCGGGCCGCATACATTTACTGTGTCGGCCACAGATTCGGGTGGTAACTCTTATTCTGTTACGCACACTTACACCGTAGCCTATCCCGGAAACATTGATCCCAATGATGAAGGATTTCAGAACGCCCGGGGCGAGAACATCGGTTGGATTAACTTCAAACCATCTTTCGGCCCTGGGGTGACTGTGACGAATTCCGCGGTGACAGGCTATGCATGGGCCGAAAACGGCGGCTGGATCAACTTGAGTCCGTCTCACGGAGGTGTCATCAATGACGGCTCGGGCAACCTCTCAGGTTATGCCTGGAGTGAGAACTTCGGCTGGATCAACTTTGCACCCACCGGTGGCGGAGTCACGATAGACCCAATTACAGGAGAGTTTAACGGCCTTGCTTGGGGGAAAATTATTGGGTGGATAACGTTTCGCTCCACAGGTGCGGTGACCTACGGGGTAACTACTGCCTGGAGAGGAGATGCAGATGAGGACGGTCTCACAGATGACCTGGATAATTGTCCCCAGGACCCCGATTGCGATGATGATGGACTCACCGACGGCGAAGAGATAAATACCTACGGCACCCTGCCTGACAACCCCGACACAGACGGCGACGGACTACCCGACGGGGATGAAGTGAACATCTATTCCACTGATCCAGCCAACCCTGACACCGAAAATGACGGCTGGCAGGATGCCTATGACAACTGTCCGAATGCCTACAACCCTGACCAGGCAGACACTGATGGTGTTGCGGCCGAAGGTTTCGTTTCTTACTGGAAGTTCGATGAAGGCAGCGGAACGATAGCCGGCGATTCTTCTGGAACGAATCAGGGGAACATCTCTGGAGCAACGTGGACGACGGGTGAAGTTGATGGTGCCTTGAGCTTTGATGGTATGGATGATTATATCGCGATTACCGATGCTGCAAGTTTGGATATCACTGGTGATATTACTCTTGAAGCATGGATAAATGTCGCCGCACCTGGAAACAACTATGACGGGATTATTACGAAGTCATCTGGTGGCCAGGCAACCCAAAGTGTTTACGCTCTAATGCAATCTGCTGGATCAAACGCGTACTATTTCGCTGCAAGCGATGGCTCGACAATTCACTCGACCGGAAATACTGCAGCCCTGTCGACAGGTACTTGGCATCACCTAGTGGGTGTAAAGAGCAGCACGCATATCTCAATCTTTGTGGACGGCGTACTTGCCAATAACAAGGAAGCTGTCTTTACGATGCACACCAATAATGAGCCGGTGCGGATAGGGAGATTAGCGCAATACGGATATTTTAGCGGCAAAATTGACGAGGTAGCCATCTACAACAGAGCGTTAACAGCGGAAGAGATCCAGCAACATTATCAGAATGGTTTGGCCGATCTTGGTTACCTTAGTGACGGCATCGGCGACGCCTGTGATAATTGTCCAACCATACCCAACCCGGACCAGGCCGATTTCGATGGTGATGGCTTAGGTGATGCCTGTGACGAGGATGATGACAATGACGGGTACACTGATGGAGAGGACGCTTTTCCCCATGATCCAACCGAATGGGCAGACAATGACAACGACGGGATAGGGGACAACGCCGATCTGGACGATGACAATGACGGTTTGACAGATAGCGAGGAGCAAGTCCTGGGGACTGATCCCTTTATCGCGGACAGCGATGATGATGGCATTGAAGACGGGCATGAGGTTCATACACTTGGGACCGATCCCCTGACTTCTGATACCGACGGCGACGGCTGGCAAGATGGCTCTGACAACTGCCCTGTTGAAACCAATCCTGATCAGACAGATTCTGAAAGTATCACTTTCAGCGATGATTTTAGTGACGATTCCATTGATTCACAAAAATGGCCATTCATTTCGGCCCCTTCAATTACCACTGAAACTGGCGGAGAACTGAGATTTTATGGAGTATTACCTTATACATCATTTGACAGGATCAAATCTGCTCCATTTGAAGCACAAGATTTAGAAGCAAGCGTCGAGTTTAAAACTGTGACAATTGGCGGGGGCGGAGGTGCTCAGCTTGGCATCTTTGACGGGGACGGGAGATGGTATAATGTGGCGTATACCTCTCCCGGAGGATCTTTTCCCCCTAGCTACCGGGTCGGTAGTGGGGGAAACGGCTTACCCTATCGACGCTGCGCAAGTATTATCCCACCTACAGGCAATGAAGAGACAACATATACAAAATTACGCTTAACGTATGATAAAGCAACGGGTACAGTTTCAGCTTATGTCAATGATCAATTTTTGTGTAGCCTTACTCGATTTGTATTCTCTGAAATTTCTCCTTTCTTTGCGATAAGAAACGTCCCTAAAAATACTCCATTCGACATCAGGTTTGATAATTTCCAATCAAATATGGTTATTCCTGGCGATGGCATAGGCGACGCCTGTGATAACTGCCCTACCATACCAAACCCGGATCAGGCCGATTTTGATGGCGATGGTTTAGGTGATGCCTGTGACGCTGATGATGACAACGACGGCTTGACTGACGAGGAAGAGCAAAACCTGGGAACGAACCCCCTTTCTGCGGATAGTGACAATGATGGATTGACAGATGGGGAGGAGCAAGTTTTGGGGACGAACCCCCTGACTGCGGATAGTGACGATGATGGTCTGACCGATGGTGAAGAGCAAGTTTTGGGCACGAACCCCCTGATTACGGATAGTGACGATGATGGTCTGACAGATGGTGAAGAGCAAGTTTTGGGGACGAACCCCCTTGCTGCGGATAGTGACGATGATGGTCTGACAGATGCTGAGGAGCAAGTTCTGGGGACGAACCCCCTGACTGCGGATAGTGACAATGATGGTCTGGCAGATGGTGAAGAGCAAGTTCTGGGGACGAACCCCCTGACTGCGGATAGTGACGATGATGGTCTGACAGATGGCGAGGAGCAAGTTCAGGGTACGAACCCCCTCTCCGCGGACAGCGACGATGATGGCCTGAACGACGGAGTTGAAGTAAACACATTAGGCACGAATCCTCTGAGTTCGGACTCAGATGGCGATGGCCTGAGAGATGCTGAAGAATTAAACAAATGGCAGACGAATCCACTTAGCCCGGATACGGATAAAGACGGTCTGACCGATGGCGAGGAAGTGAATAACGTAGGCACTGATCCACTTGCCCCGGATACCGATGAAGATGGAATAGGCGATGGAATCGACCTAAAACCGAACGAAACTTCATATGAATTCAGCGACAAGCGATTGGGCGGGACGACCTCCGGATTCATCGAATTTCCGGGAAAGCAGAACATTGTCATCACGAATCTGCCGGAGCCTTACGGGGTACTCATTGTTTCCGACACTCCGGCTGGAACCCTGTCTCCCGCATACATAAACGCTTGCAAGGCAAAGGAGGGATTAAAACTAACCCCTGCGGATAAGGTCGAGATCACGTGTAGGAGTGTCGAAACAAAGATTATCAGCGGTGAAGTAGAGGTCACTCTCCTTGCGGACGATGGGTCCACTGCGGAGGCTACGCTGGATGAGGGAGACCATCTGAAATTCCTGCCAGAAACCTTCACGCTGGAATCATTCAGTGGGGTCGCAGAAATTACCTTTGTGGCTGACGATGGGACAACTGCTGTGGTGAGTTTGTCCGAGTACCATGCCATTACATTTGACTCGACAGAGTTCACCATCCAAGCCGATCCCACCAATCCAGACAGTGTTTCTGTCACCATAAACGACAAACAAACCTCTATAGGCCCGGGTGAGAATATAATCCTGGACACAACACCGCCGGAGATCACGGCTGCCTTTGTGCCTTTGGGAGAAGTGGAGGATGATGAAGGTAGCTTCAGGCTCGAGTATAGCTGCAGCGACAATCTGGATTCCAATCCGACTCTTAAAAGTGCCACACTCAATGGCATACCGATCGTTAATGGTCAGGTAGTGGAGTTGGAGCGTGACGACGAAAAAGAGGTTGAATGGGACGACGGGATTTTGGAAATTGAAGCGCGATCCTTTGTCCTCACAGTGAAGTGTAAGGATGCCGCCGGCAATGTTGGTACGGGAACAGCGACACCCCCATTTTCTTCGAGCGGTGATGATGATGGTGAAGATGATGATGAAGAGGAAGAAGACGACGATGATGAGGACAGGGATGAGGATGAGGACGAATAGTTTGATCTGATTGGTTTCGAGCCGTGAGAGAAGCGGTGAATTTCCAAACCCCGGCTGATGAAGGAGATGAAAAAGCGTTAAAGGATATTCGTGTTGTCGTATCGCATGGCTTCAATTACCCTAACATCTTTCTTTCCGGGATTTATTCGTGATGGCAACCTGAAGCCCTGTGCACCTCCAGACCCTGCGATTGAAACTCTGGATCAGGTTGAACCGCGGATTCCAATGCCAAGCCTACCCTTTACTATCGACACGCCCGGCATCTATTGTCTTACCGGTGATCTGACTTAATTTGGAAAAAACGGCAACCGATGAGCTGTCGACCCCTAAAAGGGAACTCATATCAATTCAACTACCAACCAACTGTTGTAAAGCAACTCTTATTCTGCTGACCTTACATCCGTTTTACACTTCTAAAAATAGTTAGCTAATCTTTTTAATAGTATTTTCATTCTTCTAACTTCCAAAACAGGAAAGGAGGCGTAATGAATATTACGAATAAATTGATTAAGGTGCTACTTGTCTTGATTCCTATGCTCATACTCTTATTTGTGGGTAGTCCGGTATATTCACAAGGCGGTAGTTGGGAAACCATGTCTCCAATGCCTACAGCGCGATGGGGTTCGGCTGTGGGTGTAATTGACGGCATCGTTTACGTTGCGGGTGGCTACCACCATATTTATAGGCATATGGGGACTGTTGAGGCTTACGACCCGGAGTCAGACACCTGGTTCATAAAGAATCCAAGGCCAACGGTGAATACCAGCCCGGCCTTCGGTGTTGTGAACGGTTTCCTTTATACCGCAGGCGGTGTGAATTGTTGTGTGAACATGTCATGGACATGGGAATACAATCCTATTGTTGATAGCTGGACACAAAAAGCCAATATGTCAAAGGCTCGACAGCGACCAACGGCCGGTGTGATCGACGGTATCATTTACGCCGTAGGTGGATTAAGCAACATCGGTCCGGATTCAATATTGGAAGCTTATGACCCCGCAAAAAATACATGGACCACCTTGGCTTCGATGCCAACACCCCGCTCAGCTCCCGCTGTTAGCGTTGTTGATGGTATCCTTTACGCAGTCGGTGGGCTGAGCCCAAACGGCCGCGTTGCCACACTTGAAGCCTATGATCCCACGACGGATACCTGGATCACCTTGACGTCAATGCCCACGGCAAGAGAAAATCCGGTTTCGGGAGTTATAAACGGCTGGATCTACGTCGTTGGTGGAATGGACGACAACGGGGATGTTCTGGATACTGTTGAGGCATACGACCCCACGACAGACAGTTGGACCACTATGAGCCCAATGCCCACTGCCCGAAACGATTCAGTAGCTGCGGTAATAAACAACCAGCTTTATGTTATAGGCGGTTATGATTCTGACAACGTTGGTGTCTCAGCCGTAGAGGTGTTCACACCTATAACAAACCTGGCACCTCTCGCCAAAGCAGGGGCAGATCAAATCGTTTTCGATGCTGTTATTTTAGACGCGCTTGATTCCAGTGACCCCTCCTATGATCCTGATGGCACAATCGAATCGTTTGAGTGGAAACTTCTGCACAGAGAAGATTCAGCAAACGATAGAACTGCCGAAGGGGCAAATCCAACCGTTTCGGAACTGGAACCTGGTTTTTATGATGTCATGCTTACAGTGAGAGATAACGAAGGCGAAACAGACACAGACAACATGCTTCTGGCTGTTGCCGACAGCGAATACATTGATGAACTGGAAGCTCTCTTGGTAGAGAAAGACCAGACCATCGCTGATTTAAGTTTGCAAATAATCCTGAAGGACCAAACACTCGCTGACCTGAATGCGCAAATAGCTCAGAACGAGCAGACCATAAATTCTCAGGAGATGTTAATTGATTCTCTCGTAGTGACTCTATTTAGTAAATCTAATGCTGATGCTAATGCCGCCGATGCAGCAAGAGATATGGCACAGGATGCTTTAAGTCAGGCTATCGCTGAAAACGGGAAGCCGCGGCAAATCGAAAAAGCCCAGAAAGAGATGGCCAAGGCCCAAAAGAGATATGAAAAGGGTAAATACAAGGGCGCTATCAATCACTATACAAAAGCCTGGAAACACGCACAGAGAGCTATCAAGTAGCTGTAAAGGTCTGAGTAGAATATGCCATTTTGTGGGTCTAAATAAATTTTCCTAAATAACTGGAAGTTTTTAAATAGGCACATTAAAGAAATTCTAAAGTACCTAGGTCTGTGGGACGCCAATCGCAAGCCACGGCCGCCTGCAAATGTCCAGCCTACCGATGTTTGCACGCTACACGACGACCAGCCCGGGCCGAGAGTGGGTGATTTGCTTGTCGACCCTTAACACCCCATATTCTGCCCGGGTAGTTTGAAAAACGGAGACGGAAGTCCTTTTTTCAACGCCCTAGTAGGGGCGGCCGGATTCCTGCTGTTAGAATTTTAAAATTCAGGAAAAGCGGCAACCGATTGGCTGTTGACATAGTACCCCATCGGTCATCTACATTAGATGAAAGGCCGGTTGACTGCGGGCCGCTGATCAGTTTTGGTACCTTCTATATCTTGGGATACACGTCACAAAGGCACACAAACCGCAATTTGCCGTCTGTCTACCCTCGAAAATGGAATTCCGCCCTCGGGGTCTCACCGATCTACCTTTTAGATATTAATTGATAAATGTTAAAAAGTGAGGCTGAAGATACGCTTTAATTGTTCTTCCCGGTGTTGAAAACCTCCGTGTAAGGATCAACGGCTTAAGGCGCGATCTCAATGTGTTAAAGAACTGGCTTTTTCAGAACTTTTCTCAAATAATGATTTTGGTAGAAAATCCAGTTTTCGCTCTGCAGGCTTCTCACTTCGCTTCCCAAGCCACGCCTGATCAGTCTGAGCTAGAGGCTACACCCAGCAAGCATGTCGCTGGACAGGTAAGCAAGGCTCTCAGCGGAGTTTATAAGTAATAGCTTCAGCGAAGGCTGAAGTTTGGACCAATTCTTTACGGCTTTCCGGTTATGCCGGACATGAAGACTTTTTGGGTTGGTTCTAACGTGCAGGTCTGCCCTTGTAGATCCTTCCGGAAGAAGCCTCCCAATCCCATGTCTTGTAGGCGCCGCAGTGGAGCGCATACAGGAATTCGACGGAATACAGCAGGGCGACCGACGAATAAAAAATCCACAGCAGGATGATGCAAACCGAGCCCAGAGAACCAAAAAGCACATTGATGCGGGCAACATTTTGAATGTAGATGCCGAAACCGGCGCGTGCGAAGAGCCAGAGCAGACCAAAAAGGCCGCCGGCCATTAATCGATGGCGCAATTTGATATCGGTCGGTAAAAAGATCCGGGCCGATGTCACGAAAAACAACATCAGGATCAACCAGGAGACGACATTGTTCTGCGATAACGAAAAAAAGTCCAGCGCGCTCTGGTACAGATCTCCGAGATAGGCGGCCGGTTCTATGGATAGCTGGAATTGCCAGGTGGTATCCGAAACCAGCGTCCAGATGAAATTCAACATGAAAAAGAAGACAATCGCAAATATGCTCATGAGGGCATAGGCGGCCTGACCGGTCAAAAGGATGCGCTTAGGCAAATTGAAAATTTTCCGGTATGCCTGGTCCAGCGATTTAAACAGCAGCCCGCTGATAATGGGAAGCATCATCAGGTTGATGGTGGTAAACGACCCCAACCCTACCGAATCCACCAGGTGGGTCTGAACCCAATCCTTGGACACAAAGGGAATGAGTTGGTTAATGTTCTCCACCATGATAGCAACCATGTTTTCAGGAAACAGCCCATGTAGCAGTGTTCTCTGGAAGATGCTGAAAATAAATAGAAAAAGCGCTGAAAAGGGGATAACCGCCAGCAAGAAGACATACGAAATGGATGCGGATATGGTGGTGCAATCATTGAGGACAAAATTACGACCAGCGATATCAAATGCCCTGTAAACAAATGTTTGACGTCGTCCCAGTCTGAACATCGTACCCCCAAAGCTCCATGCAAAGTGTGATCAGAAGTGGTTTCAAAACCTTCAATCGGGTACAAGATCCGGGCTTCGCTTCTCAAGCTACGCCGGACAAGCAAGGCGGCCGCGAGGTTTAAACCGGAGGAATGCTCAAGCATTACAGTGGTTTGAGCCGAACGCCAGCACCGCGATTGGGCCCGATAGGGAAGTTTTTAATTGCTTATAGCATTTATCGGCATTTTGAATCAAAACTAAACGTAGCTTCCAATACCGAGATTCATCCGCTTATGGCGGAGTGGGACATCCTTCGTTGCCTCCGAGTCGATGTTGACGTTTGACCAGTTGGTCAAGAAATTCAACTGGTCCATGCATACCCGCAAGCGCTCTTTTTGAGCTAACCAGGTTTCCCCGGCGGCTCCCGGCCCTGCTGCGGGCCCGCTCAATATCAAGTTGTTGCGAGAGGCCTTCTCTGAAGCAAACGTCCTCCCGTCGATTGACCTCCCTGGGCATTTCATAATTCTGCGTATCAATCCTTATATAGTCCCGGGGCAGGTGAAGCTGCCAAGAGGACCTGGAAAAGCGGTAACCGTTGAGCTGTTGACAGCGTCCCCAATCGGTCATACCCATTTAAGGTAAAATCGGCTGACTGCGGGCCGCTCGTTGGTTTTAGGACCCACTATATTTTGGGATAAACTTTTTAACGGCACACAATCCGCAAATTGTCGTCTGTCGACCCACGCAAAGGAAATTCTTATCGACAACACTGAGAACACGCACATGGCAGTGGTCGCCCGTGATTTGACACGCATCTACCAGGTTGGTTCGGTGCCGGTCACCGGCATTGACGGCATCGACCTATCCATCTCCAACGGGCAGCTGGTGGTTCTGAAAGGGGATAGTGGTTCAGGAAAAAGTACCCTGCTGTCGCTACTGGCGGGGTTGGACCGGCTCACTACCGGGTCATTGACCGTGGCCGGTCGAGACATGAACCTTTGCAGCGAAGCCGAACTCACCGATTTTCGACGCAGCACCGTTGGTATGATCTTTCAGTCCTTCAACCTGCTGCCCACGCTCAGCGTGTTGGAAAACGTCTGCCTACCCGCCATGCTGGCCGGCCGTTCCCTTGCGGCGGTGCAGCCCAGGGCCAGGGAACTGCTCGGTTGGCTGGGCATGCGCGATCGCTTGGCCCATCAGCCGCGCCAACTTTCCGGTGGAGAAATGCAGCGTACCGCCATTGCCCGGGCGCTGATCAACGACCCAGCCCTGTTGCTGGCCGACGAACCTACAGGCAACCTGGACTCCGGCAATGCCCAAAAGGTCATCGCCCTTCTGTCGGAGTTGAATCGTCAATTCAAACGTACCGTCGTGGTGGCTACCCATAGCGACCTGGCCGATTCCTATGCCACCATGACGCTGCAGCTGCAAGACGGTCGCGTGGTCGCATGATGAGCGCATTGACGGCACCCCTGGTCTATCTACGTTTGTTTGTTTGGTTCTCCCTGCGCCATTTGAGAGGCCACTGGGTACGTACTTTGGCGGTGCTTCTGGGAATCGCCCTGGGCGCGGCCGTGTTTACCAGTGTACGCTTGGCCGTCCATGCCACCATAGACTCATTTTCCCGCAGCATGGATCAGATTGCCGGCAATAGCGACCTGACCCTTGTCCGACCTGGCGGTCGTGTGCCCGATCGGCTGGTGTCAACCCTGATACGGCATGCGTCCGTGCGGGCCGCTTCACCCGTTTTGTCCACCTATGTACGACCGGCCGATCAGGAGACGCCCTTTCTGCTGATCGGCATCGATCCTATCCTCGATCGGGATCTGCGCACCTGGTCCATTCAACCGCCTGACAGCCGCTCGCGCGTCGACTGGGCCGCCATGATCGCCCAACCCGGCAGTTTGATCATCGGCGCACCGCTGGGCGAATTGTTCGGCTGGCAGCCCGGCCAACAAATCAAACTGGTCCATTCCAATCGGACGGCATCATTTTCCGTGTTGGCCGATTTGAATCCGGATGGTTTGGCGCTGGTGGAGGGCGGGCGCATCGCCCTATGTGACATTGCCACCTTTCAGGAGTTTACCGGCCTGTTCGGTCAGGCAGACCGTATCGACATCAAGCTGAAGGCGGAAACACAAACCGATACAGCCGCACACCTAAAACCGCTATTGCCCGCCGGCGTGGTGGTCCGCTTGCCATCCGCACGCAGCCAAAGCGGTCGCGGCATGATCCGGGCCTACGAACTCAGCCTGACTTTCTTAAGTTTCATCTCGCTGTTCGTGGGCATGTTTTTGGTGTACAGTTTGGTGGCCCTAAACGCGGCTGCCCGCCGGCGTGAATTGGCGGTGATGCGCGCCACAGGTGCTTCCAGACGCCTGCTATTCTGTCTTTTTTTGGGTGAAGGCGCCTTTATCGGCCTGGCCGGATGGCTGCTGGCGCTACCGGTCAGCAGCTTTCTGGTCAAATACCTGCTGGCCGGGGTCAGCCGCACGGTTTCCATGCTGTTCGTACGCGTGCAGGTGGACCAGCTGGTTTTGAGCCCGTGGGAAGTCCTGCTCTCTTTCACCGTGACCTTGGCGGTCGCATTGCTGGCGGCCCTGCAGCCGGCCCGTGAAGCCATGGCCGTGCCGCCGCGTGAAGCACTCGACATCGATCCCACGGCAACGCTTCGGCCGCAGCTGATTCGCAATATGTCCCTGGTCGGCATCGGGCTATTGGCGCTGGTCTACCCCGTTTCCAGACTTCCCAGCCTTCCGACTGTCTCCTTGCCGGGATACCTGGCGGCTTTCCTCCTGTTTGTCGGTTTTGCCCTCGTAACACCTTTCCTGTTGCGGCAGTTCGGCCGGTTTCTGGCCCCGCAATTGTTGCGCAGGGGCGGTCAACCGGCTTTTCTGGCTGCCGGTTACCTAAGAGAGAGCGGTGTTCAGACGGCTATTTCGGTCGGCGCGCTGATCACGGCCGTGGCCTTGTTCACCGCCCTGGTGGTGATGATTCACAGCTTTCGCAGTACGGTGGCCCTGTGGGTTGAACAAAGCATTGCCGGGGATATCTACGTCCGCCCCAAGTTGTCCGAACTCAATCGCTTTCGCGATCCTTTGCCCCCCCGGGTAGTGGCAGCGGTCAAGGCGCTGCCAGTGCCCGTCGACCTGGTGCCCATGCACCGGCTTGAATTGCGTCTCAAGGGCCACCAGCACCTATTTGAGGCCATGGATTACGACGCTTATGTTCAGCGCAGTCAATTTATCTGGATGGGCGGTGACACCCGGCAAATTGAAGCCGATCTGACTGCGGGCAAGGGGGTTGCGGTTTCGGAAGTTTTCGCCAACAGCACCGGCCTGAAGGCCGGCGGCCGCTATCGGGTTCAGATAGGCGCTCAAGTGCTGGATGAACCGATACTGGGTGTATTTCGCGACTACCGTACCCGGGGTGGGGCAGTTTACTATTCACTGACCCGGTTTCAGGAGCGATTTAAAGATACATCGTGGAGCGGGGTACAGGTCAACGTGATTGAAGGCGGCCCGGGTGGCAGCGCTGCCATCGACCGGATTCGAACTGCGCTACTAACTTGCTGTGCCGAAACAATCGAAATGATCGAGGGACAGCGACTGCGCCAGGCTGTTTTGCGCATATTCGACGAAACCTTTGCCATTACGACGGTTCTGCTGCTGATCGCTTTGGTTGTGGCCGCTTTGGGCATCGCCACCACCCTCGCGGTACTTGTGCTCCAACGCCGTGTCCAGATCAACACCATTCGTGCCTTGGGTGGCAGTGCCGCCCAACTGCGCCGCATGATCGTATGGGAGGCGAGTCTGATTGTACTCGTGGGCCAGGCAGCCGGATTGGCCTGCGGATTCATCCTCTCCGTCCTGCTGATCTTCGTGGTCAATCTGCAGTCGTTCGGTTGGACGTTTCTGTATCGCATCGATTGGTTCGCGCTGCTGACCGCCTTACCGCTGATTTTTATCGCTGCCCTGTTGGCGGCCCTGCCGGCGGTCAAGCTGGCCTTGGGCACGTCACCGGCCATGCTGTTAAGAGGCGGTAGCAGCTAACGGCAAGGGTTATTTTTAGATGCTCGCTATTATTCGCAGAGGATTCATTTGATGAAATTTTGTAAAACTGTCGGTATGATTGCCCAAACCGGGTTGCTGATCGCGCTGGCCGCCTTTTCATCTGTAGCCGCTGAAGACGGTTTTAAAGCGGTCACCGGCCCCTGTGAGCTCTCCTTTCCGGCGGATCATGGGCCCCATCCCGAGTATCGCACCGAGTGGTGGTATTATACCGGCAATCTGACGGCTGACGGGGGCCACCGTTACGGATTTCAGCTGACCTTTTTCCGCAGTGGTTTGGAACCGCCCGAAAAGCGCAAAAATTGGCCCGCGCGGGCCTCGGCCTGGCGCAGCGATCAGATCTACCTGGCCCACGCCGCCATTACCGATATTGCCGATGGTCGTCACCTGCAGGCCGAACGGATGGCCCGGCCGGTATTTGGCATGGCGGGCGTCGAACAGACGCCTGCGACAGTCCGCGTCCATGTGCACGGCTGGCAAACCGTGATTGCACCGAAAGTTCATCGCCTGCAGGCCGACGCCGACGGGTTCTCCCTGCGTCTCGATCTAACGCCGGGCAAGCCACCGGTTCTGCATGGCGATAACGCCTACAGCCTGAAGGGGCAGTCGCCTGAACGGGCCAGCTGCTACTACTCCTTTACCAGACTGCAGGCTGCCGGCAACCTGGTCGTCGAAGGTGAACGCCATGCCGTGCAAGGCTCAGCCTGGATGGACCACGAATTCAGTACAGCCCCCCTGCAACCCGGTATTAGCGGCTGGGACTGGTTCAGCTTGCAGATGGCCGACCAGACCGAAATCATGGTATTCAGGCTGCGTGAATCGGACGGATCAGTCAATCCGGCTTCCAGCGGCACTTTGGTGTTGCCCTCGGGCGAGTGGCAACACCTGAAAAATACGGATGTGCGCCTCACGCCGCTGTCCTACTGGACCAGTCCGCACAGCGGTGCCCGCTATCCGATCACCTGGCGTCTGCACAGTACAGCCCTACAATTGGATCTCACCCTTACGGCCAGCGTTAAAGACCAGGAAATGCGCACCCCACGCAGCACCCGGGTCGTCTATTGGGAAGGCAGTCTGGTGGCCGCGGGGACGCGCAAGGGTGAAAAAATCGACGGCAGCGGCTATCTCGAACTCACCGGTTATGCCGAACCATTTGATGCGCCACTGTAAACGTAAAGCGAATTGATGCAGCCAAACGGAATCAAATACTGTGCTAATTACACAAACAAAGGGGGCAGAGCTACACTTGGACATTTTCTGTCAAAGTGTAAGTATAACTCCTGGCGCCTAACCTAAAATCAACTACTGCCTTTGCTTGGCAATAAAAAATTCAAGGGGGAAATCGTGTGGCGTTATAACGGTCGAAGCCGACCCGCTTTTGCCATCACACCGCAAAGCGGCCAGGAATCGGTTTGGGACTATCCCAGACCACCCAAATTGGTGCGTGATGGACGTCGTGTCGAGGTTTTGCATCAAAATCAGATCATCGCTACCTCCAACCGATGCTACCGTGTGCTTGAGACTGCCAGTCCGCCGGCTTTTTATATCCCGGCCGACGATATTGTGTGGACGCATTTGGTCGATGTGCCGGGTAGATCGGTCTGCGAATGGAAAGGGGTGGCGCGATACTGGGCTCTGGCAACCGACCCGAGCCGAAAGGTCGGTTGGAGCTACCCGGACCCGCTCCCGGGGTTTGAGGCCATCCGCGCGTATGTATCCTTCTACCCGGCCCAAGTGGCATGCTTCGTGGCAGGCGAGAAAGTCCTCGCACAGCCGGGCAGATTCTACGGTGGCTGGATCACCGCTGAGATCCTGGGCCCATTTAAGGGCGAGCCAGGCACAGGGCACTGGTGATGGCTGTAACGGTTATTAATCTGGCTTTGAGCTGGGGTCTCCTGGTCTTGATCTGGCTGGTGCAGATCATTATCTACCCCGGCTTTCATCGGGTACCTTCTGAGGATTTCCGGACATACCACGCTTGGTACGTCAAGCGAATCACTGCGATCGTATTGCCGTTGATGATCGGGGAGGTGGCGGCGGTGGCGCTCTGGCTGGCAACAGCGGCGTCAATGGCTACGGGAATGGCGGCTGTCTTGGTGGCGGTGGTATGGGCGGCGACTTTTTTGTTGCAAGTGCCGATACACCGCCTTCTGAGCAAAGGCAAACAAACAAAACTGATCAACGGGTTGGTGGCCACCAACTGGATACGGACGATTGCCTGGAGCCTTAAAGCTCTGATGGTCACGGTGATAGCAGTCGGCGAACTATTTTGACACGACCCCTATAATCGTCAGCCGATGGGCCGTTGGCATAATGCCCTTTAGCGGCCATACCCATTTAAAGAGAGGTAGGCTGACTGCGGGCCGCTGATTGGTTTTTTCGGACCCGCTACATCCTGGGATTCACTTCACAACAGCACACAATTCGCGAATTGCCATCTGTCGCCCCCCCCCAAAGGGAATTCTTATCAACCAATACAACATCCAGCGTGAGGCGGGCTGGGTGCTCCCGGGGATTGCCGCTCGGATTTTAAAAAATCACTCGCGCTAACTGCCTGCTGAAGGCGGCGGTTTGCACACGAACTTATACGGTTGAGACGCAACGGATAAAGTTGGCCGCGAGCCCAACATTCCCAGGTGCCTGACGGAGAGGATGAAACCGGTGGACCTTTCCAGTAGGATTTGCTAAATATATGCAAGCCCCATTACTAATAAACCCAAGCCCCTCATATCGATTAGCGTGTGATGTACTATACCTTTGCGGTCAGGCTCTGCCCCCGGCCGAGCCGGCATGGTGCCTGACGCTACCGTTTGGATTGGTTCTGCAAGTGCGTTTACAAACAGCCGGCTGCGGGAAGCGTTCGAGAAACCGAAACCATCATCAACGTCTAAGAAAGGAGACCCCCCATGCGAGTAAAGCAAATGATCATGGTTATGTTCATAGCGATCCCCTTGGTGTGCGGTGTTTTCGTTGTCCAAACCACCGCAGCGGACGATGCCAGCGATCCTGGAAAATGTAAAGCCACAGTGAACAAGACCATAAAGATCCTTAAGGAGTCGGAGTTGTTGAAATTTAAGGGAAAAACAATGCTTAAAGCATTAATGACATATCAGAACGGTATCAGTGAGAGTGAGTATGAAACCTTTGACCAGGACATGGGGCCGTTCGACGATCAATATAAAAATATCAAAAAAATCTTTAAAAATCTTCAGGATATCAGAGTAGATTGCCGGCCGAGCCCATAGAGAGAATAAACTGAGTAAAGGTTTAAAGTTCCACATGACCGAGGCGATTTTTAAGTTCGGTGGACCGGAGAATTTTACAGATCTCTTCGAGCAGGCGGTGGCAAAGTTCAAGGACAACAAGCATTTTAGAACAAACAGCCAAACCGGAGACGGGAACGACTGAATTACCTGCGACTAGTTGGCGGAGCGGGTGGATCAATTACGCGGCAGACTGACCGGCATTGGGGTGGGTAAAGGTGAAAAACTTCCCGGATAAGATCGAAGATCTTGAGAAATCTGCGTTATCGAGGGAGAGGGCGAAAACTCTCTGGACGCCCCGGAGCGGACCGGTCGTAAAATCCAGTGCCGCTCACCAAACCGGACAAGGAAGATATCGCCGGTCTCGTTTACACATCCGGCACCACGGGCAACCCCAAGGGCGCGCAGCTCGGTGACCACCAATGTCCTAGCCGTCAGCATGATGCTTCTCAAATGTGTCTCCGCAGGCGACCGCACCCTTTCCTTTTTGCCCTGGACCCGCTCTTTCGGCCAGACGGGCTTTACCGAGAGCCCCGGACCATTGTAGACGACCTATCCTTGATACCCCGTGGCCTTTCCGCGTAGTTTGAAGAACGAAGACGGCAGTCCTTTTTTAATCGCCCGTGCAGGGGCGGCCGGCTTGTCGTCAAAATCCTTGAAATTAAGGAAAATCGGCAACCGATGAGCAGTTGACATAATGCCCCTTTTCGGTAATACTATCCTGAAAAGAGGTCGGCTGACTGCGGGTCGCTGATCGGTTTTTGGACCCGCTACATCCTGGGAGACACTTTACAACGGCACAATCCGCAAATTACCGTTTGTCGACCCCTGATGAGGGCATTCTTATCAACTCAACATCCTGGGGAGTCCTTATTTAACGCCCGTGCAAGGGCGGCCGGACTTCTGTATTCAAAACTCTTGAAATTTGGGCAAACCGGAAGCCGATGAGCTATGCACATAATGCATCTTTGCGGTCATACCCATTAAAAGAGAGGCCGGCTGACTGCGGGCCTCTGATCGGTTTTCGGATCCCCTGCATTTTGGAATGCTTTTCACTAAAGCATAAAAGCTGAAATGTCTCTTTTGGCGACCCCGGAAGGGAGATTACTATCAACTCAAGTAAAATAAAAAGAGGAGGGTGTGATTATGAAAACGCTGAAAATGATGTTGACGATATTGGTAATAGTACCAATGTTACTCATCACCACGACAAACGTTGCAATGGCAGATTGTGAAGAAGAAGTACAGGATTTTCTTGGCATAGTAACTGACATCGACAGAGAAATATCCAAAATCCTCAGGGCTGTTCCTGCTCTTAAAGAACACATAATGGAGGTAGACAAGTGGTGCACGAAAGCGTCCCGAAATGTTAAGATCAGCATCAAAGATGGGGTGATGGACGAGAATGAGATAGAATATGTAAAGAGAGTGCAATCACAGATACCAATGCACAACCTAGAATTCAGAAAGTATCCCAGTGAAACACGAAATTATTACCGTTTAGTAGATCAATTAAACCGAAAAGGTGCTACTGTTCGCCGATTATGTAGAAAAGAACTTTAAGTTTATTGCCCCTTAGGTGAAGCGAGTGACCAGCGGCCCGGCCTGTTTGAATGATGGCCAGTTTCCGGGCCGCGCGAAGCGAACCTAAGGGGCACTCTATTAAAAATGGGGTTGTGCAAAAGGGCGGTCAAATTCGCCGGCTACTGAAAGCCTAAAGTCAAGTTACCTCTTAGGATACATTTTACAACGGCACAATCCGCAAATTGCCGTCTGTTGACACCCCCAAAAGGGAATTCTTGTCACCTAACGCACTGCTTATATCCTATTATAGCGCTTGTAACATGATAGATCGCTGGCGGTCCTGTCTTCCTATACCTCATGGTTTATGCAGAAATGGCTTCCAGAATCGGCAGCGCCTGTTCCAATCTTCCTCCGCATCCTCGTAATTTGACCAGGCCATGCGGAAGTTGCTTAATAAATCGTCCGCTAACTGTACCACTTTTTTGTATTCTGTCTTCGACATCTGTTCTCCGCGCTCCATTCTTCTATTCAATTCCCTTAACTCATTATCAAAATTCAACGCATTTTGCCGAAGATCTCTCACCCGTTCCCTCATTCTCCGGCATTCCTCTAGGCCGATCGCCTCTGTACTCTTCGGAATAACCCACATCGTGCCCAATAAAATGATGCTGGCCACGATGCATATAGCCGCCTTAATAATGAAATTACCCGGATTCATAAAACACCTCCCATCGTATGGGTTCTCTGCATGTGTCCATCCGCATGGCGAGTGGTGTCCTCAATTGTCTCCACTGCGATTATTCAGTCACCTTTTTTATTGAGGCATTCTTGTAGTTCGGCCATCTTCCGTGCGATTTTCTTCTTTATCATATCAGATCTTTTGTCCTTTGCTTTCTCTGCTTTGTCTGCTTTTTTGAACACCTTTTCGTTATCGCTTACCAAGGCTTCCTGTAAATCTCTTTCAGCTTTCTCTTCGGCCGCACTAGTCTGATTTAGTTGCGTTTTTAGTGCAATTATTTTCTTCAAAATATCTTCACATGCATGCGCCTCTACGGGCTTGAAAATGATTTGACCGATTCCCAACAATAGTACTAAAAAACCGATGCTAATGGATGCGGTTGCTTTATTTCGTTTTGTCGTCATGGTCTCACCTCCTTTCCCTGAGAGCTAATTTCAAAATTCATATAAAGAGAGGTCGGTTGACTGCGGGCCGCTGATCGCTTTGCGGACCCGCTAAAGCTTGGGATACAATCTACAAAGGCAACAAATCTGCAAATTGCCTTCTGTAGACCCCCCCAAAAAAGGATATCCTTATCAAAGTTCCGTATTGTATTCTCGATTTGTAATTGTGGAGTTGTATAGCCCTCTATGGAGTACTCTCCCACACATAGCTGAAAAATTCAAGGTGTCGGTGGCAAGGCATTATATTAAAAATAAAAAATAGGTCTGGGCGGCCCCATGCCTCTCTAACGTGTTGAAATTATATACTGTAGTGGTCGCTTGTCATCTGATTGAAGGAACGCTTGTGTTTCCACAATCATTATTTAATAATTATGTAACAAGGCTTCCCGGCCCTGACCAAAACCCAACCAGGTGACGGCTGTTGGACTCATACCTAAGTAATTTAAACAGAAATGACACAAGGCGATGTAAACCTGATTCTCAAAGTGCGACCAGATGCTGTTGATCGTTGATCTGATGATAATATTGGTCCCCGTGGCACCGGCATCGGCCACTATTTCGTCTGAACAATGGAATCCAAACTGGGAAAAGATCGGTCTGGCGCTGAATGAGACCAGCGGTTAAAACGCCGAGTTGTGAGGCCGTGTTCAAAAAGTCGCAACTTACTAAGAGATGGGGGACGGTTGACCAGGCTGGCAAAGAGGTGTGGGGGAAAAACAGCTATCATAAAAAAACTTTGCAAGCCATTGAGGCCGGGGTGCGTTGCACATATTGCAAAAATACCTCTTTTCTCAAATTGAATGTTACCGAGGCGAAAACCTCCGAGGAGATGATAAAGCGTTCGGATATGGGGACGATTAAAACGACGAAGGCCGGTCTGCGTCAGGGGGCTGCTAATATCGGTAGGGGCATTGCCAAGGGACATTCCAAACCCACCGTCAAGACCCATAAGAAATACCTGTTTGAAGATAACCGTACCGTTCCGAGTCTTTTAGGTAAATGCAATCAGCTCGAAGTCATCCATGATCCACCGGGCGGCCTTTACCCCATAAGGATTCTTGTTCTGGCAACAACAAAGCGGCGCCTGCGTCCATTACCGCTATTGTTACCCTTCCCTACTGCTCTACAGCAAGCTTGTAAGTGTTTACAGGGTCTTCGATTGAAGCGCCGATTGCTTTTAGGCCGGTATTTAATAACTTCAACCCATGGGCGTAGGCGCTTTCCCAATCATGTTGCGAGCGGAGGGTCCCCTCCAGTGTCCTCACATAGCTTTGCTGGTTCCGGGAAAACGTTCTCCAGGCCTGTTCAAACTTGTCGGCCAGCCTCCGGGTCTTCCGGTTTGCCTTCCATATTCTCAAGTAAGCGGTGTTTACATCTCGAAGACTGCTCCAAATATGCGTTTTCTTCTTGAACAATCCCAGAAATTTCTATGTGAGGCTTTGCACGCTGAGTTTCTCTTTTGAATTCATTTTTCAAATCAACCCATTCACTCTCCCATTGACCCGCCGTAATTCGGGCCTCTGCCAACGGTACCAATGGAGCTGCACAAAAGGCTGCCAAGTGAGTAAGAAATTTATATTGCAGATATTATGGATATTATCTAAAATGCTTTGAGAAGTGAATTAGCGAGAAACTTATAAAAGGAGGTAATAATGAAGTCGAGTGCATTAATCGCTGTTACACTTTGTCTTTTTATAGGTACTAGCAGTTTGTATGCCGAAGAATATACCAAAGAGAGCCAAGAGGCTTACATGGCATGTATGACAGCAGCTGAGGAGAAGTGTGAGAAGTATCAGACTAGCAAAGATTGTGCTGGGATATGCGGTCGTGGGTGCTGGGAAAAACATCGCGAGCATAAAGATAGACAAAAGCTGATAGATTGTATGAATAAATGCTGGAGTAGGTGCAATGATCCGCAAGCTCTTATTAAATGCTGGAATAGGAAATCTAAAAAGTGTGCTAGACTTTTAGTGGTTGTAGAAGGATCATAGTCTATTCTATAGAGTCTTCGGTCTTGACCTAAGAAATTATGAGTATAATACTTCAAGCACAATGGGCGGTGGTAATGTCTCACTCGATCGTGGTGATACTGCGCAAGTGCTCGTTGTATGCGGGATCACGAGCGGTAGCCTGACCACTTTGGAAAATTTAGTGAATGATGCGAGTGATGGGGCAGTAGAGTGCATGCCGAGACGCCCGGCCGAGTGTTGATGCTTTGCTTGTCGACCCATAATATCACCTGGCCTGGCCGGAGTAGTTTGAAAAACGAAGGTGGGAGCCCATTTTAACGCCCATGCAGGTGCGGCCGGCTTTTTTATCAAAATTCTTGAAATTCAGGCAAATAGGCAGCCGATGCGCCTTTGACATAATGCCCCTAGCGGTCATACTCAATTAAAAAGAGGTTGGCTGTCTGCGGGCCGCTTATCGGTTTTCGGACCCGCCACATCTTGGAATACACTTTACAAAGGCACACATTCCGCAATTTGCCGACTGCCGACACCCGAATAGGGGATTCTTATAAACTAACTTCAACGTATCAAAAGCATATGATAACGGTAATTCCTAATATGTGGAATAGGTGCCAACCTCAGTCCATACGTGATGCCGCAAACTGTCTTGTGTTGACTATTGCATTAAGGGATAGGTTAAAAAGGGTAAATATACTGAGGGTGATATTCATGATCGTTGGCAAAGAAAGGAGAATAACATGTGTAAAGCTATGGGAATGCATTTTTCCGGTTTGGTGACCGTTTTTATAGTACTGCTGACCATTGTCGCCGTTAATGTCAAAATGTCCTGGGCGGACAATGAAGAACTTAACGAGTATAGTTTAAAGCTACAGCAAGAATGTATCGATGAATACACGCAGAAATCCGACCATATCATCGATAGATTTACGTCGAATTACATCTCAGAGGAAGAACACGATAAGGAACAGGAAAAATACCGGCTGGAACTGGATAGGTGCCAGGAGCCCAAACGAATAATGAAAAAAGCGAAGAAACATTTTAAAGCAGTTAATAGAGCAATGTCCAACCGGGAAAAAGCCAGGGATAGATGCATTAAAACCTGTGGCAAGAAATTAAAAAGATGCAAAGGCGATACGGATTGCATGATCGCCGCCAACACCGATCTTAAAACTTGCATGGCCCAGGTTCCAGAGCGGTATCCCATTCCCGAATGACAAAAGCATGGCATTGTAAACCAGGAAAACCTAAAAAAGCGGGCTACCATTACAGTCCGCTTTTTTAGGGACGCGGAAGAAATATCGTATTCAAAGATTGCGACGGATTTTAGTTCGTTTTCAGTGCGCATCCAGGTGCGCATTTTTTAATATGTAACCATAGACACAACGCCGAAAACGGACTAATAGACAAGCAAGCTTACATAGTTTATTTTCTCCGCGTCCATTAATAGCTTGAGCTCTCCGAATAAACTTCTGAGAGGTCGGTCTAAAAGCAATCTTAATTCTTCCCTTAACAGGAATAGTGGGTTGGCATGTAAATAGGCTGCTAAATGCTGATTGTAGGGTATGGGTGTTAATGTAATTGTAGTCAAGTATCAAAAAGGTATTGTGCAGAAGAATCTGGCAGATACTTGACCTCTGACAGCATTAATGGCAATAGAATACATGAATGTTCTCTCTTCTGCACTTGATCTAAGGATTATATATTCTGATAGTCAAATGTACGCCTAAACAAAGGAGGTATCCATCATGAGATGCAAGTTTTTATCGGCCGCGGTGTTGGTGACCATTCTATTCACAGGTCTGCTTTTTTCACATCGGTTGTTTTCGCAGCTAAAGTAAAAGTAAATCCTGTTCTTACCGCAAGCAATTTCAAGAAGGTTCGTGAACGGCTTGAAATTCCAAGACGGTTCAAAACTAGTTTAGCGAAAAAGCTAAACGCATTGAATAATAGAGTTGATGATTTTAATCGTTCATTCATAGAGCCGGCCACAGTGGGGTCTGAGCGTAAAAAATGTAAGGCAGAAAGTGAACTCGAAGTGTATTTAGAGTGTGTGGACAATCTGCTTGACAAAATGGAGCTAACGATACAGAAATCCAAGGAGCTGCAGACCCACATTGAACAGTTCAAATCAACGGACTTGTTGAATGTCATCAACAAAATAGGCGGAAGGGCTACGGAGTCAGGGGGGGTTCGAAATAATTATGGTCAGTTATCGCTGTATATCAGGGACGATATGTATGATGCGGCAAATGACCTTAATACGAAGTTTTTTAATATCGAGCAGAAGTATTCGAAAGCCTTGAGGAGCATCAAGAGAAGCAAGGCCGCTTACATGAAGCGGTATGAAGCCGAGATCGAGGCGGGACGTGAAGAGCTTTTAGAATGCATAAGGCAGTGCAAAGAGCGGTATCAAAGCGTAGGTGATTAGTAACGATTTCAATAAATCAGATTCAAAATCATAAAGTTGTTTCTCGCAAAAATTAAAACAGCCATTCTAAACATGGATTTAGAGGGGTTTAGAGCACGATTTTTTCGAGAAAATTGGTCTGCAATTAAGTTGAAAATTAAATTAAAGTTGTGTTGGCGGAAAAGCCAGAATAGTTGAGCAATTGTTGTGCTTTTGGGTAGGAAGCGATAAAAGTGGAGCTTTTGAGGCAAGACTGTGTTGCAGAAATTCCATTGAAGCACTTGGATTTGTGGCACCTCAAACGCAAGCCGCAGCCGCTTGCAAACGGGCCGCCCACCGATGTTTGCACTTTAGATGACGAACCGCCCGGGCCGAGTGTGGATGATTTGCCTATTGACCCTTAATGGCCCGTGGCCTGTCCGGCGTAGCTTGAAATTCGATGACGGAAGTCTTTTTTTAACGCCCGGGCAGGGCCGCCCGGATATCTTTGTTGCCAAAATTTTGAAATTCGGAAAAATCGGAATCCGATGAGCTGTTGGCATAATGCCAATTATCGGTTATACCCATTTAAGGTGAGGTCGGCTGAAACCTGGCCGCTGATAGGATTTTGGACCCGCTACATCTTAGGATGCACTTTGCAACGGCACACAATCCGCCAATTGCCGTCATTCGAGCCCCGCGAAGTGAATTCTTATCAAACAACTCAACTAATTTGCGGCCGTGGAATTTTAACTGAAGTCAGAGTGACTGAAAGCGACTTTTAGAAAAGCGCGTCCACAAATTTTTCGGGATCGAACGCCTGCAGATCCTCGATCTGTTCCCCCACGCCGATATAGTGCAGTGGGATATTTAGACTGCTGCTGATGGCCACCACGATGCCGCCTTTGGCGGTGCCGTCGAGCTTGGTGAGGGCCAGGCCCGTGATGTCCATGGCCTCGTTGAAGAGCTTGGCCTGGGACAGGGCATTCTGGCCGGTGGTGGCATCGAGGACCAGGAGGGTTTCGTGGGGCGCATCCGCCAGCTTCTTGGAAACGGAGCGCTTTATTTTTTTCAACTCCTCCATGAGGTTCACCTTGGTGTGCAGACGGCCGGCCGTATCTATGATGACGAGATCCTTGTCCCGGGCCTGGGCCGCCTCGACACTGTCGTAAGCCACGGCCGCCGGGTCGGAGTTCTCTTTGTGCTTGACGATGTCGGCCTTGGCTCTTTCCGCCCAGATGGTCAACTGCTCGATGGCTGCCGCTCGGAAGGTGTCGGCGGCCGCGATGAGCACCTTCTGCCCCGCGGTATGCGCCTTGGCCGCCAACTTGCCGATCGTTGTGGTTTTCCCGACCCCGTTTACACCGATGACCATGATGACATGCGGTTTGGCCACCGGTTCCCGGCTGGTTTCGACATCAATCTTCAGCAGGGCCCGGATTTCGTCCTTTAAAATCTCCTTGAGGTCCTCGGGGCCGGATATCCGCGGTGCCTTTTTGCGGAGCCGCTCAACAATATCCATCGTGGTCTGTACCCCGATATCGGCCGTGATCAGCAGCTCTTCAAGGTCCTCCAGCATATCCTCATCGACTTTGACCTTGCCGGTAAACAATTCGTCGATATCTGTGGTCAGCACCCTCCGCGTTTTGGAAAGACCATTTTTCAGGCGCTTGAAAAAGCCACCGGGTGCTTCTACATCTAAATCCGGCGGGGGTGTATCTTCCGGTGCCGCTTCAGCCGCCTGGTCACCGGATGACGGTGTCTGATTTGCGCCTTCCGTTGCATCGACCTGCATATCAGGTTCCGCGGCCATTTCCGCCGTACCCAAGGCCGCATCTTCAGAATCAACGGTTGCTTCCGCGGGCTGGGTGTCCTGTTCTTCCTTCGATCGGTTTTCTTTTTCCGTGTCCTTCTTTCCAAACCATCCAAATGCCATAATGCGCCTCTGTAATATACGGTCTTAAAACCTGGCCCTCAGGATCAGGTCGGATTTATCATTTATGCCGTAGAAAGATTGTAAGGTTGATCAGGTTAAAAGGCTAACGGCTGAAGACTGAAGATAAAGGCCCAGGACTTTTTGATAATGGTAGTCTTTCACCCTTGCGTGCAGGGCCACCGAAAACAAACCGATCCAGGCAGTAAAAGCCGGGTTTCCCTTCAGTCTATAGCCTTCGACCGGCACACCTGAAAGGCGGATACTATTGATTGGCGGCCACGTCAAGCTCAGAATCGTCCGGGGCGGACTGATCGCCGTTGCGGTCGAAGTTCACCGACACGATTTTAGAGATGCCCTTCTTTTCCATGGTAATCCCGAACAGGGTGTCGGCAAACTCCATGCTGCGTTTGTTGTGGGTGACAATGACAATCTGGGATTTGGCGCCGATGATCCGGAGCAGTTCATTGAACCGGAAGATGTTGGCGTCGTCCAGCGGCGCGTCGATTTCGTCCATCAGGCAGAAAGAGGCCGGCTTGAGCATGAAAATAGAAAAGATAAAGGCGATCGCGGAAAGGGCTTTTTCGCCGCCCGACAGCAGGCTCATACGGGTCAGTTTTTTACCGGGCGGCTGGATCATGAATTCCACACCGGTCTCGAGCGGATTGCTCGGTTCGGTCAGGATCAGCTTGGCGGTGCCGCCCTCGAAAAGCCGCGGAAAGATTTCGCTGATTTTTTCATTGACCGCGTTGAACGTACCCATAAATTTTTCCTGGGTGATCCGGTTGATCTTCCGGATAACCCGATGCAGGTCATCGATTGCCTTGAGCAGGTCATCCCGCTGCTCGTTTAGAAAATCCTGCCGGTCTTTCAACTGATCGTATTCGCGGATTGCCCCCAGGTTGACATCGGTGATGTTCGCAATTCTTTTGCGGCTTCGCTCAAGTTCGGCTTCCATCTGTGTGACCGTCTGCTGCGGCGTATCTTCAGCGGCGTCTTCCTGCTCGGCGAACTCACGCCGGAATTCGGCCAGGGTTTTGTGGTAACGCTCGCTGAGGCGGTTTTCCAGGTTTTCACGCTGCAAGTGCTGCTGGGAGAGATCGAGTTCGACCAGGCGAATTTTCTGGCTGGCGGCTTCCCGCTTACTGGTCAGGCGCGAGGCCTTGCGGTCGTTTTTGCGCAGCTGTTCATCAATAGCGCTAAAATCCTGTTCATTGTTCTGCAACTCCGTATCGAGCTTTTGCACCCGTTCGTAAAGGCCTTTGAGGGCTGTTTCGCTTTCGTCGATACTGAACTTAGATTCTGTCATCTTCCGGGCCTTGCGGGTGATTTCGGCCTCCAGCTGCTCTTTGCGGGCCAGGCCGTCCGCCTGGAATTCATTCAAACGCCGCAGGGTGGTTTTGCTGTTTTCCAACCCGGCTTCGGCCGACGTCAGCTTCATCTGGAGGTCAATGATGTTTCGGTTGAAACCTTCCATTTGCGCTTTCAGGGTATCTATTTGGCCGGTGGTGGCCGCCACGGTCTCCTGGGCGGTTTTAATGCGGGCCCCGATTTCTTGTATAGCCGTATTGGTCCGGTTCATCTCGGCGGTCGTGTCGTCCGCTTCACCCAGGATCTGTTCCTGCTCCAATTGGACCACCTCAAGGTGGCGCCGGGCGTGCTTCAGGTCTTCGGTTACTTTGTACAGGGTTTTTTCAGCCTCGATTTCATCTTGAATCTGCTCTCCGCGCTCCTCGATAAGCTTTTGCAATTCCACTTCCGTTTGCCGCACTTCGGCCGCTATTTTTTCCTGGGCGGCGTGGCTTGCCAGCAGTTCCCTTTTCAGGGTTTCGATGCCATCGGCCAGGGTTTTGATCTCCGCTTTCTTGGCCAGGATTCCGGCCAGCTTGTCCCGGCTGCCGCCGACCAGGACACCACCGGCGGTGATCAGGTCGCCCTGCAGGGTGACCACGGCCCATTGATAGGCGGTTTTGGCACGCAGGTCCCGGGCCGCCGCCAGATCGTCCGCGACCAGGACCCGGCCCAATAGCTGCTCGGTCAGTTCTTCATAACCGGCGCGCGCAGTCACCTGCTGGATGAGCTGATCTGCGCGAGTGTCGGCCGGAGGCCGCCCTTGGGCTTCGTTCAGGTCCGCCAGCGGGATGAAACCGCTGCGCCCGGCTGCCTCGTTCCGCAGATACTCCACCGCGTTTACGCCGGATTGCATATCTTTGACCAGCACGTACTGCAGGGATTCACCCAAAACCGCCTCCACCGCGGTTTCATATTCCGACGGGACCTCAAGAATATCGGCCATCAGGCCCAGAATACTGGCTTCCAACTGGCGGGGCGCGTCGGTGGTTGCTTGCTGGTTGGCCTGCATCACGGCCCGCACGCCGTCCTTGTACCATTCGAAATTGTCCTCCATCTTTTTCAGGGTGGCGTACTTCGAACGGGAGCGGTTCTTTTCGAATTCAAGGGTCTGAACTTTCTTTACCTGCTGCCCCAGGACGGTGTTTTTCTCCTTGAGTTCGGCCTGGGTTTCATCCACCCGCCGGTTTAGACGGGTGATTTCGCGCTTGATACTCCTCAATTCCTCTTCGCGCTGTTCCTTATTGCGTTGCAGATCCGCCAGGGCCTTCTGGGCCAGGGCGGCTTCCTCGTCGATGCGTTTGAGGCGGCGGGTCAGATTTTCCTGATTACGGGAAGCGTTCTGCGAAATATTTTTCAGGCGCGCTTCCTGGGTGACCAGGTCCATGTGTTCGGACTTGGCAGTCTCCAGGGTGCGGTCAAGTTCGGCCTGGCGATCGATAAGTTTTTGGGAGGCGGTGCGTTCTTTGTCCAGGGCTGTCCGGACCTCTGAAATCCGGCCGGTAAATTCCTGGTTCTGAGCTTCCACCTGGTTGATTTCGCTGACGAGCTTGACGTTTTTGGATTCGAGGTCCTTGCCGGCGTCTTCCAGCTCGGTAATTTCACCGGTGAGGCGCCGGATTTCGCTGCGCAGGTGCGCCATGTCGTTTTCCAAACGGTCTATGGAACGCTGGCCGTCATAGCGCCTGGTTTTCTGTTCGCTGATCTCGTGGCTCTTCTTTTCCCGCTTGAATTTGATCTCTTCCACGGCCGCATCGATGCGTTTCAATTCGGCGGTGTGTTCCAGGTCAGCGTCGTTCAGTTCTTTCAACAGGGTTTCGGAGTCGGATATCTTTTGTGTAAATTCATCATGATACACAAAGGAAAGCCTGACATCGAGTGCGCGAATGCGCGCTTTGAATTTGTTGTACAGTTCGGCTTTGCGGGCCTGGCGTTTCAGGCTGGCCATCTGGCGACTGATTTCCGAGGTGATGTCATTGAGCCGCAGCAGGTTCTGCTGGGTGGAAGCCACCTTGCGCAGGGCCTCGGTCTTCCTGGCCTTGTAACGGGTAACGCCGGAGGCCTCCTCAATAAAGGCGCGGCGTTCGTCCGGCCCGGCATCGGTAATGGCGCCGATATTGCCCTGCTGGATCACCGCGTATGACCTGGCCCCCATGCCGCTGCCCACGAAAATGTTGTAGATATCTTTGAGACGGCAGGGCTGTTTGTTGAGGTAGTAGACCCGTTCCCCGCTGCGGTACACCCGCCGGGTAATCATGATTTCAGTAAAATCCTTAAACTCTTCGGGGCCGTTCCCGTTTTCATTGGAGAGGGTCAGGGACACTTCGGCCATGTTGAGCGAGGGGGTACCGGCCGTTCCCGAAAAAATGACATCTTCCATGGACTTGCCGCGCAGCTGTTTGGCGCTCTGCTCGCCCATGACCCACCGGAGAGCATCAACCACATTGCTCTTGCCGCACCCGTTGGGTCCCACAATGGCCGATATGCCATCCGGAAACTGGATGATGGCGCGCTCGTGGAAGGATTTAAAACCGGTGATTTCCAGCTTTTTTAGTCTCATGTATGCGTGTTTTACCTTGTTTAGGGTCAATCAGGATTGGCGTAGCCAACTGTCCAGAAGCCTCTATGACAGTGCTTCCGTGTATACCAGATGGGGTGGGTGATGTAAAGCCAAAACACAACAGAAGGTGGGTGTTTGGCTGATCTTATACAATATGTGGTGTAGACAGGATTTCCAGATATATCGGGGAAATAGTAGTATAGGTATCCGGTCATGCAGCCGGATGCGTCAGGGGCGAGTGTTCAGTGCAGCTGCGGCTCAAATCGGGCGGGCTTGGCCGGGCACAACTGCAGATCGCAGGCCGTGCCCGACACGCGCCTTCAAAATATTAGAAGCTATCTCAAATAACGGATTTTGGTTTAAGGTCAAGGCGGGCGCTACATTCCAACCGGAGGAATACTTACAGTATTTCGAGGATTTGAATTTAGCGTCCAACGCCGAGATTGGACCAAAAGACTTTTTTGAGATAGCTTCTATAGAATCTGGCTCAAGAACAACTTGGTCCGTTCGTGATCCGGGTTCTCGAAAAAGTGTTCCGGGGTGCCTACTTCCACGATTTTGCCCTCATCCATGAAGATGACCCGGTCGGCCACTTCCCGGGCAAACCCCATTTCATGGGTAACGCAAACCATGGTCATGCCCTCCTTGGCCAGGGCCTTCATGACGTCCAGGACCTCGCCGATCATTTCCGGGTCGAGCGCGGAGGTCGGCTCGTCGAACAGCATGATCTTGGGTTCCATGGCCAGGGCGCGGGCAATGGCCACTCTTTGCTGCTGGCCGCCTGAAAGCTGGTCGGGATAGACATTGATCTTGTCGACGATACCCACCTTCTTCAAGAGGGCCATGGCCTTATCCGTGGCTTCCTTCTTGGGCCGTTTGCGCACCACGGTCTGGGCCAGGGTGACGTTTTCCAGCACGGTTTTATGCGGAAAGAGGTTGAAAGACTGAAAGACCATGCCCACCTCCGCGCGGACCTTGTTAATATTGGTCTTGCGGTCGAGGATATCGATGCCGTCAATCATGATATGCCCGCTCGTGGCGGTATCCAGATGGTTGAGGCAACGGAGCAGGGTGCTTTTCCCTGAGCCGGAAGGCCCGATAACCACCACCACTTCACCGGCTTCGATCTTGGTGGTCACGTCCACGAGGGCTTTGACTTCGTGGGGTACCAGAAAGGTTTTATAGACATTTTTGACATCTATCACGAGGTTGCATACCTCCTTTCCAGATACTGGACAAACATTGAAAGCGCGAAGGTCAGCACGAGGTACATGATGGCGCAGACAAACCAGAATTCGTAGGGTTGCAGGCTGACCGTAATGGCTTCACGGGTGGCCTTGGTCAGTTCCCGGATGGCGATCATCCCCAGCAGGGAAGAATCCTTGACCAGGCTGATGAACTGGCCCGCCAGGGGCGGCAGGATGCGCCGCATGGCCTGGGGCAGAATGACATAGTACATGGATTGGGCGTAGGTCATGCCCAGGGAGCGGGAGGCCTCCGACTGCCCCCGGTGTATGGACTGGATGCCGGCCCGCACGATCTCGGTGACATAGGCCCCCGTAAAGCAGGCCAGGGCCGCCACCCCGTACCAGAGGGCCGGTATTTCGGCCGCACCGTACTGTTTAAGCAGTTCGTTTATGAGGGTAGCCAGAACGAAATACCAGATAAAAATCTGTACCAGGAGCGGTGACCCGCGGACTATTTCAACGTACGTAATCGAGGCCCATTTGAAAGCGGGGTTCGAGGATAGACGGGCAATGCCCCCGATGAGCCCGATCAAAATACCAAAAACGATCGAATAAACGCTCACCTTCAGGGTGATCCACATGCCCTGGAGCAAAATTCCGGGCCGCCATTCCTCGTATAGCCCCAGGGTATCACCCGGTGAGATGAAATCACCTTCACCGACGCGGACTTCCACCTTGTCATGCTCTATGGTGTAGGTCTCGGTACCGTCGTCCCCTTTGATCTTGATGACTGCCCGGTTGCCGTCCCGGGAGACGGATTCAACCACCCCATCTAACTCAGCTTTGGTTTCAATTTGATCAAGATTGGCGAAGTAGCGGGGGACGTTGTACCAGCGCCAGACATAGTCGATTTTAATGGTGGCTGCATAGAGAAAGGCGAGCATCGCGATAATGCCCAGGAAGAAAGTGCTGGTCCAGAACGTCAGGTTCGCCTTTGTACGTGGTTTTTGTAGGCTTGAAGATTCCATGTCCCATCCTGTTTGCAAAACAGGCCGGCAACCCTTGGTTACCAGGGATGCCGGCCTGAAGTAAGAGTCCGGTGGTCTTTATACCGGAAGACTATTCGATTTCTCTGATCCAGTCCGTGCTCTTGATCCATCTGTTATAGATCTTTTCATAACGACCGTCATTCTTCACCTGGCGCAGGAAGTTATTGAGCCAGTTCATGAAATCAGGATCGCCTTTGCGCACAGCCCAGGCCAGCGGCTCGAATGTAAACGGCTCGTCCAGGAAGACGAGTTTGCCTTTGCCCTGCTGAGCCATAAAGGTGGCGCAAAAGGGCAGGTCGTAAACTGTGGCGTCCGCTTTGCCGTTGAGAACTTCCAGGGCGGCTTCTGATTCAACTTCAAAAGATTTATATTTTGCTCTGGGGATCATGCGTTTGATGGCCTGCTCACCGGTGGTGCCCAGCTTGGAGGTGAGGGTGTACTTGGGATTGTTGAGGTCCTTGTAGGATTTTACCTTGCCTTTGTGTTTCGGATTGAGCAGGATGGTCTGGCCGACGATGATGTACGGGTCAGCAAAGTTAACCTTGAGGTTTCGCTCCTGAGTAACCGTCATCCCACTGATAATAATATCGAATTTCTTGGTGATCAGGGCGGGGATGATACCGTCCCAGGCCGTGTTGACCGGTACGAATTTAACGCCCATGGCCTTGGCCATTTCTTTGGCCATGTCGATATCAAAGCCGATGAAGCGGCCTTTTTTATCCGCCATTTCGAACGGCAGGTAGCCGGCTTCGAAACCCACTCTCAACTCGCCACGTTTGGTAATCTGTTCCAGCGTGGATTTTTTGGCGAGATCGATATCCGATCCGATGGCGGTTGCCGAAAAACCAAACAGTATAGCCGTTGCTAATACCAACCCCATTACAAGACCTTTTTTCATCTTAAATCCTCCTTTTTCAATCCCTCTGTTTGTCGGGAGTTTCCACCGAGAAACACCCTGTCTCCGTTAGAACCACGTCTCGGTCGGTTAATGCCCTGTAATGGGCCGTTTTGAGTCGTTCTGACCGATGGTTCGATATATATCAGATGCTTCGTAAAGTAAAGATTTGTTTAGCGTTTGAGGACGTGCTTTTAATGGGACTGAACGCATTGCAATGGATCACCCATTTAGTATAAAAACCAAGTGGCTTCCAGCAAACCTTCGGCCGGCTCTGCGCCCCTGATCCTTGGAGCCAGCAACCGAACAGATTTCAACTGTAATCTGTTGGTTGGGGTGGAATTCGGCTACAATCAGGGGTGGCTTATTTCTTGACACTCCACATAGGGGACGGGTAATATGGCGACCCATCGACACCGGTGCATTGGACGAAGCTTGTTTGTAACATATTAGAAATTTGGAGATAAGTAAATGCCCACCAAAGAAGGCATCAATCTGGAGAACCTGCTCCAGCATCCGGATGTGAAGCAGGCCACGAGCAATATCAACACAGAGCTGCGTGAGCGACGGGCTTTCTTCCCGCCGATTTGCGACGTGTTTGCCGGTCGCACTACCCGGCTCGAGGTCTGTCCGGATTATCAGTTTGAAATTGATCAGGACGCCCGCCGCCAATTGCCGGGCATCATTCAAAATCAGGTCCAGGCGGTGAAGCCTTATCCCGATGCCGATGAAAAATTTGTTGTATCCTATCGACGCAAACGCAAAATCGGGGTGGTATTTTCGGGCGGCCCTGCGCCGGGCGGGCACAATGTCATTGCCGGATTGTTTGATGCCATGCAGAAGGCCAACCCGGAATCCATCCTGTACGGCTTCTGGCCCGGACCGGACGGGATCATCGAAAATGAGGTGGTTGAGCTGACTGCTGAATTGGTGGATGAATACCGAAACCTCGGCGGTTTTAGTATGATCAAAACCGGGCGGACAAAGATCGATACGGCCGAGAAAATGATCCTTTCCCGGGAAACCTGCAAGGCTCTGGGACTCGATGCTCTGGTCGTGGTGGGCGGGGATGATTCAAATACGAACGCCGCGTTCCTGGCCCAGGAAATGTTGGACGACGGTATTCAGGTCATCGGCGTCCCCAAGACCATCGACGGTGATATCCAGGTCCGGGACGCAACCGGTGCAGTTCTATGCGCCATGTCCTTCGGGTTTCACTCGGCTGCGCGCGGCTTCGCCCAGAACATCAGCAACCTGTGTACCGACGCCAGTTCGGATGTGAAGTATTGGCATATTTGCAAGGTGATGGGACGGGTGGCCAGTCACTTGGCCTTGGAGGTTGCGTTGCAGACCCATGCGAACATCACACTAATCGGTGAGGACCTCGCTGATTATGTTGATAATCGCCGTATTGCGGCTGCCCGGAAAACCGGCACGACCGATTATACGGCCTACGGCATGACCTTGCGGCACCTTTCCCGGGTGATTTGCGAAGGCATCGTGCGGCGGGCCGCTGTTGGCAAAAACTACGGTGTTCTGGTCATTCCGGAAGGGGTGCTGGAATTCATCAACGAAATTCAGACGTTCATCATCAAGCTCAGCACCATTATTGCGGACTACAATGCTACCCACGATATCGATTTTCACAAGACATTCCCTTCCCTGGAAGAGAAGCTGGAATATCTCCGGCGCCTTAAGCAGCAAGCCGGTGAAAACGGTGGGCTACCCATCTGGAATGCTCGTGATAACGATTTGTTTAACGATATTCCGGAATTTTTCCAGGAAGGGCTGCTAACTGAACGCGACAGTCATGGCAATTTCCAGTTTTCACTGGTTCAGACCGATAAAATCCTGATGGGGCTGGTACAGGATTATCTGGATATCCTTAAGGAAAAAGGCCTGTATAAAGTCGGCATCGAACGGAAATACTTTGAGAAGGTCTTGACAGCCGCTGGGCTGGACCCCGCCAAAATCGGGCCGATTCTTTTCAAGGACTACGCGAATGGACCTTATCTGCTCATGAAAGAGAGCATTTTCTCCATTAAGACCCTGACACAGACTTTGGTGAAAGCCGGCATCATGTCGGCCGATGAGGATCCGCCGGCGGCTGTCTTGAAGATCTATGACAAATCGATGCCCAAGTTTAAAATACAGCGGCATTTTTACGGTTACGACGGGCGTGGCAGCCACCCCACGCGCTTTGACTGCAACTATACCTATAACCTGGGGCTGACCGTGTTCAGCCTGATCGCGAATGGGGCGACGGGGCAGATGGCGGCTATCAAGAACCTGGAGAAGGATTTTTCGCGCTGGGAACCGGTGGGCATCCCCATTGCCCCACTCATGCGTCTGGAAGAACGCAAAGGCAAGTTGTCCCTGGTGCTGGAAAAAAGCGTGGTGGAACTGGATTCAGTGGCCTTCCAAGTGGTCAAAACCTTCCGTGAGCAATGGCTGGCCGCCGAACCGGGGGCGGATAACTACCGCCGTCCGGGCCCCATCCGGTTTACCGGAAACAGTGAAGAGGATCGGCCGCTGACGTTGGTGTTAAACGCTCTGGCCGACGAATAGAAGCCTTTTCAATAACGCCTTTTGGCCCAATCTCGGCGTTGGGCGCGAATTTCAAATCCTCGAAATACTACATGTATTCCTCCGGTTTGAAACCCGCGGCCGCCTTGACATTGGGCCAAAATCCATCATTGAAAAGGCTTCTAAGGTTTATTGTATTCTAAGTGGAGTTCTGTCAATCTGTTGAACTGACTACTTCAAAACCGTTTTCCTCCAAGGCACTGCAGATGCCTGCGGTTTTACATTCTTTCAGGCGGAAGTAGTAAATACGGCCCGTGGACTGCAAGGTAGCCATGCCGACGTTGATGACTTCACCGCCGCTCGCGTTAATCACCTCCAGGGCCTTTTGAAACCCGCCCCGGCCATTTTCCCCGGCCCGGACATCAATCCGGGACGAGGCTGTCAAAATTCCCATCATATCGATAAAGGCGCGCAGCATGTCGGTTTCGGTAATGATTCCGATCAGGGTATTATTTTTGAGGACCGGTATACCGCTGATTTTGTGCTCGTAAATCAGCCGGGCGGCGATTTCGATGTCGCTGTCGGGGGATACGGAGATAATGTCCTTGATCATAAGGTCTGCAAGCGTAACACCGGCCACCATTGATGGAATCAGCCCCTGTTTCAAGTCTGCCAGGGTCACTAAGCCGACAAAACGTTTTCCCGGGGCCACCACCGGCAGGTGGCGGATCGAGTTTGCCTTCATAACGGCAATGGCATCCTGGATAGTGGCGTCCTGGGTGATGGTGATGGGATCCGGAATCATCAGGTCTTTGATTTTCATGGCAAGCTCCTTGGTTTCCCGATAGCGTTTGGACCTGGTGGGGCCTGAACCGTGATATAGATCTGCACAGGTGTGGCAAATAAGTTGTGGAAGTGAGGGGCAGGACACTATACCAGTAGCATGGGAGCTGTCAGGTCTATAGCACTAACATCGCCCATTTGGAGAAAAAACGCAAGCGGGAAGCTTGCGACGGCCCGCCTGATACGGGTTCACGGATCAGGCGGGCCGTCGCATGACCAGAAATGCGAGGATTAGGCGTCGCTTTTCAATACAGGTTCATAGCTGCACAAGGGTTCTTCGTGCATGAATTCTCCCGTGGCTTCGAAAGCGCGTGCCCGACAGCCGCCGCAGACACGCTTGTATTCACAGGCGCCGCATTTCCCGGTCAATTGCTTAAAATCCCGCAACCGGGTGAAAACCTCGGACGTATTCCAGATTTCGTCGAAGGGTGTTTGGGTGACGTCGCCGCTGTCCACATGTAAAAATCCACAGGGTTGCACGATACCGGTGTGGGAAATGAAGCAAAAACCGGTCCCGCCCAAACAGCCGCGGGTGACCGCGTCCAGACCGTGGGAGTTGAAGGTGACGGATTTGCCTTCGTCGGAGGCCCGCTGCCTCAATATACGGTAGTAGTGCGGGGCACACGTAGCCTTGAGTTGCAAAGGACTTTTGTCACGCTGATCGTAAAACCAGTTCAGGGTCTGTTCATATTCTTCCGCGGTTATCTCCTGGTCGGCGATGTATTTACCGCGGCCGGTGGGCACCAGCAGGAAGATATGGTGGGCGACTGCTCCCAGATCAATGGCCAACTGGTGGATCTTGGGTATCTGGTCCAGGTTGGCACGTGTAATGGTAGTATTGATCTGGAACTCGATGCCGGCCTGGGTGGCGTTCTTGATGCCCTGCAGGGCTCCGGCATAGGCGCCCTCGACTGCTCGGAAACGGTCATGGAATTCAGCGGTTGCCCCGTCAATACTGATACTAATGCGGCGGATGCCGGCAGCGGCCATTTTCGAGGCATTCTCCGGCGTCACCAGGGTGCCGTTCGGGGCCATTACCATGCGTAGGCCCTTGTCCGTACCGTAACGGGCAATTTCAAAGATATCCGGTCGCAGTAGGGGTTCCCCGCCGGTCAGGATGACGATCGGTTCACCGGTTTTGGCAATTTGATCCAAAAGCCGCAGGCAAGCCGCCGTATCAAGCTCGCCCTCATAGGGACCGTAGGTGGCCGCAGCCCGGCAGTGGACGCAGTTCAGGTTGCAGTTGCGGGTTATTTCCCAGGCTACCAGCCGCAGGGTGGCCCCTTTGGATGTCCCGCCCGGGTGCCCGCCTGGTTTCGATGCATGGTGTGGATGCGGATTCATCTTATTCCTTATTTAGATTTCTGGTCTTAAGGGGCAGGTCAGAAGCCTTAGGCTATACCGTAAAAACACAATGCTCGCGCGGAGGCGCTGAGACGCAGAGAAAACCAAGCATAGATCCGGCTTCGCCGTAAAACCCTATAAGTCTTAGTGACCAGACGCGGGATACGGTTTTTCGCACGATAGTGCGACGAAATCCTGTTTTTGCTTTTCCCTGCGCCTCAGCGCCTCTGCGCGATGCATTGTTTTGCCATTGTATTCAGGCAGTAATCTCCTATTTACGGGAACATTAAAGGGTCCGGATACTTTACGTGTTTAATACCTTGGCTGCCTCTATGGCGAAATAGGTCAGGATCATGTCCGCACCGGCGCGCTTGATCGAGGTCAGGGTTTCGAGCATGACCTTGGTGCCGTCTATCCAGCCCATTTTTTCGGCCGCTTTGATCATGGCGAATTCACCGCTGACGTTATAGGCCGCCACCGGCAGATCGATCTCTTCTCTTATCCGACAGATAATATCCAGGTAGGACAGCGCCGGTTTAACCATGATAATGTCGGCGCCCTCCTCGATGTCCATGGCGGCTTCGCGCATGGCCTCCAGGGCGTTGGCCGGATCCATCTGGTAGGTGCGGCGGTCACCGAACTGGGGCGCAGAATGGGCGGCCTGGCGAAAGGGGCCATAATAAGCCGAATAGTATTTAGCGCTGTACGCCATGATGGGAACATGGTCGTAGTCGTTCTCATCGAGACTGTTCCTGATTTCAGCCACCCGCCCATCCATCATATCCGAGGGGGCTACCATGTCGGCTCCGGCACGGGCATGGCTGACCGCGATCCGGGCCAGCAGGTCCAGGGAGGCGTCATTGTCGATGGTCCGGCCTTCAACCACCCCGCAGTGACCATGGTCGGTATATTGGCACAGGCAGACATCCGTGATCACCGCCAGGTCAGGGACTTCGTCTTTCACCGCTTTGACTGCCTGTTGGACGATGCCGTTTTTAGCGTAGGCGGCTGTCCCCAGGGCATCCTTTTTATCCGGTATGCCGAAGAGCATAATCGCCGGAATATGCCGTTCACTTGCTTCGCGCGCAACCGTCACCAGGTTGTCCAGCGAGAGCTGAAAGTGACCCGGCATCGATTCGATAGGATTTATCACATTCTTGCCGCCAATGGCAAAAAGCGGCAGGATCAGGTCTTCGACACCCAGGTGGGTTTCACGGACCATCCGGCGAAAATTCTCATTGCTGCGCATTCTGCGGGGACGATAATCAGGAAAGATCATGGCGAGTTCCTTTTACCGGTTTACAGGGTTTCCGAAATTTCTTTGTCGGTGAGATAACAGGCCGGATCGGGTGCCCACAGGTCGCCCGTGACTGCCTCGGCGCGTACGCGGAAATTGCCGCCACAGATATCCAGCCACTGGCAGGTGGCGCAGCGGCCCGTCACATAGGCCTTTTTGTTCTTGAGTTTCTGAAGCAGCTCGTCGGAGGTATCAGTCCAAATCTCGGAAAAAGGGCGGTCTTTAATGTTCCCGAAACTGGTATGGCGCCAGAACTGGTCGGCATAGACCTCACCGTCCCAGCTCACGCAACCGATCCCGCGGCCCGAACTGTTGCCCTCGTTCATTTTCAGCAGTTCCAGGACTTCCTGGGCACGCTCAGGGTTTTCCTCGCGCATGCGCAGGTAGAGATAGGGGCCATCCGCATGATTGTCCACGGTCAATACTTCTTTGGGCTTGCCCCGTTCATGCAGATCCCGGGTCCGGTCGATGATCAGGTCGACCACCTCACGGGTCTGGGCGTGGGTCAGGTCATCATCCACCAGTTTGGATCCCCTACCGGAATACACCAGGTGATAAAAACAGACCCGCGGGATCTCCATCTCCTCCAGAAGATCGAATACACCCGGAATATCCTGGTAGTTAAAACGGTTGACCGTAAAGCGCAGACCGACTTTGATCCCGGCTTTCTGGGTGTTACGAATACCTTCCAGGGCAGATTGAAAGGCGCCCTTCACCGCGCGAAAGCGATCGTGGATCGTTTCGAGACCATCGAGGCTGATGCCGACATACGACAGACCGATCTCCTTGAGCGTATGGGCCAGATCTTCTGTGATCAGGGTTCCGTTGGTGGAGATAACCGCCCGCATGCCCCGGTCCACCGCATACTGGGCCAGTTCCGGCAGGTCCGGATGCATGGTGGGCTCCCCGCCTGAGAAAAGAATAACCGGGGACCCGAAGGCAGTCAGATCATCGATGAGCGCTTTACCCTGCGCCGTGGTCAGCTCACCCGCAAACGATCTATCTTTGGCGTGGGCGTAGCAGTGGACGCATTTCAGGTTGCACCGCTGGGTCATGTTCCAGACAACCACTGGTTTCTTATCTTCTGAAAACTGCAGCAGGTGCGAGGGCAGCGAGCCCGAATGCCGTCCATAGCGCAGGGCGTCGGAGGGTTCAACCGTGCCGCAATAAAGTTTGGAAATACCGATCATATGTTATTTAACCCTTTCACTGAGACAGGTCGCAACGGTCAGGCCCGTTGCGTTGCCGGTATGGGATTTAGTATTAAACGGTGGGGGTCAGGAACCAGGTAGTTGGTCTTTGTCCGTGTCTAGATCGTCCCTTAAAAGCGCACCCACATAGTCGTCCGCATTGGTAAGCGCCTGTCGCGATATGAAAAAGCGATGCCGTCCCGTCTTCTCCTTGACCAGCTTAAGGCCCAATGCGAAATCATCGGTCAATATTTCATAGAGCTGGTCCAGGTCAAGCTGGGCCAGCACCCGTTTTTCAATAATGAAATCAACGGCATCTTCTTCAAGGACGATGTTTATATCATGCTTGTTAAAAAACTCCAATTCTATCTTTTTGACGTCATCGTAAAAGCTTTTCAACCGGGTCAGGGCCTGATCGATATCGATGATGTTCCGACAGTAAAAAGTGGCCGCCAGGTCCAGGCGCGTGTCGGTAAGCGTCAGCTTGTATTTGTCTGATAAAATCACGGCGTTTTCTTGCAGGTACTCGATAATGCGCTGCTTTTCGCTTTCGGCCAGGGTTTCGAACTCGGGCAGGACCTCCGCAGTTTGGGCTTTGAGACGCTCCAGCGCGGCTTCTGGTTCATGGATCACCGCCCCGGTGACAGGAAACTGTTTTACATCACTGGAGGGCAATTGTCTTTCGAAGGCCAGCAGGGCCTGCTCCACCGCACTAACCAGCCCCCGGGCACCGGTATTCTCGCCATGGGCATCGCGGGCCAGCAGTTCCAGAGCGCTGTCGTCGAACTTCGCTTCAATGCCGTACGCACCGAAATCAAGTTTCTTGCCCAGGATAATCGGATTATTGGGGTTTTTTAGGATTGCAAACAGATCCTCCTCGGAAAGGTACTCGAATACGGCCCGAACCGGCAGTCGGCCGACGAATTCGGATTCGAAACCGAACTTCAACAGATCTTCGGAGGTTACGCGCCGCAGCAGGTCAATCGACCTGTCCCGGGGCTGGAGTGCTGATCCGAAACCAATTTGCTTGGAATTCAAGCGCTTGCCGATAATTTCATCCAGACCGCTGAATGCGCCACTCATGATGAACAGGATATTGCGGGTATTGACGGTCTGTTTCTCCTTCGATCCGGTTTTGCGAAAGCGTTCTATCTCTTGGATCATGGAAATCGGATCATGGGGCACTTTGAGGTCGACTTCCGTCTCCTCCATGGGTTTGAGCAGGGCGCGCTGCACACCGGTGCGTGAAACATCGGCGCCGATCAGATTGCGGCTGCCGGCAATTTTATCGATTTCATCGATGTAGATGATCCCGTGCTGGGCCAGTTCGATGTCGTCTTCGGCTTCCCGGACCAGGTCCCGGACCAGGTCTTCAACATCCCCACCCACATAACCGGTCTCACTGAACTTGGTTGCATCCCCCTTCACGAAGGGTACGCCGAGCTTGTTGGCAATGAGCTTGATCATGTAGGTTTTGCCCACGCCGGTGGGTCCCATCATCAGGACGTTGTTTTTGATGCTGCCGACCATTTCGGCCACTTCGCCGCCGGAAGCTTCCTTGCGGCTTATCCTGTTGAAATGGGTGCAAATTTTTGTCGCCAGGATGGCCTTGGCCGCATCCTGTTTGACAATGTACTGATCCAGGTAGGCAATGAGGTCCTCCGGTTTGAGATCGAACTCCAGCCGGGGGCCTCTTCTTTTGATCTCCCCGTCTTCTTCCTGCTGGAACTGCTCCGGCATGACGATCGGTGAAACAATTTTCACGTTCGGGCCGAATTTCTTGGAAAGAAATTCCCCGATCTCCTTTTCCAGTTCCCGCGGGTTGGGGATATTTTCATCGGCGTCTTTCATGGTTCCAAAGTATAATCACGTCGCTAGGCAAATGCAAGGCACCCGGGCGGCTTGTGCAATCAATCCGCAATTTGGCAGATATACGCGTTTTTTGCACCCAAAGCGCGGGCTTTTAATCTTTTGACAACCTAACGCCTTTCACCTATATTTTATCTATATCTCTAAAACGTTGAAGCGCTGAATCGGCTACCGGGCTCTATCCCATTTCACTGCCTGCGCGACACGCTGAAACTGCTTTTACACGGCCCCGGTCTGACCCTGTTGATTCCCTTTTTGATGAATCCTTGCGACAAAAAGGAGAAAAAACATGCGTGTTCGACTTAAAACCATTCTTTGTACCACTGACTTTTCGGATTATTCCAACCAGACCGTCTCTTACGGTGTGGCCATCGCCAAAGAATTCGATGCGCGCCTGCTGGTTTGCCATATCATCGATCTGCAGTTCGCCGCCATTTACGGCACCGTCCATTTTTTACCGCCCGATTTGCAAAACCAGAGCATCGAGACCGCCCAGGAACGTATCACCGACCTCATGGCCACCCAGACGGTTCCCTGGGAGGCCGTGGTATCCACCGGACCGCCGGCGGAGGAGATATCCCGGGTGGTGGCGGACCGGGAAATTGATCTGGCTATCTCGGCGACCCATGGCCGCACGGGCATAAAACGGTTTATACTGGGATCGGTTACCGAACGTCTGATGCGTTCGCTCAAATGCCCCCTGCTGGTGGTCAGAGAAACACCGCCGGACCTGATGCCGGACCCCGCCCGGGGTTTGCGCTTCAAGAAAGTCCTGGTAGGGTGCGATTTCTCACCGGCCGCCAATACCGCCCTTGAATACGGGGTCAGCCTGGCGCAGGAGTTTGAAGCGGAACTACACCTGATTCATGTCTTGGAACCACAGGTGTACAGCGACTTTTTGGCAACCACCCTGGACGGGGTGCAGGGTGAGACGGGCGATATCAAGGATAAACTCGATCAGCGGCTCACGGATCTGATTACGCCGGAGGCCATGAACTGGTGCCGGATCAAAACAGCCGTGATCGAGGGACGGCCTTTTGAAGCCATTACGAATTACGCTGGAAAAAATGGCATCGACTTGGTTGTCCTGGGCGTGCGGGGACACGGCGTAGTGGAGACCCTGTTTTTGGGATCGACGACCGATCGGGTGGTGCGCAAAGCACAATGTCCTGTGTTGTCGGTAAGCCCCGCGGATTGATTGTTTTACGCAACTGGGAGGCTACCCGCATACTTTAGGTTTCATTCCCGCGGGTGGCAGGACCAAGGGGGGTGGCAAAGACGGGCCACTGCCTGAATAGAAAGGAGGCTCCATGACGGTTAAAATTTTGATCAAGCGAAAATTTTCGGGCAAGCAGGATGAAGCGCTGAATTCATTGCTCAGACAATTCCGGGCGTTGGCTATCGAGCAGCCCGGATACATTTCCGGTGAAACCCTGACGCGGCTCGATAGTCCCGGTGAGAGCCTTGTGATTAGTACCTGGAAGAGTGCCAATGACTGGGAAAATTGGGTCAACAACCCCACCCGCCAGCAGATCCAGAGCCAGATCGATATCCTGCTAGGTAGGGAAACGCTTTACGAGGTGTATGAAACCGGATAAAGCCAGCCTAAAAATCCCGAAAATCCCCATCATCCCTTGAGGTCAAGGCAACCGGTTTAAGAGCCCGGTCGGGTTGGACGACCGGGCGAACGAGGTGTGGCGTGCCACCTTCGGCCGCGGCATCCGGTGCGGCCGATTTCGCTTCAACTGGTTTTCGCTGACCACTGACCATGGCCGCCAACAGGTCGGCCACCGAACGCATCTGTTCGGCCTGGGCACTCATCTCTTCTGATGCCGAGGCTGATTCTTCGGCATTGGAGGCTACCTGCTGGGTAACCTTGTCCATCTCGGTAACGGCCGTGTTGACCTGCCCGATGCCTTGGGCCTGTTCGTTGGATGCAGACGCAATTTCAGCCACCAGGTGGCTGACGCTTTCGGCGCTTTCCTCCACTTTGTCGAAGGCGGTGTTGGTTTGATCGACAATCGCCTCGCCCTCCTTGACCTTTACCACCGTATCTTCAATCAACGCGGCTGTAGATTTGGCGGCCTCGGCCGCCCGCATGGCCAGATTGCGTACCTCGTCGGCCACTACCGCAAAGCCTGCGCCGGCTTCGCCGGCCCGGGCGGCCTCAACGGCCGCGTTCAAGGCCAGCAGGTTGGTCTGAAAGGCGATTTCATCAATGGTCTTGACGATTTTAGAGGTTTCCTCGCTGGCGCGGGTGATGTCTTCCATGGAAACCGTCATCTCGTCCATGGACCGATTGGCGTCTTTGATGATCACCGTGGCCTCCCGCATCAGGGCGTCCGCCTGTCCGGCATTGTCGGCGTTCTGATTGGTCATGGACGCCATCTCTTCCAGGGACGCCGATGTCTCTTCAATCGAGGCGGCCTGCTCCGAGGCACCGTCCGCCAGTGACTGGCTGGAAGATGAAATCTGCCGGGCAGCCGACGCGACCTGTTCGGCCCCGGTTTCCACCTGACCGGTGATCTTTTTCAGAGCAGAAACGATCCCCCGTACGATCAAAAAGGTCAAAGTCAGGCCTGTGACTATAGCTACCAGGCCGATAATGCTGATAGTACCCCTGGTTGACCGGGCGGTCGTCAACATGGCCTGATCGGTTAATCTGTGTTCGCGGGCCTCTGCACGGATGGCATGCAACTGTTGCTGGACTTCTAACAGGGCCGGGACCGTGGCATACGCATAGATACCCTGTACGTCATCCTGGATTTCCATCAGGCCGTCGTGCCAGTCTCTGACCTGATCTAATGCGGCGATGGTTTCCTGGGCCCGGACCCGGGTGTGGGTGTTGAAATAAGCCAGGGCCGCAGCCTGGTCTCCAGCCCCCATAAGCCGATTAATCTCGATAGTGCCGGTGTGCAGGGCGTCGTGTGGTGCTTTCAGGATTTCCACCAGCCGGTCGAATTCCTGGTCGCCGGTTTGCATGGCGGCTACTTCTTCGGAATAAAGCCATTTGCCCAGGTTACACTGGCGCGGGTCACTCTGGATGTCAACCCGGATCATGTTGGCGTCGAGCAGGGCATCTTTAATGCCGTGCATCCAGTCCAAATGGTCGCTTTTTTTCTCCCGGAGAAACCAGCCCAGGCGGTGGTCGACCGACCGATAGAGGCTGCCGATTTCGATGGCGGTCTCATGCAGCTCCTGATGCGGTTTTTCCACCTTTTTCAAAAGTGGAGCCAGGCTGGGCACCAGCTTTTCGGCAGCTTGACGCTCCGCCCCGTGCAGCCATTTTCCAAAAGCGCATTTGCGATGGTCAGTCTGCACGTTCAACGTGGTCACGTCGTCGTTGTTGATCAGTTCGGTGAGTTTCCGGACCCAATTTAGATGGTCCACTTCCCGCTGCGCCAGGGCACCATCCAGCTGATTGCCGGAAATGACCATGCCGGCGTTCTTTACAATATGTCCCACGCCCAGGTAACTCCAGGCTAACAGGATGGTCAGTAGCAACAGGACCAGCCCAAATCCCAGGGCGATCTTTTTGCCAACGGTAAGATTCAACTGCATGTTTTTACCTCGAATGTCGCGATTTGATGATTTGTAGCTTGGGGTGTCTCCAATTCCCTTTTTTTCGTTATTGGCCATTCGAGCAAAAACTTGAGGTAATTTGTTATGTGTATGCCGGATTCCAAACAGATCCTATTTTCCTGCGGTGTTATAAGCGCAAGGGGAATAGCGCCGGCCAAATTCAGCAGGTGCACTTGGATTTATTTTGCATGAATTTTCTCGAATTCATGCTATTGGCAGATTCAAGACATAGCGTAAACACCCAAACAGCCGGGACATAAACCAGAACATGCTGAATTTTTTGACCATCGGAACCCTATTGGGTTTGTCGGCCGGTTTGGCCCCGGGGCCGCTCCTGACCCTGGTAATTTCCGAAACGCTGCAGCATGATATCAAATCGGGTGTCAAAGTTGCCCTGGCACCCTTTATCACCGATTTACCCATCATCATTTTAACGGTATTCATTCTGGCAAAGTTATCCAATTTCCATAACATTCTTGGTTTGATCGCCCTGACCGGTGGCTGCGTTATTTTGTTCATGGGCTACGAGAGCCTATGTACGCAGGGCGTCGACCTGAATCTCAAGGAGGCCCGGCCGAAATCCTTAACCAAGGGTATCTTGGTAAATGCCCTGAGCCCGCATCCCTATCTGTTTTGGTTTAGTGTTGGGGCGCCCACGATTACCAGGGCCCTGAGCCAAAGCATCTTTGCGGCTTTGGTTTTCGTCTGCAGTTTTTATGCGTTGTTGGTGGGCTCCAAAATTATGCTGGCGATCTTGGTTGGCAAATCAAAGAATTTTCTGGTCGGTAAAGTGTATATTCATACAATGCGTTTGCTGGGCTTGGCCTTATGTGTTTTAGCGTTGGTTCTTTTTCGCGATGGTTTAAAACTATTGGGCGTACTTTAAAGTAGAGAAGCTATCTCAAAAAAGTTTTTGGGCCCAATCCGCCCAAGGCGGATAAATCTCGGCGTTGGGCGCTAAATGGGCGCGTAAATTGCCTCCGTAAGGAATGCTACCGATTGTAGGGCGGACCAAATCCTCGAAATACGCGAGTATTTACCACGCAAGACACTGGTTGCGCTGGCATCTCCGGTTCCGACCCACATTTGAAAATAAGATTATTCGGTTCTCTAAAAAGCTCCAGCAGGCATAAAGTACTCGGATATGGGGTCCATATCCCAGGTAACGTCTTTCCAAGTGATCTTTGAAGTTTTTACAGCCTGCTGGACGATACGCAT
>Ga0136654_1000029_pt1 | contig 51523 bp, 41 predicted proteins | sample InaspJWI70metaG_FD_94865 | JGI IMG/M metagenome (GOLD analysis project Ga0136654, IMG submission 94865) | Marine gutless worms symbiont microbial communities from Oahu, Hawaii - Inanidrilus sp. 1 OAHU.JWI-70 metaG (version 2) | ecosystem: Host-associated > Annelida > Digestive system >... | reverse complement strand
TGTGATCGTAAATGTTGTCATAGCGGCCTCCTTTTTAAGGTTATGAGGCCATTATAACCGCCGTCTGTGACAGATACGGTCACAGATCGGCACTACTGGAGTTTTTTAGAGAACCGCATTACACAATTGGATTAAAATGGAATATTTCATTCAACAGCTGATAAACGGTTTGACCTTGGGAGGACTCTACGCCCTGATTGCCCTGGGGTACACCATGGTTTACGGTGTCATTCAGCTTATCAATTTTGCCCATGGGGAATTTTTTGCGGCCGGTGGATACGTGGGGGTTATTCTGCTGAATTATTTTGCCGGTCTCGGTTTCATGCATACCCATCCCGTGCTTTGCCTGACCGGTTCCTTTATTCTGACCATGATCTATTGTTCGTTTCTGGCCATGGCCGTCGAGCAGGTTGCTTATAAGCCGCTGCGCCGGGAATCCCGGCTGGCAGCCCTGCTTTCCGCCCTGGGCATGTCGATTTTTCTGTCCAATGGTCTGATGCTCACTCAGGGGGTCTTCGATGCTCCCTATCCCGGAGAACTTTTTGAGGGTGGCTTTGAATTCGGCATGATCAGTGTCAGTTACCTGCAAATTATGATCGTGGCCCTGACCGCAGTCTTGCTCGTTGTGTTGAATATCCTGGTATTCAAAACCAGGATCGGGATGGCCATGCGGGCCACGGCCCAGGACAAGATCATGTCGGCTCTGGTTTCCATCAGCGCCAACCGCATCATTGCCCTGACCTTTGCCATCGGTGCCGGACTGGCCGCCGCGGCCGGCATCATGGTGGGTCTTTACTACGGTTCGGTGCGCTACGATATGGGATTCGTACCCGGCATCAAGGCGTTTGCCGCGGCAGTGCTGGGCGGCATCGGCAACATCACCGGCGCCATGCTCGGCGGCCTGATTATCGGCATGGTGGAGGTTTTCATGGCCGGTTACATATCGGGGCAGTACAAAGACGTGGCGGCCTTTATCATATTGATCTCGGTTTTATACTTCAAACCGACTGGCATTATGGGCGAGAATATCGATGATACAAGAGTTTAAAAAAATCTGGAAAAAATATGCCATCGGACTGGTATGGCTGTTGGGGCTGTTGTGGCCGCTGCTGGGGATTCACCCGGACGGCACGATCTCCTTCGGCAAGACCTTTACCGTCTGGCTTTACATAGCATCCGGATCTTTCGTGTGCCTGCTGCTCTATCTTATGAACAAGAGCGGCAGCTTGAAAGTGGTGACCACACCGCTGGCAGCTGCCCGGGATAAAGCGGGCTCGTTCTACGACACCGTTCCGGTCTGGGTCTGGTTGGGGGTGGCCCTGGTGCTGGCCTGCATCTTTCCCTTGTTCACGTCGCGCTATGCCCAGGATGTGGCCATCAATGTGTTGATCTACGTCTGTCTGGGACTGGGTCTGAATATCGTTATCGGGCTGGCCGGCATGCTGGACCTGGGTTACATTGCTTTTTACGGCGTGGGTGCGTATTCCTATGCACTGTTGAATACGACCTACGGGATGTCCTTTTGGGTCTGCTTGCCCTTTGCGGCCCTTTTTGCAGGGATTGCCGGCTGCATTATCGGGTATCCAACCCTGCGGATGCGGGGGGACTACCTGGCCATTGTCACCCTGGGTTTCGGCGAGATCGTGCGCCTCATCCTCAATAACTGGATGGAACTGACCAACGGCCCCAATGGCATCCTGGGCATCAAGGTGCCGAGTATCTACATCCCGAGTTTCGAAAACGGTTTTCACTTTGAACTGTTTTACCTGAAAAAACTCTACTATCTCTACTATGTCGCCCTGTTTCTGGCCATCGTGACCATCATATCCGTCTACCGGCTGAATTACTCACGCATTGGTCGGGCCTGGGAGTCTATCCGCGAAGATGAAACTGCGGCGGAGCTGATGGGGGTCAATACCTTTCTATTGAAACTGCTGGCTTATGCCATGGGTGCTATCTTTGCCGGCCTGGCCGGCGCTTTCTTTGCTTCCCGGATGCGCTTTGTCAGCCCGGAGAGCTTCACCTTTCTCGAATCGGCCATGGTGCTCTGCATGGTGGTACTCGGTGGTATGGCCTCGATCCCGGGCATTATCCTGGGCGTGGCCGCCCTGATTATCCTGCCGGAAGCGTTCCGGGAGTTTGAACTCTACCGTATGCTGGTGTTTGGTCTGGCCATGGTGGTCATGATGCTCTTCCGGCCGGCCGGCCTGATTCCGGCCCAGCGCGTCGGAACCAGATCCGAAGAGAAGGAGGGCTAGATGTCTGCCGAGCCGATTCTAGAATTGAAGAACGTCTATTCCAGCTACGGGCGCATCAAGGCGTTGAAAGGGATTTCGGTAAAGGTTTTCCCGGGTGAAATCGTGGCCATGATCGGGGCCAACGGCGCCGGCAAATCCACCACCCTGATGGCCATCTGCGGGGTGGTCCCCATCGAACAGGGCGAGATTATCTATAACGGTAAGCCCATCCATGGTATTACGGCGGAAAAACTGCCTCCCATGGGGCTTTGCCAGGTGCCCGAAGGGCGCCGGATCTTCCCGCGCCTGACGGTTGAAGAAAACCTGGAACTGGGTGCTTTCTACCGTAAGGAAAGATCTGAAATCGATGCCGACCTGGCCCATGTCTTTGACCTGTTCCCGATTTTGAAGGAGCGGCGCCGACAGCAGGGGGGCACCCTGTCCGGCGGTGAGCAGCAAATGCTGGCCGTGGCCCGGGCCCTGATGACCCGGCCCAAAGTGCTTTTGCTCGATGAACCTTCCCTCGGTCTGGCGCCCCTGATTGTCCAAAAGATTTTCGATATCATCGCCACAGTCAATAAGGAAGAGGGAACCACCATCCTCCTGGTCGAACAGAACGCCAACATGGCCCTGCAGGCTGCCCAACGCGGGTATGTCCTCGAAACAGGCACCATCAAGATGGAAGACGAGGCCGGATCGCTGCTGCACAATCCGGAGATTCGCAAGGCATATTTGGGTGAATAATCTACTTTTCAGATAGCTTTTCCCTGGAGACAACCCATAATTACGATAACGGGAAGGCCGATGCTTAAATATGCAGCGGCCTTTTTCATTGAAATAAGCTGACGTATTTTCTACAAAGGGTGCAGTTGCGTTGCCTGTCGATATTAACATATTAAGAGCCGCAAAACGGATGGGAGGTTGCCATGTCAGACCAACAATTCAAGGCCCTGGTCATAACGGAAACCGAGGACAAACAGTACACCCGGCAAATACAGGAAAAAACCCTGAGCGACCTGCCTGCGGGTGAGGTGGTCATCCAGGTCCACTATTCTTCCCTGAATTACAAGGACGCGCTTTCCGCCAGCGGCAACAAGGGCGTGACCCGCAGCTATCCGCACACACCCGGTATCGACGCGGCCGGCGTGGTAACGGAAAGCACGGACAGAGCTTTTCAGACCGGCGACGAGGTCATCGTGACCAGTTATGATCTGGGGATGAACACCGCCGGCGGATTTGGGCAGTACATCCGCGTGCCGGCTGGCTGGGTGGTCCCCCTGCCGGAAGGGATGGCGCTCAGGGAGGCCATGTGCTACGGCACAGCCGGTTTCACAGCCGGACTGTCGGTTTTCAGGTTGATCGAACGCGTGCGCCCCGAGCACGGCGAAGTCCTCGTATCCGGTGCCACCGGCGGTGTCGGTGGCATTGCCGTGGCGATTCTGGCCAAACTGGGATATACCGTTGTCGCCGTCAACGGACTGGTGGACGAGGCCGATTACCTGCAGGATATCGGCGCGCAGCGCGTGATCAGTATCGAAGAAGCCACGGATACCAGCGGGCGGCCGCTGCTGAAAAACCTTTGGTCCGGCAGCATCGATACGGTGGGCGGCGACATTCTGGCCACTTCCATCAAGTCGGTCAGCCCCCATGGGGTGGTAACCTCCTGCGGCAATGTGGCTTCACCCGATCTGCCCCTGAACGTCTATCCTTTCATCCTGCGGGGACTCACCCTGGTGGGGATCGATTCCCAGAACTGCCCCATGCCCGAACGGATGAAAACCTGGGAAAAACTTGCCGACGAATGGAAAATTCCCAGCATGGAGGCGGTTGTAGAGGAAATCGGCCTGGCCGATCTGGATCATTGTATCGACCGGATGCTGAAAGGCCAGCACAAAGGGCGGGCGGTTGTCAACATGATCGCCTGATTTTGGCGGCGGATTCCAGTTCCCGTCCGGTAAAACAGAGTATTTTGCCGGAGACTGGAATCCTCGTACGCCTTATTGAGATCAAATACCGGTGTTGCTCGGCATGCCTTTTGCGCCAAGTGATTCAGAACGAAGCCCCCCTTTTCCCGAATTGACATTCACGGCGGCTATCCGTATTGTGTGCCACTCCCCGGAGCTGTTCGCGCGGCCATAGCACACAGGTTTTTTTAAATTCCAAATCACCCGATGCGCCAATGAATACCCATGCCGTTTGAAGCCCATTTCAGTGCCGCTGAAGATACCCTCTACTGGAAATGGAAGGGCAGGGTGACTGGCGAGGACTTTTTCCTGGCAATCAAACAGGCCGCCGAATTTCCCGGCTATCGGCCCGGGGCTCACATCATTTCGGATTTCACCGAGGCCGACCACCTGCTTTCCACCGATATCATGCTGAAGTCTCTTGATATTTTGGGAATTTATCGCGAGGCGTATGGAGACGCGAAAGTGGCCATTCTAGTGTCAAATCTCAGAGACTACGGGCTGGCCACCATGTTTTCCCTAGTTGCGAAGGTAACCCCCCTGAGAGCCCGGGCTTTTATGGACCTGGACCGCGCCAAAATATGGCTGAGCATGCCGCGTGAAAAAGAAAGAGCCGCTAATTTCTAAAGAACCTCTTTCAGAAACGCCTGAAACCGCAGCCATGATTTTTCATCGGCTGGTTGGCGGTAGCGTGAACTTTCAAAAACGGTGAACGCATGGGGCGCTCCGCCGTAAGTGATCATTTCGTGGGCCACACCGGCCGATTCCAGTTCGTTCGCCAAAGCAGCAAACTGATCCATGGTAATGTTTTTGTCAGCTGTTCCGTGCAGGACAAGGACCTTGCCGCGGGCTTTGCTATAGTCTTGGCCCCCGGGTGTCTTCAGACCGCCGTGAAAGGTTACAAATCCCTTTAAATTGGCCCCGGCACGGGCCCATTCGAGCACGGCCGCACCGCCGAAACAATAGCCGGCCGTCACCGCATTGGTGATATTTGCGCCCTCTGCCTTGGCGGTTGATAGGGCGCCGTTCAAAAGGGCGCGCATTTTAGCGCGGTCCTTGTAGAGCTCACCGGTATGCTGCCGCTTGTCTTTGACTTCCGTGGGGCGTACGCCGGCGCCGAAAAGATCGGCGGCAAATACGGCATAACCCAGATCGGCCAGCATATGGGCCCGTTTGACTTCATAGTCCGTCAGGCCATCCCAGTCGTGGATCAGCACCACAAGGGGTGCGCGTGGAGCCGGGCTGATGAAATAGCCTTCGTAGGCTTCGCCGTTGACCCGGTAGGTGACCGCCTTCCCGGAGGCCCCCAGGGCCGTGGCAGGGATTGCCAGGATTAACAGTAGGTATATGATTTTTTTCATCATGATTTCCTTGTAATTTGTTGGGTATCCGCCGGCGAGAGAGTTTTCCATTACAATCAGCGACTTTGGCGATGTAGCCTGCCGGCAATATTTCAACATAATACAGGATGGCAATGTGTCGAGAAAGGCTATGTTAAAAATTGTGTTAATGGTCTGAACACCTGATAAATTGATTGATTTTTACTGAAACTGTGTTAGGGTCTAACTCGTTGTTGCCATACGCATCCAGGATAAGATAAGGGATAACCGGATTGAACGCCAACTCAGGGATAATATTCAGAATTAAGCAATATGCCATCCATGACGGCCCGGGCATCCGGACCACTGTATTCTTCAAAGGGTGCCCGCTGGACTGCTGGTGGTGCCATAACCCCGAAGGCATCCGCTTGGCCCCGGAAATCTGCCAACCGGCTGCCGATTCCGGGCGTAAGCCGGAAACGCTCGGTACCCGCATGACCGTGGCAGAGGTCCTGGCAGCGGTGGCAAAGGATGTCATCTTCTATGATGAGTCCGGCGGCGGCGTCACCTTTTCCGGCGGCGAGCCCCTGATGCAGGCGGAATTCCTGTTTGCCCTGCTGGATGGCAGCCGGCAGCAGGACATCCACACGACTGTGGATACCAGCGGGTACGCGCCGGCGAGTGTCTTTAAAAGGGCCCTTGCCCAGGCGGACCGCGTACTCTTTGACTTGAAACTCGTGGATGACGCGGCCCATAAAAAATTTACCGGGGTTTCCAATGACCTGATCCTGTCCAATTTCCGGGCGGCCCAGGCAAGCCCCAAGGTACAGGTCCGTTTTCCCGTCATTCCCGGTATTACCGACAACCTGGAGAACATCGACCGCCTGGCCCAAATGGCGGCCACATCCGGGCAGATTAAGCGTTTCGATTTGCTGCCGTACCACCGGACGGCCGCGGCCAAATACCAGCGGCTCGGCCTTGTCGATCGGATGAATGGTACGGCCGCACCCACTAAAGAACAAATGGACATGCTAAAGGACCGGATAGCGCGCTATGGTTTCACGGTGCGCGTGGGAGGATAGAGATGAACGCCAGAATTGCAAAACTGCGCGATGAGAGCCTGCAGGCCACCCCGACCATTTCCAGTGAAAGGGCTGAGCTTCTGACGGACTTTTATTCCGGGGGGGCGGCCCAGAAGGCGTCGATCCCGGTGCAAAGAGCCCTGGCCTTCAAGTACATTCTTGAAAACAAACACCTCCATATTGGAGACGGGGAATTGATCGTGGGCGAAAGGGGCCCGGCCCCGAAGGCTACGCCGACGTATCCGGAAGTCTGCCTGCATTCCACCGAAGACCTTGCCGTGTTCGACACCCGCGAGAAAGTCCCGTTTAAAGCTGAACCACAAACCAAAGAGACTTATGCCCAGCACATTATCCCTTTCTGGCAAGGGAAAACCATCCGGGAAAAGATCTTTGCCCACATGAGTGACCAGTGGCTGGCGGCCTACCGGGCCGGGGTGTTTACCGAGTTCCAGGAGCAGCGCTCCCCGGGACACACCGTGTTGGGCGACAAGATTTACAAACAGGGTTTTTTGGACTTCAAGGAGCAGATCGAGGCCGCCATTGGGGATCTGGATTATGAAGCCGATGCGCGGGCGTTGGATCGTCTTGAGCAACTCCAGGCCATGTCCATCGCCGCGGATGCCCTGATTGCCTTTGCCGGCCGGCACGCTCTGCGTTGCCGTGAGCTGGCCGGCGTTGCGACAGACACCGGGCGCAAGCAGGAGCTGGAGCAGATGGCAGACATCTGCAGCCGGGTGCCGGCCCAGGCACCGGAGACGTTTTGGGAGGCCTTGCAGTATTATTGGTTCGTGCATGTCGGAGTGATTACCGAATTGAACCCTTGGGATGCGTTCAATCCCGGACGCCTGGATCAGCATTTGTACCCTTTCTACAAAAAAGAAATCGCGGCGGGAACCATGACGGTAGAGCGCGCTCGGGAACTGCTGAGCGCGTTCTGGATCAAATTCAACAACCATCCCGCACCCCCCAAGATCGGCATCACTTCCAAGGAAAGCAATACCTATGTGGACTTCGCCCTGATCAACCTGGGCGGGGTCACGCGGGACGGCCGGGATGCAGTCAACGAACTCACCTATTTGATCCTGGACGTGATCGAGGAGATGCGCCTGCTGCAGCCCAGTTCCATGGTTCAACTGAGCAAGAAGAACCCGGACCGGTTCATCAAGCGGGCCCTCCATATCGTCAAAACCGGTTTCGGGCAGCCCTCAATTTTCAACACGGATGCAATCGTCCAAGAACTGGTGCGACAGGGCAAATCCGTAGAAGATGCCCGCGAGGGGGGAGCCTCCGGCTGCGTGGAGGCCGGAGCCTTCGGCCGGGAATGTTATATCCTCACCGGCTATTTCAACCTGCCCAAAATCCTGGAAATTACTCTTCACAACGGCGTGGATCCACGTACCGGCGAGCAGATCGGTCTTAAAACCGGCCCGGCCGCGGATTTCGCTGACTACCCGGCCTTTTTCAAGGCGTGCACGGCCCAGCTGCGCTATTTTGCGGATGTCAAAATTCGGGGCAACAATGTGATCGAGCGCATCAATGCCAAGTACATGCCGGTCCCCTTCTTGTCCCTGCTGATCGATGACTGCATCGCCAATGGCCGGGACTACAACGACGGCGGGGCGCGCTACAATACGTCCTACATCCAGGGGGTCGGCCTGGGCAGCCTCACCGATTCCCTGGCGGCCATCAAATACCATGTGTTTGATAAACGGACCGTTTCCATGGAAGGATTACTAGCGGCGCTCCAGGATGATTTCAATGGTCACGCGCAACTGCGGCAGAACCTGCTGGACGAAACCCCCAAATACGGCAATGACAACGACTATGCCGACGACATCATGCGGTCGATCTTCGAGGCTTACTACCGGGCGGTCAACGGCCGGCCCAACACCAAGGGCGGCTTGCACCGCATCCTTATGCTGCCGACAACCAGCCACGTCTACTTCGGCAGTGTCATCGGGGCCTTGCCCGATGGGCGGCCGGCGGGCGTTCCTGTCTCCGAGGGCATCTCTCCGGTTCAGGGCGCAGACCGCAACGGTCCGACCGCCGTGGTGAAATCAGCCGCAAAGATGGATCATGTCCGTACCGGCGGTACCCTGCTGAATCAGAAATTCATTCCGCAGGTATTGGCGGACGACACCGGAATCGCCAAACTGATGCACCTTGTGCGCGCCTATTTCAAGCTGGACGGCCACCACATCCAGTTCAATGTCGTGAACGCGGATATCCTGAAAAAAGCTCAGCAGGCCCCGGACGACTACCGGGATCTGATCGTCCGGGTGGCGGGGTACAGCGACTACTTCGTGGACCTGACAGTTGAGTTGCAGAACGAAATTATCCACAGAACGGAACATGCCGGGTTATAGTGGTTGTTTGCAAGCGAATGCGGAGCGATCCATTATTTGCCCAATAACAGGCCTGGGGCTGCTGAATCTTAAGGAGACACCATGCGCAAACTGTTGCTTACCATTTTCCTCGTATTTTTAACCGGCTGCCTGGGGTACCCGGAGACAGTCACGCCGGTTACGGGATTCAATCTTTCCCGCTATTTGGGGACCTGGTATGAGATTGCCCGCCTGGACCATTCGTTCGAGCGGGGCCTTGAACGCGTCACGGCTGAATACGTTTTGCGTGAAGATGGGGGTGTCCGCGTGATCAACCGGGGGTATGACATCCGGCAAGACCGTTGGAAAACCGCCGAGGGTAGGGCCTATTTCGTCGAGTCGCCCGATAAAGGCTACCTGAAGGTTTCCTTTTTCGGGCCTTTTTACGGCAGCTATGTTGTTTTCGAGCTGGATCAAAAGGATTATCGCTATGCCTTTGTATCCGGGCCGGATCGTTCCTATCTCTGGCTTTTATCGCGGACACCCGCGATCGATGCAGCCTTGTTGGCCCGCTTCGTGGAGACAGCCGGGCAAAAGGGCTTTGACACCGAACAGCTGATTTACGTTAATCAGGAACAATGAGGCGCAGGGTGGCGCCGTTGATTTTACCCGGGGGAGCGTGTGAATTTCAAGACCATCCGTAAAAGCAGTGCACCGGAAATGGTGGCGGAGCAAATTCTCGGCCAGATCAAGTCCGGCGATCTATCGCCCGGCGACCGGTTGCCGCCGCAGCGCGAACTGTCCACGCTTTTAGGCGTAGGACGCTCCTCGGTACGCGAAGCGATTAATGCTCTGGCCGTTATGGGGTATCTGGATGTGGCTCAGGGTCGCGGTACCTATGTGGCGGCGGATCATCCGGAGGCGACTGCTCCCCTGGCTCAGTTCGACGCTGCGTTGAAAGCCGGCAGCATCCTGGACCTCATGGATGTGCGCGAGCTGTTGGAGGGCCGCTCCGCCGGGCTGGCCGCTGAAAGGGCGGCCGGCAAAAACATACACCGCCTCGAAAAGGCCATCCAAAAAATGCGGCAGTGCGGGGCGGCCTACGAAAGTTTTCTTGAGGCGGACATCCAATTTCACCACGCCTTGGCCGAGGCTTCCGAAAACCAGATCCTGTGCGAACTGATCCACCTGATTCTCGACAAGGTGGTGGCCCACCACCTGCGCTTGCGGACCACCCGACTCTCGCCAGGGTACCGGGAAGTCTCGATCGAAACAGCTGAAAAAATAGTGGCCGCAATTAAAGTTGGTGACGGTAAAGATGCGGCCCAATGGACCGGGCGGCATCTCAATGCGATTAAGACCGAACTAAAGGATATACTTGAATAGAGGCGCCTGTTTTAAGATTTATGTGTAAAGTGTTAAGACAAAGCCCAAAACCACTTCAGCCATTTCATCAACAGAACTAAAGTCCGTTAGCACTATTTAGGGTGCGACGGAAGAAAGCTCCCCTCCCTTAACGGGAGGGGTTTGGGGAGGGTGATCAGCCCGGGAAAAGGATAATTCGAAATGAAAATCAGAATTCTCACGGCCGCGGACATTCAAAAAGCCCTACCGATGAATAAAGCCATCGAAGCTGTCCGCTCCGCCTTTGGGCAGTTCTCAGCCGGCCAGGCCAACGTACCGCTCCGCAGCCGGTTTTACACGGATAAGGGCGTTACGCTAATCATGCCCGCCCACCTGAAGCAAACCGGGGATTTCGCCCTGAAAGTCGTTTCGGTGTATGGCGGGAATCAGGAGAAAGGGCTTCCCACGGTGGCGGCCACGGTCCTGGTTCTGGACCCTGAATCCGGGATGCCCCTGGCCTTCATGGACGGCGACAGCCTTACCGCTTTGCGGACCGGTGCAGGGGGCGGCTTGGCCGCCGAACTGCTGGCCCGCAAGGATGCCCGCCGGGCGGTCCTTTTCGGGGCAGGTATCCAGGCCCGGACGCAATTGATGGCGGCCATGACTGTACGCGCCCTGGATGAGGTGACCATCGTAGATACTCTACCCGCGGCCGCTGAACGCCTGGCCGCGGAAATTACCCAGTGGGAGCGATCACCGGCGGTAATACTGGATGCCGACCCGGCGCAAGCGGTTGCTACGGCCGATATCGTCATGGCGGCCACCACCACGACAACCCCTCTGTTTGACGGGGATCTGCTCAAACCCGGGACCCATGTCACCGGGGTTGGATCCTTTACCCCCGACATGCAGGAAATCGATGCTGTTACGTTAAAGCGCGCCCGGGTCATCGTGGATTCCCGCGAGGCCTGCCAGGCGGAAGCCGGGGATATCATCAAGGCCGAGGCAGCCATAGATGCCGAAATCGGTGAAATCGTCAACGGTACGCATCCCGGCCGGGAAGACGAAACCGAGATCACTTTCTTTAAATCCGTCGGGGTAGCCTGCCAGGATGCGGCTGCGGCCGCCGCCGTGCTGGCTGGTGCGGAGGAAAAGAACCTCGGGCAAACCATTGACCTATAAGCCGGGGTTTAGTCTGTAGGTGTCTAGACTGTATAAAAGCCTCGTTGCCAGCTTTGATAGGTTTCCTAAAAACCGACAGCCTATAGTCTAGTAGCCGGAAAAGGAGATTCCCCATCGTGTTAGAAGAAATAAGAGCATATCAACCCCCTGGCCACTGGCAGCGAATCACCACCATTGACGCCCACACCGAAGGCGAGCCTTTCCGGGTCATCACCGGCGGTCTGCCCGAACTGGAAGGCGACACCATCCTGGCCCGGCGCCGCTACATGCGGGACCATTTCGATCACCTGCGCACAGCCCTCATGTGGGAGCCCCGCGGCCATGCGGATATGTACGGCTGCATCGTGACCCCGCCCGTGTCCCCGGAGGCTGATTTCGGGGTTCTCTTCCTGCACAATGAAGGCTACAGCAGCATGTGCGGACATGGGATCATCGCCATGACCACCATTGCCGTCGAAACCGGCATGGTACCGCTGGAGAAACCGGCGACCACAGTCCGGATCGATTCGCCGGCCGGGCTGGTGACTGCCCACGCTAAAATAGTTGACCGGAGAGTGGCGAGTGTCTATTTTCACAATGTTCCTTCTTTTGTGCTGGCGCTGGACGAGGCCGTGGATGTGCCGGGGTTGGGTACAATCCGTTACGATATTGCCTTTGGCGGCGCATTCTATGCCTATGTGGATGTTGCCCAGGTAGGCCTGCGGACGCGACCGGAGGACTATGGCGCCCTCATCGAAAAAGGCATGGCTATCAAAAACGCGGTCATGGCCAGCCGTCCGATCCCGCATCCTTTCGAGGAAGATCTCAGTTTTCTCTACGGGACGGTCTTCATCGACCAGCCGCATACGCCGGATGCCCACAGCAGCAACGTCTGCATTTTCGCCGAGGGCGAGGTCGACCGTTGCCCCACGGGAACCGGCGTCAGCGGGCGTTTGGCCCTGCACCACGCCCGGGGAGAAATCGTCGTCAACCAGGTCATAGAGATTGAAAGCATCCTCAGCACCCGCTTTAGAGGCCGGGTTGTCAAGACCACCACCTTCGGATCGCACGCGGCAATCATCCCCGAAGTAGAGGGCCGGGCCTGGCTGACCGGCAAAAATGAATTTTGGATCGACCCGGATGACCCGCTCAAGAAGGGATTTGTATTTAGATAAATCTGCCGGCGCAGATTTATCCATTTTATGTTTTAGGTGTTAAGTGTTAAGATTAAGATCGTTTTTCGGAAGAACCCCCCGTTGGCACCAGACTTAATGATTCCGGTTTTGATTTCACATAACACCTAAAACTTAACACTTAACGCGTTTTTTTGAGGTCCCTATGACAACCAATGGCGAGAAAATTACGATTGACGATCAGGGCAAGCCGGTCGTACCGGTTAATCCCGTGGTACCCTTTATCGAAGGCGACGGCACCGGTCCCGACATTTGGCGGGCCACCCGGATTGCCATCGATGCGGCCGTGGCTGCCGCCTATGGCGACGAGCGCCGGATAGAATGGGTGGAGATTTTCGCGGGGGAAAAGTCCTTCAACATGAACGGCCAATGGCTGCCGGACGAAACCCTGGAAAAAATCAAGACCTACAAGGTGGCCATTAAGGGTCCTTTGACAACGCCAGTCGGCAAAGGCATTCGCAGCATCAATGTGGGCCTGCGGCAGGAGTTGGATCTGTACGCCTGCGTGCGCCCGGTGAAGTACATCAGCGGCATCCCGAGCCCGGTCGTGCGCCCGATGGATGTGGATATGATCGTGTTTCGGGAGAATACCGAAGATGTCTACGCCGGCCTGGAATGGGAAGCTGAATCCGATACGGCCAAAAAATTCATCGCGCTGGTGGCGGCCGAAGAGGGACGCGAGATCCGGCCCGATTCCGGGATCGGGATCAAACCGATCAGCCGTACGGGAACCCGGCGCCTGGTCAAGATGGCCATCGACTATGCATTGGAACACAGCAAATCGAGCGTCACCCTGGTGCACAAGGGCAATATCATGAAGTTCACCGAGGGCGCCTTTAGAAAATGGGGTTATGAACTGGCCGCGGAATACGGGGACAAGTTGATTACCGAAGACCGGCTCTGGGAAGAATTCGACGGCCAGGCCCCGGAGGGCAAGGTGGTGGTCAAGGACCGGATAGCAGACGCCATGTTCCAGCAGATATTGCTGCGACCGGCTGAATACGAGGTGCTGGCCATGCCCAACCTGAACGGAGATTACATGTCCGATGCCCTGGCGGCCATGGTCGGCGGCCTGGGCATGGCGCCCGGCGCGAACATCGGGGCCGGCTATGCCCTGTTCGAGGCTACCCACGGCACGGCCCCCAAGTATGCCGATCTCGATAAGGTCAACCCGGGCTCCTTGATCCTGTCCGGGGCCATGATGCTCGATTACATGGGCTGGCTGGAGGCGGCCGATACATTGCGAAAAAGTTTGGTCGCCACCATCGGCCAGAAGACAGTTACCTACGATCTCGCCCGCCAGATGGAAGGGGCCACGGAAGTGAAGTGTTCGGAATTTGCACAGGCGATGGTGAAGAATATGTCATGAGAAAGTAGAACCCATCTCAAAAAACAGATTCTGGCCCAAATCAAGGCGGCCGCGAGTTTCAGCCCGGAGGCGCCAGCGAAGCCAGTGCCCTGCGTGGAAATACTGGTAGTATTTCGAGGATTTGATATGAGCGCCCAACGCCGAGTTTGGGCCAAAAGACTTTTTTGAGAGGGTTCTAATCAGCCTTTATCCAAACAGGGGGTTTGAACGCATGGACTTCCCGGAAAGCCATGAATTCTTTCGAAAGAATTTATTAGAAGTATCCATAAAAGCCGCGGCCCTGGGAATCCTGGCTGTTTGGATCTTCCAGTTGGTAAAACGCTTTCTGATCCCTGTTATCTGGGCATCATTCTCGCGGTTGCGGCAGAACCCCTTATCGTCTGGGTTGCGAAAAAGATGGGTGGGCGCCGTTTGCTGGCAGCCATACTCTCTGTGCTCATCATCTTTGCCGCGCCTATCATACCCACGGTCATGCTGGTTGTATCATCGGTCGAAAAGATACAGGTTGTGAGCGCTCAGATGCAGGCTAAGACCCTGACTATCCCTCCCCCGCCTGAATCTGTCATTGGCTGGCCCTTGATTGGCGAATCACTGCAAAAGGCCTGGCTCTTGGCATCAACCAATCTTGCAGCGGCCTTGAAACAATTTGCCCCCAGATAAAATCTGGTGTCGAGGCGGTGTTGAACTCGGTTGGGGGCGGATTGTCCGGGATTCGCGGGCTGTTTGTCGGAGCGGTGGTACTGGCTATCAGGTACACGCTTTTTACAGCCTGGCTCGAGGATGAAAACCCGGAAAGTGAGACGACAAGCGGATGATTGTTACATGCTTTCTATACCTTGCGGGTAAAATGGGCCATAGTCTTCGCCGTTCTGGATTACACCTTGGAAATGCCGATTGAACAGCTCCTGGTTTTTGTGAGATAAAAATCTAAAGTCTGCAGATAAATATGCCGAAAAGAAGTATATGGCCTTAGAAGCCGGCTTGATCACTATAATTGCGAAGAGCGAACATATAAGCCGGCCTGCCGCTATATGTCCGGAACAGGTAAACAGGCTAGAAGCGGTTTCAAAGCCTCCTCTAGGTCTCAATCTCTGTGTTGGACACTCGGTTCAAATCCTCGAAATACTATCAGTATTCCTCCGGGTTGAACCTCGCGGCCGCCTTGATCTTGAACCCGATAGAAGGTTTTGAAACCGTTTCTAAACAGATAGCCCGTGTTGGCCGAAATACTTGACTATTCTCAATGACACCGCATCCACAGTCCGCCGAAAAAAGATCAAATTTACGGCCGCGAATCAAGACTATGCATCTCAATCCGGTCACGCTGCGTTTTTCGGGGCCTCTCGCTCACCTTGAGAATCGGTTTCAAAAGGACTACCTGGATCAGTCCATCCCCCATATTCGGCTGGTTCTCATTCTGGCCACGATTCTTTATGCCATTTTCGGCATATTGGATTATCTACTGGTGCCCGGTCAAAAATATTTGTTTTGGACAATTCGATACGCCATTATCTGTCCAGTCCTGATCTTGACTACAATTGTTTTGCGATTTCAGCCTGTTCAAAAGATGATTCAGCCGATTCTCAGTGGGCTGATTGTAATCAGTGGAAGCGGCATTATCGCAATGATACTCATAGCACCCCCGCCGATTAACTATTCCTACTATGCCGGATTGATTTTGGCGTTTATGTTCGGGTACACATTTGTGCGGGCCCAATTCATCTGGGCTTCGCTGGGTGCGTGGTGCCTTGTCATCCTCTATGAGATTGCCGCTATAGGCATTGCCAAAACACCCGTGCCTGTGCTGATCAACAATAATTTTTTCTTTATCAGCGCCAACCTGATCGGCATGCTGGCCTGCTATTTCATCGAACGCTACGCGCGCCGGGATTTCTATCTGGTTCATCTCCTGGCTGATGAGCAGGAGAAAGTGCAGGCCGCCAATCTAGACCTGGAGCAGCGGGTCCAGATGCGTACAAATGAACTTGAAGCCGCCAACCAGGAGTTGGCGCTGGAAATAAAAGAACGCCAGCACGCCGAAACAGAGCAGACCCGGCTGGCGGATCAACTGAAACAGGCGGAAAAGATGGAAGCCGTGGGCAGCATGGCCGCCGGCGTCGCCCACGACCTGAATAATATCCTCAGCGGTCTTGTCAGCTATCCGGGTCTGCTGCTTCTGGATCTGCCCGATGAGAGCCCTTTGCGGCAGCCGATCCTGACGATAAAAAAGTCGGGCGAAAAGGCAGCCGCCATGGTCCAGGATCTCCTGGCCCTGGCTAGAAGGGGGGTGACCCACAAGGAAGTTGTCAACCCCAATGATTTAATATCCGAATATCTCGACTCCCCTGAATTTGCAAACCTTGAGCAGCAGCATCCACACGTGCGTTTCACTGCTGATCTGACGGCCGATCTCCTGAATGTACTTGTATCGCCGGTGCACCTGTTAAAAGCGGTTATGAACCTGACCTCCAATGCCGCCGAGGCCCTGCTGGTGGATGGGGAGGTGGTTATCAAGACCAGGAATCGATCACTGGACCAGCCGATAAACCGGCATGAAACGATTGCCGCCGGGGATTATATCACCATCCAGGTGTATGACAGTGGTGTTGGCATAGCAGAGCAAGACCTCGAACGGATATTCGAACCGTTCTACACAAAAAAACAATTGGGGCGCAGCGGGACCGGTCTGGGTATGACAGTCGTCTGGTCCACGATAAAGGATGCAGACGGCTATATCGATGTTGAAAGTAAAGAGGGCTACGGTACAACTTTTACGCTCTATCTGCCGGCTAATCGGCAACCTGCCATGTTAACTGAAAGTCCGGTCCTTTTTGAAAGTCTGCATGGTACCGAAAGGGTTTTGGTAGTTGACGATTTGGCTGAGCAACGTGAGATTGCCAACGCGATGCTCGGTAAGTTGGGATATTCCGTAACGGCCGTGCCATCGGGTGAAGCAGCGCTTGACTACCTGAAGGAAAATGAGGCGGACATCGTCGTCTTGGACATGATCATGGATCCAGGGATGGATGGCTGCGAAACATATCGCCGTATTCTGGAACATCGCCCGCAACAAAAGGCGGTTATTGCCAGTGGCTATTCAGAATCTAAGCGTGTACGCGAAGCCCAGCGGATTGGTGCGGGCGCCTACATCAAAAAACCCTATACCCTCGAAAAGATCGCACTGGCAGTGCGGGAGGCACTTGACGGATAAGCCTGTAGCCATCTATCCCGGACCGGCGCAGAGTCTAAGTCGCCGAGATCTATATACCGCCTGCCCGGCAAAGCCCTTAAAGGCTGTGATTCCGGTTGAAGGACTGCAGTCGTGATTCCAATTCCGGGAAACGCTCTTTACCGGTAAGTGAAACGCAGGCCCGAATGCCTTCCAGTCGCTTGCTACCCGTGGTAGCCAGGGATATGGCACTAATGCCGTAATAGAGCAGTTCTTCCACGAGGGCTTCGCCGCTGAAGCCTGGGTAGGCCACGGTGAAGTAAAACCCATCGGCCAGGGGTTCGTCTTCATCCAGATCGTAGACAAGCTTGAACCCGTTGTCGGTAAACAGCTTTTTCATCTCCCGGGCCCGCGTGCCGTATTCTTTTACGGCGCCCACAAAGTTATACTGTCCGCTGTTCACCGCTGCAAGCAGGCGGGCCAGGCCGTGTTGGGCGCTGTGGCATACCCCGGCGCTGAGGGCGTACATGCCGCCGAAGATATAGGCATAGCCGAAACGGTTGCTGCCGAACCAGGCTTCCAGGTTGTCGCCCTCGGAATTAAAAAGCACCGGTGATATGGCAGTCATCCCGATGCGCTGACCGGCCAGGCTGAACGATTTTGAGCTGGAGATCAATAAAATATAGTTTGCAGTGAAATTGGCCACCGAGGGGATATAGGGCGGTCGGCCGGGTTGGGAATAGTCTTTCCGAAAATCCATGCCGAAGTAGGCCAGGTCTTCCAAGGCGATAACATCATATTGCGTACACAGCCGGCCGATAATTTCCAGTTCCTTGTCCGTGAAGCAGATCCAGGACGGGTTGTTGGGGTTGGAGTAGAGGATGGCCCCGATGTCGCCTTGTTCCAGGTAGGACCGTAGCTTGTCTTCCAGGCGAGGCCCCCTGAAGTCATACACGTCAAAACTTGCGTAGGGCAGGCCGAGGACACGGGCCTGAATTTTATTGACCGGAAAACCGGGATCGATAAACAGGATCTTATTGCGGCCTTTAAAGCGCCGTCCGGCCACCATCATGGCCAGATAACAACCCTGCATGGCGCCCACCGTGGGCAGGCAGCCTTCCGGAGCGACGTCGATATTCAGAAAATTCTTCACAAAAGCGACAATGCCGGTCTTGAGCTCCGGAATTCCGTCAAAGGGCGGGTATTTGGAACCGACCCCCTGTTTCAATGCTTCGATTTCGCCTTCCACGACAATTTTCGGCGGATTGAAACCCGGGATGCCCATTTCCATGCGAATGAATGAAATGCCGCTGGCTATTTCAATGTTGGTAACCAGCCGATTAAGCTCCCGGATGGAGGCCAGACCCACGGACTTCAGACCGGAGGCAGCAATGAATTTTTTAACGATGTCCGGATCGATGGGTGTTTGCATGCGTTTTCCACCTTTAAAACCTTAATCTCGCGCCTGCGCGTCTTTGCGTGCTATATAGGTTTTCTTTGAGGTTTTAAATCTTTGTGCGAGACAAAAAATACTTTAAATCCGGCGCTGAATGAAATGATAAAGCCGGGCACCGGTTTCATAGAAAAGTTCCCAGAAAAGCCGGGTCCTGATCGTTTCAGGCTTCAAGGCGGGCAGCGGTATTTTATCCACCTTACCATCCCTGACATAACCGGCCAACAATTTGCCAAAGACAGTACCCGGGCCGATTCCCCTTCCGTTGAAGCTCGTAATCATAACCATGTTGTCGTCCAGGATGTGGAACCGGGGAAGGTGGTTGCTGTTCATGGCAAAGGTGCCGTGCCAGCCGTATTCCAGGGGTACATCACCCACTTGCGGAAAGGTTTTCTTAATGGTCCGTCTAACCCAGGCTTCGTGCAGGCCGTAGGCAAAGTCGTTGACCGTACCAAGGCTTCCCACGATCAAGCGCCCGGCCGCATCACGCCGGTAGGAGGAGAGAATCAGGTTTGTATCCCAGGCACCTTGGTGCTCGGGCAATACGGTCTTGTCGGCTTCACCGGTCAGGGGTGGCGTGGCGAACTGGAAGAAGTTCATCCAAAACATGGACTTCTTGATGGACTGGAAGGCAAATCCGGGGTAGGCATGCACGGCCACGATGACCGCTTTGGCTGTCAGGGTGCCTTGTGGCGTGGCCAGTCGGTAGTTTTTACCGTCTTGCGCATGTCTGATTACGGGTGAGTTTTTGTACAATCGCGCGCCTTTCCCGATAGCAGCGCTCGCCAGTCCGTACGCATAAGACAGCGGTTGAATCGTGCCGGCCCGCTCATCCATCAGGGCGCCGTAAAAGCACTGGCTGCCGGTTCGGGCGGCGGTTTCTTCCGGATCCAGGAGTTTGACCGGGGCGCCGCGCTGTTGCCACTGGGTTTCCCGCTGTTGCAGCGCTTTCAGGCCACTTTGGGAGTCCGCGCAGTGCAAGGTTGCGTTGCGCAGGGCTTCGCACTCAATCTGATACTCCTCAATCAGCCTGAACACCAGGTCGGGGGAGTTGCCCAGCACATTGAGCAGCTTTTCACCGTATTCCGCCCCGGCTAATTTAAGCAGGTCATCCGGCGTAAGCCACAGGCCGGCGTTGACCAGACCCACATTGCGGCCTGCCCCGCCATATCCAATGTCCCTAGCCTCCAGCAGGATGACCTGCCGGCCGGCTTCGGCCAGGTGCAGGGCTGCTGACAAACCGGTATATCCGCCTCCGATGACAGCGACATCAGCGGTGCGATCCCCTTCCAGGGGGGTTAAATCCGGTTGCGCCCCAGCGGTGACCGCCCACAGTCCATGACTGGTTGCTGTATCTTCCATTGATGTGTTCCTTCCTGTACTGATGTACGTCAAACTGGGCGTAAATCACCATAAAAAAACGCATAAAGCAACTACAAACAGGGGCCTTCAAATACAAGGACCAGAAACACAGTGCTGGGGCTGGATTGAATCTAATGGGTGCGGTCTTACTGCTTATGGGTTTCGGATCGTGGGGACCTGGTTATGCCTGGTGCTGCTCAATACCGTCCGCCGCTGCGCCCAAAGCCGGCGCGGATACCAGCTCTAAGCCTTCTTTGGCGTGTCGTGCACCGCCCACATATCTTCATCCGTGAAACAGCGCTCGCTTTCATCCGGGTGCATGGCATCCTTTTCCATCCTGCGACGACTGTAGGCAGGGCTCAGCACCTGGTCATAGTATTCGTGTTGGATCAACAGGTTCATGATCTGGCTGGTGCCCGTCCAAATCATAGACAGGTGAATGTCCCGCAAGGCGCGTTCAATGGGGTACACATCCGTGTAGCCGATGCCGCCCATGATCTGCATGGCATTGTTGACCACCTTCCAGGCGGCTTCCGTCGTGAAACGCTTGGCCTCGCTGACCAATCGCCGGGCATGGGAATAGTCTTCATCCACGGCCCGGGCCGCCATATAGGTGAGGGCCCGCGCCGCATCCAGTTCCGTAATAGAATCGGCCACCAGGGTGTTGACGGCCTGGAATTTGCGGATCTCCCGACCGAAGGCCCGGCGTTTGTCGGAATAGCGGACCGCCAGGTCCAGAGCGCCCCAGACGCCGAGGCAGCCGGCCGCAGAGGTCAACCGCTCGGGGATCATCATCTGGTTGAAACACAGGGCGCCGCCGTGCAGTTCACCAATCAGATTTTCCCGGGGGACCTTTACATCCCGGAACACCAGGCGTCCGGTGCCGCCCCCCCGGCAACCCATGAGTCCGTAGAGGTACTCGGTCTCCACACCGGGGCCTTTTTCGATGACCAGCAGGCTCAACTTGCCGTATTTATGGGCATTGGGTTCAAAATTGGTTCGGCAATATACAACGAAAAAGTCGGCACCTTCGGCACCGACCACAAAGCGTTTCTGGCCATTGACGATAAAATGGTCACCTTGCAGGTCGGCCCGGGTGGTGGCCCCGAAAAAGTCGGAGCCGCCCCGTGGTTCGGTCAGGGCCTCGGCCGCCACCAATTTACCTTCAAGGTAAGGCTTGAGGTATTTTTTTTTCAGAAAATCGCTGCCGAACATGTTAAGGGCTTCGCCGACAATAGAGGGCATTACGTAGGCGCAGCCCAGGGCCATGCCGAGGCAGCCGATCTCCTCTGTGGCGGCCACTTCCGCCACCCAGCTCAAGTTACGGCCGCCCCATTTTTCCGGAAAACGGATGGCCCGCAAGTTGTGATGGGCTATGGATTCAACGAACTCACGAGGATATACGATCTCGTCCCGGTCCATTTTTCTTAAAAATTCACTGCTTATGCGGGTGTTGACAAAGTCGCGGGCCTCCTTTTTTACGGCCTGCTCGGCGGGGGTCAGCATAAAATCATACATGTGGGCTCCTTGTTTTCAGGGCGCTGCTTGCTAAAAAATTAATTATATTAGATCTTTGTGTGTGATTTTTCCATTTCGGGATTTGCTGATGAACAAACTTATGGTATATTTAGTAAAACTTCAAATACTATCATCAGGCTCAACGAACAGCGTAACAAGCGATTGGCATACCGTTCCGACAGCGAGGTATAGATGCGCATCGAAAGAAGAAGTGGACGCGATCGGCGCACCGGAAGAGAGCGCAGGGTCAAGCAGGCAACCGTTCTGGCCCCGGACAGAAGGGTCAACCCGGATAGACGCTGCAGCATCACCAGGCGCAAGTCGGGCACCTATCCAGATGGACCGGCCTAAACCGCCTCCGGCCCGGCTCAGGGCCCAAACCTCGTCCCAGGATCCTTTAGCAGGAGATGCGCGCCTACCCACCAGGAGACGTTTATCCATACCCTATAGGAGGATTATTGATCAGCAGTAAGCAGACATCCGGCTTACAGTCCCTGGTTGTAAAGGCTCTTACAGGGTGGTGGACCCGAGGGAGGCGACCTTGAAGGGGCGCTCATTCAACAGCCCGCGGGCACCTTATCTACTGCTTACCCTGGCCATTTTGTTCTGGGCCAGCAACACCGTGGTGGGGCGAGCGGTAAGGGCCGCTATTCCGCCTCTGGCGTTCGCTTTCTGGCGCTGGCTGCTTGCCACGGTCATTATTCTGGCCATATCCCGGCGTCATCTGAAGCAGGACTGGGCTCTCATCCGGCGCAGCGGCCCGATCCTGCTGCTGCTATCCGCGATCGGGATTGCGGCTTTCAACGCCCTTTTATACTCCGGGTTGCAATGGACCACCGCTATCAATTCCTTCCTGCTGCAGGCCATGATGCCGGTTTTTATCGTGTGGCTATCCTTTTTGATCTTCAAAGAGAAAGTTACGAAAGGTCAAGCCGCTGGATTGCTGATCTGTCTGGCGGGGGCCGTCGCCATCATTACCAAGGGCGATCCGGGCGTGTTGCTGCAGTTGTCCTTCAACTACGGAGATATCTATATCTTCCTGGCGGTTGTGCTATATGCCGGTTATTCAGCACTCTTGCGTCTGCGGCCACCGCTCCATGATTTGAGCTTCATGGCGGTCACCTTTACCCTTGGGGCCCTTTTATTGCTGCCCTTCTATATTTGGGAAACTGTTTCCGGGCGCCCGATCGAATTCAATCGCACCATGATCCTCTCTGTCGGGTATGTGGCCCTGTTCCCTTCCATCGTATCTTATTTTTGCTTCAATCGCGGTATCGCGCAACTGGGTGCCAACCGGGGAGGGATGTTTCTGTACTTGATGCCGGTTTTCGGCAGTATCCTCGCGATCATCTTTCTCGGTGAAACGCTTCACTGGTATCACCTTGCAGGTATTGGGCTCATTGTGCCCGGGCTGATACTTGCTGCCCGGAAATGACCGCGATCCGGCCCGGGACCCCCGGTCCCCGCGGCTATTGAATTTGAATGTCTGGTATGGGCGGTCCCCGTCCGGTGGGGCTTGCAGCAGGCAAGGCACCAGACGGTTATGGCGTAAACTGCTTGACGCTATAGTCTTAGATCGAATAGATTGCGGCTTGCGCCGGCAGAATTCATTTCATGTTTGACGGGACGGTTCGAATGAGATTTAAACACTACATCTTCGATTGGGGCGATACCCTGATGATCGATTTTCCGGATGCCAAAGGCCCCATGTATCTCTGGGAAAAAGTGGTCGCCGTACCGGGTGCCTGCGAAACGCTGGCTGCCCTGCACGGTGTCGCCGGCTGCCATCTGGCCACCAACGCCAAGGACTCGCAAGAGCAGGACATCGTCAAAGCGTTGGCGCGAGTGGGGTTGGCTGAACATCTGGACAATGTCTTCTGTTTCGAGAATTTGGGCTGCCGCAAACCGAGTGCAGAATTTTTTACAGAGATTGTCAGGCAGATCGGGGCCGCTCCCGGAGAAATCGTAATGGTGGGCGACAGCCTCGATACGGATATTGCCGGTGCCCTGGATGCCGGCCTGCACGGCATCTGGTTCAACCCGGACGGCCGGGAGGGAAAGCTGGAAGGCGCCGGGGAAATTCGCAGCCTAGAGGAGTTAATTAAACCAAAAGCATAAAACCATGCCTGGAATAGGAAAAAGGTAAGATGGCAAAAACATTAAAGCGAAAAATTGGCCTGGCCCTGGGCAGCGGTTCGGCCCGGGGCATGTCGCACATCGGGGTGATCCGCGAACTGGAGCAGCTGGGCATCAAGCCCGACATCGTGTGCGGGACCTCCATCGGGGCCATTGTCGGTGCTTTTTACGTGTGTGGCAAGCTGGCTGAACTCGAAGAATGGGTTGGGCTGCTGGATAAATGGAGCATTGCCAAAATGATGGACATCAGTTTCATTGCCGGCGGCGGTTTCATCGAAGGCAAAAACCTGACCAGTTTTCTCGAGGCGCATCTGGGGGATCCCTTGATCGAAGAGCTGCCCCTGCCCTTTGCCACGGTGGCAACCGATATGGAGACCGGCCAGGAGATCTGGTTTAAAAGCGGTCCGGTGATCAAGGCGGTTCGGGCTTCCATCACCCTGCCGGTATTATTGACGCCGGTGCAGTATGACGACCAGTGGCTTCTGGACGGCGGTCTGGTGAACCCCGTGCCTGTGTCGGTCTGCCGGGCACTGGGGGCGCATGTGGTGATAGCGGTCAATCTGAACGGGGATCTGGTAAAAAAGCATTTTACCGCTGCGCAGCTGGAAGATCCTCCCGCGGTCAATACCGAGACCTCCCTGCTTGAAAAGCTGGCCGCGCGGTTCGAGGACAATTCGGTGCTGGCGGCCTTCTCAAAGGAGACACCCGAGCGCCCGGGTATGTTCGACGTGCTGGCCAGCTTTATTGATATTATGCAAGACCGCATCACCCGCAGCCGCATGGCCGGGGACCCGCCGGATGTCATGCTGGTGCCCAGGCTGGGAGACGTGGGATTGCTGGAGTTCGATAAGAGCGCGGAATCGATTGCGGCCGGACGCCGCTGCGTGCAAGGTGCTCAGGAACAGTTAATGGATTATCTGGGGGTATAATCAATGTTTACGAAAAGGACGAATACCGGCTACCGGGAACTTCTCGATGGTGTGCAAATGAAAACCCTGGCCCACGGGGACAAAACCCTGCTGGCCGAATTTCACTTGCAAAAAGGCGCGGCGATACCCGTGCACGCCCATATTTACGAACAGACCGGCTATATGGTCAGCGGTAAAATGCGTTTCACCATCGGTTCTGAGCAGTTTGAATGCAACCCCGGTGACAACTGGTGCATTCCCGGGGATGTGGAACATGGTGTGGACGTATTGGAAGACGCGGTGGTCGTGGAGGTCTTTTCACCGGTCCGTGAGGACTATCTACCAGGTGAGTGAATGGGTTCCAGGGGTCACGAATCCAGGGGGGGCTGTTAAAAGCTAAACGCCAATTGAGGTGTTGAGCGGCAACCCTTGAACCCCTGACCCCTCGAATCCTAGAACCCAGGCAAAAGGATATCGGTATGAAAATTCCTTTCTATCAAGTAGATGCGTTCACCGACAGAGTATTCGGGGGCAATCCGGCGGCGGTCTGCCTGCTCGACCACTGGCCGGAAGACAACGTGATGCAGCACATCGCCGCGGAGAACAACCTGTCGGAAACCGCCTTTCTGGTGGGCAGCGGGGCGGACTATGATCTGCGCTGGTTTACACCCACGCTGGAGATCGATCTTTGCGGGCACGCGACGTTGGCCAGCGCCTATGTGATTTTCCATTTCCTGGAACCGAACCTCGCAGCCGTGCGTTTCCAGACTGCCGGTGGTGAACTGCGGGTGGGCCGAGAGGGCGATCTGCTCGTGATGGATTTTCCCACCCGCAAGGCGGCACAAGCCGGGGCTGTGGCCGGACTGGCAGATGCGCTGGGTGCGCAGCCCGAAGAACTCTACGGCGCCCGGGATATTATGGCCGTGTTTGCAACCGAATCGCAAGTCCGGGCCATGGCGCCAGACTTTGCCGCCCTGGAAAAGATCCAAGATGCCTTTGCCGTCATCGTGACAGCCCCGGGTGACACGGTGGATTTTGTCTCCCGCTTCTTTGCGCCCAAGGCCGGCATCCCCGAAGATCCGGTGACCGGGAGTGCCCACTGCACCCTGGTCCCTTATTGGTCAGCCCGACTTGGAAAAAAGAAACTGCATGCCCGCCAGGTGTCTACCCGGGGAGGAGAATTGTTTTGCGAAGACAGGGGTGACAGGGTGTCCATGGCGGGTCGGGCGGTGTTATTCGCGCAGGGGGAATTGGCTTTTTAGAACCCACCTCGAAAAAGTCTTTTGTACCAATCCACCTGAGGCGGATGAATCTCTGCCTTGGGCGCGCGGAAAGAATCCTTGAAATACTTGAGTCTTCCTCCGGTAAAATCCTCCGGCCGCCGCACCGTAAACCATAATCCTATTTTCGAGATGCCCCCGGAAAAGAGCCTTACGACAGCCGCCTTCCAATAGAGGCCCCGCAATTCCCCCCGGTCACTTTCTTTACCGTTCCATTAGTTCGCCTGAAAATCCGCTGGCCGCCAGATCCATCAACAGTGACCGGGCGGCGTCTTCGGTGGGATGTGCGCCCACGAAGAGATAATACACCTTATCGATGGTGACGGTGTAGGGCAGAAATTCTTTGTTGCTAAGTTGTCGGGCAGTCTGGTCGGCCTTAGCGGTAGAGGTATAAGCACCGACCAGGCAGGCAAACCGGTTACGGGCGACCAGGGCGCCTTTGAGTCGATATTTCTTGATGGCATCCAGGGCGGCCGTGGCACTGGGAAAATGGCCTAAATAGAGGCGATACCAAATCCCCTTCTCGCCCAGATTCGTACGGACCAGATACGCCTGGAATCCCCGGCGATAGTCGGCGAGCTTTTCAGTAGCCGTGTCGAGGGACTGAAACGAGGCTATGTGAATTGCATAGGGATACCTGCGGGGGGCATAGGGTTTCAACTGTACAGTTGATTTGGCTTTGGGTGCCTTAGCCTTCTCGGGCGCAGGGGGTTTTGGCGCCGCGGGTGCTTTCTGAGCCATGGGTTTTTTAACAGGCGCAGGCGCGGGTCGGGGCTTAGCAACGGCGGGCGCCGCAGTTGCTTGGGCAGGCACTCTCGGTGGTGTTGCCGAAACTGGTTGTTTGGGTACTGACCCGCGCGCCACTGAGGATGGCACGGGGGGAATTTTATGGAAAAGATGACCGGTTTCGGCCGTCAGTGGCGCCGGAGTTTCTGCTTCGTAGGTCACAAAATATCCTACCGTGATGGTAACGATAATTAGCACGGATCCCCACAGCAGGATCCGAGAAGTGAGTGGTTTTCTCGTTTTAGGCTCTACCGGGGGCGTCACCGGTCGCATGTGCTTTTGAATGCCTTCATCGGGAACCGCCGCCTGGGGGGACCGTTTGTCTGCGAGCGACGGTTCCTAGCGCACAACTTCAACGGGTTTGGCTGGTTCCGCCGGCGGCAATGGTGCTTTGGGCGCCGCTTGTGGTGGCTCCGCAGGTACTGGGCTCTCCTTTTTCGCTTGGGGCGCGTCAACGGCTTTACGCGGTTCTTGTTTTTGAGGCGGTCGGGGGTCGGCCTCTTCCGCAACAGCCTCCTCTGGCTCTTCTGGGGGGCGAGGATGCGGTGTCTCCTGTTCAGGTTCCGGTGGCGGCGATTCAGAAACCAGATCAGCAGGCGGTTCTATGGTTTCTTCAGTCCCGGTCTCCGCAGTTTCTGCCGACACGGTTTCGGTGGGCTCGGGGTCAGCGTCTACCCAGTCGACGACAGACTCTTCATCACGATCGAGGCCACCGACTCCGTCGGCCCGTATCAGTCCACGCTTCTTTTTTTTCGCGCTGCTTTTATCAGGATTTTTCGGATCGTCTGCGCTCATTTTATAATCTCCGTCGGTAAGGCCTGGTGTAACTTGTATGGGAACACAGTGGCTACGAAGACACGTATAATAAGGCCAATGAGGCCCACTTGTTTATGAGTGTGTGCTATCTGGAACAAACTCTAAAAGTAGAGCTCTCATTGTACTGTTTTTGAATATACGGCAGAACGCCATTAAGTTAATATTATTAGCGGCTACAGTCCTAATTGTCAATCAAGTGGTATAATAACCGCTATCATATCAGATATAGACCAAAGAAACGCCCGTGCAGATTAACCAGCGGCAATCTTATCGGCAATCTCTTCAATGGAGCGATTGGCCACATCGAAAACTTTCAGGTTGGGTATACGGCGATAGATTTTCTGGCAGAACAGGAGTTCTTTGCGGATGACTTCCAAATCGGTGTAGTCCGATGGGCCCGGCATAATACGGCGCTGAATCCGGATACGGGCCACTTTTTCCGGTGCAATGGAAAACCCGACTTTGCGTACTTTGACGGTAAAGATTTCTTCCGGCGGTTCCGTGTTCAGCAGGATTGGAAGATTTGCGACCTTTAGACCGCTATTACAGGACAGATAAAGGCTGGTGGGCGTTTTGGAAGTGCGTGATACGCCCAGAATAATCAAATCGGCCTGGTGCAGCGTATCGATCCCCTGACCGTCATCGTGTTGGAGCGTAAATTCTATCGACTCGGCCAACTGCAAGGACGCCTCACTGGCCGGGTCCAGAAGGCCCGGTTCCAGGGACGGCATGACGTTCCACTGACGCTCAATACGTTTGAGCAAAGGACCCAGCAGGTCAATCGCGTATATTCTCTTTCGTTTGCGGCGTTGTAAAAAATAATCGCGCAATCTTCGGGAGACAAGAGAGTAGATGACGACAACCTCGGTCTGTTCCGCCCGATGCAGTATGTCATCAATTTGTTCCGTCTCCATGATATACGGGTGGCGCTGGTAATGCGGCTTGATATCCTTGAATTGCAGCAGGGCCGCCTTGATCACCCTTTCGGCCGTCACACCGGTTGCGTCAGAAATGATGAAGACGTTTATTGTTTTGCGAACCGGTATGATCATTCCAGCTTGTCTAGGCGACGATCCTCGGTTCCTGCCGCCTGGGGGCCGGGTGATAGGGGCAAACGCTAATCAGGCAACATTTATGATGCGATCGTGAAGTCTCTGGGCCCGCAGGCAAAAAGCCTCCAACTTGGCAGTGACCAGCTGGGGAAACGGGGAGCCGTCGCTTTCTATGGATAAAAACGGCAGGTCTTCTATGGCTGCCAGCGTGGTCCTCAGTTTTTGATTGTTCGGCTCCGATGCCAATTTACACGCAGGGGTCATCACATCACTCAAAATGGCTTCCGAGAGACGGTTGGGCATACAGCCGAAGGGTCCGATGGCAATCACACCGCAGACATCGCTGACCACCTCGGATAGTGAACTGCCGACTGTCAGGATAGCTTCGCCGGTTAACTGGGGAGAAATAAATGGGGCGGCCTTGGAGATGACCTTCTCCACCTGGACGGGCGTCGGGTGCACCAAGCCCGAAGAAGCCAGAACCGATTTAATCCGGGTTTCATATTTTTGCATGGCTTTGCGGCGCAATTTCTGCCCGATGCGCGCCATCAGTGATATCCCGGACGGGTTGTTGATATGATCGTCCAGGTAGTCGACATAGTGCAGCCATTCCGCAATGGGTGAACAAATGGTCGCAAAACCTTTGGCGGCAAGTTTCTCGGTAATATTCTGGCGCGAAAGAGCATCCCGGCGCACAAAAATCTCACCGGTGAGCAGGATGGTCGGGACCTCAGCCACCGGCCGTTTTAAGCGAATGCGGCTGAGCCGGTTTGCCGTGTCCCGCAATTGGCTTTCGATTTGGGAGAATGCTCCTTTCTCAAGAGCCTTCAGAGTTCTCGTTACCTCGGTATTGAAAATATCCAACGCCCCATCCAGGTCGCTTGCATTGGTCAGCAGCATGGAACGAATATCTTCCAGCACGTCGGATACGATCACTGCCCACCAGCCCTTTTTGTGGAAATCATTGCCCAGGTCGGTGTAGGCGCTGTCCTCATTCAGTGAAAACAGGGCCACATCCGCCAGCTCAAGTCTCCTGACAAGGTCTTCCATAAAGATAAAGTACTGACCGAACCGGCACGGTCCGGTTCCTGACGGCATGAAGAAGACCACCACTTCATCATCGCGCCGACCGTTGTGGACATAGTTCAGCAAGGTGCCGGTTGTCAGAATCAGCGGCAGGCATTCCTTGCAGGAGGTGTTGCCCCGGCCCAGCTTAAGCACGTTTTCATCCGCCGGTTCATGGGCCTTGGCATTGTAGCCGCCGCTTCGGAAAACTGCGGCCAGGGCTTCCGATGAAATACCGCCCATGGATGGCACCAGCAGTGTTACCCGTGGGTGGCTCATGGGCAATTGCTCCCCGGAGGAAGTCGTGACTTTGGGGACACGTCCATTGTTTAGGATGCGGGCGGGGACAAACCCGTTTTCGGATGGAGCGATACGGCCGCGGCTGGTAAGCTGTCGGTAGGCGGCCACCACATCGAAGAAGGCTTCGATCCGGGTTTCGAGACCGGCATCCGCGGTGTGGTTGTCGAGTTCGAGCGTCAGCGACGGCTTTTTCCCCATGATATCTCTATAGTAGCCGATGATAAAAGAGTCCGGACCGCAGGAAAAATTGGTGATGAAGATGCTGAAAAGCTGGGGATGACTCGCTACCAGGCGGCCCGCCTTGAGCATCATCTGGCCCATACCCCAGTACATATGCCGTTTGGCCCGCTGGCCTTCTATGGGTAGAAAATCCAGGGGGATGGCCATGACGTTGCGGGTAGCAATTTTATGGGGGATACTCATATTGGCTTCGCCGACATACGCATTGTAGGGCCGGCCGCAGAGTACCACAGCCATCTTTTCCGGATCGGTTTCAAGGTGCGCAATAGCTTCCCGGCCGATGCTCTGCATGGCGCGCAGACACGCCCGTTGCTTTTCCAGCGCACGGGCAAAGGCCTTTTCTGCGGCCGGCCGGGTGACCCCCATCAGCATGGCAGAGGCAACCAACGGTGGCCCGGCATCTTCCAAACCGCGTTCCAGGTCGATCAAGGGCGTCAACAAGCGAGTGCCCCGGCTGGCAAGCTTTGTGATTTGATCTCGAAAGGCGGCGCGCAGGTAGAAGGTTTCCCCCTGGACAAACGGGCAGACCAGAGAGCCCAGACTGCCGTCCTGTTTGGGGATTGATTTGAAGTGCGGCAGAAAAAGAAACTCCGGGGGCTGGTCGGATTCCAGCAGGGTGTGAAAAAAGCCGTGGGCCAGTTCGGCCGGGTAGCAGAAGGGGGCATTTTTCTGATCGATCCCCGACTGCGACAGGCGCCCGGGCAAAACCGGCTCGAAGCCGAGATCGCTGAAGAAATTGGCATAGAGGGGGTAGTAGGCGTTCACCAGAAAACTGCGGTTGAACCCGATGCGCCCCCGCCATTTTTCAGCGGGAATCGCTCCGGGCCGCGGGGCAAAATCCTCAAAGAGGAGTTGGTGCCGCAACCCAACCAGGTCCAGTTTGCCGATGTCTATCCGAATATTCCGGCGCAGGTTATCGTAGCGGTTACAGGCCCCGCCGAAGGGAAACTGTTTGCCGTTGATGCCCAGGCGGGCAATTTTGCAGCGACGATCACATTTTTCCGGACCGCCTTTGCAGGTGAACGTACGTCCGTAGGTTATTTCGCGCTCGGCCAGGGCCGCAAGGTCGAAGTCGCCGGTTGCCAACTGGCCTTTGGCGATGCGGGCTTTTATCTCCAGGGCCGCGCCAAAGGCCCCCATGAGACCCGGCTCCGGGGGCACCACAATTGGTTTGCCCACCAGGGTCGCCATGGCCAGCGGAATGGCGCGATTGTAACAGACCCCGCCCTGCATAAACACCTTTTGACCCACCGGGCGGTTGCCTTTTACGCGGTTGGTGTAGTTCATGCAAATCGAATAAACCAGGCCGGCCACGATGTCGGCATGCGAAACCCTTTCGTGGATGGCATTTTTGATATCCGAGGAGATAAAGGCGGCGCACTGGTCGTTGAAATTCGGTGGGCTGTGGCCCTGCAGGGCAACCGCGGCGATATCTTCCATGGGCAAACCCAGGGTTTCCAGGGCCGATTCTTCCAGAAAGGAACCGGTCCCGGCGCTGCAGGCCTCATTCATGGCATAGTCAGAGGGAACGGCATTGGTAATGTAAGTATATTTTGCGTCTTGACCGCCGATCTCAAACAGGGTGTCGACTTCCGGATCGAAATAGACGGCGGCTGCCGCGTGGGCGATGATTTCGTTGATGACCCCGTCGGTGGTCGCGTGCAATCCGGCAATCTGGCGGCCGGAGCCGCAAACCCCGATCCCGCGTACCGCAAAGCGGGCTGCCCCGATCTGGTTGCGCGCTTGCTGCATGATGGCCGTATAGCAGCGGCGGGAGGCCCCCACCGGGTCCCCATCCGTGCGCAGGTAGATGGATGCCAGGATGGTGTTGTCCGCCGTGCGCATCAGGATGGCCTTGGTGGTTGTCGAGCCGACATCGAGTCCCAATATGCAGTCGTCACCGGGCTGCAGTCGACCGGTTGCCATGGTTTTGAATTCTACCTGATCAGTGGCCTGGTCCAGCGGCGGCAGCCGGTCAAAGACCGCGGTACGGGAGGTAAACAGGTCTGAAATGCCTGGAAACGAAACCGTATCATTGTGCAGGGCCCACACGGCAGCCCCAAAGGCCTCCATGTAGGCGGCCTGCTCGGGAATGATCAATCCTGGTATTTCCCGGCGGAGATATTCAATCATCATCTGGTTTCGAGCGGTACCGCCGGTAATCATGATGTCGCGGCGCTCAACCTTTTTAAGCAGTTCCACGATTTTGCTGGCCATCATGCGGCAGAGGCCGGCCGCCACGCGGGATTTGGGGATACCTTTATTGGTGGCATGGGTGCAGTCTGATTTGCAGAAAACCGAGCATCTGCCCGAGACCTCATATGGCGTTTCCACACTGGCCCACCGGGCGGCTTCCTCTAAGGAGACATCCATCCGGCGCAGTTGCTGGAGAAAGAACTCACCGGTTCCGGAGGCACACTTGTTGCCGGTTAACACGTTAATGATGCGGCCGCGGCGATTGAGGACGTAGACCATGAAGGTCTCTCCACCGGCGGAAACAATCGCCGGGCAGCGGACGCCCGCGGGTTTGACATGGGGGTAGGCGGTTTCCACCGCTTCCGGTTCGGAAATGGTCGTGAGATTTAGAAACCGGCAGAACTTACGGCCCGTCGCGGCGAGTCCGTTGAACCGGAACAGGTCGAGTGGTTCCAGTGCACGGATAAGGGTCCGGCTGGGATTGCCGTCATGGGGGTAGAGCGCATGGTCAATAATGTAAGGGGCGGCGTTCGGACCGGAGTCGGACAGACCCACCTGTACGATGGATACTGTAGATGCTCCCAGACAGACCCCCAGCGATGTCTTCTCTCCAGGCATTTGTCCTCCAGCAATGCAACAGGTGTGTGGTGCAGGTAAACTGTTGTTACGCAGGCGCGCAGGCAAGCAGTCGGTATGTGAAGGGCTGCGTCAGATGTTCCCAAATGTTAACACGATTCCATCAGGCGTAGAAGTATTTTTTTATGATGGCATCCAGTTTCGAAACGGAGATACGGAATACGAGCTTGCGATGGATTGCCTTATGGCTGATGGAGATCATCGGGCCTCACTTCGATTGGGGGTTCAGGGAGCCATGCCGTAGCGCTTCAGTATGTCACGGTAGGTTTGGGTTCTATTGAAATCATGCAGGGCTTGTGCAAATTCAGTCGTAAGTTGGGTGTGCCCTTTTTCCCGGGAAAAAGCGATGTAGAGCGGGGCCCGGGTGAGGGGTGGCTCCAGGAACACCAGATCGTGAATTCCCCCGACTTTGTCGGCGAAATAACGCACCACGTGGCGGTTGCCGACCCCCACCGCGAATCTCCGATATTTGAACATTTGCAGGAGGTTGAGGTCGTTTCTCGTGATAATTTTGTCCAGATAGGTAGCGCTGTCAAAGGCATCGCCGTAGCTATAATCGGTCACGACACCCACCGCGTGGGGGGCGATATCCGTAAGCTTGCCTGAAAAATGAACCGGCGCGGCCCTCCGTGTGAAAAAATGATTCTCTTCCAGGGCAAGTGGGACCTCCGCGAATATCAGGAACTGATCCCGTTCCGGGGTTTTGAAAAGCGGCATGACCGCATCCACCCGACCGGTTTTCCCACTGTGGAGCATTCTTTTCCAGGGATATTGTTTATAGACAACCGTCCAGCCCAGGGAGTGCGCCGTGCGGTTGATTATCTCAACACAAACCCCGGTCAGAACACCATATTCCAAATAATAGTAGGGCGGATAGCCGGTACTGGTGCCAACCACCAGTTCACCGGCCGACACGCCCACCGGCGGTTGGCAAAGTGTGGCGATAATCAGCAGAAGCGTTATCAGGGTTACACGTTTTTTCACGTTCAACCTTTTCATCGTCAGGCGACCGACTTTTTTACCTCTTCCAGCACCGACTCCACCAGCGTCCTGATCTCATTCAGCCGGGTCTCTGTCAGGGCCTCGAAGCGGAGCACCAGGGCCGGCTGGGTGTTGGATGCCCTTACCAGGCCCCAGCCGTCGTCGAAGAGTACCCGGACGCCGTCAATGTCGATGACGTCGTACTCCTGGCGAAAGTGCTCGGTCACGGCGGTGACAACCTTGAATTTGACGTTATCCGGGCATTCAACCCTTATTTCCGGGGTGTTCACCGTGCGGGGTAAATCGGCCAGCAGGGCGGACAGGTTGTCTCCGGAATCGGCCAGGATCTCGAGCAGGCGGCAGGAGGCGTAGGTGGCATCGTCGAATCCAAAGTAACGATCGGCAAAGAACATGTGACCGCTCATTTCACCGGCCAACTCGGCGTGTTCCTCTTTCATCTTCTTTTTAATCAGGGAATGCCCGGTTTTCCACATGATGGCGCGGCCGCCATGTTTTTCGATGTCAGCATACAGAGTCTGGGAGCATTTTACTTCGGAGATAAACGTTGCCCCGGGTTTGCGGGTCAAAATTTCGCGGGCAAACAGGATCAGCAGTTTGTCGCCGTAGATGATATCGCCGTTTTCATCCACGACCCCGATACGGTCGCCATCACCGTCATAACCGATCCCGATATCAAGTTTTTCCGTTCGGACCAAATCGATCAAGTCGTGCATATTTTCCAGGACCGTTGGATCTGCCTCGTGATTGGGAAAGGTGCCGTCCATTTCACAATACAGATCATGCACGTCACAGCCCAGTTTTTTCAATATCGGCACAGCCACCACGCCCGCGGTGCCGTTACCCGCATCGACGCCAACTTTCAACGGCCGGCTGATCCGGATGTTGCCGGTTACATAGTCGGTATAGGGGGCGATGACTTCGGCGTTGGCAAGGCCCCCGGACCCGTCTGCAAAGTCGGATGCTTTTATAATTTCAAGGATTTCCTGTATCTGCCGGCCGTGTATCGATGCCAGCCCGAGGCACATCTTGAAGCCATTGTACTCACCGGGGTTGTGACTGGCGGTGACCATGACGCCGCCCTCCATCTGCAGGTGCTGGATGGAGAAATAGAGCACCGGTGTCGGGCAGACGCCTATGTCGGTCACGTCACACCCGGTGGCACGCAGTCCCGCAATCAACTGCCCGGCGTAGGCATCGGAAGAGGTGCGGCAGTCGCGGCCCACGGTAATGGCCCGGGCCCCGTTGCGTATGAGGAACGTGCCGATGCCTTTGCCAATCAGGAGTACATCCTCCTCGGTCATGTCCTGGCCTGCAATTCCGCGAATATCGTATTCTCTGAACATTTCGTGATTCATGGTCAACCCCTTTTAATGTCGATTGTCCGTATGTTGAATTCAACATATCGGTATAAAGTTCAAAGCCGGGTTTGAAGGGTGCCAACGACCCCGGTTTCGTCTCTGAATAAGCCCCCCATTGTCTTCCCGGTTACAAACTAACAACCAGGGCCATTAACCCCACTATGATACAGTAAGGTGCAAAAAAATGCAGGCGCCCGCGGCCGACCATCCAGACCAGTAATCTCAAGGCGGCATATCCCACCAGGCATGATACCAGTGTACCGGCGGCGATGACTGTCAAGGGCAATCCGGCGTGGCCGACCAGGTCCCCGACGCCCAGCAGTCCCGCCCCCGCCACTGCCGGTATGGAGAGCAGGAAGGAGAAGCGGGCGGCGGTCGTGCGGTCAAGCCCCAAGTATAAGCCGGCTGCGATGGTGGCACCCGAGCGTGATATCCCCGGGATGATCGCCAATCCCTGGACAACCCCTATAATGATACTGTTCCGAATGGTGAAGCGCCGGATACCATGACCAACGGCCCCGAACCGCCGGGTGCCCCAGAGGACCACCCCGGTGATCATCAGGGTGACCCCGACAATGGTGACGGATGAGAACAGCGTTTCGGCAATCTGCTTGAAAACCAACCCCAGGATAGCCGTGGGAATGGAGCCGGCAACGATGAGCAGGGCAATCCTGACCTCCCTGTCTTCGGCCAGCAATTCATATGCCGCCTTTGTATCCGGCAGAACCTGGAACCATTTCACCAATGCTTTCAATATGGCGACAATGTCTTTATAAAAATAGATGACGACGGCGAACAGGGTGCCCACATGGACACAGATGTCAAAAGCCAGCAGAGGCTGGGTCAACCCCAGTAAATTTTGAAAAAGGACCAGGTGCCCCGAACTGCTGACGGGTAAAAACTCCGTTAACCCCTGTACAATGCCAAGCAAAACCGCATCCGTCAGATTCATATGCCAGCTTACCGATCCGTATTCCAGTTTGATGAGGATTTTGTGAAAACTGCCGTTGCGTTGACCCGATTAGCGAGCGAATTAAAAACAGAAAAAATCCTCACGGGGGACGATTCTCCGCAGTTTGTTGCGGGGAGCGTTCAATCGGCGGCAGTCCCGTGAGCGGCAGTATAGCGCAAAGTCGTCCGAATTTCTATCGGAAGCTACCCTTTTACTACGGCCAGCGGCCGCAACCGCGCTATTTTTTTTGATATGCCCGCTCCGTGCACGGCGGCGATCACGCTCGCGATGTCTTTATAGGCCTCCGGCATCTCCTCGGCCAGCGTGGCCCGGCCCGTCCACCGGACCAGGATACCCCGGTCCTCCAACTCCCGGTTAATAGAACGGCCCTTGCTCTTTTTCCGGGCAGCCTTGCGGCTGAGTACGCGACCCGCCCCGTGGCAGGTGGAACCGAAGGTTTCCTCCATTGCCCGGGGGGTACCGGCCAGGACATAGGAAGCGGTCCCCATATCCCCGGGAATGATGACCGGCTGTCCGGTCGGGCGATAATCTTCCGGTAGGGCGTCATGGCCGGGCGGAAAAGCTCGGGTGGCGCCTTTGCGATGGACGCATACCCATTGCTGTTTTCCGTGGTGCCGGTGCAGTTCTTTTTTGGCGATGTTATGACATACGTCATAAATCAAATGCATGGCGAGATTGCGGGGGCCGATGGAAAAAACCTTTTGAAACACCTCCCGGGTCAGGTGCAGCATGATTTGGCGATTGGCCCAGGCGTAGTTGGCCGCACAGGCCATGGCACCCAGGTAGCGCTGTCCGACGGAGCCCTTTATCGAGGCGCAGGCCAATTGCCGGTCCGGCAGGTCGAATCCAGCTTTATGCGCATGTTTCGACATGCTGGCCAGAGAATCGTCGCAGACCTGGTAACCAAAGCCCCGCGAACCGGAATGCAGCATGACGGTGACCTGGTCTTTGAAAAGTCCGAAGGCGGCGGCCACTTTGTCATCATAGATTCGGTCCACCACCCCCACTTCTAAAAAGTGATTACCGCTGCCCAGGGTGCCGAGCTGCCGCAGGCCGCGCTCCAGGGCGCGTTTGCTGACGGTTTCCGGATCGGCACCCGGTAGGCAGCCGCCGTCTTCGGTGTGGTCGAGATCGGCTTGATCGCCAAACCCCTGTCTTACGGCCCAGGCACTGCCCTGGATAAGGACCTTTTTCTCTTCCTTGGTCGTAAGCCGGACATCGCCGGTAGATCCCACGCCGCAGGGAATATCCCGATAGAGGCTGTTGACCAGGTCCGTGAGCAGCGGTCGCACTTCGTTCTCCACCAGCCCGGTACCGGCCAGCCTTACCCCGCAGTTGATGTCATAGCCTACGCCTCCTGGACTGACGACACCGGTATCCCAGTCAAAGGCAGCCACCCCGCCGATGGGAAACCCATACCCCCAGTGCATGTCGGGCATGGCCATAGAGGCCTTCAATATCCCCGGCAAAGACGCGACATTGGCCACCTGTTTGAGGGGCTGGTCTTGGCCGGGGATCTTGAACAGGTCAGCCGATGAATACACGATTCCGGGAACACGCATGCGTCCGGAGCGGGGAATTTTCCAACGGTATGGATCCAGCTGTTTGACTTCCATGGATACGGATCTCAAGTATAGGGATTAAATATCGAAAATGATGCGGGCCTGCCAGCCGTCTGCCCGGGGTTCCACCTGAAGTTGATGATACGTGACGGCTTTGATCTCGTTAACCATATCATGCGGAGAACACCCGGCGTTGTCAACCGGTACGACCGCCTCCAGGGAGAATTCATTGAGCACCTGGATACCAATCGGTCCAAAGACCAGGTTCTTTCCATTCACGAGGTATAACAGTTCACGCAGCCAGTTGATCATCAGGTCCGGCCAGTCCCGGCCGGTTACCTTTACCCGGGTCTCGCCGGTGGCCTTGAAAGGTCGCGGGCCGCAAATCTGCTCGGACAGCGCCCGGGCGGCCTCTTCGAAAAGGGCGATGCTGGATTCCGCCTGGACGAGGATCCCAAGGTCGGCGGTATGGTCGAAGGTCTGGTAAGGCATGTTTTGCCTCGATAGTGCCCATCCATAAACGGCATCTTTTGGCCCAGCGCGACGTTTTCGCTCTTTTGGGCACGCAGTGCCGGTTTTCAAGCCGCCAGGCGCAACCGTCAGCGCTATCCTCGGAATAGCCCGCTATGCACCCCGGGCATTGGCTTCGCTGGCACCTGCGGTTTCAAAATCACTCAAGCCTTCCGTCTAAGCCTGCAGGCTACGCCGGACACGTGCTCTGAACCAAAATTTACCATTTCTGGATGGGCACTCGTTAAGGTTCAAAAAAAGGCGCTGCATCCGGCGAAGTTTGTTGTTGGCGGCTTATGCGTCCGCCTGAATTTTTACTACCGTTCCTGTTATTTCGGTGCTGTACCCCCCCAGCGCGGCCACCCGGTCTTTGAATGCGGGCGCTACGATGGTTTCCAGGAGCATCTGAATACGAACCGATTCAAAGAACTCATCTGGAATCACCAGATCATATTGTTCGGTAACAACCGGGATGAAGTCCAAGTCAAGTGCGCGCGCAGCGGCAAAGATGCCCAGCCCGACATCCGCGGCCCCACCCAGCACAGCGGCGGCTATGGACATATGGGTGAATTCTTCAGTGCCATAACCGTTCAGGTCGGCCGGATCGAGGCCCAATTGCCCCAGGCGATAATCCAGCAGGATCCGGGTTCCGGAACCCGCTTGCCGGTTTATCATGCTGATGTCATCGCGGGCCAGGTCGCTTATATCGCGAACATCTTTGGGGTTACCTTTGGGTACAATCAGGCCCTGGTCGCGCATAACCAGGTTGACCAGCCTGACACCCCGACCGGGAAGGTATTTTTTTACATAGGAGGCATTGTAGCTGCCGTCTTCCGTATCCAGCAGGTGCGAACCGGCCAGGTGGCAGACGCCCTTTTTGATCGCCATCAAACCGCCCAGGCTGCCGACATGGCTGGAAGACAGGGTCAAACCCGGATGGTTGATCCGAATATGGTCGGCGAGGATGTCCAGGGTGTTGTCATGGCTGCCCACCACCACGATCGTATCCCGGATTATGGCCCGCGACCGCAGCAGCTCGGCCTGGACGGGCCGGTCACCGCCGACCCCTTCCGAATTGCTCGGTATGCGGATAATGCCGTCCGCTTCCGTCAAGGTGGAAATACTGCCGGCGCCCCTGGGCAGGGAAGTAGCCACGATGCGGTCGCCGACAGTGCCCAATTTCACGCGGAGAAATTCTTCCACACCCAGTTTCGAGGCCAGTTTCCGGGTGGGAAACACCTCGGCAACCGGCTTGTCCGGAAACCGGGTTCCCAACATGCGGCATAGCAACGGACCCACAAACTGTTCAAAGGCAATGATGGTGGAAACCGGGTACCCGGGCATGCCGAAAACAGGCTTACCCGCAATCACCCCAGCGATAACCGGCTTGCCCGGCATGATCGTTACGCCGTGCACCAGGATTTCGCCGAGATCTGCGATGACTGCCCGGGCATGGTCTTCGGATCCGGCCGAGGAGCCGCCGACGGTCAGGACCATATCAAAATCTCCGGTCGCGCCTGCTTGCAGGATAGCCCGAATCTCATGGTGTTTGTCCGACACGATGGCATGGCGTTCGAAGGTGCCGCCACAGGCTTCGATCAGGCCTCCCAGGATAAAAGAGTTTGTTTCCAGGATCTGACCCGGGGCGAGATTGTCGGTATCGGCCGTCTGCCAGTCGACCAATTCCGGTCCCGTGGGAACAATCAGTACCCGCGGCCGCCGGCGGACTGCTACGGAAAATATCCCGCCGGCCAGCAGCGCCCCCACGCAATAAGGCGTAATGGTGTGATTCTGGGCGAATAAAAGTTCGGTGGCGACAATGTCTTCGCCCATTTTACGGATATACTGCCAGGGAAAAGCGGGCGCTTCGATGGTGACTTCATTTTCACCGGTTTGCTGCACCTGTTCGATCATGATGACCGCATCGTAGCCTGCGGGAAGGACATTGCCGGTATTAATGAAGACAGCCTGGCTGCCGACGGTCAGGGAAACCGGCCGGGTTTCGGAAGCCCCATAGGTGTTGGCGGCCTGCACGGCAATACCATCCATCGCGGCGGCATGGAAGCCGGGGGATGAGAGCCGGGCGAAGACCGGCGCGGCTAACGTGCGGCCGATGGCGTCCGGTACGGAGAGCGTCTCGGTTGCATTTATACTGAGGTCGGCAAATTGCCGGGTGACAACCTCGCGGGCTTCGGCAAGTGATTTTTTTTGGAGATAAATGTTTCGTCGGGATACGGCCATTGGTTTTATCCTTGCAGCACGCGCTTTTGCAGCGGGTGGGACTGCGGTTCGCTAAGCCTACTTTCAAATGGGGATTACGGATACGGGGGCATCTTTGTCCAAGCCTTCCGTATCGCTGTCTATTTCGATCAAGCCATCCGCCTTGACCATGGTGTTGATCAGGCCGGATTTGCCCAGCAGGGGTTCCGCCCGCAACATGCCATCGACCCTGCGCAACCGAACCCGAATGAAGTCAACCCGCCCCTGTGCAGAGGGGACATTGCGTGCCAGATGGGCCTGGATACCCCTGGACTGGGGAAAAGGCTCTGCCAGACCATGGATCCGGTTGATGAACGGTTTTACGATTTTTTCAAAAACAACCATCGCCGAAACAACGTGGCCAGGCAGCCCCCAGACGGGCTTGCCGCCTACACTGGCCAGGATGGTGGGTTTCCCCGGGCTGATGGAAATGCCGTGGACCAGCAGTTCACTTTCCGGTAGAGAATTAATGACCTGTATCGTGAAATCACGGGTTCCCACGGAACTGCCCCCGGAAAGGATAACCATGTCACTTTGTGCCAGGGCATCGCGGCAGGCCGTCCGCAGGTCTTCGAAATTGTCCCGGACGATGCCCAGCGATAGGGGTCGGCAACCCGCTTCGGCCACCATACCGGCCAGCGAGTAGCTATTGATATCGCGGATTTGACCCGGACCGGGCACCTGAGCGGTAGGGATCACCTCATCCCCGGTGGAAATAATGGTGATCACCGGCTGCCGGTAAACAGTTGCGGATTCACGTCCGACAGCCGCCAGGAGTCCGGTTTCCGGGGCCCGGATTTTCTGGCCGGCGTACAGGACGGCAGCCCCTGCGGGATAATCTTCGCCGGCCAGGATGACATGCTGGCCCGGAGCGACACTTTTATATACTTCGATGGTGTCGGCATCAACCTCTTCGGTGTGTTCTACCATGATAACGGCATCGGCACCGGCCGGCAGCATACCACCGGTGGCAATCTTCACCGCTTCACCCGGTCCCACTGTCATATCTGGGACGGTCCCCATGGAAACTGACCCCATTACCATGAGATAAGCCGGGTTGGCCTCGGAACTTCCGAACGTGGACGCGGCCCGGACCACATAGCCGTCCATGGTTGACCGGGAAAACCCCGGCAGATCTTCGGCGGCGTGCACGGATTCAGCGAGCACCCGCCCGGTCGCCTGGTGCGTGGCAACCATTTCCGTGTCCACCGGTGCAAAGGACTGCATGTGTCCGAATACCGTACGGATATCTACTACGTTGAAGAAGTCTTGCATACGTTTTTCCAGTCGGTTCAAGTCAAAAGGCCCGCTGCCAAACAGGGCGTTACGTCTCGCGGCTACTTAGGGTCCTTCCAGAAATAGTAGGTTTTGGTTCAGAGCAAGGCTTGAGTGATTTTGAAACCGCAGGCATAGGGGGCTATTCCGAGGAGTTCAAAAGAGCGAAAACGCCGCTCTGGGCCAACCCGGCGTCGCCTAAAGGCTATGCCGGGCAAGAAGCTACCGTTTATGGATGGGCCCTACTTATCATAAAGGGTATCCCAGTTCAAACAATTGGGTGGCTTTTGACCGGCCAACCCGGCCAATAGATTATCCGCGGCCAGGCGGGCCATTTGGGTCCGCGTCTCAATGGTGGCGCTACCTACATGCGGCAGAAGAACGACGTTGTCCAACGACAGCAACCCCGGGGTGACGGCCGGTTCATGTTCATAGACATCCAGGCCGGCCCCTGCAATCGCCCGGTTCTGCAAAGCTGTGCACAGGGCGGCTTCATCGACAACCGGACCACGTGACGTGTTGATTAAAAAGGCCTCCGGCCGCATGCGGTTCAAGGCGGCGGAATCAATAAGGTGGTGGGTCTGTTCGGTCAGCGGCACGTGCAGGGATACAAAATCCGAACGGGCCAGCAGCGTCTCCATGTCGGTGTAGGTTGCCTTGAGAGCACGTTCGATTTCATTCGGTAAGCGCTTGCGGCCGCTATAAAGAAGGGGCATGTCGAAGCCCGCTGCCCGTTTGGCCACCGCCTGCCCGATACGCCCCATACCGATGATGCCGAGGGTTTTCTCGCTGATTTCAGACCCCAGAAAATGAAGTGGCGCCCAAAACTGAAACCGGCCTTCCCGGGTATAGCGGTCGCCGGCCACCACCCGGCGGCCGACGGCCAGGATCAGCGCGAAGGTGATATCAGCGGTTGCATCGGTGAGGACGCCGGGGGTGTTGGTCACCGGGATCCCGCGGCGGGTGGCGGCCGCCACATCGATGTTGTTGAAACCGACGCCATAGTTCGCGATGATTTTCAATCCGGGGGCCCGGTCCAGCAATTCGGGGTCCACCGTATCGGTGATCATGCACAGCAGGCCGTCTTTGCCTTCTATCTGCTGCAGGATTGCTTCCCTGGGCATGGGGTGGTCGGCCCGGTTCGGCACCACCGCGCAGGTCGTTTCGATGTCGGCCATGATCGCGTCCGGCAAGCGTCCGGTTACGAGAACGTTCATTTTGGCAATCCTTGGAAAGAGGTTGACAATTGGTCGGAAATCACTAGTATCAAACGGTTTTCATGCCCTTGTCGTCATGCAGTCATATCGCTTGGGCAGGAAGACCCACTTACGATAGCATAGTTCGAAAACCGGAAGCAAAACAATGGGAAAATGCTTAAATCACCCGGATGTTGAGACGGACTTCAAGTGTATGAAGCACGATATGTACCTGTGTTCCGCCTGCAGCCGCTGCAGCGACCCGGACTTATATTGTAAATTCCGCACGGCCTGCCCGATTGCTTTCATGGAAAAAAGCGAAGACACCTGGGGTGAGGATGAACCGCAAAAAGCATGAGGGGCCCTAAAGATGATCCGGCGCTCTATTGGTTCGGAAAGATCTTTCAAGAACTGGGGTTGCAAAACAATGAAAATAATGTATAATCGATAGGTTAACTGGATAAAGCCCGGTCCGGCGGCAGTTTGCGAAAGCCTTACGAAACACACCCGGGCACACCGACCGGTGCCGGTCTGGCCGGTGATAATTATAACATACTGAATATATAGGAAAGATTCCGTTGCGCCCGTCAGGGCGAAAGGGGCGACGTCAGTAGGACCGTGGGGAAACACCCGCACCAACAGGAAACACATGGCATTATTCAAAGGCTTCACACTTTTTAAAAGGAGTAGTAAAACAATCGAAAACCAATCCCAGACACCTCCCGATGGGGTGGACAAACCAAAATTCCTGACCCAGACCCGTTTTGACTCATTCAACCTGCCGGAAGTCCTGCTGGAAGGGCTTAACGACGCCGGCTTTGTAAATTGCAGCCCCATCCAGGCCCAATCATTGCCCATATCCCTCGCCGGACAGGATGTGGCCGGCCAGGCCCAGACCGGCACGGGTAAAACCGCGGCGTTTCTCGTCACTGTATTCTCACGACTCATGGAAATGAAGGACCGCAAACCCGGGATACCGGCTGCGCTCGTTGTGGCCCCCACCCGGGAGCTGGCCCACCAGATATTTGACGAAGCCAGCTTGATAGGTAAAAAAACCGGCCTCAGCATGGTTCAGGTAGTGGGGGGCGTCGATTATGTCAAGCAAGCCGACCGACTCCGCAAAGGCGTCGATATCGTCATCTGTACCCCCGGCCGGATTATCGACTACATGAAGCAGGGGATATTCAAGACCGCCGGAGTCAAAATCGTGGTCATCGATGAAGCCGACCGGCTGCTGGACCTGGGGTTCGAAAAAGACATGCGGTTCTTGCTCAGAAAGATGCCGAAGTACGATCAGCGGCAGTCGATGCTATTCTCGGCCACCCTTTCTCACCGGGTGATGGAACTCACCTATGAATACATGAACCTGCCGGAATTCATTTCGGTCACGCCCGAAGAAATTGCCGTTAAAAACATCGCCCAGGAGCTTTACCATGTGGGCAAAGATGAAAAACTGTCCCTCCTGCTGGGGCTTTTGAAGCGTGAAGAGTGGCACCGGATGCTCATTTTTGTGAATACCAAGATGGGCGTCGAGTGGTTGACCCAGAAATTGAAAGGCAATGGCTGGCCGGCGGAGGGCATTACCGGCGATTTGCCGCAAAAGAAGCGGTTCCGGTTGATGGACCAATACAAAAACGGACAGCTGAAGATCTTGATTGCCACCGATGTGGCCTCACGGGGTATTCATGTCGAAGACATCAGCCATGTCATCAATTATGATCTGCCACAGGACCCGGAAAACTATGTCCACCGTATCGGGCGGACTGCCCGCGCAGGCAAATCCGGGCGGGCCCTCTCCCTGGCCTGTGAACGCTATGTATTCCATTTAAAACCCCTGGAAGAACTGCTCGAGTACCAGATCCCGGTTGTCTGGCCGGAAGACAGCTGGTTCGAAGAAGACGTGGCCGGACCGGTGCCGGCCGAACGCAGGGCGAAACGCAGCCCGCGTTCTCCGGGTGCCAAGCGCGCCCGCGACCGCTCGCGTAAATCAGCACCCCGACGCCGACACGAGCCGGCGCTGCCGCCGCGTCCCAAAGATTATTTCCCGGGGACCTTTTTTGGTTTCAAGCCCAAACCGCAAGCCAAGGCCAAAACAGATTCACCGTCAAACAAGCCCGGTAAGAAAACGCCGACCGAGCAAAACGGACAGGCGACGCCTGCAAAAGCCAAAACTGCGGCATCCAAGCGCCGCCGCAATTACCGACGCAGCAGGCGACCGGCGGCTCGCAAGAAAACAGCAGCGGGCAAAACGGCTCTCAATAAGGCGGCCGCCGGGAAAGCTGCACCTAAAAAGGCATCATCAGGCAAATCGGCACCCCGTAAGGCTGCTTCCAAAAAAACAGGCTCTCGGAAACGAGCCCCCCACAAGGCCGTACCTGAAAAGGCGGACTGAGTTTATCTAGACAGCTTACCCGCTTTCGACTTCCATCAGGCTAGCCGCTATTAATGTATTTGGTAGTTTTGTGGATTGACGGATGGAAGTGGTTTTAAAACCACTTCAAGAAGCTGTCTCAAAATAGTATTTTGGTTCAAGGTCAAGGCGGCCGCGAGTATCAAACCGGAGGTGCCAGCGCAGCCAATGCCCATCGTGGTAAATACATCAGGTATTTTGAGGATTTAATATGAGCGCCCAAAGAAGTTTATCGGCCGTAGCTTAAGCGGAGGCTGAAGATTGGGGCAAAAGTCTGTTTTGAGATAGCTTCTAATAGTTGCCGTGGCGTACGATCTCCCCTTCCACCAGGTAGATGACTTCTTCGGCGATATTGGTGGCATGATCGGCAATTCGTTCCAGGTGGCGGGAGATCAGATACAGGTTGATGAGGGAGCCGGCCTGTTCCGGTGTTTTCAGCATTTCATTCTTAATGAGATCATAGGCCGATGCGTGCAGGTCATCGACGTCATCGTCCAGGGTGACAACCTTGAAGGCAACATCGACATCCAGATTGACCAGTGCGTCCAGGCTTTTTTTCAACATGTCTTCCACGATGGCCGCCATGTGTGAATAATCAAAGCGAAAGACATCATCCTGCTTGCCGGTAATGTTGGCTACCCGCTCGGCGATATTCACCGCCTCGTCTGCGATTCGTTCGAGGTCGTTGTTGATCTTGATAACAGCCACGATAAACCTCAGGTCCACCGCCACCGGCTGGTAGAGGGCCAGGATTTTCAGGCACTCTTCTTCTACTTCCACCTCTTTTTCATCAATTTCGTAATCTAACTTGATGACGGATTCCGCAATTTGCAGATCCCCGTCGGCAATGGCCTGAATGGCCAGCCGTAACCTTTCTTCCACCATGGCCCCCAGTGAAAGAATGTGTTTTTTCATTTTGTCTAGTTCTTTCTCAAAGAATAAAGTCATCTTTCTCTCGCTTATCCGAACCGACCGGTTATGTAGTCCTGGGTTAACTGGTGCCTTGGTTTGGTGAAGATACGCTCGGTAGGCCCGACTTCGATGAGGTCACCCAGGTGAAAATAAGCCGTACGTTGGGATACCCGCGCGGCCTGCTGCATTGAATGGGTTACGATCACAATAGAATATTGGGTTTTCAACTCTGCAATCAATTCTTCGATTACTGCCGTCGCAATAGGATCCAGGGCCGAGCAGGGTTCGTCCATCAGGATAACTTCAGGACTCACCGCGATGGTGCGCGCTATGCACAAGCGCTGCTGTTGGCCCCCGGACAGGCCGGTACCCGGCTGGTCCAGCCGGTCTTTAACTTCATTCCAAAGGCCGGCTTTTATAAGTGAGGCTTCCACTATTTCGCTCAATTCGGCTTTGTTAGAGGCCAGGCCATGGATTTTAGGGCCATAGGCGATATTGTCATAGATGGATTTAGGAAAGGGATTGGGTTTCTGAAATACCATTCCCACCTGGGCACGCAAAGGGACCACATCGACGTTCTTATCGTAAATATCAACGTCATCCAATGCTATTTTACCAGTTATGCGGCAAATATCGATGGTGTCATTCATCCGGTTCAGGCAACGGATGAATGTGGACTTACCGCAGCCTGAAGGCCCGATCATGGCCAGCACTTCGTTGTTGCCGATATCGATGGAGACATCTTTGATGGCATGCTTATCCCCGTAATACACATTAACATTGCGGCAGGTCATGCGCGGGCTGTCAACGTGAATAGTACCAACCGTTTTGCGGTTCTCGCGGCTGACCAGCGTGCCGCCGCCCTTTTCAACTGATTGTTCCGGGGTTTTCTCATCCGGCTTGGTAGCCACCAATCCTATGGCACTTGTTGTTGAACTTGGTCTGACAATCCGGGAGGGCATATTTTAGTACCTTGCTGGTATAAATTATTCAGCCATAGCTGGCGTGTGGCCTGAAATGACGATACCGGTTTTGTTTTAAGTTGTTAAGTAAAAAAGCCAGACGAGACCTTTTCAGGTCCGGTCTGCTTTGCCAGGTCCTGCTTATTTAACCGTAGTGAGCGTGCTCATCGAGGCGGCATTGTTTTTGAAAGTATTGCGCTCCGCATCCGGCATGGGAATCAGGCCTCTTTCACTAAGGTAACCATCGGGTCCCCAGGCTTTTTCACTGGTAAATTCTTTCAGGAATTCCTGGATCCCGGGAATAACTTTCGCGTGGGCCTTTTTAATATAGAAAAACAGCGGGCGTGAGACCGGATACTGGCCATCGGCGATGGCTTCGAAAGTCGGCTGAACGCCATCAACGTAAGATCCCTGGATTTTGTCGGTGTTTTGATCCAAAAAACTAAATCCAAAAATACCGAGGGCACTGGGATTGGCATCCAGTTTCTGGACGATAAGATTGTCGTTTTCACCGGCTTCAATGTAGGCACCATCTTCGCGGATGGTATGGCAGATACGTTTGTAGGCCTTTTTATCTTTTGTCTTCAGGGCTTTGATCCAGGCGAAGGTCTTACCGCCGCCCTCCATGGCGAGTTCAACAAACGCGTCGCGGGTACCGGAGGTCGGCGGCGGTCCCAAAACCTCGATTTTTGTGGCCGGTAAAGAGGGATTCACATCTTTCCAGTTTTTATACGGGTTGGGGATCAATTTCGCAGTATCTCCGGGAGCGGGAACATCTTTGGCCAACGCCAGGAAGATGTCCTTGCGGGTCAGTTTCAGAGGAGCGGTTTTCTTGGAATTGCCGAGGACAATGCCGTCGTAACCGATTTTAATTTCGATGATTCCGGTGACACCGTTATTATTGCATTTTTCAAACTCGGACTTTTTGATTCGACGGGAAGCATTGGTGATGTCCGGATGTTCAACACCAATGCCGGCGCAAAACAGTTTCAAGCCCCCGCCGGATCCGGTAGACTCGATTTTAGGAGTTCTATAGGGGGTGGTTTTGCCGAATTGCTCTGCGACCACGGTGGCAAAAGGGTATACGGTGGAAGACCCCACAACACTGATGTAGTTGCGGCCGGAGCCGGCATAAACCGGGGGGGAAATCGCTGCCATCAGCGAAACAGAGATTAATCCGATAAGCACTCTTTTCATGATCCATTATCTCCTTGTGTACAAGCGTTCAAAATTTTTACGACAATCGTTATCCTGCTAAAAGACGCTTCCATTTTACTTCTTCAAAATTAGTGTTTTTTTAGCTGAACATTATTCTTATGTTTGCATGGTGATTTACCAGCGGCGTTCAAACCGTCTGCGCAGGAAGACTGCGGCAGCATTCATGATGACCAGAAAGGCAAGCAATACGATAATTGCCGCAGAGGTGCGCTCTACAAACGCCCGTTCGGGGCTGTCGGCCCACAGGTACACCTGAACCGGCAGGGCCGTTGCCGGATCCGTCAGGCCTGCCGGAATATCGACGATAAACGCCACCATGCCTATCATTAAAAGCGGTGCGGTTTCACCCAGGGCCCGAGCCATTCCGATAATTGTTCCGGTCAACATGCCTGGCAGCGCCAGAGGTATCACATGATGGACTACCATTTGCATTTTGGAGGCGCCCACTCCCAAGGCCGCTTCGCGTATCGAAGGTGGTACGGCGGTTAGGGCCGAACGGCTGGCAATGATAATGATAGGCAGGGTCATCAGGGTCAGCACCAGGCCGCCGACAATCGGGGCTGAGCGCGGCAGGCCAAAAAAATTGAGAAAAACCGCCAGTCCCAATAGTCCGAAAACAATAGACGGGACAGCGGCCAGGTTGTTGATATTGATTTCTATCAAATCGGTCCAGCGGTTTTTGGGAGCGAATTCTTCCAGATAAACGGCCGATGCCACGCCGATTGGAAAAGAGAGCAGCAAGGTGACAATCAAGGTAAAAAAGGAGCCCATTACCGCGCCCCAGATTCCGGCCTGTTCAGGTTCACGGGAATCTCCAACCGTAAAGAATGTGCGGTTGAAGCGTTTTTCCAGTTTGCCTTGAGCAATAAACCGATCAACCCAGGCTAGCTGTTTGTCTGTCAAGCGGCGTAAACCTTCGGGTACATCCCGACGGATATGACCTTTCAGCAGCATGTCCACGTCATCATCCGCCGGAAGCCAGACAGACATTTTCTGGCCGATGATCTGGGGGTCATTCAGAACCATCTTGCGCAGCTGAAAAGACGCACCGTTGCTGACAAGCGCATAGAGCTTTCGTTTGTCCTGCCGGTTTTTAACTTCCGGGAACATGGCGCGCAGTGAACTCTTGACGAGACCCTGGTAATCAGCGGTCGCCAGAGACTCCTGCTGCAGTGCATCCCGGGTAAAGTGAATGTCTAATTTGATATATGTTTGCCAGAAAGCGGTGTAGCCGTTGGCAAAGATAGCGATGAACAAAAAGGTGAGAAAGCCCAGGCTGATAAGGATAGCGGATAGACCGAATATACAAAAGCGCCGTTCAGCTTGGTAACGGCGCGCCAGGCCTTGGTTGACGATGTCGATGGTGCGCCGTTGTCTCTTACTTTCTTTATTCATATTGTTCCCGGTACTTACGTACGACGTAAAGGGCGATGATGTTTAGAATTAAAGTAACGAAAAACAGCAGCAGGCCCAGGGCAAAGGCCGCTAGCGTCTTAGGACTGTCGAACTCTTGGTCGCCGACCAGCAGGGTCACGATTTGGACGGTCACGGTGGTCACGGTTTTGAGGGGGTTAACGGTCAGGTTGGCCGACAGGCCGGCGGCCATAACAACGATCATGGTTTCACCGATAGCCCGGGAGACGGCCAGCAGAACACCACCGATTATGCCGGGCAGAGCCGCTGGCAGAATAACCTGCTTAATGGTCTCTGACTGTGTGGCGCCCAGGCTGTAGGCACCGTCTCGTAGGGATTGCGGCACGGCGTTGATGAAATCATCGGATAGGGACGACACGAAGGGGATGATCATAATTCCCATCACCAGTCCGGCGGCCAGGGCACTCTCCGAAGAAACATCCAACCCCATTAGGGTGCCGGTTTCGCGGATAAGCGGGGCCACTGTCAAGGCGGCAAAGAAACCGTAGACGACTGTCGGAATGCCGGCCAGAATTTCGATGAGCGGTTTGACCACCGCTCGGAGTCGTCGGCTGGCATACTCTGAGAGGTAGATGGCTGACATCAAGCCAATGGGTACGGCCACGAACATTGCAATGGTCGATATGAGAATGGTCCCCATAAATACGGGAATAGCGCCGAAGGCGCCGGAAGAGCCAACCTGGTCAGACCGGATCGCCATCTGGGGACTCCACTCCAGGCCGAACAGAAACTCGGTGATGGGAATGATCTGAAAGAAGCGAATGGCCTCGTATAGAACGGACAGCACGATGCCAACTGTTGTGAAGATAGCAAGGGTCGAGCAGGCGATGAGAAAATATTTAACAATCTCTTCAACAATATTGCGGGCACGTAGGGTGCTACTAATTCGGCTGCGAACCAGTAACGTAGACCCGATGGCCAAGCTGGTGGCGGCTACCGCCAGCGCTCCCTGGCTGATCGTTTTTAAGTCACGATAGTGATTCGCAGCGGCTAGCTGAGCGGCATCAATTTCGCCGGAAACGATGTTACCGCTTACCAGGTTGCGCACATTGTTAAGAATAAGTTTTAGCTCAACATCCGGAAGTTTCCGAATGTGGTCCGGTAATTGAGCTACCACCAGCTGGACGAGAATCGTATCTTCCGCCACCAACCAGAAAATATAGAGCAGCAATGATGGAATCCCGCACCACAGGGCGGTCAGGGTACCATAATAGGCCGGCCGGGAGTGCAGCGCTTGCACTTGGCCGGACTTACCCGCAACAAAATAGGCCCGCTGCCGTCCGAGAAAATATCCAACGACAGTGAGTCCCAATAAAATGATCATAAGTGTGGTGGCAGGCATATTTGTCTCTTTTATAAAAAGAGAGCGTGCCGCCAGCCCTGACTGGGAATGCGTCGGAGAGGTGGCTCGCTCAACAGTTCAGGTGAAGCTTAAAAATTAATGCGGTTCTCTAAAAAACTCCAGTAGTGCCGATCTGTGACCGTATCTGTCACAGACGGCGGTTATAATGGCCTCATAACCTTAAAAAGGAGGCCGCTATG
>Ga0136654_1000027_pt1 | contig 52484 bp, 49 predicted proteins | sample InaspJWI70metaG_FD_94865 | JGI IMG/M metagenome (GOLD analysis project Ga0136654, IMG submission 94865) | Marine gutless worms symbiont microbial communities from Oahu, Hawaii - Inanidrilus sp. 1 OAHU.JWI-70 metaG (version 2) | ecosystem: Host-associated > Annelida > Digestive system >... | reverse complement strand
CTGTGATCGTAAATGTTGTCATAGCGGCCTCCTTTTTAAGGTTATGAGGCCATTATAACCGCCGTCTGTGACAGATACGGTCACAGATCGGCACTACTGGAGTTTTTTAGAGAACCGCATATCAGAATTGGTCTTGTGTTAGTTGTGTGGGGACGGGCACATCCCGTTATGGATCTGAACTAGTTTATTCCCGATTCTGATCATCAAAATTACCCGGGTCGATTTCCAATAGCGCGAGTTTGCCTATCCTCCCGTTATGCGACCCGGGTTTTTTGTATCCCCCTTTCCTGTCAGATCGTTTGCAGCCGCCTCAAAAAGGTTTTTACCCGCGATTCACCGCTTACTTGTCGGGTGGGCTGGTTTTTAACCCCCTACGGCCGGCAGGGCGCCAACCACTGGTTGAAATGGCTCCGGGAACGTGATTTAATACGAACGTACCGCAATCCGAGGAGCAAAGCATGGACCCAAAAGGGAAGACCATTCTGGTCATTGACGATGAGTATATATCCAGAGCGATTATCGGCCGCATGCTGGAGAAATTGGGTTTTCACGTTACCAGCGCCCCCGACGGGGCCACCGGCCTGGAAATGTACCGTCAACACGCACCGGACCTCGTCCTGGTTGATCTTTTCATGCCGGATATCGATGGGTTCCAGGTGCTTAACACCATACGAGATCAGTCCCCGGAAACGCCCGTGATTGTCATATCAGCCACAGACCGCATCGGTGATGTGATTCGGGCTTTGAGACTGGGAGCCTGGGATTTTATTACCAAGCCGGTTCAAGATCAGGTCTTCTTGGAAACAACGGTATTGGGTGTTTTCGAGAAAGCAGCCCTGACGGTTGAGAACCGACTGTTTCGTGAGCGGATCCAGACCATTGTCGACGCCGTTCCTTGCGGCATCGTGGTTGTGGATGCGGTCGATCAGACCATTGTGGAAGTGAATCCCATGGCAGCGGACATGGTCGGGTTGCCGGCGGCCGACATGATCGGCAGAAAGAGCGACGGATTTATCTACCCGGAGGGGCCGCAGGCGTGTCTGGCGGAAACCGCCGAGAGCACCTGTATAAATTCTGAACAATTCCTGCTTAAAACAGATGGAACCCGCATTCCCATCCACAAGACTGTTACGCAGACGGTTATTGACGGTCGCACCTGTATGATCGAAAGTTTTGTGGATATCAGCGAGCACAAGAAGGCCCAGCTCGAATTGCTGGAACGGAAAAAAATGCAGGGCGTTATCGAGATGGCCGGCGCAGTCTGTCACGAAATGAACCAACCCCTCCAGGTTGTCTCCGGCCTTTGCGAACTGATTATAATGGATGCGGCTGAAGACGTAGCGTTTACCGATCGTCTCAAGACCATCCGCAAACAAGTCGGGGAAATGGGACGGATAACCGGCAAGCTCATGGGAATTACCCGCTATCGGACAAAAGAGCACCTGGATGATTGGATTATCGATATCGACCAAGCCTCCGAACCTAATCGCTGATTAACGGCCGGTTTTTAAAGGATGGCCCGCCGGGGTTTTGGCAACTTTCTATAGGCTTCCGTCTTAGCACCCACCGTCGAGATTGGGCCAAAAGACTTTTTTTGAGATAGCTTCTAATGAACAATCGAAACAATTGATCTCAGTCCCTGAACGGATGGCGGCGGCCATTCATCACAGACAAGGGGGAACGATGAAAAAAAGAGTTGGATTTGGGATCGGGCTGCTGATTTTGTGGGTCGGGTGCTCGTTTATCAGCCCGGCCGAATTGTCCGAAATGATTCCGGGTATGAGCAAGCAGATGGACAAACTTGAGTGCTGGCTGACGATTACCTTCAAAAAGTATCCCGATGGAATCGACCCCCGGGATGTCCAGGTGAAATTCATTTCCATGGCTCTGGAACAGCCCGAGGTGTTTGATTGGGAGTACATTGCCGCCCATGATGTCATTTCGCTGGGCTTCATGAAGGGGTTCAAGGAGAACCCGGCCAGCGTACCGGAGGGCCGCCCACCCCTGGACGTGCCCCTCAAGGTGAATTTTCCACTGCACGCCAAGCAGATCCTATGCACCGCCGGGGAAACGATTGAGTTGACCGCCGAACTCTTCTGGGGCGGCAAAAAGGTCGCCTCCCGCAACCGGACCATCGAGCACGTCTACGAGTGATGTCAGGCGCTGCAGCGAGGCAGGCGTCAATGGATGCAACCAGCCGGTTTCAGGTTTGAATGGCGGTTGTGATCACGAATTCGGGAGGGGCCATTATATTCCGTTTGACGGCACACAAGTCGGCTGCCTTGATGACCGCGTTTTTATATTTTGGTGGAAACCCGGGGGGTAAAATGATCTGCAGGTTGACCTGCTTGACCAGAAAGGTCTTGCGGTCTTTTTCAAAAGAGAGCGTCAGTTTCAATCCGGTTGTATCAATTTCCCGTTTTTCACAGAAGGAGAGCACAAAAATCCCGGCGCATGTGCCCAGCGACGCCAGAAACAGGCTGAAGGGCTCGGGCGCGCTGGCATCACCGCCTTCCTTCAGGGATTGATCGGTTTCGATCTTAAAGCCTTTGTAGTCCGCACTTACCCGTTTTCCACCCGGAAAACTGATTTTCATCTCCATGGGGCACTCCCAATTAGATTTTAACAGGAAAAGCCATCTGACAAATGGATTTTGGCCCAAGATCCAATCTTCGCTCTGCTGGCTTCCGTCTTTGCTATTTTAGCTGCGCCGGACAAGAAGGCTTTCTTGAGAGACCTTTTAACCGCCGATAGATGACATTTGCCCGCACACTTTTTTCGGGATTCCATCCATGAGGCCGTGCCGGGCCTGCTTGATTTTGACGGCCGCCATGATCCGCTCGGCCACCTGCTCATCAGAAACCTGGTTGCGTAGATCGGTTTTCAAATCAACTTGGCGGTCCGACAGCAAGCACGGTCGCAGCTGACCACCGGCAGTCAATCGCAGCCGATTGCAGTTTTCACAAAAATGGTGACTCAGGGCGCTGATAAAACCCACCTCACCACGGGCGCCTTCTATCCGGAACCTTTCGGCCGGCCCGTCGGTCAGGCCCGGCTGCACTGGAACCAGCGCACCCAGCGTCGCGATCCTGCGCTTAATGTCCGGCGTGAGCAGACGCCCGGTGGTTGCGACGCTGTTTTTCCCGATCGGCATGTGCTCGATAAAGCGGACATGAAGCGGGTATTCAAACGTCAGGGCGGCCATTTTCTCGAGTTCGTCCTCGTTTAGCCCGGGCAGCGCAACGACATTGATTTTGAGTGGTTTAAAACCCATGGCATGCGCGCGCAGCAAACCCTGCCAGACCTGGTCGAAACAGTCCCGGCCGGTGATGCGTTTAAACCTGGCCGGGTCCAGGGTATCCAGGCTGATATTCAGGCGCTGGATGCCCGCAGCCTTGATTTGGTCAAGATGTTTTTCCAAAGTCACACCATTGGTTGTCAAGGACACATCCTGCAGTCCTTTGAGGTCAACCAGTGCTTTTAAAAGGTCGAAGATACCTTTGCGGATAAGTGGTTCACCACCGGTTACGCGTACTTTGGTAATGCCCAGCCGGATGCCGATACGCACGACCCGCAGAATTTCCTCATAGGTGAGAATATCGGCATGAGTCAGTTTGGGTATCAGATCGCGCGGCATGCAGTAGCTGCACCTGAGATTGCAGCGATCCGTAACCGAGATACGCAGGTATTTCAGGTGGCGGGCACGGGTGTCGATCAGGGGGGCTTTGTCCAACTTGCGAGGGTCCTTTAACGGGGTTTAAATTTTTCCAGGTATTCCGGAATATCGATCATCGGGGGGCGCTCCAGAGCCTTCCAATCCAGGATGTCCGCTTCATAGTCATCGCCGCTCAGGTTATACTGGATCATCTGGAGGAGCAACTCCTTTTTGAGTTCAATCCGGCCAAGCTTTTCCAGGCGCTTCAAAAAGGTTTCCATGATGACGAAGGCCATTTTTCCCAGAGCCCGCGTGTCCTGATTGCGGTGCACCCGCTTTTCCAGGTCTACCTGTGCGATGACGTCCAGACTCCAGTTTTCACAAATGTCCATGATAAGGCTTGTTTCGATGCCATAGCCGATAGGGAAGGGAACCTTCTCGAAGAGTTCCCGGAAGCCGGCATACTCACCCGACAGGGGTTGGAGAATTTGGGTAAGCTCCGGGAAAAAGAGCGAAAAAAGAGGTCGGATCACCAGTTCGGTAACCCGGCCACCACCCGTGGGTCGAATTTTGTTTTTGCCGGTTGCGATAGGTCGATCGTAAAACCCTTTTGAATATTTAATGGTGTCGTTGGTCAAGAGCGGGCCGAGCAGTCCGTAGGCAAACCGGTGATGAATGTTTTTTATGTCGGCGTCCAGGTAAACGATAATATCACCCCGGGTGACATAGAGCGCTTTCCACAGGTTTTCGCCCTTGCCGCGGTACTTTTCCAGACCCGGCAGAATGTCGTCGGCCGCATAGACAGCGGCTCCGAACTCGGCGGCGATTTCAACGGTCCGGTCCTCGGATCCGGAGTCGATGACAATAATTTCGTCGAGCAGCGGATAGCGCGTCATCAGTTCGGATTTCATGATGACGATCTCCTTGGCGATTGTCTTCTCCTCATTGAGGGTTGGCAGGCACAAAGAGATTTTCAGGCCCTTTTGCTCTTTCAGGTCAACCAGCTGCCCGATATCTTGGAACTGGGCGTAATGAAAGGTATTGGTTTCAAGCCAGTTGCTGCTCATCGCATACCCCGCTGTCTATGGCCATGATAGTGGCGACCACCTGGGCAATCCCCTTAAAAATAGGCTCGATTTCCACTGCGGCGGTATCGAGGTGATAGTTTTCGCCACTGGTGATGCCGAGGGTTACCGCCGGTATATTTTTAGAGAGAAAAATGGACAACTCGGACTCACTGTGATCGCTGATCGGTTTGATATCCAGGGAGTGCATGATCTTGCCGGCGGTTTTCACCAGGGGATGGTTGTAGTTGAGTTTCACGGCGTTGACATTACTGATGGTTTTCAAATTCATCTCTACGCCGTATTCGTGGCCGGTGCCCTCCACGATGTCGCTGATGTCGCGATAGAGTGATTTTACCATCTGATCCGAATCGCTCTGAATCTCCAGCCCGAGCTTGGCATCGTAGGCGATGATGCCGTGTTTGAAGCCTCCGGTAATCTTGCCGAAGATCACCCGTGAACGCGGCCGCTGGGGCAACTTTAGTTCCAGGACCTGGTTGATCACCTCATTGAGCACCAGGATGGCGTTGGGCCGGAAGGACTGTTCCCATCCGTCAGCCGTGCCGATCCGGCATTCGATTTCAATCCGAATCATTCCAGCGGAATAATAGTTCAGGCGCCCGAGTTCCACGCCTTCCACACACACCGCACCCCGAATGGGCGTAGACCAGGTCTTGAGCAGGTGTCGGATGCCCGTCAGGTTACCGTTGCCGATGGATTGGATTACGCCGGCCAGGACAATATCCGATTTGAATTTCAGGTCCAGCTTTCTGAAAATTTCAGGCAGGGAGGCCAGCACCGCGACGCCCAGGGAATTATCGGTAATACCGGGACCTTTAATAAAATTTGATCCAACCTCGTAGTTGAATTCATTTGCGGAGGTGTGGTGAGTGTCCAGATGCGCTACCACGAAAATGGGCGGTTTACGGGCTGACGACCCCAGAATAATACCAATCGGATTGCCATACCCGTCCGTGGTACACTCATCGACCTGGTAGTCTGCCAACCGCTCCAGGAAGACTTTTGTCCGTCTTTCTTCACGGAACGTAGGCGCCGGCGTCTGTCCGATCAGCACGATATTGGTGATGATGGTATCCTGGATCGATTTGACGATGTCGACAAATTCAGGGATCAATTTCAGATGGGGTTCCATGGCAACTCCCTATGCCTGCCAGATGAATCGGTCTCGCTGCTTGCCGTTAACGGCCGCCGGGGGACCATACCCGTCAACTCGGTTACCTGGGGCTTCGGCGGCACCAGTGGTGGCCGTACATAGAAAGCGTACACGGTGACCTATTTGAGGTCAATGTTTCTTTGGCTGTTGCCGGGTGCAAGGTTTGCAACGCTATCGACTGGCGTTTACAATCGCGGCGCACAGCCCGGGGATGGTATAGGTTTCGGCTGTAATATCCACGTCAAACCCGAGTTTTTCCGCGGTTTCCGTTGTGATGGGACCAATGCTGGCGATGCGGGTGCCGGCCAGCAGATCACGCCAGCCTTCCGCAGGCAGGAGCGCCTTGAAATTGGTCACCGTGGATGAACTGGTGAAGGTGATCAGGTCCACCCTGCTCGCTTGCAGGTCGGCGGTCAGATCATTAGCCCCGCTGTCGACCGGGCGGGTGACGTAGGCCGTGATTTCGTCTACCGCGGCGCCCATCTTCTCCAGTTCGACCGGCAGGACTGCCCGGGCCTCGCGGGCGCGCGGCAGCAGTATTTTTTTAGCCTTCAAATTTTGGCCGGCAAAGGCTGCCACCACCGATTCGGCGCGGTAGCTTTCCGGGAGAATGTCCGCAATGATACCAAAATCCGCCAGACGGGCCTTGGTGACCGGTCCGATAACGGCGGTCTTGAGATGACCGAGCACGCGTACATCCAGCCCCTTGTAAAAGAGCCTTTCAAAGAAGTACTTCACCCCATTCACGCTGGTGAATACCAGCCAGTCGTAGGTTTTCAGATTTTCGATGGCCATATCGAGCGGTTGCCAGTTGTCGGGGCCGACCACTTCGATGGTGGGGTATTCCAGGCACTGGGCTCCCAGCTCAGTGAGCCGGTCCACCAGGCTGCTGGCCTGTTCACGGGCGCGGGTCACCACGATCCTTTGGCCCATGAGGGGCTTGTCTTCGAACCACTGCATGGTTTGCCGCAAAGAGACCACATCGCCGACCACGATTACGGCCGGAGCCTTGAGGCCGGCTTGCGCAACAACTTCTACGATATTGCCAAGATTCCCGGTTACCGTAGCCTGACGCAGGGTTGTTCCCCAGCGGACCAGGGCCACGGGAGTATTGGCCGGCTTTCCGCCGGCCAGCAGGCGCTCCACGATATGGGGCAGATTTTTAACCCCCATGAGAAAAACCAGCGTGCCGATACCACGGGCCAGCGCTTCCCAATCAAGGCTGGATTGTTCCTTGGTCGGGTCTTCATGCCCGGTCACAAATGCCACATTCGAGGTGAATTTTCGATGGGTCAGGGGGATGCCGGCATATGCCGGGGCGGCGATAGCAGATGTTACGCCCGGGACGACTTCAAAAGGGATGCCTTTGGAGATGAGGACTTCAGCTTCTTCGCCGCCACGGCCAAAAATAAAGGGGTCCCCGCCCTTCAGGCGGGTGACAATGTGACCGTCAAGCGCTTTTTGGGCGATCAAATCATTGATGCCATCCTGGGAGAGGGTATGGTCGCCGCCCTTTTTCCCGACATAAATTTTTTCGGCATGGGCGGTGGCATACTTTAAGAGGGTCGGTGAAGCCAGGTAGTCGTAAACCAGCACATCGGCTTTCGCGATACATTCCCGCCCCTTGATGGTCAATAAACCGGGATCTCCCGGTCCGGCTCCTACCAGATATACTTTACCGTCCATACGCATCCCTTATCCGGCTGTAAGTTCTTCAAGAATACGATCCGCGCCCCGGGCCAGCAGCTTTTCAGCCAGCTCGATTCCGACTTCCCGGGTGCGTTCGGCCGCACCGGTTGCAGTCGCCTGGATCACCTGGGTTCCGTCAAGATTGGCCACCAGGCCTTTGATAGTGAAATTCCCGTTTTCAAGGATGCCGTGTCCGGCAACCGGAATCTGGCAGCTGCCCTCCAGGCGGTGCAGAAAAGCCCGTTCTCCCAGGACCACGGTTCGGGTTTCCGGGTGATTCAGGACGTTGACCAGGTGTTCGGTTTCCGGATCGGATTCGCGGATTTCGATACAGAGGGCGCCCTGGGCCACCGCCGGCAGCATATCATCGGGATCCAGGTATTCGGTGACCCGGTCTTCAAGGCCCAGGCGGCGAATCCCCGCGGCAGCCAGTACAATGGCATCCATTTGGCCTTCGTCCAGTTTGCGCAGGCGGGTATCGAGGTTGCCCCGCAGGCCCGTGATTTGAAGATCCGGCCGTATATGCTGGAGCTGGGCAGACCGGCGCAGACTGGAGGTCCCGATCGAGGCGCCTTGTTTCAGTTCGGCCAGTTTGTCCCCCCCGGCAGATATCAGGACATCCAGCGGCAGTTCCCGCTGCGGTACCGGGCCGATACACAGCCCCGGGGGGATGTCTCCGGGCATGTCCTTCATGCTATGTACCGCCAGGTCGATGCGGCCATCCAGGAGGGCTTCTTCAATCTCTTTGACAAACAGGCCCTTGCCGCCGACTTTGGCCAGGGGAACGTCCAGGATCTTGTCCCCCTTGGTCTTGATGGTGACCAGTTCCACGACCAGGCCGGGGTGTGCCTTCTCAAGGCCCGTTTTGACCCAGTTGGCCTGCCATAGGGCCAGTTTACTTCCGCGGGTTCCGATTTTCAGGGATGCCGCCATCAGTTCCCGCACCCCGCACAGCTCGACGCTGCGCAGCCGCCGCAGGACGAACCGGCCGAGGCACCGGTCGTCTGGCCGCCGGCGCCTTTGCTCACAAATCCGCAGGCGGACATCAAGCGCCTGAAATTATTACTCTTACAATCTGGGCAGCCCTCCGGTTTGCCGGATCCCATGACCAGGTACTCGAAATCTGTGTCGCAATCCTCACAGTGAAATTCATAAATAGGCATGTGCTTTAGATTACCTCTTTTTTACGTTATATATCTGTACTGCCAATCAGGTTCGAAACATAACCATGAACGGCTTAAAATCAACCGTCGAGCAGCTCGATAACACCCGCCGCCAACAGGGGCAGCATAATCTCATGGTGCCCCACCAGGTTGAAGCCCCGTCCGCCGCCGGAAGTGGGCCGGTGGACCACGTTGGTCATGGGCCGATAGTGCTTTATGAAGTCCAGGTTGACGGTCGTAAAATTCTCCAGTTGGCTTCCCAGGTTGCGTACGAGGGTGATGGCTTTGAGAAACACCTCCGGCATGATAACGGCCGACCCGACATTCAGGTAGACGCCCTCTTCAAGGGTGCCCACCACTGAGGCGAAAATTCTGAAATCCCGGTGGGAAGCCTCGCCGGCGGCGGCCGCATTAAAACCGGGGTGCATGTGGATGATATCCGTTCCCAGGGCCACATGCACGGTAGCGGGTACCTTCAGGCGGGCGCAAGCCGCCAGCAGGCTTTTTTCCTGGTAAGGCAAATCAGCTGACCGGATGGCTTCCCCCACCGCCAGCCCCAGACCGATCTCTTTATCTCCAGCTGTTTCGATGGCTCGACTCAAGAATTCACCGGTTTCACGGGCCATTCCGAATGAACCATCCCCGAGACTGGCGGACACCTCTTCGGAAGTCTGGCCCTGCAGGGCCAGTTCCAGGTCGTGAATGATGCCGGCCCCGTTCATGGCCACGGCCGTGATGACCCCGCGCTGCAACAGGTCGATCAGGATTGGATTGAGCCCGACCTTGATGACGTGGGCCCCCATTCCCAGGGCGATGGTTCTGCGCTCGCGGGCCGCCGCGGCGACCGTCGCTATCACGGCCTTGAGGTCATCGGCGGCCAGGATGGCGGGCAGGCTGTCCAAAAAGGTCGCGAAATCTGCCCCCTGCTGCCAAGGTGTGGCGAAATCCGCCACCGACACTTTGCTTGTACGGCTGTCGAGCGGATAGGTTTTCAATTTTGTGAGATCAATGGGGACTATTTTTGTCATAACGGCGTTACCTGCCTTCATTTTCGGGAAAAAGAATACGGTCGGTGAGCAGGCACAGGATGTGGCCGGCCAGGGCATGGGACTCCTGGATGCGGGCAGTGGTTCCCGACTCGACGCACAGGGAAATGGCGGCGATCTCTTTCAGCCGTCCTCCCGGCCCTGAGAGTCCGACCGTGTGCAGGCCCATCTCGTTAGAGACCTTGATAGCCCTGAGGACATTATTAGAATTACCGCTGGTGCTGATTCCCAGGGCAACATCGCCGGCGCAGCCGAGCGCCCGGACCTGTTTGGAGAAGATTTCATCGAAGTGGTAGTCGTTTCCGATACTGGTAATGACCGACGTGTCGGTAGTCAATGCGATGGCCGGCAATGGTCGCCTTTCTATTTCAAAACGGTTGACAAACTCCGCGGCAATATGTTGCGCATCCGCCGCACTGCCGCCGTTGCCGAACAGCATGATCTTTTTTCCCGCTCTTACACAGTCCGCCATCAGGGTTGCCGTTTTGACCAGGGCATCCAGGTGGCTGCGGATAAACCGGTCTTTTACCGCGATACTCTCCGCCAATACCTTCTCAATAACTGCTTTCATAGACTCCAACCCGCCTAGTTGATTTCAATGGCAATGCGTTCTTTCAGATCCGCAATCATCTTCCCCACGTCGTGGCCCAGTTGCTGCGCAGTCTCCAATTCCCGCAAGGCCTCTTCGAGGGCGCCCGTTTTGGCCAACAGCTGCCCCAACCGGTATCGGAAGAGGCCGTTATCCGGTGCGATTTCAACGCTCTGTCGGCAAAATATAGTCGTAACCTCAAGATTCTCTCCCTGCTGGTCAAGCAGATATCCCAGGGCGGAAAGGGCCTGGGCATCATTGGGGTTGAGTTGTACCGCTTTTTTAAGGGCGCTCACAGCGGCGACATCCTTTTTAAGCTCAAGATAACACAAACCCAGGTAGCGCTGGGCAGAGGCGCTTTCTGCATTGAGCGTCGCGGCTTTCTCTAAATAGGACCGCGCTTTTTTCGACTTGCCGTTTTCAAAATAGACCCGCCCGGCTTGGAATGCCGGCTCAAATACTTGCGGATCCTTTTCGACTGCTGCCAGGAAAGACTCCAGAGCAGCCTCCTTGTCGCCGATTAAAAGATGGGCCAGCCCGATGTTATATACCGGCATCAAATCATGCGGTGCCAGGTCCGCGGCCGTCCGGAAGATTTTTATAGCTTTTTCATAGGCGCCCAGAACGCCGTAACAGACGCCGAGACTGTTGTGAACGTTCACATTATCGGGATCGAGTGCCAGGGCCCGGTTAAATTCATCCATGGCCCGGTTGAGGTCGCCTTGCTGATAGAAACGGTCGCCGCTGATATTCAAACTCACCGCATCGAAATCAACCATGGATCCCGGCCCGAAGAAGGCCGCATGATCCAGTGCTTTGAAGGCATTGGCGAGGATCTCTGCGCGTTGATAATCGATCAGGGGGTACCGGGCACAACCGATGGAAAACGTGGCCGGCTGCAGTGCCTCCAGAGCGGCCTGCAGCTCCGGGCCGCGGCTTGCAGATTTGGTTTCGTCAGGCAATGGCAGAAAACAACCGAAATTTTCCTGGTCGATGATGCTCCACTGCCAGTTCCGGTTTTCGCAAAAATTGTCCAGAGCCTCAGCCAGATCCGTCAGCATTGTTTCCGGCGGAGTTTCCCGGGGGGCATCTGGGTCGGCGTCCGGCCGGTCGATTCGCACGACACAGGCCTGAAAGGTGGCGATCCCCTTAAGTTTTTCCAAGGCCCGGCCCACAAAATCCGGCCCCGTTAAAAGGTCTGGAAAGGCACGGGTCAGGGTTTCCGGCAACTGCGGAAGCGTCTCGGATACGGTCGCAGGGTCGGCCACGGTCGCCGGCTTGCCCAGCAGAAAGTCATTCGATGCACTTCGGTTGTCGAACAGGTTCTTCGGGGGGGTGTTCATTTGGGAGCCCTCGTGTGCAGATTGTCGAATGCCAACTTAATCAAATCGAATTCATCATCTTGAATAGTGCGCAGATCCATCAAGAACAAGTCATCCTCAATCCGTCCGATTACCGGCGGAGAACTGGCGCGCATGTTTTTTTCGATTGCATTGGCCGATAAACCGGAAACCCGGATACCGATACAGACGCTGGGCAGTTCCAGCAAAGGCAGGCTGCCGCCTCCGGCTTTGGATGAGCGCTGCAGGGTTACGATTTCTGTTCCGTCCGGTGCCCCGTTTCGCAGGCGCTCTGCCAGGCGGTCGGCCCTTCCGGCAATAACCTCACGAGGGGTTGTTAACAGCCGTAGGGTGGGGATGGTCGCCACCGCTATTTTTTCATCACGGTAGAGTCGCAGGGTGCTCTCGAGGGAGGCCAGCGTAAGCTTGTCGAGCCGGAGGGCCCGGGTCAGCGGGTTGACCTTGATTTTTTCAATCAAATCCCGGCGCCCGACGATCAGTCCGGCCTGGGGCCCGCCTAGTAGCTTGTCGCCGCTGAAGGTGATCAAGTCCACCCCGGCTTTGACCGAATCCTGGACGGTTGGCTCCGCGACCAGACCATAGCGGGCGAAATCGATCAGGGTGCCGCTGCCCAGATCCTCCATAACCGGCAGGTCGCAGCGGCGTCCCAGTTCCACCAGTTCAGGCAGAGCGAGGCCGGTGGTAAAGCCCACGATGGCGTAATTGCTCGTGTGCACCTTCAATAGCAGTCCGGTGTGATCGCCGATAGCCCCTTCATAATCCTTCAGGTGGGTCCGGTTCGTGGTGCCGACCTCACGAAGGCAGGCGCCACTTTTGGTCATAACATCCGGGATGCGAAAGGAACCGCCGATTTCGATCAATTCCCCGCGGGAAACAATGACTTCCCGACCGCGGGCAACCGTGTCCAAGCACAACAACACTGCCCCGGCGTTGTTATTGACCGCCAGGGCGGCTTCAGCGCCGGTCAGCTCACAGAGTAGGCCCTCCACCGCACTGTAACGCGAACCACGCACGCCTTTTGATAGGTCGAACTCCAGGTTGGAATACCGGGTCGCGATCGAGCGGATGTTGTCGACAACCGCATCCGATAGCAGCGAGCGGCCCAGGTTGGTATGTACCACAATGCCCGTGGCGTTGATGGTCCGGCGCAGGTTCGGCGTCATCTTGCGGGTTACAGCCGCTTTTATGGACCCTAAAACCGCAGTCATCTCCAGGTCCGGGGCGGTTATCTTGGCGTGTTCATACAAAATGATCTTACGCAGACCTTCAATCACCTCCCGACAACTGTCGACCAGAACGGATTTTGGGCAGTCGCTGAAATCAGGGTCCTGAGCGGCTGCTTCCAAAACGCGGTCGACCCCGGGCAGTTGACGCAAAAGGTTTTGCTGGTGGGTGTTGATTTCCATGATTTCTACCGGTTCATTTTCTCAGTTCCGATCCGTTATCCGTCTCAAAAACACTGCTGGGAATCAGATCAACGATTTCTTGAAATCGCGCTGCAGGCAAATTTATGGCTTCCAAGCGGCTGGAAAGGGCCTCCGTGTTGATGCGTTCAATCTCCAGGCCGGTATGAAAGCGCGACATCAGCAGGTCGGCCAGGTAGACGATATGCGTTAGCTGGCTATACTCCGTGGCCGTTTCCGGGTAGTGATGGTGGGCGATAACGGCACTCAACGAGTCTGGAAACGACCAATTCTGGGCCAGGCGCAAGCCGGTTTCACAGTGGGTCAAGCCGAACATGTCCTTTTCAGCGGCCGTGAAGGATGTTCCCTCGTCCTGGGTATGGCGATAAAAAAACGGAAAGGCCGTCGCCACATGCTGATCGAGTACCACCTTGCCGATATCGTGCAGCAGTCCGCCGGTGTAAGCCAAAGCCGGTTCCACCAGGCCGGTCACCGCGGCCACCTTTTCGGCGATCGTTGCGGTTCCTACCGCGTGATGAAAAAGGCCGCCTTTGCACAGTGAATAGCCGGCCTGACGACTCTCATAAAGGTCACTGATAGAGGCGGTGATCACCAGCTTGAGGAACAGGTCGCGGCCCAGGTAAACCAGGGCATGATCCAGGGAGTCGATACGGTGTTTGCGGGCGAAAATGGCCGAATTGCAGATTTTTAAAGTCAGGGCGCTGATTACCTGGTCCTGGCGAACCTCTTCGGCCACCTGGTTTACATCGAAGTCATCGTCGCCCATCAGGCGCAGGATCTTCAGGGCTACCTGGGGAATCGGTTGGACGCCTTCGATGGCTGTGAGCGTTTCTTTTTCCGTCATGGTGACGATCTTGCGGGTTTGCAGGGAGCGTTCGACGCCAATCGGCGTAATGGTGCAGGCCCAGGTCTGCATGTCCAGGCTCAAGTTGCAGGCAAAAAACCCCCCGGTTTCGACTTGCTCGATGGCTATTTCCGCGCCGTCCAGGATACTGCGGACAACTTCGGTAGTGCGGCCGCCGATATCCAGGTCCAGATCACGCTGCATGACCGGGCCGACCAGGGCGCCGCCCGCAATCCAAGCGCGCAGGTTGTGTTTGGAGGCCCCGGCTGCGTACAGCGCCTCTAGAAAGAGCGGCAGGCCATTGGAGGCATATTTTTCGGGTTGGAAGGTGCTCTCCAGGGTGATGGGCTCCGGCAGCAGCAGGTGGATCAGACCGCCGACGCCGGCCTCGGTATCAAAAATGGCCACCCCGACACAAGTGCCCAGGCTGGCGTTGAGTACGGTCGCCTGTTTTTTTCCATGGTAAAAGGTTCCGGATGCTACGTGATGTCTTTGCATAAACCAACAGCCTTTGTATGAAAATCGGACGTTACCGCCCGTTGGCGTCATCCGACTGCCAACCGGGCCGGGGCTCGTCCCGGTACCCGGCAACGATCCTTGCCGGCACGTGCCGGTGGGATTGCGGCGGAAGTACAAATAAATTCTATATCATTATTAACTTACCAGTTTCAATAGATTTATTTCACCTCGGATAGCCGGTAATCGCCCTGATTTTTTCATAAAAAGGCTTTAGTTTGCGGTACATCTTGCGGTACACATCGCGGTACAGCGCGTTGTAAAGTCGTTGGTTGGCCGGGTCCGGGTCGAACACATCGCCGCTGCGGGTCATGGAACTGACCGCGCTTTCAAAATCGGTGTGCAGGCCGACGCCTACGGCAAGGTCTATGGCTGCGCCCAGTCCCGAGGTCTCGTAAAGTTGCGGCCGGGCGGTCGGTAGCCCGAATATGTCCGCCGTGACCTGCATGGCTTGATTGCTCTGACTTCCGCCGCCGGACACCCTCAGGCTGGTAATTGGAATCCGGGTTTTCTTCTCGATGCGCTCTTTGCCCTCCCGCAAGGCGTAAGCCAAACCTTCCAGGATCGCCCGATAAATATGGGCGCGGGTGTGGACATCTCCGAATCCGATGATGGCACCTTTGGCTTCCGGGCCGGGCAGCTTTAATCCCGGAGACCAGAACGGCTGCAGCATCAGCCCCATGGCCCCGGGCGGGACATCCTTGACCAGGTCATCGAAGAGGGCCTCGGCGATGACACCGTCGAGGGCGGCTTTTTCCAGTTCGGGGTGACCGAACTCCTCCTTGAACCAGCTGACCATCCAGTAACCGCGATAGATCTGCACCTCCAGGGTGTGATACCCGGGGACGGCAGCTGGATAGGCCGGTAGTAGCGGCACCGCCTCGACATATTTTTTATGGGTGACATTGATGGTGGCCGTGGTGCCGTAACTGAGACAGCCGACATGCGGCTGGAGGCTGCCGGAACCGATAACTTCGCAGGCTTTGTCGGCCGCGGCCGCAATCAGCGGCAAACCGACCGGTATCCCGGTTTCCTTGGCGGCGGCGGCAGTGATAGCACCCAGCGGTTGACCAGGCATTACGAGATCGGGCAGTTTGTCGCGGCTGATCTGCAGACATTGTTTCCAATCCCATTGCGGGGCCCAGCGCATACCCTTGTAATCAAAAGGCAGGTACCCCACGATACAGCCCAGCGAGTCGACGAACTCGCCGGTCAGCCGGTGGGTCAAAAAGCCTGATAGCAGCAGATACTTGTGCGTTTTGGCCCAGATGTCCGGTTGGTGGGTGCGGATCCAATTCGATTCCGCCTCGGCCAGGAAATATCCGATGGTCGGTTCCAATCCCAGGATTTTAAATAACAGGCCCCAAAGGCCGCCTACGCGCGGCAAGCCGTAGGTTTTGCGTTGATCGAGCCACAAAATGGCCGGGCGCAGGGGGTCGCCGGATACATCGACGTTGATCACCGTACCCCGCTGCGTGGTCAGCGCTACCCCGGCAATAGCCTGGCGATCCACCCGCTCGTCCTGCCACAAACCATTGCAGGCCGCGCAAAGGGCCTGCCAGAAGACAGCCGGATCTTGTTCCGCCCATCCTGGTTGGGGTGTGTAGTAGGGTGAAAATTCCTTTTTAGAGATAGCCAACATCCGGCCGGCCGTGTCAAAGATCATCGCTTTGAGACTTTGGGTTCCGTTATCAATGGCAAGCAGTAAATCCTTGGTAGTCATAGTGGGCTCCGGTGGATGGTTCGTCGAGTTCGCCCTGCTTGTTGCATAATTTGTTTAGGGTTCGAGGGTTCTCAATCCAACCCCAGCGTTCCCCCGGGGTTCATAATATTGTGCGGGTCAAAGTGTTTTTTCAAGGCCCGCAACACCTCCATCTGTTCCCGGCCCAGGTGCTTTTGCATCCAGGGGCCGATCAGCTTGCCCACCCCGTGGTGATGGCTCAAAGACCCCCCGTGGGTGACTATCTGGTCAATGATGCCCCGGTGGAACTGTTTGAAAGCATCTATATCACTGAATTTAGATATAAAAATGAAATAAAGATTCGTACCCTGCGGGTAGAAGTGCGAGCAATGGGTCATACAAACCGTTTGCGGTCGGTCCTTTATGTAGGCCCGGACACCCCGATGAACCCGGTGAAGGTCTGTCCAGGTCACGGCCGTTTCCAAGGTTTCGATGGTAATGCCGTAATCGTTCAGGTCTTCCCGCATGTAAGGATCTGCGAAGCGGCCATGCTCCCATCGGGAAACCGGGTAGCCGGTGATATACATGGCTCCGTGCCGCCGACAGATGATTTTCACCCGCTTTTTCAGGTTCTTGACAAATCCCCGTTCACCTTCGGTGTGCCCGATGCAGAGGCATCTTGCACCCGGCTTAAAACCCCGCATCCGAACCAGCCGGTCTATCCAGGTGCCATCCACCCCGTAAAGTTTCAAAGCGACCTCGGTCTCTTCCGGATCGGAAATCCGAAACATGGCCGGCATACCGAATTCACCCTGAGAAATCTCACGGGAAGCTCCGACGGCCGCCTCCCAATCCGGGAGGATAAAGGCAAATTTGCGGCGATTTTCCGGTCGGTGGCGGAATATTTTGAGGGTAACGGCCACCAGCACGCCGAAAGCGCCTTCGGAACCTTTCAGGATATCGTTTACCTTTGGTCCCGTGGCGGTACCCGGGTATACCAGCGTTTTCAGATGTCCGGCAGGTGTCACAACCTCCTGGCCCACGACCAGGTCATAGGCGTCCCCGTAATACGACGACTGCTGCCCGGATCCCAATGCGGCCACCCAGCCGCCCACGGATGCGTATTCAAATGATTGGGGGAAATGCCCGCAGGTATAGGCATGTCGGGCGTCCAGCAGGTCCGGGGCCCGGTTGAGCAAATCCTCCAGGGCCGGACCCAGCATGCCGGGTTCAACCGTTATCGTTCGATCGGTTTCATTGAAATCCAGGGCGCGGTGCATGTGTGTGCTCATCACCAGGACAACGCCGCCTTTGCGACTGGCCAGACCGAAGGTCACCGAACTGCCGCCGCCGTAAACGGTAACGGGGATTTTTTCGCGGTGACAATAGGCCACGACCTGGGCAACGTCCGTTTTGCTCCGCGGGTGCAGCGCCAGATCCGCGACATGCCGGGCAATCCCCCGGCGCAGCAGCATGGCCTCTTCAGCGGTCTGCCCGGTCGAAAACTTCACCCGGGCATACTCATCCCGATCCACATTGTCGGCGCCCACGATCGTTTCCAGGGCTGCGATCCGGTCGGGCGTGATTTCCGGGGGAGCGGCCCCGGAAACCGGTTCATGGCCCTGATGCACTTTTGCCGCAAAATCGGCGTCGCTCAGGTTTAGTTCGCGCTTTAAAAGGGCGTACAACCGTTCATTGGGATGTTTAAATCCATCCGGAGCGCCCCATTTGAAAATCGAACGAAAAGAACCTTTGGGGGGCGGCTGGTCTGTCCAGGCCGGTTTGAATACGGGTGAGGCGGTCATGTTTTTATCCCCTGGGATATGCAGCATTTGTGGTTAGGTGCAGGCCATCCGCCGGATGTTAGGTTAGCTGATCGGCGGGGCATAGCAGCGTTGCCAGAGGTCTCGATATCTCTCGATTTCATCTTCCCACCGGGTGGCATCCCAGTTCAGAACCGGCCCTAGCAGTTTCCGAATACGGGCCAGGTCGTTCAGCCCGCCCTGGTCCATTAAAAGTCCCAGTCGAACCCGGCGCAGGAGCACATCATCAAGGTGACGGATATATTCATAGGCCGCAACATGCGGCAGTTCCGCCCAGACACTGCGGGTGCCCGGGATGTGCTCAAGGTCATTCGGCGCGGCGGTTTCCGTCAATTCCCGGGCGGCCATGCCGTAACGGCCGTAAAGCCGGCCCAATGTCGCGGCGGTTAAAGGGCTGCCTGTCACGTGCGGAACCGGTATTTTTTCAAACACGGGCGGGCGGCGACCGGTTTCGAATTCCGGAAGATAGGGTCGGGCGGCCATCAGGGCGTCCCAGGCCAGTTTCCGAAAGGTGGTCAGTTTGCCCCCGGTGACGCTTACCAGACCATCTTCAGCCCAAATGAAGTGTTCGCGCGATTCAGCGGAAGGGGTACGATTGCCGCGGCTCAGGATCGGGCGGATTCCGGCAAAGGATGCCCGGCAGTCCTTTAAGGAAATCGCCAAATCCGGGAAGAGCATATGAATGCCTTCCATCAAGTAACTGGCTTCGGCGGGACTGATTGCCGGTTCGTTGTCCAGGGCCGGGGTGTGATCCAGGTCGGTGGTTCCGACCAGGACGGCGCCTTCCCAGGGAACAACGAAAACCGCCCGGTTGTCCTGCGGGTGCATGAAGCTGATGCCGCACGGAACGGGCAGCTTGTGGGCCGGGAACACCAGGTGGCTGCCTCTTAAAGGACGCAGGTGATACCCATTTTTCGGGGATGCATGCAGGGTTTCGACCCAGGCCCCGGTGGCATTGATGACGGTCCCTGCTGTGAAGGTGCGCACACGCCCGGACTCCGAGTCCTGGACGCGGACCCCGGTCACCCGGTTTTGGTTGTTGCGGTGTATATCGGCGACTCTGGTGTAATTCAGGGCCCAGCCGCCGTGGGCCACAGCATCGTTTATCAGGCGCAGCACCAGGCGGGTGTCGTCGGATTGGGCATCAAAGAAACTGAACCCACCGGTTAACCCTTCGCGCCGGATACCCGCGATAGCCTCGGCAAAGGCGGCTTTGTCATCAAAGCGGTGTTGTTTCTTGCCGGCAATTAGATCGTACATGGTTAGCCCGGTTTCCAGCGCCCATTTGCCGGGGCGCTGGCCGCTGAAAACCGGTACAAAAAACTTAACCCGCTCTACCAGGCCCGGGGCTTCCCGCAGCAGGGCCTCACGTTCTTTCACCGCGGTGCGGGTAAGTAAAAACCGCCCCTGCTTCAGATAACGCAGACCACCATGAACAAGCTTGGATGACCGGCTCGAGGTGCCCCACGCGAAATCATTTTTTTCCAACAGGAGCGTTCGCAGCCCGCAGCGCACCGCTTCTCTGAGGATCCCGGCGCCGGTGATACCGCCGCCGATTACGATCAGGTCCCAATCTTTATTTAAGGTGTCGATATCCATTTACGACCCGTCCGGTTTTTCCGCGATGGTTTGCCAGATGACAATGCTTTCGCGTAAAGCAGCGGCCACCCCCTGTTCAATAGTGTTATCACCAGCGAAGATCGCATCCTGAAAATACCGGTAGAACGTCCGGGAGGCTGCCCGCGCCGTAGGTTCGTTGAAGTAACGCAGACCGGCCTGTTTAAAGACTGCAGCGAAATCGTTCAAAATGAGCGGGAAGAAAGGGTTTCCGCTGCGGCGGGTGGCCAACGCCTGCCATTGCCAGTCAAAGGCAGCATATGTCCGCGCATCATCCGCCAGGCTGGTGCCCCTTTCCAGACAGGCAGCCATTTCCTCTGGGGCCGCTTTTACGGCCTGTGCGGCTGCCGCCGGCATGAACAGAACCCTGATTTCAAGCAGGTGCCGGATCGCGTTATCCGGGATGAAGCGGGCATGCTCGGCCAGAGTACCCAGCAGGCTCAACCCGCCCTTGGTCCAGTAATCCCGCACCCGTGATGGTTTACCGTGCTGTATCTTGATCCAGCCTTCCCGGGATAGCCGTTGGAGTACCTCTCGCAGGGTAGGGCGGGTAACCCCGAGCTGCTGTGCAAGGGCGCGTTCATTGGGCAGGGTGCTGCCCGGCGGATAGGTCCCATCCAGCAGGGCCGTTACCAATTGGTGTTCGGCATAGGCGGATGGGCGCATGGGAATGACGCTGTCGGTCTGCATGGGTTTCTCCTACTGGTAAGAGGTCATACCAGTTGGCACGGGACATGTCAAGCCTGGATTGAACCTGGTCCTCCTGCTGGGAGGAACCCCTGGAATGCATTTCAGGCGATCTCCGGCAGTTGGCGCTAAAACTGCGCTGCGGAGGCCGAATTGCCGTTGAAGATTCGGGAAACACTCGACTTTTTCGATCGCAGGGGCTATGTAGGGGTAAGTTTGCAATCGTATCTGGAGAGAACTATGGAAAACATTCTGGTTACCGGCGGGTGCGGTTTCATCGGATCCAATTTTATCCGCTTCCTCTTGGCCCGCAACGATTTTTCCGGTCGAATTATTAATGTCGATAAACTCACCTACGCCGGCAATGCTGAAAACCTGGCCGGCGTAGCCGACCACTATCCGAATCGTTACATGTTTGAGCAAGCGAATATCTGCGACGCGGCTGCCATGGGGTCCATATTCAGCACGTATGATGTCGATGCGGTCTGCCATTTTGCAGCCGAATCCCATGTGGATCGTTCCATTGTCGGCCCGGATGCGTTTATCCAGACCAATATCAACGGTACCTTTAACCTGTTGGAGCAGGCCCGTTCCCTGGGAGAGCAGCTCGTTTTGTTTCACCACGTGAGTACGGATGAGGTTTACGGCAGCCTGGGACCCGCCGGGCGCTTTCAAGAAACGACGGCTTATCAGCCCAACAGTCCCTATTCTGCTTCGAAGGCTGGCTCGGACCATCTGGTTCGGGCCTATCGCCATACCTACGGGTTGCCTGTGACGGTATCCAATTGTTCCAACAACTACGGCCCCTACCAATTTCCGGAAAAACTGATTCCCCTGATGATCCTAAATGCTCTCGAGAACAAACCGCTGCCGGTATACGGAGATGGGTCCAACGTGAGAGATTGGCTGCATGTCGAGGACCACTGCCGGGCGGTCTGGTCCATTATGAATCACGGCAGACATGGGCGGACTTACAATGTCGGCGGCGATTGTGAAAAAAGGAACATTGATGTCGTCACGGAAATTTGTGCCGTGCTGGATCGATTAGCGCCCGCCCCACAACCGCGCCGGGAATTGATCACGTTCGTTGAAGACCGGCCGGGCCATGACCAGCGCTATGCCATCGACTTTTCCAGAATCCGGGAGGAACTGGGCTGGGCTCCCCGTGAGACGTTTACCAGTGGTCTGGAAAAAACGGTACGCTGGTACCTCGACAACCGCGACTGGGTGGGGCGTGTCCAGAGTGGTGAATATAGACGCTGGATTGAAGCCCAGTATGGATAGTGGCCCGGGGCCCCGGGGCCAAACGAGAAAGGTTACCAAAGGTAGGGTCGGCCGCGTTTTTCGGTGAGCACTCCTTTTCCCAGTGCTTGCTGGTGACGCGCAGAGAAGACAAGAACCGATTGTCAAACCAACCCCGTGCTAGGAACGCTTATTCATGAAGAAACCTAAAGACTACCTGGTCTTTCCCCTGGATGTACCGACGATTGATGCGGCCAAGCGTTATATCGAATGTTTGGCAGATTCGGTAGGCATGTTCAAAGTGGGTCTGGAACTGTTCACCAAGGCGGGCCCGGAGATCATAACGTTTATCAAAACCGCGACCAATGCCGAGATCTTTCTGGACCTCAAACTGCACGATATCCCGGCAACCGTACAGCGCACCATGGCGGTGATTGCGGGTATGGGGGTCGATCTGGTGACCGTGCACTGTGCCGACAGCCGGGCCATGCTGACCGCGGCCGTGGAAGGAGCCGGGGGCCGGGTGGGGGTTCTGGGGGTTACCGTGCTGACCAGCATTGCCGCTCCAGACCTGCAGGCCGCCGGCTACCGGGATGAATTTGCCGAGGATATCAAGCGGCTGGTCCTCAAACGCGCGGCGCTGGCGCTTGAAACCGGTTGTACGGGGATTGTCTGCTCAGGGTTGGAGGTCGGCAGCCTGAAAAAGCAATTGGGAAACCGGCTGATTGCGGTTACACCCGGGATCCGTCCGGCCTGGGAGACAGCCGGATCAGATGATCAGAAAAGAGTGGTCACACCAGCCCAGGCTATTCAAAACGGTGCCGATTACCTGGTCATCGGGCGGCCCATCCGGGATGCGGCCGATCCTGCGGCAGCGGCCGCGAAGGTCCTGGAGGAGATTGGTGCCGGCCTGACGGGCTGAAGCGCTTGCCCCGGTGTCCCTTTAACCATGGGGGTATTAGAGGAGGTTCAGGTACCTGCCAACGGTAAGCGCCACAATGACCAGGGCCAGGATGACCCCACAGATGATATGGTCCCGGTTAAGATACCGCACCGGCGTTACTCGGCATCGAGGCCAAAAGCAGAATGCAGGACACGGACGGCCAATTCCGCATACTTCTCATCGATGACGCAGGAAATCCTGATTTCCGAGGTGCTGATTAGGCGGATATTGATATTTTCAGCTGCGAGGGTCGCAAACATCTTCGCCGCCACGCCCGAGTGGTTCTTCATCCCTACCCCGATAACCGATACCTTGGCGATATCTGTCTTGCCGCGAATACTATCGGCGCCGAGGACCCCGACGGTCTTTTCACCGATTGCCATCGCCCGTTCGTAATCACCCCGCGGCACCGTGAAGGTAATGTCATTACGCCCATCGGACGGTGAGGTCTGAATGATCATGTCCACAACGATGCCCGCTTCGGCCAGGGGGGTAAAGATCTTGGCCGCCACGCCCGGCTGGTCAGGCACCCTCTTAAATGTGAGTCTGGCTTCATTCTTATCGCTGGTGACACCTGAAACCACCAGGCGTTCCATTTCCGCGTCTGCCTTCATTACCATGGTTCCTTCCTCTTCGTTGAAAGATGACCGCACGTGCACCGACACATTGAACTTCTTGGCGAATTCCACCGACCGGATTTGCAAGACTTTGGCACCCAGGCTGGCCATTTCAAGGGTTTCTTCATAGGAGATCTTTTCTATTTTACGGGCCCGGCTACAGATGTTGGGGTCGGCGCTGTAGATGCCGTCGACATCCGTGTAAATCTCACAGACGTCGGCCTGCAAGGCCGCAGCGATAGCCACGGCGGATGTATCCGATCCCCCCCGACCCAGCGTGGTAATGTTTCCATTGGGCTCCGCCCCCTGAAAGCCGGCGATGACGACAATATGGCGGTCGTCGATAAATTGGCGGATACGATCGGTCCCGATGTCCATGATGCGGGCGTTCCCGTAGGCATTGTCGGTCAGGACCTTGGCCTGGTGGCCCAGCAGCGAGACAGCTGGATAGCCCATGTCAATAAGCATCATGGCCATCAGGGAGGCCGTGGTCTGTTCGCCGGTCGCCATCAGGACGTCCAGTTCGCGGCGATCCGGATTTTCGGCGGCTTTTTGGGCCATGTCGATCAACTTGTCGGTAACACCCGACATGGCTGAAAGAACCACCACCACATTGTTGCCGGCTTGGTAGGTTTTAATAATGCGGTTGGCGACATTTCCGATCTTGTCCAGATCTCCTACGGATGTGCCGCCATATTTTTGAACTATCAGCCCCATTGCATCTCCTTGTTTTTTTTGATCCCCTTTAACAGATTCACGGCGGCAAGTCCATATGCGATCAACTCAAGGCGACGCCTTTCCGGGGCAAGGATTTGTATGTCGATGGACAATTGGTTGTCGAACCGGTGAATACCAAGGCGTTCAGGCCACTCGATGGCCACAATGCATTGCTGTTCCAGTATTTCCTCGAGGCCGGTCTCAGCAATATCGTTGTGTTCGCCCAGCCGATAGAGGTCGGCGTGGCAAAGGGGGAGGCGGCCCGGATATTCGTTGATCAGGGTGTAAGATGGGCTGGTGATATAGTATTCATGCGGAACTTCCAGGCCCTCGGCCAGTCCCTGGACGAAGACGGTTTTGCCACTGGCCAGATCTCCCGCCAGGGTAATGATCAGAGGTGTCGCCAGGCCGGCGCCGATAATCGCGCCCAGTCGGCGGGTCTGATCCGGGTGGCCGGACATCAGGGTTCCGGTGGTTTTAACTGTCTGCATGCGGGCTGCTCTTTTGCTGTGATCCATTTAGAAGAAGACCCAGCTGCGCGGGGATCTGGTCCAGCAGGTCCGAGGCCAGGTAGCCGACCGGCCCGCTATCAGTGGCCAGGGCATCGGCCGCGACACCGTGCAGATAAACGCCCGTGACGGCGGCTCTTGCTGGAGCAACGCCCTGGGTAATGAGCCCGGCAATGATACCGGTCAGCACATCCCCCATTCCGCCGGATGCCATGCCGGAATTCCCGGTGGGGTTGATGTGGATCTGCCCATCCGGGGCGGCAATCACGGTGGCCGCCCCTTTCAGGACGACAATCGTGCCGGTTGCGGCGGCAAATTCACGGGCGCACGTTACCCGATCGGCCTGGACTTGGGCGGTGGCTATTCCGGCCAGCCGGGCCATTTCACCCGGATGCGGGGTGAGTACGGCCGGGGCTTGCAGGTCCTTAAAAATCCCACGCCGGCCGGCCAGGTGATTGAGACCATCGGCATCTATCACCATGGGCGTTTCACTGCGGCGCAGCAACCGGCGAATAAGCTGGCCGGTTGCGGCGCCGTTGCCCAGCCCGGGACCGATGGCCAGGCATTGTTTGCCCACCATCAGTCGGTTGATTTGATCGCCGGCGTTTGGCGCTAGAGCGCCGTCGGTGTCCGGCAGAGGCGCCGTCATGACTTCCAATAATCTGCATTCCAGGATCGAATTGAGGCTTGCGGGTGCTCCCAGCGTTACCAGGCCGGCCCCGGTGCGCATGGCCCCCTCACAGGTCATTGCGGCCGCTCCGGTTTTGCCGGTACTGCCGGCAATCACTAAAAGATGCCCGGCCGACCCTTTGTGGGCATCCGGCTTCCGGCGAACGAGATCAACGGCAACTTCCGCAGCCGATGTCAGGCGTTGGCGCGGGGCAACCGCTTCCGCGATGTGGGGGGGGATCCCGATTTCGACGACTTCCAGATGGCCGGTATACTGGGCGCCGGGATACACGACGTGTCCGATTTTAGGGTAAGCAAACGTGACCGTGGCCGCCGCCTGGACGCAAGTACCGCAGACCTGTCCACTGTCGGCGTTCACACCGGACGGGATGTCTATGGCCAGGACAGGGCGTTGAAGATCATTCAATAGATCAATGGCCTCCCGGTAATGACCGCGAATGTCGGCACCCAGGCCGGTCCCGAACACGGCATCCACCCAGACATCATGCTGGGCCATATCCGCCGCGTGCGCGGCCAAACTGCTGTCATCCGGAATTTCCACCACCGGTATGGACAGTGGGTTAAGCAACTCGAGGTTGGCGCGGGCATCTCCCGTGACACGTTCTGCGTTAGCCAACAGGTAGACCACCACATCAATACCGCGCTGAGCAGCATAACGAGCGACCACAAAGCCGTCCCCGCCATTATTGCCGCGGCCGGCCAGGACACCCAGGTACGCATCCTGGATGCCCTCAAACGATTCCAGCAGGAAACGTGCGGCTCCCCGGCCGGCGTTTTCCATCAGAACCCGGCCGGGGATTCCGAAGGATTGAATTGTCTCGCCATCCATTTGCTGCATTTCAGCGGCTGTGACCAGGTACATGGCGGCTCCTTTCATTGCGCATTCCCTATGGCTTGATATTGAACTATATGCGTTGAACCAAAGAATAGATTAAGATCGAGCTGAAGATCAAGAACAAGATTTTAGAAAGCCTCTATTTGTTTTCTAAAATGGAAGAGCCCGGGATTGGTTGTCCGGATACGGGGTCGTTCGGTAACGGTTTTCAGCGAAGATCTTCGGTCATCAGGCCCTGCACTTTATGCACGAGCTGTTTGGTGCGGGTTTCCATCTCATCGGCGGCCTGTTCAGACTGCTCATGATCAAACCCGAAAAGGTGCAGGATGCCATGAATAAGCAGCCAGGTCATGTGGGCCCCCAAACTGATACCGGCTTTTTCAGCTTCACTTGCGGTTGTGTCTACCGAAATGACCACATCACCCAACAGCTCGGGTGATACCTGTGCAAATTCGCCTTCGCGCATGGAAAAGGATAACACATTGGTGGGGCGGTCCTTGCGGCGGTATTCCCGATTGAGCTGCTGAATGCGCTGGTCATCGACAAACAGGATGGACAATTCGCCCTCAGGGCAGTCCAAGTCGTTTAAGATGGCCTGGGCCGTTTTCTGAATTTGCTCCAGATTGATCGGACGGCTGTTCTGTTGGTTGTCTATCAGTATGCCCATTGTTGCTGTTCCCATTGGTTTTGCCCGCTTTTTCGGGATATTCGATGCGATGGTGGTGAATGCCGGTCAGGATGCTGATGAAGTTCTTGGCAATGGCATGCAGGTCTTTGAGCGTCAGTTCGCAGTGATCGAGCTGCCCATCCGAGAAAATGTTGTTTATCAGGGTTTGCACCAGCCCCTGTATGCGCGAGGGAGTCGGGTTTTCAAGGGTTCGCGAAGCCGCTTCCACCACATCGGCCAGCATGACCAATCCGGCTTCCCGGGTTTGCGGCCGGGGTCCGGGGTAGCGGTAGTCATCCATGTTGATGTTGTTTTCGGGATTCTGTTTGCAGGCTTTGATATAAAAGTATTTAATCAAACTGGTGCCGTGGGATTGGCGAATAACGTCTATGATAACCTTGCCGAGCTTGTTCTCGCGAGCAATCGTGACGCCATCTTTGACATGCGCAATCAAGATAGTCTTCGACATGGACGGGGCCAGTTTATCGTGCCGGTTTTTGCCGTCGCGCTGGTTTTCGATAAAATAGAGTGGTTTGTTGATTTTTCCGATGTCGTGATAGTAGCCGCAGACTTTGGCCAGCAGGGGGTTGGCGCCGATTTCATCTGCCGCAGCTTCCACTAAAGAACCCACCACGACCGAGTGGTGGTAGGTGCCGGGGGCTTCGATCATGAGGCGGCGCAGGATGGGCCGATCGAGATTGGCGAGTTCCAGCAGCTTAATGTCGGTCGTATAGTCAAACGCAATTTCAATCAGGGGTGCCAGTCCGGCGGTAACCACCCCGGCCCCGATGCCGCCGATCAACGCCAGGATGCAGTCCCACATCAGCTTCAAATCTGCCGTGTTGGCACTGTAGGTGTCGATTCCGATGACCAGCAGGACGTTGAGCAGGCCGAGTTTCAGCCCGGCCTTGATGAACACTTTTCTTTCACGACAGTTCTGCAGCCAGTACCCGCCCATAATGCCGCTGATTAAAAAGTAGACAAAGAGGCCGAAGTCATTTTGCAAAATTGCGGCCGTACCGGTGGCCAGCACCACTGCAAAGGCAATGGCCACGCGCAGCCCCATGAACAGGCAGACTGTCATGGCACCGGCGGCCATGGGCAGGCCGTATACGATCGATGAAACGGTCAGCCCGAAAGGAGGAGCTTTGGCCAGGGCCGATATCAGGAAAATATTGACCCGCAGAAAGACGAACGCTGTGATCAGCGCCAGCGAAATAAAGAGCAGGTTTTTATTAAGTTCTTTTGAGGAGTCCCCGTCAACGGCCTGAAACTGGGTCATGAACATGGCGATAATCAGGCACAACATGATCAGTCCGGCCCCCAGGGCGCTCAAGACGGGTGTCTCCGTTTTTTCCGGTGGACGCGATTTGTTGAGTTTTAGCAGGTGTACCGCTGTTACCCGTTCCCCTTCCCGTAAGAGCATTTCACCGGCTTTGATCTGGTAGAGAATCGGTTTGATATTGGCAGCCTGCTTCTTGCGTTCCTCCGTTTCGCTGCGATTAAGGGTAATGTTGGGATGAATCAGCTGCTGCGAGAAATCAACCACCAGATTGCGCAGGGAGTAGTTCCGGCCTTTCAACAGGGGTTGTCCGAAAATGCGAACCATGGTCTGCGCCTGATCTAGCCCGTAAAAGCGTTTCAACTTGCGAAAGGCCTTTTCGGACTTGGTTTGGATATTCCGCAGGGTAATGCCCTTATCCAGCTCGCGCAGCAGCAGCTCTTTATTCCCGACGACCCCGTTATCGAGAATTTCGGTTATGATTTTAATGATCAGAACTTCGACCTCCAGGGAGGTCATGTCCTTGGACAGAATCTTGTAGGCCCCTTTACTAACCGGGATACCGAGCGTCTTCTGAAAACTGTCTTTTAACTGATTGACCTGATCCTGCAGCGAAAGGACGGCTGCGGCCGGTTCGTTGGAAACTGCCTGATTGGGAGGCGTTTTGGGAAGGGGGCCTTCTTGGTAAGACTGATGGACATCCCGGAGCAGGGCGAAGGCCTTATTGATGCGGGCGGTCGTCTTAGGCAGGATATCCGGATCATGGTCGTAGACGGTCAATACACCATCGACGGCCTGTTTCTGCCGGGCCGCGGTTGCGCTTTTATCTTCAATGAAAAAATCCTTGGCCGCCTTGATATCGCTCTTGACGACATCTCCGACTTTATAAGCGTGCCTGGTAATTACCAGGTTGGGGTACAGCACAACGATAAAAAGCAGCAGCACGGCCGCCAGGAGTACGGCCGGTACCGGATTATCCGGTCTCATGAAGCGGCTTAAATTGTCTTTTCTTTTTTCCATTGTACGTCGTCAGCAGCGGTTTTCCGCCTGGGCGGCTATGTTTTACCTGTCAGCGCTTCATGTTTTTCGTAGGCGTCAATAACCTTTTGAACGAGCTGGTGCCGGACCACATCGGTTTTGGTAAAGAAGACGAATTTAATTCCTTCAATGTTCTTGAGAATGCGTTTGGCTTCAATCAGGCCGGAAGTTTTATTTTCAGGGAGGTCGGTTTGGGTGATATCTCCGGTGATGACCGCTCGGGAATTGAATCCAATGCGGGTCAGAAACATTTTCATCTGCTCGGAGGTTGTGTTCTGGGCTTCGTCCAGGATGACGAAGGCATCATTCAGGGTCCGGCCGCGCATGAATGCCAGGGGTGCCACTTCGATCGCCCCCTGGTTCATCAGACGGGCCGCTTTTTCAAATCGCATCATGTCGTGCAGGGCGTCGTACAACGGCCGGAGATAAGGATCTACCTTTTCAGCCAGGTCACCCGGCAAGAAACCGAGGGCTTCCCCCGCCTCGACGGCCGGGCGGGTGAGAATGATACGGTCGATGCTGCCTTTGGAAAGGGCTGCTACCGCCATGGCCATGGCCAGGTATGTTTTCCCGGTACCGGCCGGGCCGATGCCGAAAACCATATCATTGGAGCGAATGGCATCGATATATTCTTTTTGGGCGACACTCTTGGGTGTGACCGCTTTCTTTTTGGCCGTCACGAAGGCCGTATCCATAAAGATTTCTCTCAACTGGATCCGGTCATCCTTGCTCAAGGCCCGGACGGCATGATCGACGTCGTTCAGATAGACCGGGTAACCGTTTTCGAGCAGTCCGTAAAGTTGTTTGAGTATATTGCGGGCCAGGGCCGCGGCAATGTCGTCGCCCTGGATGAAGACCACGTTCCCCCGGGTATGAATCCGGACGCCGACCGAGTCGGCAACCCGGTGAAGGTTGGCATTGTGCTCACCGAACAGTTGTCGGGCCAGATCGATATCGCCGAAGGTCAGCTGGTCTTTGAGTGTTTCGGGTGTGCTGTTCATGTTTCGTCCTAATCCTACCTGCTGATAGTTCAACGGGCACTATCTATCATACTAATTCCGGGGAATGCAAACAAAACCCGGCTGTCCGGACATTGCGCAGGCCATCCGGAAAAACACCTTGACCTTTGACGAAAGGCCTTGTTAATTGGTCTCGGTCGCCGTCCCGAGATGCTGCGGGACAGATTATCCGCCGGCCCGTTCGTAAGGTAAGGAGGACTATGAACAGCTTTGATATCGTGGTTGCCGTTATCCTGGGATTCTGCCTGATTCGCGGTATATTCAGGGGGTTGGTAAAGGAAATGGCCTCGATTATCGGTGTGCTGGCCGGTTTTTATGCCGCCTATACCTATTACCCGGAAATGGCCGTCCTGCTTTCTCGCTGGATAGACAACACCATCTATTTGAATATTACGAGCTTCATGGTCATTTTTTGCCTGATTTTAATAATTATCAGTATCTTGGGGGTTGTTCTCAAATATCTTATGAGTATTGCCCACTTGGGCTGGGCGGACCGGGTGAGCGGAGCCTGCTTTGGTGTGTTGAAGGGGGTTCTGATAGTTTCGGTACTGCTGGTAACCCTAACGGCCTTTCTGCCCAAGGGGTCACCCCTGGTCCGTGATTCACTCCTGGCACCGCATATCAATATGCTTTCCGAAAATATGGCCAAGATTATTTCCGATGATATGCGGCAAGCCTTTGATGAAAAAATGGGAGAACTGAAAGACTTTTGGGAGAAAAGAAGCTAAACAGCGTCGCCGATCTCTTCCGGTTGATCGATACGCTCAGGGGCGAGAACGGTTGCCCCTGGGACCGCAAGCAGACCCCCGCCTCCATGGCCATCTACCTGGCTGAAGAAACCTTTGAATTAATTGAAGCAATCCAAGGTGGAGATACCGCCGCCGTACGCGAGGAGCTGGGTGATGTCCTTTTCCTGCTGCTATTTATCCTGCGGATGTATAGCGACCACGGCCATTTTGATTTAGCGCAGGTATCCCAACAGGTGATGGCCAAAATGGTCAGGCGTCATCCCCACGTGTTCAGCGATAATAAGGCTGATACGCCGGGACAGGTCAAACGGCAATGGCAGGAAATCAAACAGGCCGAAAAAGATCCCGGACGGCGAGAATCCATCATGGATTCAGTCCCTTCCGGTCTGCCAGCCCTGCTGCGCGCCTACCGGGTTTCTGAGCGGGCCGCCCAGGCCGGTTTTGATTGGGAGGATCTATCCGGAGTTCTGGAGAAAGTTCATGAGGAGTGGGCTGAATTCAATCGTGAGTTGTCCCGCAGCAAACTTGCGGACGGTTCCAATGCAAACCTGGCCATGGAGTTCGGTGACTTGGTTTTTACGCTTGCCAACGTGGCCCGGTTTGCCGGTTTTCATCCGGAGACCGCCCTGTCCGGGGCCGTGCATAAATTCCTGAAACGATTTAAAGCGATGGAGTCCCAGCTGTCTGAAAAAGGATTGGAGGTCGGGGCACTGGCGCCGGCTGAGCTGGACACCTATTGGGAAGACGCCAAAAAACAGACCAAATGACGACTGGCGCCGCCATTGGACAGGGGTGCCGGCAATTCACCAAATAAAAAAGGACTTTCGGGCGAAAGTCCCTTTAATGCGCGTCTTGGATGTAAGGGGCGGGGATCAGACCTCGTCGGAATGCACCGGCGGCATCTGCAGGATCAGATCACCATTTTCATCGTACTTTTCAATAATGATGCGTTTGTCTTCGAGGTTGTATTTGGTTTCGGTCTCATCTTGTTTTTCGGCTGTTTTGGCTTTGACCGTCTCCTCAGATTTTTCCACCGGCCGATCGGCTAAAACCTTCTGCGTTTCCTGTTGGACGGTATCCTTATGACTGAACGCTTGATTTTGGTCGGCACGGGTAACCTGTTGTACCGTGGCCTCGCTGGCTAATTCTATCATTTAAATCCCTCCCTTCCCAGTGTGGCAAATCGTTTCTTCGATCTGCCGGGCCGTTCTGCCCGATGACAAGGCGATTTCTAACCTTGTATAACCTTGTCCGCCAGGGTTCTGCCTGGAGACAAACCGGATCACACCATATTTTTGTCCACCGCCTCACGGGTCAGCGCCTCCAGACGCTTCATTAAAACGCTGGAGTCCTCGGCCGTAAGCTTATTGGTGGTTTTGTCGGAACCATCGTCAATGACATTGAACACGAACTCTACGGGATCCTGGTCTTTGAATTTTTCTTCAGTGCCCATTTCGTCTTTTAGTTGCTTGACGATTTCCCGGTCCATATCATCCTGAGGACCAAAACGGGTGATGCGGTCTACTATATTCGCTGCTACCTTATCAATAACCGCCTGGCGTTTTCCGCCGACGGATATATCAATCCGGTCAACCGGTGATTTGACCCCTGCCGGACTTTGTGCTTTGGACACCCGGTTTTTTTCCAGGCGTTTGGTGTAGTCCGCTAGGACATTGTGCATTTGGTAGCTGGATATATACATAATCGCTCTTCTCCTGACTGGTTTATCGTCGCGCGGAATAGATACTTTAGAAAAAAAATGAAAAAACCGGAAAAATTACAGGGCAATTATTTATAAATATTTGAAATTTAATGATTATTATAATTTAGTACGTGTTTTTGAGCGAGCCGCATGACTTTTCAAAAGGCTTATACCAAGCGTGAAAATGCTAAAAAAAAGTGCGGCCAGATGGCCGGAACGGCAATTTCCGCCCAAAAGCCGCTCAGGGTCAAAAAAACTAGCCATGCCAAAAAAACGGGCGGATCAATCCAGCATACGAATGATTTGAGGCGGATGTGTCGGCTATAGTATTCGGACAGAATTCACCGTCGGTCACCGGTAGGTGCCATATGCGGCAGGCCGTAATACGTTGCAATGAAATGGCTGTGGCTGGTAAAGGCGATTTCAGGTAGGTCCTGTTGCGCGAACCAGGCGGCCTCGGATGCGTCGTCACCGGGCAGCAGGGCCCCCGAAAATTCTCGAACCAGGTAGGCGACCATCAGGACTGTGTGGTACTGGGCATTGGGGGTGGACATCACACCTAGCAAGCGATCGATGCGGCCGGTAAGGCCGGTCTCTTCCAACAATTCTCTGAGGGCGGCTTCTTCCGGTTCTTCGCCAAGTTCCATGAACCCTCCGGGCAGGCACCAGTGGCCCTTGCGGGGGGCCACGTTGCGTTTCACCAGGGCGAGCCGGTCCCGGCTGTCTATTACCACCAGACAGGAAGCCGGAACCGGGTTTTCATATATGGCACGGTTGCAGGTTTCGCAAAAGGGCCGCTTTTGACCTTCCCACGCTTTGTAGACCAGTTTACCTCCGCAGTAGGCGCAGCAAGTCTTCGGTGGGTATATTGCCGGCGTTACCATAATCGCTCAGTCGTCGAAATCACCTTCGGGGCCTTTGTCGGACTCTATGGCGGCGGCCTTTGCGGTAATCTGGTCCGGGGTCCAGTTGTCCGGGTTTTCAATCCGTCCGACTTTGGCGCCGGGGTCGTGGGAGCCCGCTTCCAGAATCCTGTCAATTGCGATCTGGGCCGTATCTTCAGCGTTAAACACCTCCGTGAGCAGGTTGTAGACAAAATCTTCCACCCGCTTGACCATCCGGGCTTTTACTTCGGCCGGCTGGCCTAACAGATGGTTTTCAAACGGAAGGTTGAGTTTTTTGTAATTGCCGCCCTTGATGCCGGCCTCATCAGCGTAGGTGCGCATGCGTCCCCACATCTCTGCGGTCACGCCAGCATCCGGTACTTTGATAAAGTCGCCGTTGTCATCGAGAACGGCGTTGCCGTAATCGTTGACTTCAAAACCCCAGGACAGCATCTGGAGGGCGGTGGCCACGTTGGCTTTGGTTGTCCGGGTCTTGGCGGCGATTTCCCTTAATCGGTCCGAGTTGTTGCCGGAAGTGCCGTGCTGGGCCCCGGAGATGCCGTAAGGAGACAGCGCTGCGTGAATTTTCGCGGTCAAGGGGACCTGGATACCCTGTCCACTGGCCTCAATGCCATGGGTAGTGCCGTTGTTCAGGGCAATCCAGTCGGGGAAGATGTCATGCGCGTTCAGGCCCTGGATCAGAAACAGGGCTTCTTCTACCGTGGACAATCCCAATTTGCCCTTGATTTCACCAATTTCCGTTTCGAGACCGGCCCAAGACGGAATCAATGGATTCAACTCTAGATTGGCCAGCAGGTTCTGGTCATCCGGCATATGGGATGCATCGATGGCAATCGATGTGATCCCGGCATCGAAAAGAGTGGGGATTTCAACTTTGGCCGGGTCTATATCCGCCTGGGATTTAATGCCGTAGTGGTCGGCATGGATCGCTACCGGGACGGTGATACCCATTTCATTGCACAAGGCATCCACGTGCCGGGCAATGTTCCAATAGTTGACGGCGCAGTAGGCATTGGCTCCGCCCTCGGAGCGGGCGATCTCTATAATCAGGCAGCTGTTGGCCCGCTGGGCGGCGGCCAAGGCCCCGCGGATGACGAAATAACTGCGGCCATTGGCTGCAATGGATATGGCCCCACCTTTGGCCAGCATGGCACGATCGATATATTTGCCGCTGACGATGAGTGCGCGGGAGTTCGGGAACAATTTCACTATATTGGGGGGGCGGCCGATGGACAATGCCTTGTCAAAACCATTGGAAGCATTTGAAGATGTCGCCATGTTTTCCTCCTTGCATAATTGAAGATGCAAAAATGTGTGTATTTCGGGATTGCCGGGCCCGATATGAACCGAGTAATTATTCCGGGTAGTCCCCAGGGCATGCGACAATCTACCTGGAAAACGCTACCTTGAGTCTGGCCCGACTGTGCGTGTAAAAACTAATTATATACAGCCTGCCAGTAGATGTAAACATCGTACCCTGCTAAAAATTACCCTTGGCTTCAGCAGTTCACTGTTCTCGAAATGAATGTCCGGCCGCCTCCAATATCCGGCGAGCCAACGGCAGTTTTTTCCTTTTTACGAGGATATAATCCGTATCGAAGGTTGATATGGCAAAGATGCTGACCTCAGCCTCGGCCAGGGGCGTCGCCACAGCTGCCAGAATGCCGGTTAAACCAAAGTCCAGTGGGCCGACAACCTTGATGCAGGACCAACCGGTTTCCGCTTTGGCGGAATCCAGTTTAATTGCGTCATCACAGACAATGGACAACTCTTCGGACGTGCGGCTGATGTTGTAAAATTTACTTGCATAGACTGCGGCCGGAACCTGGCGGTCGGCTGCAAAACGGTGTACCGTGAATAGGCCTTCGAGGACACGTAAGGTTAACATGGGGATTGGCACCATCAGTTTCTATTCAGGTTGATCGGACCAGACCGCAAATTCATTGCCACTCGGCTCGGCGAAATGAAAGCGGCGCCCACCGGGAAAGGCGAAAATGGGCTTTATGATCTTGCCACCGGCTTTTTCGATTTTGTCCAAGGTACCTTCAAGGTCACGGCTGTAGAAAACAAGCAGGGCCGCACCCTGGTCGGTCGTTGATTTCTGTTCGGATCTGAAGAAACCGCCGTCAAGGCCTTGGTTTGCGAAAGCGGTGTATTCAGGCCCGAAATCTTCGAAGATCCAGTCGAATGCCTGGCTGAAGAATTGTTTGGTGGCCGGGATATCCACGGCCGGCAGCTCGACATAATTTATCTTTTCATGTTCTTTCATATATCCTCAAGACCTACCTGAGCTTAGCGCCGCGTGCCGCCAGCAATTCACGCAGGATCGAGCGGTGGCAGCGAGTCTCGTTTTCACAATAACAGCCCACGGACATATTTGTGTCCTGGGACAGGGCCGCCAGCAAGTCGAGCAGGCGGCTTTTTTCCGGCTTTTTCATTTCGGTTTTGTACTTGCGGGCAAAAACGGCCCATTCTTTATCGGTATCGACTGCCTGTCCCAGTTTCATCAGTTCCGCCGACGGGGCCACGTCGGGCAGCCAGACATCATACCAATTATGCAATGCGTATTCGCTTTTCGGCACCCCTCGGGGAGGGCGCCGGACTGATCCTATGCGCAGACCTTCGCCTTTATGACGGTCACTGCCGAGCCGAACAATGCGGATAGCCATAGGCACCTTCCATTATTTATTCGATCTTAAATTCCGGGCTTATCGCGGATGGTCTATTCGGGCGGTAACTTCTATCTCAACCTTCATCACGTCTTCCAGCAGACCCGCTATAAGAATGGTTGCCGCCGGCCGTGCTTTACCCAGATACTTTTTGATAACAGGCCAGCAAGGTTCAAAATCAGATCTATCCGGAAATATATAGCGGACACGCACGATTTGATCCAGACTGCTGCCGGCTTCTTCCAAGGCCCTGTCTATATTTTTAAAACACTGGTCGGCCTGTTTAACCACATCATTTGATATGGTCATTGATTCGTAGTCGTAACCGGTCGTGCCGGACACAAAAACAAAATCGCCATCGACAACTGCCCGGGAATAGCTGATTTCAGATTCAAAGGTCGATCCACTTGAGATTAGTTTTCTGTTCATCGGAATTGTCTGATTATTTTCAGGTATTTTTATTAGGAGGCGCTATTTTCAATCGCCGGGAATTTTACCAAAAATTCAGGTACGCATCCACCAAGGGTTCATATTCTGCGGTCTGTAAGATGCTGTCCTAACGTATTTTAGAGAATTCAGCAAGCTGCCAGCCTGGGCATGTCTTTGTTTTGGTGAACATGCAATTTTTCTTACCACCATACTGGCGATAGGCCACGGTTGCTATTTATATAACTGTTATTGTAGTATTTATTTGTAGTATTCACTCAAGCCGAAATTTCCGGACAGGATTCGGTGGGCGCGGCTTGCACACAGCCCGGAGTTAAAGAATATTGTTGAATATCGGTAAGGTATTGTATAGAACCCTAACTCACACATTTAACCTGATCGGATAAAATTGAATCATGAAGTTGCCTGCTATCTTTCCCATCCTGCTGCTGCTCGCTCTGGGGCCGGCCTGTGCTCCCAAGAAGATTGATGTCGGCACCGTCCCGGAAAAACCGGTTGTTGCCGTGACTGTTCCGGAAAAAGCTTTCGCCCGGGCCGAAAAGTTAAATACGGACAAAGCTTATGCCGAGGCTGCCGCCGCCTATCTTGACTTTGCCACAACTTACCCGGGACATGCCCGGGCCGTCGAGGCGCTGATGAAAGCCGGCAGCGTCTACTTCATGTTGGGCGATTACGAAGGCGCCCGCCGTACCTATCGACAGATAGAAACGGATTATCCCGATACCGCCGCGGCCACAGCCGCACGGGTTGAAATCGTATTGACCTATTACTATGAGGGCCAATTTGAAGAGTTGCTGCTGCAGGCGGGCGCGATCCTCAACGCCGATGTACCCCTGCCTCAACAGTTGAAACTCTATGCGATATTGGGAGACGCTTACATGGCCCTGGATGCACCGGTAGATGCAGCCTATGCCTACGCCCGAGCTTACGAGATCGCCCAGGATGAAACCGGAGACGAACTTTACGAAAGGATTAAATCCGCCCTGCGGCCGATGGAGCGGCCCCAGGTGGATGTCTTAACGGACCGCCTCGAGAATCCTGAACTGCAGCAAATGGTGGTGGAACTCGCGGATGCATTGATTTATAAACGCTTTACAGTCGGCTGTTTGCTGCCGCTCAGCGGCCGCTATGAAGTTTACGGGCAGCGGGCCCTTAATGGAATTCAACTGGCACTCAACACGTCGACCGTGGCCCGCACCAACCCCCACCTGGAGATTGTGATCAAGGATACGCGCTCAGACCCGGCGGTAGCGGTCCGAGCTGTGGGCGAACTATACGACGACGGTGTGGCCGCGATTATCGGCCCCATCGTAACCGCCGAACCCGCTGCCAGCAGCGCCCAGAAGCGGCATCTGCCCATTGTCACCTTCACCCAAAAGGAACATATCACTGACATCGGGGATTTTGTTTTTCGCAACTTCTTCACGCCCGGTATGCAGGTCAGAGCGATCGTCGAACATGCGGTTACCAATCTCATGGCCCGGCGATTTGCTATTCTCTATCCCGATGAAAAATACGGCCGTACCTTCATGAACCTTTTCTGGGATGAAGTCATTCGCCAGAATGCTCAGGTTGTAGCCATCGAGTCCTATGACGTCGAAACGGTTGATTTTGCAGAGCCCATCAAAAAGCTGGTGGGGCGGCACTATCCCATTCCGGAAGATATACAGGCGCGGGCCGAGCGCATCTGGCCACCTTTCACCAAGGCTCGGGAGGGTGGCTGCCGGGGATTGGATAAAATGCCGGGCCTGATGTATCCCCTGCCGGCCGAACTGGCCTGCTGGAAGAACGCCATAGTCGACGAAGTCCCCGACTGCATCCCCGAGGCCGCGCCGGAATTGAAAGAAGCCGCCGAACCCGAATCCATCGTGGATTTTGACGCGATTTTTATCCCGGATGCGCCCAACAAGGCCGGCCTCATCCTGCCGCAGCTCGCATTCTATGATATCAGTGAAGTGACCCTGATGGGGACCAACCTGTGGAGTTCCCAGACGTTGATTGAAATGAGTCGAGACCATGCCAATGGCGCGATTTTACCGGATGGTTTCTATGCCGGCAGCTCCAAACCACCTACCCGTCAATTCGTGGCGGCCTACCAGGCAGCCTTCACGGATCCACCGGGTTACATCGAAGCCATTGGCTATGACACTGCCCGACTGTTGCTGGACCTGATCAGCCGACCGGATGTACGCTCGCGTACCGAGCTCAGGGATGAACTGTTGCGCGTGGCTGATTTTCAAGGGGCTACCGGCGAGACCGCATTTGACTACAACGGGGATGTGCACAAACCGCTTTTTCTAATCAAGGTCAAGGGCAGCCGATTCGCTGAAATCAGATCTGAGCTCGATCTGCCGAAAACGCTGCCGGAGAAGGTTGATCCGGAGAATCCTATCGCAGATTAGCTTCCAGACGGTGAGCATGAACCTACCTTTGATTATCTATGTATTCACGGGGGCCCTTGTCTTCCTCTTGGGCCTGCCGTTTTTGCTGATCTATGTCCTGGCCACCGGCAAGCACCTTGAGAGTTTGCCCAATCGTTTGGGATATTACCGCCGCCGGCTGGGGAAAAAAGATGCTGATCGCCTACGCATATGGGTGCATGCGGCTTCCGTGGGTGAAGTCGCTGCGGCGGCTCCGATTGTTACCGAACTTTCCGGCGATCTGCCAACCGCTGAGTTCGTACTTTCCACGACCACCTCCGCCGGGCAGGCGGCGGCCCACAAGAACCTGGGCGCGCTGGCCACCTGTGTATACGCGCCGGTTGATTTTCTGGCCGCCGTAGCCCTGGCCCTGCAAACCGGGCAACCGGATTGCTTGGTTTTCGTAGAGACGGAAATCTGGCCCAACTGGCTGTCTCTGGCACGTCGGGCCGGTATTCCGACAGTCCTGGTAAACGGCCGCATTTCGGGTCGCTCAATCAAAGGGTACCGCCGCATACGGTCCCTGGTTGGACCGGCTTTAAAATCAGTGGCTGCATTTAGTATGATCGGTACATCCGACGCGGAGCGTATAAAATACCTCGGGGTGCCGGAAAATAAGATCACCGTCAACGGCAACGCCAAGTACGATCGCCTGGCCGGGGCCGCAACCCCCGCAGCGGCGGAAGCAATGGCCACCCTGTTCAACCTGAACGCAGAAATTCCGGTTATGGTGGCCGGCAGCCTGCGCCGTGGTGAAGAAGCCCCACTGCTCGATGTCTTTATGCAAATCCGCCCAGCGGTCCCGGACCTCGTTTGTATTATGGCGCCCCGCCATCTGCACCGGGTCGCAAAAATTGCCGATCGGGCCACGGCCCTGGGAATCGACTTTCAGTTGCGCTCCGGGTTGCAGCCGCCCGTTCGGCAGCGGCGATCCGCGTTGGTGATCCTGGATACCCTTGGTGAACTGCACGCCACTTACAGCCTGGCCACGGTGGTTTTTTGCGGCGGCAGTCTTGTGCCGCTGGGCGGCCAGAATGTATTGGAAGCGGCGGCCTGGGGCAAACCGGTCCTGTTCGGTCCGTCCATGGAGGATTTCCAGAGGGAGAAGGAGTTGCTGATGGCCTCCGGCGGCGGTTGGGAAGTGCGCGACCAGCAGGCCCTGGCCAATAAAACCCGCTACTATCTTAAGCACCCGGAAGAAGCTGCCCGGGCCGGCAAAGCCGGTCGGGCGATGGTTCGGGCCAACACCGGCGCCGCCCGGAAACACGCCGATGTTATTTTGAGTTTGATCGGAGAAAGTCGCAAGTAGGTGTCAATCCACAGACGGTAGATTTTGGTTCAGAGCAAGGCATGAGCGATTTTTAAACCGCAGGCATAGTGGGAGCTATTCCGAGGATTTGAAAAGAGCGAAAACGCCGCTCTGGAGCAAAAGATGCCGTTTGTGAATGGACACTACCCAGATACCAATGAACCCTGCCCAGTAGCTTCCAGCACTGTCCGCCAGAGTTTCCCATGAGGCAGGACCTGTTTGCGTTTGCCCACCGATGCAATCAGGGGGATATGCACAAAATGGTTGTTCCAGTGTCCGATCAGCAGTTTGGTCTTTCCCGCCAGACCCGCGTGGACCGCGTCGCGGCCTAAAAATCCACAGAACACACTATCATTGGCATTGGCCGGCAGGCTCCGGATCATGTAACTCGGGTCGATGTACTTGAGGGAGATATCAATCGACTTGCTTTTAAAGTGGGCCGTAATTTCTCTTTTGAGTAATTGGCCGATATCTTTCAGGCGAATGTTGCCGGATTCGTCGCGTTCATCCTCTTCATCTGAAAAATACTTCTGCCCGGCACCTTCAGCCACTACGATAACGGCATGGTCGCTGGCGGACAGGCGTTTTTCCAAGGCTTCCAGAAATCCGCCGCTGCCCTGGAGGTCGAAATCGATTTCTGGAATCAAGACGAAGTTGACGTCCTGTTGCGCCAGGGCCGCGGTGGCCGCGATAAACCCGGAATGCCGGCCCATCAGTTTTATAAGACCGATGCCGTTCGGGTACCCCTTGGCTTCATTGTGGGCACCTTTGATTGCACCGGTAGCCACCTGGACGGCGGTGTCAAAGCCGAACGATCGGGACACCAGATGGATGTCGTTGTCGATGGTTTTGGGAATCCCGATAACCCCGATTTTCAGTCCCCGCTTGGTGATGGCCTCCGCGATCTTGCTGGTGGCCATCAGGGTGCCATCACCGCCCACCATGAAGAGCAGGCCGATGTTGGACCGTTCCAGGCTGTCGACAATCAGTTCGATATCTTGCGGTCCCCGGGAAGACCCTAGAATGGAACCGCCCATGTTGAGGATCAGGGAAACCACGGAAGGCGTGAGGTCCATGAAATCGTGGCCGTAGTCGGAAATGAACCCCTGCAGGCCGTAGCGGATACCGTAGATATTGCGCACACCGTAATGGTAATAGAGTTCGAGGACAATGGCCCGGATGATATCATTCAGGCCGGGACACAACCCCCCGCAGGTGACAATCGCGCAGCGCAGTTTGCTCGGATCAAAATAGATGTCGCGTCGCGGACCGGCCAGTTCGAACGCCGGCAGGGGGGCCCCTGCCTCTATTTTGGCGGTAATCTCCGCCGGCCGGACCGAGATGCAGATTTGGTCGTCATCCGATACAAAATACTGGGCCTGACCCGCAATTTTTTCTTTCAATATCGGGGACGGAATTTTAGCTTCGCCAAGAGATTCAATGGTTGGATCCAAATCGCCAAAGTCCATAGCCCTTCTCCTGAGAGGTGCGTGTTATTTTCCGTTAAACGTAAATTCGCCTTTGCCGAGAATGTCGTGCAGGTGCAAGAGGCCTTTTACGTCACCTTCCGGTCCGGTGATGGGGAGCACGGTGATTTGGTAACGCTCCATCAAGTTCAAGGCGTCGTAGGCCGGGACTTCCGGAGAGAGGGTGCGCGGGGCCCGGGTCATGATCGTATCAACCGGCTCGTCGAGAGAGGTGTTCTGGCGGGCCACGAAACGGCGGATGTCGCCATCGGTGAGGATACCTACCAGGATGTTGGCCGCGTCCACTACGAAAACAGCGCCCAGTTCACAGCTGTCAATGGCCTTTACGGCCGTTCTGATCGATTCACCGGCCTGAACGGCGGGAATCGCGTCACCAGACAGCATCAATTCCGCAACCTGGTTGGACAACCGTTGCCCCAGGGCTCCCCCGGGATGGAACTTTTTGAAATCACTGCTTTTAAATTCTTTCTGATTCGTCAGGACAACTGCCAGGGCGTCCCCCATGGCCAGCAGGGCTGTGGTGCTGGTCGTGGGGGCCAGGCCCAGCGGACAGGCCTCCTTGGCGACGCCGACATCCAGAATCAGGTCGCTGCTTTTAGCCAGGGTCGAAGCCGGATTGCCGGTTAGAGCCACGATTTTGCAGCCGAGCATCTTGATACTTGGGATCAGAGCGTTTAGTTCCACAGTTTCCCCGCTGTTTGAGAGCGCCAGCAGGATGTCATCCGCACTGACCACACCGAGGTCTCCGTGCATTGCTTCCACCGGGTGCAGGAACATGGCCAGCGTCCCGGTGCTGTTCAAAGTCGCCACCATCTTTTTGCCGATCAGCCCGGATTTCCCAATCCCGCTCACGATAACTCGTCCACGCGAGGCCAGGATCAGGTCGATTACCCGGGTAAAATTGTCGTCCAGTTTTGAGGCGATTTCAAGGATGCCGGCGGCTTCGATTTCAAGAACCTCTATGGCTTGATCTTTAATCATATCTTAAGCTTATATGTCCATATCCGGTTTAACAGCTGGTAGGGCGATTGCAATGCTTACCACCAAAAAACATGCGGGGCTAAAGTTCCGGTCCGCCATGCCGATAAATACCGTGAAACTGATGCCTGTGTATGTGCCTTTAATCGCAAAGTCTCAATTTTCTGTATAAAAATCAAGCGTTCTTTTGATCCGCGTATTTTTGAAAATTTGTATTAATTTTGCTTGACAAGCCGGAAAACGGTGTCTATAGTCCCGGCGAATTTACAGAACCTGACTTTAAAGGCCGGGGAATTCTCCCAGCCTTTTTTTTTGGTTTGAACCCATCTTATGAGGAGGTGATTCCCATGCTTTGTACAACTATTAGAGAAGGCCAGGAATGCAATTTTATGACCGCTGCCGGCTGTTCCTACAACGGTGGTTTGTGTCATGAGATCGTTGAACAGTGTGACGGCTGTAACCGCAAATCCGAACATGCATCCAAATGGTACTGCACCGCCTGCCCGGAACCGGACGCCAAATGGAAAAACGGTAACTGCAATCTGGCCACCCACGTAAAAACGATGCCCGCTTCCAAAGCCCAGAAGATTAATCCGCTCAAGGCTTCCAAGCGCGCTGCCAAGTAGTGTCCGCCCGCAGGCGGCATATTTTGGCCCGGAGCGGCGTTTTCACGCTTGTGAGATCCTCGACGTAGCGTCTGCTACCTCTCCGGTCTCAAAGGCGTTCAAGCCTTGCTCCGAACCAAAATCTACCGCCTGTGAACGAACACCGCAGGTATAGTTCTATTTCAGAAAAGCCCTGACCTCAGAAGGTTGGGGCTTTTTTTTTTGGCTTGACATGTTTCCATAGGCCCCTGTAATTGGTAAGGTTCATATTTTAATGGTATTTCCTTCAGTTCCTTTTCCACGGGAGAAAAAATGAACCCAATTGCTCAAGAACTAAACGGTATTGTTCAGGCCGGCAACCCCCACTTGTTCGCCATGTTGTCCCAGATCGGCAAGAACCTGTTTTTCCCCAAGGGCATTTTAAGTCAGAGTGCCGAAGCCAAGGAAAAGGCACACAACATTAACGCCACCATTGGTATCGCCAAAGAGTCCGGCCGCACCATGAAGTTGGATTCGGTGGCTACATTTGTCCACGATATCGCGGCCAGCAATTATCTTACCTATGCGCCCTCGTTCGGGGTTCCCGATTTGCGCCAGGCTTGGAAGGCCTCGCTGTATGACAAGAACGCTTCCCTGGAAGGCAAACAGATCAGCCTGCCCGTGGTCACCAACGGCATCACCCACGCCATTGCCATATTTGCGGATGTCTGGCTGGATCCGGGCGATGTGGTTATTTTGCCGGAGATGATGTGGGGCAACTACAACCTGATCATGTCGGTGCGTAAAGGGGTCCGAATCAGTCATTACGACCTGTTTAATACCAGTGGTGGCTTCAACCTGGATGCGTTTGAAGCCGCGGTTAAAAAAGAGGCGGCGGAAAACGACAAGATTACCGTCCTGCTGAATTTTCCCCAAAACCCCTCTGGGTACACCGCCACCGAGGCTGAGGGACAACGGATTGTCGACATCCTGACCCAAGTGGCCGCCGGCGGCACCTATGTCCTGACCGTGTTCGACGACGCCTATTTCGGTCTGTTCTATGAAGCGGATACCCTGAAGGAGTCTTTGTTTGCCCGCCTGTGCCAGAGCGATCCGCGCTTGCTGGCGGTCAAACTCGACGGGGCCACCAAGGAAGATTATGTCTGGGGGCTGCGGGTTGGCTTCATTACCTACGGATGTCCTTTCGAAAGCGATCCGGCCGCGGTTTATGATGCCCTCGAACGAAAAACCGCCGGTGCGGTCCGGGGGAACATCTCCAATGCATCCCACCTGGGGCAGGCGATCATTTACAGAGCCATGCAGGCCGAGACCTACCAGGCGGAGCAGCAGGAAAAATTTAACATTCTCAAGGCCCGGGCCGCGCGCGTCAAGGCCGTTCTGGCCGATCCCAAGTATGATGACGCCTGGGACGTCTACCCGTTTAATTCGGGCTACTTCATGTGTTTGAAGCTCAAGACAGTGGCGGCGGAAACATTGCGGGTCCACTTGCTTGACACGTATGGGGTCGGCTTGATTGCCTTGGGAGAATACAACCTGCGGGTGGCCTTCTCCTGCATTGATGTGGAACAGGTAGAGGAAATGTTTGATACCGTGCTGAAAGGAATCGCGGATCTGACCCTGTAATCATCTTGCCTTGGTGGAAACCGCTGGTGAAGCGCCAGGCGTTGGAGTTTTGCCATGCAGAATAGTCTGATGGGTTCAAGGTTCAAAGGTTCAGGGGTTCAAAGGTTCAAAGGTTAAAGTCCGGAATCTTTGGGTTAGCGGGTTTTAGGTTCTTAACCCTGAACGGGGAACCCAGAAACGGGAACCTGGGCGCGAATGATAAATTTCACTGATCTACCATTAAAACGGGCTGCTTTATAAAATAAGACCTATCTATATGCTGAAGCGAACGATAAAACGCCTGTTCCCCATGGCCGGGGAAGATGTGTCGGAGAATATCACCCATGCCGGCAAATGGGCGTTTTATTTTGTCCTGATCGGACTGATCGCCGGGCTCGGTTCTATTGTGTTTCACTATTTGTGTCTGCTGGGGAGCCACTATTTCATGGATATGCTGGCGGGTTATCGACCACCGTCCCCGGCCGGTGAGCACCATATCCTGACACCCACGACGACCTCTTTCAGCCGCTGGATGCTTTTAATCCTGCCCGCCCTGGGGGGTATTTTCAGTGGCTGGCTGGTCTATACCTATGCTCCCGAGGCCGAAGGGCACGGGACCGATGCGGCTATCGATGCCTTTCACAACCGGGGCGGGTTCATTCGTGGCCGGGTGCCGTTTGTCAAAACCCTGGCTTCGGCGGTAACGTTAACCACGGGCGGTTCCGGAGGCCGGGAAGGGCCCATTGCCCAGATCGGCGCCGGTTTCGGCTCTTTTCTGGCGACCAAGCTCAATCTTTCCGATCGCGACCGGCGCATCATGATGGCGGCCGGCATCGGGGCCGGGGTCGGTAGTATTTTTCGGGCGCCCCTGGCCGGGGCCCTGTTCGCTGCAGAAGTGCTTTACCGCGATCCCGAGTTCGAGTCCGACGTCATCATCCCGGCGGGAATTTCTTCGGTAGTGGCTTACTGCCTCTTCTGCCTGGTATTTGGTTGGGGATCGCTGTTCGAGTCGCCCGACTTCGTATTCCGCAATCCCATAGAACTCGGTCCCTATCTTGTCCTGGCTCTGGTCTTGGTGGCTACCGGCGTGCTGTACATCAAGTCCTTTTACGGACTGACTGCGGTCTTCCACAAGCTGTCCATACCCAACCACATCAAGCCGGCCATCGGCGGACTGTGTACTGGTATCATCGGGTTTTTCCTGCCCCAGGCCTTGGCCTTCGGGTACGGATTTGCTCAAATGGCGCTCAACAACGAACTGACGATCTCCTTCTTGCTGGCCCTGGCCATTGGCAAGATTTTCACCACCAGTTTCTCCATCGGGTCGGGCGGCAGCGGCGGGGTCTTCGGGCCTTCGATCGTGATCGGCGGGGCCATGGGCGGTGCCGTGGGCAAATTTTTCCACAACATCATGCCGGGTGTGGTCACTGAACCGGGGGCTTTCGTGGTGGTGGGCATGGCCGGGTTTTTTACGGCCGTATCAAACACGCCAATCTCCACCATTATCTTCGTCAGTGAGATGACCAACTCTTACCACCTCCTGCTGCCCAGCCTGATGGTCTGCTCGGTGGCCTACCTGGTGGCCCGCAAATGGACCATCTTTCACAATCAGGTCAAAGGGCGCATCGATTCCCCGGCCCATGCCGGCGAATTCTTCGTGGATATCCTGCAGTCCATCCACGTTAAGGATCTGATGTCCAGAGTCCGTAAAGTGGACCTGATTCCCCAGAGCATGCCTTTCCTGGAATTTAAACAGTACTTTTCCAAAACCAAACAACACTACTTCCCGGTTATGGATCGCCACGAACGGCTGGTGGGCATCTTTTCCAGCACCGATATTCGCGAAGTGCTGTTCACGCCTGAAATCGAGCACTTGGTCGTAGTAAATGATATCGCGACAACCGATATCATCGTTACCACCATGGCTGACGATCTCAACTCGGTCATGCAGAAGTTTACCACCCGCAATATTGAAGCCCTGCCGGTAGTCCGCGAAGACGATCACGGTATTTTAATTGGCATGCTGCGCCGGCGCGAAGTAATCGCCTACTACAACGAGCGGGTGCAGGAGATGAAGAGCCGTTCGCGAAAAGCGTAGGACCGGCAAACGCACCAGCAAGTTTTATTAAATCAGAACATCTTCTGACCGCGATTTACCATTTCTTTTGATATTTTTTCCGGATATGTTTGTAATCATAGCAGTTATCGGCAATTGGAAAAGGCGCGGACTATATCAGATAATCCAAGCCTTTTTGCTTATTCATGTATCCGAAGAATGATGGTCGCTATACGTAACAAAATCTGATTTTACTATTAATATTAATTATTTAAGCGCCATTATAAATTCGTAAATCTGCCTCTGTCAAGGCTCTTTTTCTACCACTGAGGGCATCCTCATCCCTGGTTTGGGCTTGCCCGGAACGCTGGGCGCACCCCCGTCCCGTTGCTCAACTTTCTGCATGGCCTTGAAGTAATCTCTTTGCACCTTCAGGTTCGACACTTTGCAGTAACGCTGGGTCGTCGTAATGCAGCTGTGGCCGAGCAGATCCTTTATGGTTGCCAGGTCCGCGTCGGCGTTGAGCATCTGGGTGGCCATGGTGTGGCGTAGGTGGTGACACGAGATCGACAGCCCGGTCTTTTGGGCATAATACTCCATCCGTTTCTGGACCCCGCGGATCGATATGGGCCTGCCCTTGTACGTTCCCTTTTCTACCAGGAACATCCGTTTGTACCGCGATTTTGGACGCCACCGGAGATAAGCGCTCACCGCCCGGCAGGCATCATCACTGATAAACACCATCCGGTCTTTGCCGCCTTTGCCGTGGATCACCATCAAAGTTTGTCGTTTGAGATCCACGGCTGTAAGGGTCAGGTGTGCTACCTCTTCGACTCGCAACCCGCAACGCAGCATCAACATAAACATCGCCAAATCCCTTTTTCCTTTGACTGCTGACAGCAATGTATCGACCTTTGGCTTTTTGAGATATTTGGGGAGCGGCTTGGGCAGCCGCAGCGCATATCCGGCTTTTACCGGGTTGACGATGTGGATGCCTTCCTCATACCGCAGGTAGTCAAAAAAGCGGCGGACACTGTTGAGGTGGCAATTGATCGTTTTGGGCGATAACCGGCGGTCCAGCAGGTGATCAATATATGCGAGTACCTGCCGGCAGCCAGTCTTCTCGATGGGCACATCGAGCCAGACGACAAAATGCTTGAGCGTATTGATGTAGTTCTTGACGGTGTTGGCTGACAGATTTCTTCTTTTTAGGTGGCGTCTGTAGTCAACTATCGATTCCGTTAGACTCATCGTTATCCCCTTGTTCGATCATGGTCATGGCACGGAAGTACTCTTTTTGACGGGAGGCGTCCGACAGCTTGGCGTAGATCCGGGTCACCTCGATGTTCGAGTGGCCCAGCAGTTGCTGAAGGTACTCCAGGCGCATACCGGCATTGAGCAGGTCCGTAGCAAATGTGTGCCGGAGACAATGCAGGGTGTAACCTTTATCGGCAAGACCGGCTTTCTGTAGAACGCGCTTGAACCTCTCGCGGCATATGCTGTAACCCAAAGGGCCTTTGAGGCCGTAAAACAGATACGATTTTTTATGGTTGCGCTGTCGCATCCACTCGGACAAGGCCTTGCAGGCGTCTGCGCTGATGTAGACCACTCTGCCAATGCTGTTTTTTTCACCCTCGTATATCTTGACGGTGCGCTCGACCAGGTCCACATCATTAACGAGCAGGTTACACAGCTCGCCGATACGCATACCGGTCCGCAGCAACATCAGGACCATGGCTTTATCCCTGGTATCTTCGAGTGCTGCCAACAGACGGGCGCTATCTTCTGCCGGCATGGCTCGGGGCAGGTGCCGGGGCAACTTTAACCGGATCTTCCGTTCGAGAAGATCCGGGGTGACCATCTTGATCGCTGACAGGTAGCGAAGAAAACTGTAAACACCGCTCAACCTAAATCGAACCGTGGTAATTTTAATCCCGCGATCCTGCTCGCGCTCTACAAAGTCTTCAATGTCTCTGCGGGTGATCAGTTCCAGATGGGCCTTATCGAGGCTTTTAACCACCCGAAGGAAGAAAATAAGGCTGGTAGCGGTACTGCAGATCGTTCTGGCTTTGCAGTTGCGCCGGTACATCTGCCGCAGGTACTCTTTGACATGCTCAGCGCCAGGCATCTGCGCCTGGTCCACCTTTGCGAGCACCCGGTCCAATGCCTGACGCCGTCGCGTCGGGCGCCGCTGCCATAGCGTCAGTCCGTCCCATAAAGATGCTGACGATAAACGACTGGCAGGGAAAGCAGGCTCATCAGGGTCTTCAATGTCAGATTGATCCTGTTCGCTACGTGAGATAACCGGATGGCATCCGAGGATATTGTTGGGGTTGTCCTGGGGGTAGGTTGTCTGGGCCATGTTAGCCTCCTTTTTCTATTTTAATAGAAAAATCAGAGACATAATGACCCAGGTCAATCTATTGGTCAAATGTCATTTTGTTACGTATAGATGGTCGTAATCCGCAGTGTTGTGATTTAAATCAAGTGCTATTGGTCGGATTTAGGCTATCAGGGTTTTCCACGGAGATAGCAATCATCTCGGTGACCAGGAACACCACCTTTCCACCCACCTTGTGTTGGCTCAAATCAATATCATCGCGCACGGAAAAGGTTTCAGTATGCCCGTCTTCAAAGCGCAGAGTAGCCATACGCTTAGCCGGGTCAATGGCCGCGACGGTGGCGGTAACTTGTACAGTTTCGGCCACCAGACCGGCCGGTCCGGTAATACGTCGTGAAATACAATCTTTAATCTTTGATCCGCAGTATCCAGTCGAATCATATTTTTAAATGCAACGCATGCGCCCGCCAGGCTTTCTGTTGCCAAAATGCATGCATTTGAGCAAAATCGGCACCAGATCGGCGGTTGACATAATGCCTGTTATCGGTCATACCCATTTGAAGAGAGGATGGCCGGATCTGGGTCGCTGTTCGGTTTTCGTACACGCTACATCTTGTGGGGTATGCAATACAACGGCGTACAATTTGAAAAAGCGGTTCTCTATAAAGCCCAAGTTGATTCTTAATTGTAGCCATAATCTTGGGCAGTTCGTGCTCGTGCTCAGCGAAGCGGTACTCCAGGATCGTAATCGAATCGGTCGGCTGTGATAGTTAAGCAAAGGCATCGATTACGATTACGAGTACGTGCACGAGCACGAAAAAGACCGAAAACTTCCAACCTAAGCTTTCTGGATAACCGAATTCGAAGTTGCTTTCTATAGAACCTGAAAAGGGAATTCTTATCAGCCCTATCAGTTATCAGCATAAAGTCAAAATTTTTGCTACCTTGGTGCAGTACGGGAATAATATCGACATACTTTAATAAATAAACAAAAGGAGAATTTCATGAAAAGATTATTAGTTTTTACATTAGCATTAGCAAGTATCACCTTGTTTGCAATGACTACACCATCGTACGCATATAACGAGAAGAAATGCAAAAAATGGGCGGCTAAGACAGAGAGATTAAGCGAGCAGTATAATGCTCTCAGAGTGACCACCTTGCACCTCTTAGCGAACCCCCGACATTTTACTAGAGGGGAGATGCAAAGAGCTAGAGAGAACGAGAACAAAGCGCTTGATAAGTATCTAAAAGGGCTCGGCAAAGTTAAGCAATACTGTGAAGATTGAAGAAAGCAAAGTGATAAAAACTTATGCGGTTCTCTAAAAAACTCCAGTAGTGCCGATCTGTGACCGTATCTGTCACAGATCGGCACTACTGGAGTTTTTTAGAGAACCGCATAAAATAAAATAAAAGTCCACTTGGTCTTCCCTCCTCCAGCCGCCTACCTTGCACCTGATCAAGTGGGGGCCTGTCCCCCTTGTTTTCCTTTACCGGAATTGAATATTCTTGCTTTATGGGCTTTAAAATGATGTTTTGTTAGAATGATCTTTGTCCCGCCAAAATGCGCATTTTGATTTACCAGAAAATGAAGTTTTAAATCATAACCTGAAACAAAACAAGGAGTGTAGACTATGAGAGCACTGATGGCCATTTTCCTGTTTTTTATGGTTACCGTTCCACCCGTTTCCATAGTTCATGCTACGAAGGGATTGGAAGAAATCACCGAGGATCAACTGGACGACTGGTTGCAGTGTCTTGAAAGAAATGGAGATGTCTGCCTGCAAGCGTTTGATAAGTGTCCCGATAGGCTGCAAAAAGAGTTGGCCAGCCGGTTAAAAACAGGTCAGATCGACAGGGCTAAGTTCGAGAGATCCTCGATTAAGATCATCAATAAATGCATGAAGACATTCAAGTCTTGCCAGCTACGCGTTGAAGATCTCTGCAAAAAAGAACTGGGCTGGTAATACAAAGGCATTTAAAAATTTTGAAGATCAAGGGGTCAGAATTACCCATTAAAAAGCCTGCTGGCTTTGAATGGGTAATTCTGCCCCCTTTGTCTATGCTTTGCGCCACATCAAGAACGTGTCGATGAAATGACCGTATCTGCCATCGCGGAACGAGCCTTAATCGTTCAAAATCGATAGACACTGCCTGGTATTATTGCTATGACTGAGTTGAGTTTATGGCCTCCCTCTTTAGCCCGAATATTTCATGAAATTTTTCTGTGTACTTGGAAATCGGCGCAGGTTACAAAGTGTTACCAGAAAACCATGTCGTAAACAGGTCTTAGACCCTTGAATATTTTTATGAAATCTATTGGGTCGAAAAAACTGCATGAAATATTAGGGTTAGCCGCTGAATCGACATGAGCGCCCATAGCGAAAACAACCCGGCGCCCCCTGACCTGGCCCTGCTTGCCGAGGACGCCCTTGAGACCCTGGCGGCGCGGTTTCCGGTCAGCATGGGCAGCGACGAGTTTCACTTTTCCCCCAGGCCAGGGCCAGGTCTTTTACCTGGTCCCGCTGGGATGATATTTCTCCCCTGCGGGAATCAACGACATCATCGAGCGCTTACACCGTTGGAACGACCAGCTCGATCACCATCTAAGGTCCCCCTCATCATCGGCCCGGACCATTGACGCGGACATGCTCCAACGGGTCCTGGGGACGCTCGCGGATCAGCTCGCCCATGCCCGGGTGCACCAGACCCAGCCGACCTTTTATCTCACCATCGTTGGTATCGGTTTGGCCGAGGCAATGGCCGCAGGGCCGCAGCCGCTGACCGAGCGCCTGACCGCGCTGCCTGCTTTTCTCGATCAGGCCCGACGTAATCTGCAAGGTATTCCTCGACTGTTCCGGGACCTGGGGACTGACGTGCTCGGCAAGCAGCAAGAATGGATCGCTTCCCTGCTTCGCATTATCGGCCATACACGATGGAAGAGAGGGCGGCTGGATGCGGGCCGATTTTCGATCTGCGGACCCGCAACATCTTGGGATACATATTTCGGCGGCACCTAATTCGGAAATTGCCTTCTTTCGACCCCGAAAAGGGAATTCTTATCATATATCATAAAGTATCATATCATCTCATCAAAATTACGATATGATGCGTAACTCGAACCGCGCACCATTGCCAATATGTTTCGGTTAAATCTGGTTGGTTTCAACTGAGGAATGATTCTGGTATTTTGTGGTATCTTGATAATCATCTAAAAGGCACCTCCCAATCGCAAAGTCAGTTGCGATTCGTTATAAAGGGTTTAGCCCAATACAACCCTCATACAGTAGGAGGTGCCTTATGGAACTATACGCAGGATTAG
>Ga0136654_1000026_pt1 | contig 53090 bp, 49 predicted proteins | sample InaspJWI70metaG_FD_94865 | JGI IMG/M metagenome (GOLD analysis project Ga0136654, IMG submission 94865) | Marine gutless worms symbiont microbial communities from Oahu, Hawaii - Inanidrilus sp. 1 OAHU.JWI-70 metaG (version 2) | ecosystem: Host-associated > Annelida > Digestive system >... | reverse complement strand
TTATGCGTATCGTCCAGCAGGCTGTAAAAACTTCAAAGATCACTTGGAAAGACGTTACCTGGGATATGGACCCCATATCCGAGTACTTTATGCCTGCTGGAGCTTTTTAGAGAACCGAAATATATTATTTCGCAAATTCCAGGGCTGCCAACAAATCCACGTATAGCGGACATTGGCTGTGGTGCCGGTGCCGGGACACTATTTCTGGCGGACAAATTTAGGTCAAAGGTTCGCGCTGTGGACTTCTCTCGAGAATTTTTAGATGAACTTGAAGAACGGGCTAAACTGCGCGGGCTTGAACATTTGGTGGAAACTATCGAATGCGATATGGGGCGTCTCGATTGGAATCCCGAATCCATTGATCTGCTTTGGTCCGAGGGGGCTGCTTATAACTTGACATTTAAAGGTGCGCTGAAAGCTTGGAGACCATTGATGGCAGCGAATGGAATTGCGGTCATCTCCGAAATAAACTATTTCACAAGCGAGGTGCCGGAATCTGTCCGAGTTTATTGGCAAAATGCCTACCCTGCCATCGGCTCTGAATCAGAAAACGCAAAGCATGCCAATTCATCAGGCTTTGGGATTTTAGGGATTCACCGTTTACCGTCAAAGGCTTGGTGGGATAATTACTATGGACCCCTTAGAGAAAATATTGACGCTTGCAAACACTCTCAAGACAGTGTCATGCAAACCGTTATCAGGGAGACAGAAGAAGAAACGAAGCTCTTTGAAGCGCATGCGAAGCATTACGGTTACTCTTTTTATATTATGAAAGCCGTATAGAGATATCACTGCTGATGCAGACTACGACTATCAGCGGCTGGAGGATGAATCCATGAGTAAAGTATAATGGTTGGACTGGGGGAAGCCGTCTCCACGCAAGTGGCGGAAAAACGACCATTGAAAATAGGAGCAATTGAGATCCAATGCAGTACAATGACGAGTTATACGGGAAGGTCGCAATCACAGAACCTTTGCTGTTGGATTTGATCGCCAGCGCTGCTGTGCAGAGAACAAAGGGAATTGCACAACATGGCATAACTGCTTTTCTGGGAATCACGCCTCTGTTCAGTCGCTTCGACCATTCAGTCGGGGCAATGCTTCTCGTTCGCCGTCTCGGCGCAGACGTCAATGAACAGGCTGCAGCACTTCTCCACGACATCAGCCATACGGCTTTTAGCCATGTTATCGACTTCGTATTGGACGACCACAGCGGACAAGGCTACCACGAAGAAAAGAAGGAGGCGTTTGTAGGCAACACAGATATTCCCTCAATTCTGAATCGGCATGGTCTGGATTGGCGCGATTGCATACAGGCAGAAGAGTTTTCGCTTCTTGAACAGCCCCTACCAGCCCTTTGTGCTGACAGATTAGACTACTTCTTCAGAGATTTAAAATTCTTGAAGTTGGCGATCGGCGGTGAAATACGGGCGGCCCTTGAGTCTTTGGAGGTTGTGGCGGGGCGGATTGCCGTTAACAATTCCATTGCGGCCCGCTGGCTCGCATACACATTTATTGAAGCAGATCGCGCAAGTTGGTCAAGCTTTCGCGAAGTCGGCCTATATCAATTAACTGCCGAGGCAATCAAAACCGCAAACCAGTACGGGCTTATCGGGGAGGCTGACTTATGGGGTTCTGACGAAGCGCTCTGACGAAAACTGGAATCTACGGATCATCCTGAAGTTAGGCACTGGGTAGAGCTGATCACTCCAAGAACACGTTTCATTTGGAGAGAAGAGTCGCCGACATTCACGGTGTCAGCCAAGGTCAGGAGCATAGATCCACCGGTAACCCATGGAAATTCAGTCACTCCATTGTCAATAATAGATCCTGCCTTTGCTCGATATCGGGACACGTACCTAAATAGTAAGCAGGGGCAGGGGCCGATGGGGGTTGTCAATTCACCCGAGGTTATGACCTAACAATCAGTCGGAAAAACACTCGCAATCAACTGGAGCTTGTAGAATACTGCATCTTAATGGTAAAATGGTAAACGATTCTACATAGCGGCAATAACTTCTTTGGATTTGAATTGGGAGAATCAGTTTAGTGAACATTATGCCAGCAGCATATTCCCTTAGTTGATGGTTTGGTTCAAATCATACCGTGCTTGGATCAAGATTGTGTTGATTGGATCGCTGTCGCTCGGTGCAATCGTATGGATTGGTTTGGAGTACCAGGCCTGGCGGCGGCAACAACAGCCCTTCGACTATGGAAAGCCCACGCCGCTCCCTGACGAACTGCCTATGAGAAACGTTGTTTGTCAGATTCGTGCGGAGCTGGCGGCATTGCCACAACCACTGGTCAAAAAACATGTCTATCACGGCGCATGGACCGAACACAAATTTGCCGCCGGAAAGTTCAATTGGGGACCGTTTCAAGAGATCAAGCTGACACCCGCTGCACAAGCATTTACCCGGGCACACTCAAGATCTGAATTGATCGCCGCGTTGGCACCACTGCTTGCGGACCAGGCGATGGGAGGGCGGGCCGCTGCAATCCTCGGCGCACTGCCCGTTCGCACAAAATCTGCTCTATCCCGTACCAGCCATCTGGCGGCTGCCGTTATTCGAGCACAGGTCGGCGACCCGGCCGCGCCCATCAGATGGAATCCCGAGAGGGATGCCAAGCTTGGTATCACCGAAACAGTTGCACCTATCCAGCTTTATGGCCTGCCAAACATGGGGACGCGTCTAGAGCGATCCGTTCCTCGCAAATTGTATGGGAGTTTTGAGGCTCGCCTTGAGCGTATATTGTATGCGCAATCGAAATTACCCTTTAAGAAAATAAGACCGACAATGATCCCGCCTGATGCGCCAATTCCCAAGGGACGTCCCAGCTACGAAGATATGATCACCTACGCACCCATACCTGAAATTGACGCGCGATTTAAAAAGTTCCTTGAGGAGTACCCCCGCCTGGACATCCTCATCGCCTTGTATCCACTCCGCCCGCTGCCAGAGCTGATTTGGGCCAGCCAAGCGCAAGATCGCTACTGGCCACTGGTAACGGGGAACCCATTGATCAAAGGGAAAAATCCTAAAAAAGACTTCCTCCGAGAAGTTAACTCCGAACTCATTGGAATGTGTGAATGATTCCCAGGCAATTGGAAACATGCAGGTGGGGCCGGACCAGGGGCGTGCCACAGCAACTTCTTGTCAAATCGACAAGAGACAGTTATAGACACAATTTCTTGACCTCAAACATCCACTTTCCGGGTAGAACTGGCCATATAAGAAAGGCGTAAAAGAAAAGGGCTACAGCCAAAATACCGTAACCCTCCAGTTCGATTGATACACCTGTTGAATACCGATCACAAAATCAAACAGTGTGAAACCCCGCTTTCGGGGGCAGGACTTGTAAGCCCTTGGCTTATTCGAACCCCGCTGCACTTCAGCGGGATTTCGCTGCGCTCTACCTGCCGACTTGGCTCGAATTCTGTCGGTTAAAATAATAACGCAGATCATGAGACCCAGATCTCACAATCTGCTTTCTTTTTGGTACGCCCGGCAGGATTCGAACCTGCGGCCTACGTATTCGAAGGCAAAGAAATTCGAGCTTCCTAACCTTCTAAAAAGACACAACTAATTACATTTACATCCTTTTCAATTTTCGCGAATTTTTCAAATTGTGTGTGAATTTTGCTAATTTTTTAATTTTTCTCAAACAAATCCACACAAAGAGAGACTACTTGAAGCCCCCCAATAATTACCGTAAAACTGTTCACAAATCAGATGCAATTCATATTGATTCAAAAATAATATCCCAATACCCCTAACATTGTGAGAGCTTATTCTTCGACAAATAGGGCTTGACATTTTTTCGCTTTTTTATCGAAGCATATTTGCACCCGGCGGGGGTCCGCGCATTCATCCCAACACTTTTGAAAACACGCTCCAATCTGTCTGGGTGTTCCTCCTTTGGCTGAGCATTTGGGCATGCATCGACTAGAGCAATCAGTTTTATTTGCGCGTTGCTCGCATTTAACTTCCGCTCTTTTCATGCATTCCAGGACGGCAGCTATACTTTCTGGAGTTGCGCCGGCCGATGCAGTCGGTACAAATGCAAGACAAAACATGCCGATCATAAAAATAGCGATAGACGTTTTCACAATCCTTTTTCTTTTTGTCATCATCATCTCCCTTTCAGGTGCGGTTAGTTGCAGTGCTGAAAAAATGACAGTCCAGGTGAGACATCGGATTCCGTTGGCAGCTTTAGAGGACCCTTTGCTGTCAAGCCTTTACCTACAGGCGTTTGGTGCATCTTTCCCCAAAAGCTGTAAACAAACCCAAGCACCGACCATAAGACTCATACCCGTATCCAGCATGGCGGCCATCAATTTCAGTTTCGGTTCAGAAGGCAAAGAACGCCAAGTTTCCTAACCCCTATCAAAATTAATGGTTTTTTATGCATTGAACAAACTTTCGCTTGACTCAAACAGATATTTCGCCGCTTTAAAACACCAGTTGGTTTGCTCATCGTTAAGAACGTGGGAGTCGAACCCGCTGTCCCCATCGAAATCGTCGGGAAAATAAGCCTACCTGCAGTACATCAGCAGTGCGTATCCCCCTACAAACAATAACACAAAATGGATGTTGAATATCTAATTGGGTGGAAAGTGTACTTATGGATATACTATTACAAATCACACTGTCAATACATATCCACCTAAATTGATGCGGATGGGCAATGGAGCCTAAAGATAAAAAAAGGTCAGGCCTACAGATTGACAAAACTACACGTATTCCAACCTAAAAAGGCTGAGCCCAATAAACTCAGCCTTTTGGGTTTCTGGTACGCCCGGTAGGATTCGCCCCCCCTAAAAAAGTGCAGCGGGATTTCGCTGCACTCAACCTGCCGACTTGGCCTGAATCCTGACGATTGAAACTAAAAAAGCAGACTGTGGAACTGAGGTCTCACAATCTGCTTTCTTTTTTGGTACGCCCGGCAGGATTCGAACCTGCGGCCTACGGATTCGAAGTCCGGCGCTCTATCCAGCTGAGCTACGGGCGCAAGTAGGCTAATTAAGACTGGATTCCGGATCGAGTCCGGAATGACGAAACCGTTTCAGATTGCTTAAAGGCTCTCTAACAACAAGACCATTGCAGTCTCCTGCAATGGTCTCAATTTTAAATGGGGTGAGTGATGGGACTTGAACCCACGACCACTTGGGCCACAACCAAGTGCTCTACCGACTGAGCTACACCCACCATAAGAAAACCAACCTCCTACCAGACTCTATGTACGGATTCAAGCCTTTTAATAGCGTTTTCGCAAAAAAAATTCAACTGTCGGAACTAATTTGGTGTCGCTTCCAAGGGTTACTTCAAGTGGATCCGGCCTGTGCCGGAATGACGATAGCCGCGCGCTACTGCCAGCACAATTCGAAACCGGGTTTTCAGATTGCATCTATTGACCCGCACAAGAATAATATATATTATCCGTAACCTGCGAGGTTGAACAGGGATTGAGGGCGCCCATAGCGGCAAGATGCCGCCCCTTCAAATGAATACTGTAAACTGACAGTTTCAAATCGATCCCAATTTTAAGATATCAGACTTAACCTTATGTTATTTAATGCTTTTTACTTAACACACAACACTTAAAACTTAACACAGCAGAGTTTCCCATGCCAAAATTTCAAATCCTGGTGATCCGTCTCGTTGTCGGACTCGTAATCGCGGTTGTCATGTCCCGCTTCTTTTTTGGTGAAATTACCCCCCTTTCGGTGGGGGGCTTGATGATTTTCCTGGTGGGGATGGCCTACGTGACGGAATACTTTCGCAACCGGAACAAGAAACCTGGAGCGTGATCATTGAAACAGATAATTCTCGGTACCGCCGGACACATCGACCACGGCAAGACCTCTTTGATCAAGGCCGTTACCGGGGTGAATACCGACCGTCTCAAGGAAGAGCAGGAACGCGGTATTACCATTGAGCTCGGATTTGCCGCCATTGACCTGCCCAGCGGCCAGCATCTGGGCATCGTGGACGTGCCCGGCCATGAAAAATTCGTAAAGAACATGGTGGCCGGCGCCACCGGCATCGACATTGTGGTGATGGTGATTGCCGCCGACGAAGGGGTCATGCCGCAAACCCGGGAGCACATGGAAATCTGCACCCTGTTGGGCATCCGGCACGGTTTCGTGGCCCTGACCAAAACCGACATGGTCGATGAGGAATGGTTGGAAATGGTGACGGAAGATGTCCGTGAATTCCTGCTGGGAACCTTTCTGGAGGAGGCCCCCATCGTACCGGTATCGTCGGTGACCAAGGATGGTATCGAGGATTTTACCAAAACCCTGGATGAGCTTAGCGCCAAGATCCCCGTACACAAACCGTCCAGTCTATTTCGCCTGCCGGTGGACCGGGTGTTTTCAATGAAAGGATTCGGGACCGTCATCACCGGCACCCTGGTATCCGGAGCCATCACGCCCGGTGAAAATATTGAAATTTATCCGTCCGGGATCACCTCCAAAGTCCGCGGCGTTCAGGTTCATAATGAAAGTGTGGAAAAGGCCCAGACCGGCATGCGCACCGCTATCAATTTCCAGGGCCTGGATAAGACTGCCGTCAACCGCGGCGAGGTCGTCTCCACCCCGGGGGCCCTGAAACCGAGTTACATGCAGGACGTCTCCCTTGACTATCTGAATAGCAATAAAAAACCCATCAAGAATCGAGCTAGGATTCGTTTTCACACCGGTACCAGCGAAGTCATGGGCATCCTGGCTCTGCTTGACCGGGACGAACTGGCCCCGGGAGAAAAAACCGTGGCTCAGGTCCGTCTGGATGAACCGGTGGCGGTCGTCCGGGACGACCGCTTCGTTATCCGCAGTTACTCCCCCGTGCGTACCGTGGGTGGTGGCCGGATTCTGAACCCGGTGCCGGTTAAACACAAACGGTTTCGGGAAGACATCATCACGGGCCTGAATGGCATCCTGGAAACAGTACCGGAACCCATCATTTCTTTCCACGCGGCCTCGACCGGCTATCAGGGCGTCTCCTTTGCCGACCTCAAGCTCATGACCAACCTGGCCGACAAGAAATTGGAGACCGTGATCTCGGCCTTGTTGTCGAAAAAGGAATTGATGCTCATCGACCGTGATAACCGGATCTATATCCACGGCAGCAACTTTGAACACATCCGCAAGGAAACCACCGGGCACCTGGAAGCCTATCACGGCACCAACCCGCTGAAGGCCGGCATGCCCAAGGAGGAACTCAAGTCGAAACTGCCGGCTATCCTGGGCCAAAAGCTGTTTACCCTGATCATCAATCACATGGTCAAGGAAGAAGCCCTGGTGGTTGAGGAGGAAACTGTTCGCCTGGCGACCCACAAAGTATCCCTGGCGGCCGACCAGAGCGGCGTCCGCAAAAAAATCCTGGCCTCCTACCGCGACAGCGGTTTGCAGCCGCCCTATTTCAAGGAGCTGAGCAAGAGCTACGCTATCGATCCGGCCGATGCCAAGGATGTACTGGTTCTGTTGGTAGACAGCGGTGACATTATCAAGGTCAAGGAAGACCTCTATTTCGACGCCGGTGCCGTGGAAGAGTTGCAGGGTCGCCTGGTAAATTTCCTACAGGAAAACGGGGAGATCACCACGCCGCAGTTCAAGGATATGACTGGTGCTTCCCGAAAATATGTGATACCGCTTATCGAGTACTTCGATTCAAAGAATGTAACCATCCGAATTGGTGACATCCGCAAGCTGAGAAAATCCAGATAATACTGTAATGATGCTTTCCCGAAGGGGTTTGCGTAGTTACATACGGAGTTGGAGCTGGCATATGGAAGATCAGAGCAATAGCGAAAAACGGGCCATGAACGAATCTGAATTTATGCGCTATGTAACCAAGCGGGTAGCCGTGCTGGTGGTCGTCGCTTTGGTGGTGTTGTGGGGATTCGTAAAAGTGATGGGCTTTTTCGACAAACCGGAGTCCGTCCAAACGGCTCACAAGACGCCCCATGGTTCCGCAAGCTCGCATACGGCTCCTCCAACCGCGCAACCTGGACAAGAGGCACATGCAGAACCCGCCACCCCAGCCGGACACGGCGCGCAGACCACTGATACAAAACACGACGTCGCCCAGAAAAGCCTGGCCAAACTAGAACATGCCGCTGCCGCTAAAAGTGCGGCTCAGCACGACCGCCACGCCGCGGCCAGCCCAAAACCGGCTGACCAGCACGCGCCGGAATACTCGACGTATAAGCCCTCGCTGGGTACCGCCCATGAGGCCCCCCAGAAGGTTGCGCTGCCCAAAGGCATCGCGTTCATCGATGCGGTCATCGAGCCGATGGACCATGAACTGAACCAACGGTTCTGGGGGTGGCGCCCTAATGACATCTTGAATTTCACCGATAACTACAACAGCTTCCAGTTAGGTGTGCTCGAAGTAACCCGGCGGACAGCCGTCATCCTGGCCGAGCGGATTTCGCGTACGGGCAGCACCGCCTCTTTTGATCCCAATCTCCAGAGCGCCATGAACTGGTTCATGATCAAGGCCGACCGCTACTGGTTCCCGTCACCCGAATCAAAATATAAGGCCGGGCTGGCTGAGTTCCGGGAGTACCGCGAACGCCTTTTAAAAGGTAAAGCATTATTTCACACCCGGGCCGACAACCTGATCCCGCTGTTGATTGCCTATGAAGACCTGCTGGGCAGTTGTGACGAAAACCTGGTGAAGACTGCCGAGGAAGATGGCAGCCCGGTCAGCCATTTCAAGGCGGACGACTATTTCTACTACGCCAAGGGCGTGGCCAGTGCCATGTACACCATCCTCGAGGCGGTTCATGAAGATTTTCACGATACCCTCGAAGCCCGCCGCGGGGTGGAAGTCCTGCACCATGCCATCGAGTCCTGCCATCACGCCTTGGAGATCGATCCGCTGTACATCACCAACAGCAACCTGAGTGGCCTGCTGGCCAACCACCGGGCCAATATGGCGGCGCCCATCAGTCATGCGCGGTTTTACTTAGGCGTGTTAATCACGGCGTTATCAACGTAGTGTCAATCCACAAACAGCATCTTTTGGCCCCCAGCTGCGTTTTCGCGATTTCGAGATCCTCGGAATAGTGATTCCTATGCCTGCGGTCTCAAAATCGCTCAGGCCTTGCTCTGAACCAAAATCTACCATTTGTGAAAAGACAACACATAACTGGTGGCAAAGAAGGCTGAGGTGAAAGGCAGGAGTCAGGGGTCAGGGATCGGGAGTCGTGGTAGTCTTAACACTTAACACGTAAAACCTAAAATAGATGAATTCGGCTTTCTACGAATTCATTAAAACGGTATTGCATCGACAAAAAGGCTCACCACGGTATCCATCACCAACATGCCCTCAGGCGTGAGCCGGCAGTATTCGTCATCAATTTCCAAAAGTTCATTCAAGCCCGGATCAGAAAGCGCCTCTTGAAAGAACGATTGGAAATCGACAGCAAATCTACGTTTGAAATCCAGGATTGAGATACCGCCCGTCTGGCGCAGTCCCAGGTAGATGGCCTCGATCATCTGCTGGCCTGGGGTCAGAGATTCCTTGGCCCTGATCGGGAGTTGCCCTTTTTCCAGATCGGCAAGGTAAGCGGAAAGCTCCCGGTGGTTCCAGCAACGTACCGGTTCTATAAGTGAATGCGCCGCCGGCCCCAGCCCGATATAGGGGGCAAAGTTCCAATACTTGCGATTGTGACGGGAGAAGTACTGCTCCGCGAGCGCGAAATTGGAAATTTCGTATTGTATGTAGCCGGATGCCGCTAACAGTTTCCTGATCTGCAAGAAGAGTTCCGCGGATTTTTTCTCCGGCAATGGTACCACCTGGCCCAATTCGCGATCCTTGTCCAGGGGTGTACCTTTTTCATATGTAAGCATGTAGCCCGACAAGTGCTCAGGCTTGAACGCGACCGTTTTTTCGACTTCACGCACCAGATCTGCATTGGTTTGTCCCGGAAGGCCGTAAATAATATCGAGACCCAGGTTTGTAAAACCGGCCGCCCGGGCGGCTTTTATGGAATGCACGGCTTCATCCGCCGTATGAACCCGTCCCAGGAATGCAAGCTGGCGGTCATCGAATGATTGGATGCCAAGGTTAAGACGGTTCACGCCGGCGGCTTTGAAGTCGGTCAGCGTTTGCTTATCAACAGTGCCGGGATTTGCCTCCAGGGTAATTTCAACCTCGGGAAGAAACGAGAAACGCGCCTCGGCTGCTGATATGATTAGGGCCACCTGGTCCGGATCTAGCAAGGATGGGGTGCCACCCCCGAAATAAAGCGTGTCCGCCGGACCGGGATCAGGTGCCAAGTCAATTTCACGCTGCAGGGCTGCTATGAAAGCGTCGCGTTGATGCAACTCGGTAGCGGAGTAGAAATCGCAATAGCGGCATTTGCGGAGGCAGAAAGGAACGTGGACGTAAATGCCGGCTGGTTGGGTTTGCATGGTATTAGGGGTTCACATCGGATTAGAACGTGCATGTACAGGATAATTTAAAAGGAGACTTTATTATCGTAAAACTGTCCCCTGCCCTTGTTCGGCGAAGCTTGGCGAAGACGGATCGATCCCGCCCGCCAGAGGAAGGAAGATTCATCTGACCTCCGACATCGGATCTCAGACCTCTGCCCTATTTCTTTCAGCCTTCAGCCTTCTAACTTTTACCTTACATCTCCTACCTTAGCCATCTTCCAACACCCGCTTACTTCTCTTGACCGCACACAGGTCGCCGCACATGGTGCAGACTTCCTCGTCCAGGGGTTTGGAAGACTCACGATAGGCCCGGGCTTTCTCAGGGTCGATGGCCAGTTCGAGCATACTGTTCCAATCAAGGTTCTTGCGGGCAGTACTCATCTGGTTGTCCCAATCCATGGCGCCGGGCAGTCCCTTGGCAATATCGGCCGCGTGGGCGGCAATCCGGGAGGCGATGATGCCCTCTTTCATATCATCCAGGTCCGGCAGGCGCAAATGTTCGGCCGGTGTAACGTAACAAAGGAAATCCGCGCCGTAGGTGGCGGCGATGGCGCCGCCGATAGCCGATGTGATGTGATCGTATCCAGGCGCCACGTCGGTCACCAGGGGACCAAGGACATAAAACGGGGCGCCGTGGCAAAGCTTTTTCTCAAGCTGCATGTTGGCCACAATTTCGTTCAGGGGCACGTGCCCCGGGCCCTCGATCATCACCTGGACGTCCCGCTCCCAGCAGGCTTTGGTGAGTTCCCCGAGAATAATGAGTTCCTGGATTTGAGGAGCATCGGTGGCATCTTTCAAACAGCCCGGCCGCAGGCCGTCCCCGAGACTGAGGGTGATATCGTACTTGACGCACAGATCCAGCAGACGGTCGAAGTTCGCGTAAAACGGGTTCTCGGCCTGGTTGACCTCCATCCATTCCAACAGCACACTGCCGCCCCGGCTCACCACATGGGTCAGGCGCATGTTTTTGCGAATTCTCTCTACGGCAACGCGGGTCAGGCCGGCGTGAATCGTCATGAAGTCGACACCGTCCTCGGCATGCTCGTCAACCACCTGAAAAAACTCATCCACGGAAATCTCGGTGGGGTCTTTTTTATATTTGGCCACCGCGTCATACACCGGAACCGTTCCGATCATCACCGGGCAGGTATCCACAACCTTGCGCCTGAACTCACGGGTGCGGCCAAACGTACTCAGGTCCATGATGGTATCGGTTTTTAGTGCCAGCGCGCTCTCGACTTTTTTCATCTCCATGTCCAGGTTGCAGCAGTCCTCCGACACCCCCAAGTTGACATTGATCTTCGTCCGCAGGCCTTCTCCAACTGCCCCACCTACCAGGTTTGCATGATTCTTGTTGGCCGGGATAGCAATTTTACCGGTTGCCACTTTTTCGAGCAGATCCTGTTCGGATATCGGCTCCACGGCCAGGACATCCCGCATTTGCGGGGTGACAATCCCCTGCCGGGCGGCATTCATCTGGGTAGTATATTCGTTTGTCATGTTGCCTCACTTGTAATTCTCAAACGAGAATGGGATTTGAGAGAGTTTTAAGTGTTAGGTGTTACGTTTTAAGACACGGCATAAAACCAAAAAACGCCGCTTCCGGGCACCGAAAGCGGCGTTTCATCAAACCAGGTAAAATATGAATATGCTTTGCCTGTGATTCGGTACCGCTTCCCTGCGCCGGCATTATCCGGATCAGGTTCTAAGGGTTGGGAAATACCTCTCAGCGTTATCTGCGCCCCTAGCGATAGTGTCTATTTTGGTCTTGTGGTGTCTCCAGTTTTGGGTTTGCGTTTTTACTTTTATTAACTGTAACGCAAGCGAAAGTGCCTATCAAGCAAAATCTATCAGGCCGCGTGATCAGCCGCCAGTTCCATGCCCAGATCAAGGGCTTTGCGGTTCATATCTACAAAGCCGGCTGGTATGCGTTTTTCCAGGATGGTCATGATGGATTCCGGTTTGACCAGTCCCGTGATCTTTACCAGGGCCCCAAGCATGCAGATGTTAAACACGATCGGTTTGCCGATTGATTCCATTACGGATTGATACATGGGCAGTTCTACCTGACGGGCATCCACCTTTTTTTCGCTCTGTACGTAGCGGGGATCCGACAACAGCAACCCACCGGGGCGAATAATCCCCTGATACTGCCCATAGGCTTCCTGGGTCAAGCACACCAGGACATTCGGCTGGATGACCTTGGGGTAATGAATTATATTGTCCGAGATAATGATGTCGGTCCGCGTGGCGCCGCCCCGGGCCGCCGCACCGTAGCTCTGTGACTGGGTGGCATTGAGACCTTCCACGATTACGGCGGCCTCAGCCAGAATGACAGCCGCGGTAATGACCCCCTGGCCGCCGGACCCTGAGAAAACCATTCTGCATCTTTCCATGGTGTTTATCCCTTCTGCGCCTTGGCGATTACTTTATCGTATTCACTGCAGTATTCCGGCAGATCTTCCTGCACGAAAATTCCTCTCTCGATCAAGTCGGGGTTTTCTTTCTTGGCCTTCGACCCTTTCGGCGTGGTGTTCTCCTTGTAGCCTTTGATCATTTCCACGGCATCGCCCTTTTTATTCTTGCGGCCGTAATGGGTCGGACACTGGGAAAGAACCTCCACCACTGAAAACCCGTCGTGCAAGATGGCCTGTTTAATCAGATCGGTACACTGCTTGGCATGGTAGGTGGTCGAACGCGCCACAAAGGTCGCGCCGGCGGCCACGGCCATTTTGACCACGTCGAACTCACGATCGATACTGGTATACGGCGAGGTCGTCGCCATGGTGCCGATACCCGAAAGGGGCGAGAATTGCCCCCCGGTCATGCCGTAGATCCGGTTGTTGAGGACCAGGGCCGTAATATCGATATTGCGGCGGGCCGCATGGATAAAATGGTTGCCGCCGATCGCCAAGGCATCACCGTCGCCCATGGGTACGATCACGTTGAGTTCCGGTTTGGCCAGCTTGACCCCGGTGGCGAACGCCAGCGCCCGGCCGTGCAGTGTGTGCAGGCTGTGGAAATCAACGTAACCCGAAATCCGGGCGCTGCAGCCGATCCCGGATACCATGACGATTTCGTTCTTGCTCATGCCCAGACTTTCAACCGAGCGCAACAGGCTGTTGAGCACGGTGCCGTGGCCGCAGCCGGGGCACCACATATGGGGGAAGAATCTCTGCCTGATGTAATCTTTGATGGCCATTGGTTATACTCCCTTTCCCTGTATCAGGCGCAGAATATTGTGTATGTCGGTGGGTGTGATGAACACACCGTCAATCCGGTTGGCCAGAAAGACCTTTTCGGGATTTTCCACGGCGGCTTTCACTTCGTGCAGGACCTGGCCCACATTCATTTCAACGACGATGACCGCCCGGGCATCCGCGCATATCTCGCGCACGATTTCCGCTGGGAACGGCCAGAGGGTCTGCAATTCCAAAAGCCCGAGTTTTTCACCGCGTTTGCGCCGGTTTTTGACGATGTGCAGCGCACTGCGGGCCGACGAGCCGTAGCTGATAAGAACCCGGTCGGCGTCGTCCAGGTAAAATTCCTTGTACCGGGCCAGTTCGGTCGCTCGGTTTTCAAGCTTGTCCACCAGGTGCCGGATTAGGCCGTGCACGATCCGGGGATCAGAGGATGGAAAGCCCCACATGTCATGGTACAGCCCGGTTACATTGTAACGGTGGACATCGCCGAAATCCGACATGGGCAGGCGGCCGTCTTCACGCGGCAGGTAAGGATGGTAATCCACCCCGCTGGAAACCGCGGTGCGCAGTCTCTTGACCAGCGGCAGTTCACCTTCTTCGGGAACGATCAGTTTTTCACGCATGTGGCCGACGGTTTCATCCAAAAGCAAAATCACCGGAGTACGGTACGTTTCCGCCAGGTTGAAGGCCTCCACGGTCATCGCGAACACATCCTGATGATTGGACGCGGTCAGGGCGATGATAGAGTGATCGCCGTGGGTCCCCCACCGCGCCTGGTAGACGTCGCCTTGGCTACCGTGGGTCGGAATCCCGGTAGAGGGCCCACCCCGCATGACGTTCACGATCACACAGGGAATCTCCGCCATGATGGCATAACCCAGGCCTTCCTGCATCAGTGAAAAGCCGGGACCGCTGGTGGCCGTCATGGCCTTGTTTCCCGTCAGGGAGGCCCCGATGATGGCACAAATCGAGGAAATTTCGTCCTCCATCTGGATAAATTTCCCCCCCGCGGCAGGTAGCCGGGTGGCCAGCAATTCAGCAATCTCGCTGGAGGGTGTAATTGGATAACCGGCGAAGAAATTCAGGCCCGCATACAGAGCGGCCTCCATGCACGCCTCGTTCCCCTGGACAAATTTGATTTGCTTGCTCATGATGGCGACCTATTCCGTTTCGATTTCAATGGCCAGATCCGGGCAGCGGATCTCGCACAGTTTACAGGCAATGCAGTCTTTCGGGCGGGCCGCGATTACCTTCTCCTTGTCGTCAAGTTCCAGAACCTGTTTGGGGCAAAGTTCGACGCAAATCCCGCACCCCTTGCACCAGTCCCTGTTGATCAGGTGTTGTTTCAGTTTCGGCTTGGCCATATGGGTTTCCTCTCCAGTGTATATTCGGCTCCAGGCTGCTGAAAACCGGCTTGTGGGCAGCACAGCCTTTGACGATCGCCTTAACGGTCTTAGACGGGCCTTCTAAGGGCTTTATTTTTGAATGTCAAGCGAAACAGGTCAGGTACAGAAAAAAATCAAGAAATCAGGGCCACTAACGAAAATCTGAAGGGCTAAGTGGGCCTTAGCATAACAGGATTATTCTATTTTCTCAACTACCCGCGGGCTGCTGGGCGGTATGGTGCCGCGCGGTTGGCTGGATTGAGATATGGGTTGCTGATGGCCACCATATGCACTATAAACGTCAGAACCTTTTCAAAGCCAACTACGATGAATAAAAACAGTTAACCACAGTGAGTTGAACCTTCAGTTGAAAAATACAGTTACCATACTCTTACTCCTGGCCGTGGGCTTGCTAGCTGCGGTCGGCTGGTTCTATTCCGATCTTCACGAATACGCCAATGTGCCGACCAACCCCGGCGCCAAACTCATCACCTTCGAAGTCGGTCAGGGCGAGGGCTTTGGTACCGTCACCCGGAACCTGCATGCCCGGGGTCTGTTCGAACATCCGGACAAGTTCAAGCTTTTGGCCCGCTTCAAAGGCTATGACAAAAAAATCCGGGCCGGTGAATACGAGCTTTCCGCCGCCATGTCCCCCCGGGAAATCCTCCAAAAATTGGTGAGCGGCAAAGTTCGGCTCTACCGTTTGACCATCCCCGAAGGATACACACTCAGGCAGATCGCCGCGACGGTGGAAAGCGCCGATTTGTGTCCGGCAGCTGACTTTTCCCGGGCGGCCGCCGATCCGGCCCTGATCATCTCGCTGGGTATCAAGGCCCGAGGTCTGGAAGGCTACCTTTACCCCGACACCTACTTCTTTCCCAAAGGGGTCACGGGGCTGGAAATCATACACGCCATGACGTCCCGCTTTCAAAGTGTCTTCAAGCCGGAATGGGAAACCAGGGCTGCAGAATTAAAAATGAGCGTGCACGAAATCGTCACGTTGGCCTCGATCATCGAAAAAGAGACCGGAGCAGCCTTCGAGCGCCCCCTGATTTCGTCGGTATTTCACAACCGCCTGAAAAAGAAAATGCGGCTGGAAACCGATCCGACCGTTATTTACGGCATTCCGAATTTCAACGGCAACTTGACCCGCAAGGATTTGGCAACCCCGACTGCTTACAACACCTATGTAATCAGAGGGCTGCCCCCCGGACCGATTGCCAATCCGGGCGCCAAGGCTCTGGAAGCGGCACTTTACCCGGCGGAAACGAAATACCTGTTTTTCGTCAGCAAAAAAGATACGACCCATCAATTTTCGACCAATATAAAGGACCACAACAGAGCTGTCCGCAAATACCAGCTGCGACGGAAATGAGATATTAGGTATAAGGTATGAGGTAGTGGGTAGAAGTTAGCGAGCAGGACCTGCAGTGAGCCTTAAAACCTATTGTAAATATTTGGTATTTATATGTTCAATATTGAACATTGGTTACCGTGACGAAAATTGGACGACAATGTTAACAGACACATTCACCAATGAACAGCTGGCTGGTCAACGGCTGATGCTCGGGTTCGATGGAACCACGCTCAATTCAGACCTGAAAAAAATCATCGATACGATCAAGGTCGGCGGTTTGATACTTTTCACGCGCAATATTCAGAGCCCCGACCAACTCCGGCGCTTGTGCTCCGACGCTCAGACCTATGCCGCCGATTGTGGGTTGCCGCCGCTTTTTATTGCCATCGATCAGGAGGGCGGCCAGGTGGCCCGCTTGAAAGCCCCCTTCACCGAGTTCCCGCAAACACCGCCTCTCAACAGCGGCGCCGCGGCAGATAATTTCGCGCGCATAACCGCCGCTGAACTCAAAGAGGTGGGCATCAACATGAACATGGCACCGGTCATGGATGTGAATGATCCGCATATCGACAGCATTATGGTCAAGCGGGCTTTCAGCCATGATCCGGAAATTGTCTCCGAGATCGGTGTGGCGGTCATCGATGGGTTGCAGGCGCGCCAGGTCATGGCGGTCGCCAAGCACTTTCCCGGGATTGGCCGCACGACGGTGGACTCCCACATTGACCAGCCGATCCTGGAAGCAAGTACCAAAGAGCTGGCGACGGACCTGGCTCCCTTTTCCGCCGCGGTCGACCATCACGTCGCCGGTATTATGTTGGCGCACATCCTCTACCGCGCTCTGGATCCGGATTTACCGGCCAGCCTATCCGTGAAAATCGCCCGTGACCTTCTCCGCAATCAGATGGGCTACGATGGCCTGGTCCTGACCGACGACCTGGACATGGGGGCCATCAGCAACCACTTTGACATCGACACCGCCGTTGAGTGCATCCTGACGGCGGATATCGATCTTATTCTGGTCTGCCATACAGGCCCGGTGCAAGACCGGGCTTTTACCTGCATCTGCCGCTGGCTTCAAAAGGAATCCGGCCACCGGGATGACGGCCGGCAATCCGTACAGCGGATTATGCGGCTTAAACAGCAATACCTATATTAACTTCAGGAGAATAAGTCTGCAGGCTGAAGACCGAAGTGAAACCTTGTTTGGAGCCTATCTCAAAGGAAGAATGGTTGATGAAGGTGTGACCAGAGAATCGGGGACGCTAATTTGGACGGATAATCCCGGCAGCCTTCAAGCAGTGACCTTCAGCCTTCAGTCTTCAACCTGAACACCTAACGGCAAGGTTGTGACATGGAAATCAGCTCCGCCTTTACCGGCACGCGAATCAAACCCTTCACAACACAGGTGGATGCGCGGCAGACCATGAATTATGCCGCTGCAGTCGGCGACCCCAACCCCTGCTATTTCGATGACCGTCGCAAGGCAGGGTTGGCGGCTCACCCCATGCTCCCAGTGGCGATCACCTGGAACATCACCGGCCGAATCTGGGAATACCTCGAAGCGGATGATTTTCCTCTGGACGCATTGCTCACCCAAGTTCACCACACGGAAACCATTGTGCACCACCGTCCCCTGGTGCCCGGTGATCGATTGACGGTTGATGGGGTTATTGCCGCCATCGAATCCCACCGGGCCGGCACCCGGGTCATCATTCGCTATGCCGCCGTGGATAATGACAGGCAGCTAGTTTTCACCGAGTATTGCGGCGCCCTGCTACGAGGGGTCACCTGTGTAGGCGGTAACCGGCGGGTTGGCGAACTGCCGGCCATCCCCGCCGCCGATACTTCAGCCCGCTCGATCTGGTCGGTACCGGTCGACATCGACCCCCTGGCTGCGCATATCTACGACGGCTGTACGGATATCGTCTTCCCCGTCCATACGTCGCCGAAATTCGCAGACTCAGTCGGCCTGCCTGGCATCATATTTCAGGGCACGGCCACCCTGGCCCTGGCTGTCCGTGAAATCGTCGACCGGGAGGCGGATCACGAGCCCTCCAAGCTCAGAACCGTATCAGGCCGGTTTACCGGTATGGTTGAACCCGGGACTTGCATCGCCATACACCTGATCGACCGCCGGAGCACGACGGACGGCCAGGCGCTCTTTTTCGAGGTACACGCCGACAACGGCGACAAGGCTATATCGAGTGACTATGCAGAAGTCATGTAAAAAATCCTGGCCCGGGACACCGGATTTTGGTTTGCCCCTTGAAGGGGCGCGCAACCAGAAAGCGCATTTATGGCATGGCCAGATTCAGGGGATCAGGTTGAAGGCTGAAGCCTGAAGAAAAACCCTAAAACCAATCTGACCAAATTGATTGCATTAGAGACAAAGGCTGCGATGAATTGGGGAGACCCTGTTCTTATAGCCCTCTTCGCGCTTTTACTTCAGTCTTGGGCCTAAACACCTGCGAACATTTACCCCGGCATGCCAAGTATGCTTGCCCCCTGTTCGCCCGAACCTTTAAAAGGAAAGCTATCATGAGTGACACCCGCCTGCCGCTGGTAAACGACTACATCGAAAAATGGGCCCGAGAACGCCCGGACAAACCCGCCATGATCCAGCATGAAGATGACAAAACGATCACCTACGAAGATTTTGCTGCCCTGGTGGATATCTTCGCCCTCAAGTTTATGGCCATGGGCATCGGTAAGGGTGACCGGGTGGCCACCCAGCTGGTCCTCGTGCCCGAGCACATGATCCTGATGTACGCCTGCTTCAAAATTGGTGCCATCATAGCCCCCCTGGATGTGCGTCTCCAGGAGGACGAAGTTGTCCGGGACGTAAATAAGATCGATCCAATTGCATTTTTCTTCCTGGGCAATACCCCGGTACGGGATTTTAGAACAGTCGGCTCGGCTGTCCGCAAGCACTGCCCGGCGGTCAGGCACCTCGTGCAGTTTACAGCCAATCCCGCACCCGGAGAAGTGGTGGCAGGTGCCGTAGCAATCACCGACCTGTTGAAAAAACGCGGCCTGTTCCTGCTCAAACTCAAGGACATCCTTACCCGCGGACTGAAAAAGGCGGCCCGCCGAGTCGACACCCATACACCGGCGCTGATTATCTATACCACCGGCACCACCGGTGATCCCAAACCGGCCCTTCTGTGCCATGAGAATATTATCGTCCAGAATGAAATCCTTTCGCGCGGCATGGGGATGAGCGTGGAGGATCAAGGTATCGTCCTGGTGAACCTGCCGCCCAGCCACGTGGGCTGTGTTACCGAGACCTTCATGACCACGATGTATGTGGGCGGCACGACCATTTTATTGCGAATCTTCGATGTCAAACAGACCCTGGAAGCCATCCAGAAACACGGGGTAGAGGCCCTTGGGCAGATTCCCACCCAGTTCCGGATGCTTTGGAATCACCCGGAATACAATCGGTACGACCTTTCAAGCCTGAAGTTTGTGGCTTACGCCGGCTCGGCGGTGGATACCGGTTTTCTGAAAAAACTCGCCGGCATGGCCCCCCGGTTCGGCACCGGACTCGGGATGACCGAAAACGCCGGGTTCGCTACCTTTACACCCGCAGGCATCCCCCTGGAGGAAATGGCCGGTCAGGTCGGCCGGGCCTTTGCGGACCTGGCCGAAGTATCGGTGCGTAGTCCCATGAACCCGGACCGCAGCGCGGGCCAAGAATTGCCGGACGGCGAGATTGGCGAGATCTGCTACCACCCCCCCATTGTCTTTCCCGGCTATTACAATCAGCCGGAAGAAACCGCTAAAACCATCTCAGCCGAGGGGTTGCTTTATACCGGTGATCTCGGTTACTTCAAAGACATGGGGCCCTATCGCGCCCTGTATCTGTCCGGCCGGCGTAAATTCATGATCAAGCATAAAGGCTACAACGTTTTTCCCGGTGAAGTCGAAGACCATATCGCCGGCCTGGCGGGCGTAGAAATGGCCGAGGTCATCGGCAAACCACATGCGATCTTCGATGAAGCGATAGTTGCGTTTGTCCGGCCGGTCAAAGATGCGAACCTGGAGGCCGCCGCAATCCTGGACCACTGCAAGACCATCGCGGCCTACAAACGGCCGCTACACGTGGAGATCTGGCCTGCGGATAAAGAGTTTCCCCTGACCCGCAGCACCAAAGTGGACAAACTCGCCCTGTCAGAACTGGCGGATCCGATTATTGAAAGACTGCGGGCGGAAGGAAAATGGGATGCCCAGCCGGCGGGCGGGGAATAGAAACCGCCACCCGTCCCTCATATTGTGGTGCGCCGGTTGAGTCTGCATGCTGAGAGCAAGGCGCCGAAGAATCCCCCCACACGCATGTTTCACCTTAACAGTATAGCGGACGCTGAAGGCCGCCACAGCCATCTGCCAGGGCCGAATCGACTCGCTGCGCTCAGCGTGAAGAAGAGGTAAGATCCAATTTTTGTTTGGCTTAAATCCCCATGCGGGTTGTGGAGAATACATCGTCTTCCAGTGCCGAACGCTTGCCTTCCTTGAGATAGTGATACCCCACCGCGGCGATCATGGCCGCATTGTCCCCACACAACTCGATGGGCGGAATATGCACTTCAAAGCCGTCTGCGCGCGCCAGTGCGGTCACCACTTCGCGGAGTCTCTCATTGGCCGCCACCCCGCCGACTACCGCAATGTGGTCACATTTTTTCACCCGGGCGGCATTTATAAGCTTATAGGCCAGGACATCAACCACCGCTTCCTGAAAACTGGCCGAAATATCCGCGGTTTGTTTTGCGGCCGCTTGGGGTTGCGTCTCGATATACCGTCGTACAGCTGATTTCAAGCCACTAAAACTGAAATCAAAGGCATCTTTGTCCAAGTAGGGTCGCGGGAATTTTATGGCGGCCGGGTCACCTTGCTTGGATAGTTTGCCGATGATCCCTCCGCCGGGATATCCCAGGTCCAACATTTTGGCCACCTTGTCAAAGGCCTCGCCGGCCGCATCATCGCGGGTCTGCCCCATAAGTTCCACCCCGGTATGCCCGGTCACATGGTAGACGCTGGTATGCCCACCGGATACCAGGAGGGCCACGAAAGGAAAAACCGGGGGCGTCGGTGTAAGAAAAACCGAATTAATATGCCCCTCGAGGTGATTGACGCCGATCCAGGGTAACCCGCGGGCGTAAGCCCAGGACTTGGCAAAGGAAAATCCCACCAGCAGAGCCCCCACCAGGCCGGGTCCACGGGTCACCGCCACGGCGTCCACCGCTTCCGGCAGGACGCCGGCATCCGTGAGGGCCTGCTCGACTACGGGAACGATGGCTTCAATATGTTTCCGGGAGGCCAGTTCCGGCACCACCCCGCCGTAGGGTTTGTGCACCTCTATCTGCGAAGCCACCACCGATGAAAGCATGGTGGTGCCGTCTTCCACTACCGCGGCCGCGGTTTCATCACAGGATGTTTCTATGCCGAGTATGTTCATACAATTAAAAAAAGTTTTAGGTTTTAAGTGTTAAGTGTTACGCAAAGGTACCTACCCAGGCAAGTAAACACTATAACTTAAAACCTAAAACTAAGACCTTCATTTGGGCCGCCGACCGGAACCACCCCTCCCGGTGCCTCAGTCCTTGCAGGGAGGCGTCTTTTCAGCACCTTTGCTGATCCAGCGCATGAGGTTTTTAAAAGCCGTCTTAAAGGGGTGCACAGGCGTCTTCTTCATCGAGCCACTCGATTGGTTCACTACTGTCTTTTCGTTCCACGATATCGCCGATAAGATAGGCCTCCTCTTCCATGCCGGTCAGGCGCTGCAGCACCTCTTCGGCCACCTCGCCGGGCACTACTACAATCATACCAATGCCGCAGTTAAAGGTCCGCATCATTTCGGATTCTTCGATGTTGCCGGCCTTCTGCAGCCACTTGAAAACCGGCAGTATGGGCCAGCTGCCCTTGCGAATCCTCACCTGGCAGCGATCGGGCACAATTCTGAGTATATTATCCGGGATACCCCCGCCGGTAATGTGGGCAATGCCGTTGATGGGAAAATCCCGCAGCAGGTTCATCAGGGGCCGGGCGTAGATACGGGTTGGCATCAGCAGTTCTTCTCCCAGGGTTCGACCCAGATCGGTCACGTGATCATCCAGCTTCAGATTCAGGAGTTCAAAACAGATTTTTCGCACTAGGGAAAATCCGTTGCTGTGGATACCGCTGGAGGCAATACCGACCAGTTGATGTCCTGGGCGGATCTCGGAGCCGTCCACGATCTTACTGTCATCCACCACCCCCACGGCGAACCCGGCCAGGTCATATTCATTCTGGCCATAAAAACCAGGCATTTCAGCAGTTTCACCACCAATGAGAGCACACTGAGCCTGCCGGCACCCCTCGCCGATACCGGAAATGATGGCTTCGGCCGTGCCGGTCTCCAGGCGGCCCATTGACAAATAATCAAGAAAAAACAAAGGCTTTGCCCCTTGGACCACGATATCATTCACACACATGGCCACCAGGTCGATGCCGACGGTATCGTGTTTGTCCAAATAAAAGGCGATTTTCAACTTGGTACCGACCCCGTCGGTGGAACTGACCAGGACGGGCCGTTTGATGTTGTCCAGGTTGAGTGAAAAAAGGCCCCCGAACCCGCCGATATCGCCCATGACACCCGGTCGGCGGGTCCCGGCGGCTATTTTCTTGATGGAATCAACCAGGCTGTTGGCTTTGTCTATATCCACACCGGCATCGGCGTAGGTAAGTGGTTTGGTCATTGGGTACTCCTGATCCTTTATTGAGGGATTCGGTTCAGAGTTTACGGGAACTATCTCAAAACTGGGCTTTGGCTCAAGGTGCGGCGGCCGCGAGGACCAAACCGCAGAAATACTCAGTATTGCGAGGATCGGAACCGAGCGCTCAACGCCGAGATTGGGCCAAAGGATATTTTTGAGACAGCCTCTAGAAAGTTACCCGGTGGCACGCCCCGAGTGCTCAAAAAAGTAAGCTGAAACCAGTGAAAAGTCAAAACAAATTTTTGACATCACTTGGAATGTATTGTAATTAGGTGAGATTCATAAACAGCCGTCAGGACGGGAACTCCGCCCGGCCAGAATCGTAATTGCGAGGGATGACCATGGATAGATTTGCCAGACTCGACCGTTTGCCGCCCTATGTATTTTCGACCGTCAACAAAATCAAGATGGAAGCCAGGCGGGCCGGCGAAGACATTATCGATCTGGGCATGGGCAACCCCGACATCGGCACACCGCAGCACATTGTGGACAAGATGACCGAGGCCGCCCAAAAACCGCATAACCACCGGTACTCGGCATCCATGGGGATTACCCGCCTGCGAGTGGCCATCGCCAAATGGTACAAAGAGCGCTACGATGTGGATATTGATCCAGATACCGAATCGATCGTAACCATCGGGGTCAAGGAAGGCATGTCCCACCTGGTCCTGGTCACAATCCGACCCGGAGACGTGATCTTTTCGCCGACTCCGACCTATCCCATCCATCCCTACTCGGCGATCATATCCGGTGGGGATGTCCGGGGGATACCGGCCGGGCCCGATCAGGACTTTTTCGACAACTTGATGCAAGCCACCCGTCAGACCTGGCCCAAACCCAAGGTCTTGATCTTGAGCTACCCGCACAACCCGACCACGGAAGTCGTGGACCTGGCGTTCTTTGAAAAGGTTGTGGACTGGGCCAAAGAACACGACATCATGATCATTCACGATTTCGCCTATGCCGACCTGACCTTCGACGGCTACAAGGCGCCCAGCTTCCTGCAAGCCAAGGGAGCCAAGGATGTCGGGGTTGAATTCTTCTCCATGTCCAAAAGCTATTCCATGGCCGGCTGGCGGGTCGGTTATTGCGTCGGTAATCCGGAAATCATCGGCGCCCTGCGGCGGATCAAGAGCTACCTGGATTATGGCATTTTCCAACCCATTCAGATTGCCTCGATCATCGCCCTGGAAGGCGACCAGCAGTGTGTCCAGGAGATCAACGCCACCTACCGGGAACGACGCGACACCCTGATTACCGGTCTCAACCGGGCCGGTTGGGAAGTACCCAGCCCCAAGGGGACCATGTTCGTGTGGGCGAAGATTCCTGATCAATACCTACACATGGGTTCGGTGGAATTTTCGAAATTTTTGATCAAGGAAGCCCAGGTCGCCGTATCCCCCGGTCTGGGGTTCGGTGAGTACGGAGATGAATACGTCCGCTTCGCCCTGATTGAAAACAACATGCGGATCAACCAGGGGATTCGGGGGATACGCAAGGTGATGCAATGAGAACGATCTCGATAGGACTATTGGGCTGCGGCACCGTTGGTGTCGGCGTGGCCAAGCTACTGTTGGAGAATCGGAAGCTGATCCAGTCCCGTTTAGGTGCCGACCTCTGTTTGAAGCACGTCGCTGATATTGATACAACGACCGACCGGGGTCTTGCCTTCGACGAAGGCGTTTTTATCAATGACGCCTTTGCGGTTGTGAACGACCCCGACATCGATATCATCATAGAGATGATTGGCGGCGAGGGCATCGCCAAAGAGCTGATTCTCAAAGCCATGGACAACGGCAAACATGTGGTGACCGCCAACAAGGCGCTCATGGCCTCCCAGGGCAACACCCTGATTGAAAAAGCCCGAGAAGTCAACGTCGATTTAGCCTATGAAGCCAGTGTCGGCGGCTGCATGCCCATCATTAAAGCCCTCCGGGAATCGTTGGTGGGCAACCACATTCGGTCGATGACCGGGATTCTGAACGGGACGTGTAATTATATCCTGTCCCGGATAACCGATGAGGGCAGTGAGTTTGCAGATGTCCTGGCCGAGGCCCAGGCAGAAGGCTACGCCGAAGCCGACCCCACCCTGGATGTGGAAGGCTACGATGCCGCCCACAAACTGGCGATCGTCACCGCTCTGGCGTTCGGCATGGAGATAAACCTGGCCGACACCTATACGGAGGGCATCTCCAAGATTACGCCCATCGACATCGACTTTGCGCGCCAGTTCGGCTACCGCATCAAGCTGCTGGCCATTGCCAAGAACGACAACGGCAAAATCGAAGCCCGGGTGCATCCCACCATGATTCCGGAGAACAACCAGCTTTCCAAGATAAATGGAACGCTCAATGCAATCATGATTTCCGGCAGCGCTATCGGCGATGTCCTGCTATGTGGACACGGCGCCGGGCAATTGCCCACGGCCAGTGCCGTACTCAGCGATATCGTGGACATCGCCCGAAATATCATGGCCGGCATCGCGCGCCGCATACCGGTGCTTTCCTACCAGCCCGAACACATCCAGCGTATCCCGGTGATGCCCATGGATGAGCTGTTCACACACTATTACCTGCGGCTGGCAGCGCTGGACAAACCCGGCGTCTTGTCGATCGTATCCGGCGTCCTGGGCAAACACGGCATCAGTATTAAATCCGTCCAGCAAAAGGGGCGCCATAGCACCGGGGCAGTCCCCATCGTCATGCTGACCCATCATGCCCGGGAGTTGGATATTAAGAATGCAATGGCCGAAATTTCGGCCCTGGATGTAGTCGCGGATGAGCCAATGGTCATCCGGATTGAAGATGAAAACAATCATGTCTGACGCCATTGGAAATCAGATAAACAGTATTGCGAGGTAGAATGAAGATTTTGTGTTCCGACCTGGAGGGCGTATTTACACCGGAAATCTGGATCAATGTAGCCGAGAAAACCGGCATTGCAGAATTAAGGCTCACGACCCGGGACATTTCAGACTATGATGTCCTGATGAAAAAGAGACTGTCCATTTTAGAAGCGAACAAGCTGAAGCTCAACGACATCACCGATGTGATCGCGACGATGGAACCCCTGCCCGGTGCGTTCGAGTTTCTCAACTGGCTGCGCGCAAAGATACCGGTCATTATCGTATCCGACACGTTCGAGCAGTTCGCGGGACCGCTCATGGAAAAGCTGGGCTGGCCGACGCTTTTTTGCAACACCTTGGAAGTCGCCGCCGACCTGACCGTGACCGGCTACACGCTGCGCCAGGCCGACGGCAAAAAAAAGGCCGCTCTGGCTTTGCAGCAGCTCAACTACGAAGTTATTGGCGTGGGTGATTCCTATAATGACATCACCATGCTGCAGGCGGCAAATCACGGCATTTTACTACACCCACCGGAAAATGTAATTGCTGAATTTCCGGACCTGCCGGTCACCAACAGCTATGATGAAATCAAAACGGTGCTGACACCGCTGATAGGGTAGGCATCCAGCCGGCGGGCGTTTAGACTGAGGGAGAGCGAGATAGCTGCCTTCAGTCTTCAGCCTTCAGCCTAAAGAACCTGAACCAAATGACCGTACATCGCACAACTGTCAGGGTTATTTACGGCGATACCGACAATATGGGGATCGCCTACCACGCCAACTATTTTCGCTGGTTCGAAATCGGGCGATCCGAGATGTTTCGCGACCTGGGGCTGGCTTACCGGGAAATCGAAAAGCGGGGCATCTATCTGCCGGTTTCCGAGGTAGGCTGCAAATTCACCGCCCCGGTGCGCTATGACGACCTGCTGGTGATAGAAACCGCGCTCGATCCCAGGGTCCGGGGAGGCATGAAATTCAATTACCGCATTCTCAAAACTGAAGATGAATCAGTGCTGGCCAGGGGCTTTACCAAGCACGCCTGCCTGAACGGGAACGGAAAGGTGGTCCGCCCGCCGGCCTTCATTCTGGATCTGATAGGCAAAACCTGAGGATATGCGGGGTAAAACCGCAGCACGTATGGCCACACTTTGTTCAATTTTGAACAAGCATGCCGCTAAGCTTGGAGAAAAGACAGACCGGTAAATGGGAATGAATCGATGAACTCTGAAAAATTCAGTAATTGCAAACTGTTGGTGGTAGGCGACCTCATGATCGACGAGTATGTCTGGGGCGATGTGGAGCGCATCTCGCCAGAGGCACCCGTACCGGTGGTTTCGGTCAACCGGGAGGACTACACCCTGGGCGGCAGCGGCAATGTGGTCAATAACCTGGCAGCCCTGGGCGCGCAGATCCTGGTGGCCGGTGTGACCGGCACGGGCCCGGGCGGTACCCTCATGGCCCAACGGTTCGCGGAACTGGGGGTGGATGCCCGCGGCGTCGTCCAGGACCCCCGGCGCCCCACGACGCGTAAAACCCGCATCATCGCGGCCAATCAGCAGGTCCTGCGGATAGATCGCGAAACTGTGCAGGACGTCGCCGCCCAAACCCGCGAATCCATTGCCGCCTACGTTCAAAAAGCCGTCCCCGAGGTAGATGCGATTCTTATCTCGGACTACGGAAAGGGCTTGCTGACTCAGGAGCTTCTGGCCACCATCATTGCGCAGGCCAAAGCGGCCGGCAAGCCGGCCATCGTAGATCCCAAAGGGCGGGACTTCGCAAAATACAGCAACGCTTTTCTAATCACGCCAAATAAAAAAGAAGCCGGCTTAGCCGCTGGCCGGGACATTGTTAACGCCGCATCTCTGGACGCCGCCGCCGCCGCCATATTCAAGCAAACCGGGGCGCTAAATCTTCTGATTACCTGCGGTAAGGACGGCATGGCGCTCTATGAGGGCAGTGCCGGACCCCACACTATCCGGTCCCGGGCCCGGCAGGTGTTCGACGTATCGGGCGCCGGTGATACAGTTGTGGCGGTGACCGGATTAGCGCTCTCGGCTGGGAAAAATCTGCGAGACGCGGCCACCCTGGCCAACCTGGCGGCCGGTATTGTGGTCGGCAAAGTCGGCACGGCCACGGTGACCCCGGCTGAACTTTCCGCCGCCGGGCAGGCGCCACCGGCGCCGACCTGAAGAACCGGTTTTGAGGGTTCCGGTATGTCGCACCAGACACCGATACGGAGACACAAAGACGGCCTGCTCATCAAAGTCTATGTTCAGCCCCGCGCTGCAAAAAATACCATTGCCGGCCTACATGGCGGTGCGCTCAAACTCCGCCTCACCGCCGCACCCGTGGATGGAGCCGCCAACAAGATGTGCCTCCAGTTTCTGGCCAAAAAACTCAACATCTCCAAATCCGCCCTGCAAATCAAGAACGGCCATACCAGCCGCACCAAAACCATCCTTTGCCGCTGCAGCCGGGACGAAGGCTCCAAACTCGCCTGCAATAAAGTTCGAACATCTATCGAAGCGCTTTGTAAAAATTGAACGCTCGAATTAATTTGGCCCCGGGTAAATCGAGCACTTAAACTTAACGGGCTCCTTCAAAAGCCCTTGACAGCTATAGCGAATGCGACTATATTTCCGACTTCTTGATGCGGGGTGGAGCAGTCTGGTAGCTCGTCGGGCTCATAACCCGAAGGTCAGAGGTTCAAATCCTCTCCCCGCTACCAAAAACACACAGGGCTCAAGCATTGGCTTGAGCCCTGTCTTTTGATTCACCGATGAACATATCCGTGACCCACCACCACAGAGGGCTGTAGCCTCTCATTTAAGCCCTCCCATATGGGGAGGAAAACTTTTCTGACCTCCGACTTCTGGCTTCCGAGCTACTCATTTATAGCTTCAGCCTTCAACCTCATACCTTCCACCTTAAACCTTAGAACTTCCTACCTAACCATCACCCTGAAGCATGGCAATGATATCATCCACTCTATTTTTCAGCTGCATAAAGTTAAATATGTAAAAATCCTCGGCATTCTCCCGCAGTCGCTTTTCGATGAGGTCGAGACTGGCCCAACCGGTCTGCTCATCCAACTCCGGCGAGATAATCCATCCGCCTTCGGTATGAATCTCTCCCTCGGTAATTACGCGTGAAAATGCAATGCCGACCACTTCTATCTCGGGATACGCTGTGAGCGTCTGACACAGAGAGTAAATATTGATCTTCTCTGCAGCAACCGGCAGGGATATGCCGGCATCCGCAGCTTTCTTCATATATGCCAGGTGGTATAGATCTTCCCGGCTGAAGTGGAGATCCTTCTCATCCGCATCCGCAGGGCTGTGGGCACTGGTGACCCAGCCGTGCTTCAGCCAGCGCTGCAGGAGCGGTTTGGTCACACCGGTTGTAATAATCGCATCTGAAACGCTAAAGGATTCCATGGTTATCCCTCCTCCAGAAATCGCGGCTCCCAAGCGAATGAAGTGAGCGCATCAGCTGGTTCGCGGATCCCTGCATGGCAAGTAAAGCCTCAAAGCACCTGCAAATTATAGTCAAGGCAAAGCTTGAATCAGATTAGGGCGCAACCGGCAGACGGCGACTGGGTTGAATGGGTAGTCCGGGTAGAAGTCAATTGCAGGACAAGTGCGGCTACCTGCTTTTATTAAGCAAAGAGTATAGCAAAACACCCATAGAAATACAAACCGGGTTTCGGTTGCTTTTCATTTGCAAACCGCATAGAGAATGAGGATCATATCTACCCTAAGCCACCAACAGGAACCCCCATGCTGTATAAACATACCACCATCGCCGTTATTGGAGCCGGGGCCATCGGCGGAGTTACGGCGGCGGCCTTGAAAATAGCCGACCGAAATGTGCGGTTGGTCTGCAAGCATGCGGAAATCGCCGCAAGGGCCAGGACATCCGGACTTCACATTACCGGCATAAAAGGCAGCCGGACCGTAAAACTGGATGCCGTCCCGGCCATCAAAGATCTGGACGGTCCGCTGGATCTGGTCCTGCTTGCCACCAAGGCGACGGACTGCGTAGCAGCCGCCACCGACCTGTTGCCCTTTCTCAAATCGGACTCAGTAGTGGTTTCACTCCAGAACGGCATCTGCGAAGAAGATCTCGCCAAGGTTGTCGGCCGTGACCGGATTATGGGCTGCGTGGTTGGATGGGGCGCCAGTATGCTTGGACCGGGAGAACTTGAAATTACGTCGGACGGCGATTTCATTGTCGGCAATATCGATAACCAGCCGGATGACAACCTGCCGTACGTGCGGGACCTGCTGGAAAACGTGGCTCCCACCCGTATATCCGATAATATTATGGGCGAACTGTATGCCAAACTGATCATCAACACCTGCATCAACTCGCTGGGGGTCATTGCCGGCGTCCGGTTGGGCAAACTACTGGCCAGTCGCCTGGCGCGGCGGATCTTCATTGCCATTATGCGCGAAGCCATGGACGTGGCGGCGGCTTTAGAGATAACCGTTGAAAAGGGTGGCGGTGGCAAGCTGGACTACTACCGCTTTCTGGCCGGCGACGGGTTCGTGGAGAACCTGAAGCGCCATCTCTTCATCCGGGCGATCGGATTCAAATACCGCCGAATAAAATCATCCAGCCTGCAGTCCGTCGAGCGCGGTAGGCCCACGGAAATCGATTATCTAAACGGGTACATTGTAGACCAGGGACGGGTCAAGGAGGTTCCCGTGCCCATCAATCGCGCGGTGGTGGCCATGGTAAAGGACATCGAATCCGGGAGCCGGAAGATGGGGTCCGCCAACTTAGCTGAAGCTGTTTTCAGTGACCTATGAACTACGCCACAGGCCAAACCGGGAAAACAACCGCGCCAGTTATGGGGACCCGGCGCCTGTTTACGCGCGGCCATCATTGCATAAAGAATAGGTTTGCTATCAGGGGAGGTATATTATGGCTCAGAAGATCATCAGCATGCGGAACCTGAAATTCCTGCTCTATGAAGTCTTCGATATCGAAACACTGACCCAGTACCCTTACTATAAGGCGCACAATAAGAAAATGTTCGATCTGGTGCTCGACGCAGCCCAGAAAATCGGCACTAAACTGCTCTACCCGATTTACGAGGAAATGGACCGTCAGGCGCCTCGGCTTGAAAACGGCGCGGTCAAGGTCCACCCGCAAGTGTCCGCCGTATTGAAGGAGTTCGGGGTAGGCGGCTGGATCTCAGCCCGTTTTCCAGAAGAATTCGATGGCGACCAACTGCCCTTGCTGGTCACCAGCGCCTGCTGGTTGATTTTCTGCGGCGCCAACTATTCGGCAGCAGCGTTTCCCGCGCTATGCGCGGGGGCCGCTCGCTTGATCACCTCCTTCGGGAATCAGCAGCTCATCGAGACCTATGTCGCGAAAATGCTCTCCGGTCAATGGCAGGGGACCATGGCCTTGACCGAACCACAGGCCGGCAGTTCCCTGACAGATATTACGACCACAGCAGTGCCGGCCGCCGACGGGACCTACCGTATCAAGGGCCGCAAGGTATTTATCTCTGCCGGCGATCATGACGGCACGGAGAACGTGATTCACCTCATGCTGGCCAAAATCGAGGGTGCCCCGGCCGGCATCAAGGGTGTGTCTCTGTTCGTGGTCCCGAAAAAGCGTATTGCGGTCGACGACCAACTGGTCGCGAACGACATCGTCGTATCACAAATTTTCCACAAGCTCGGCTACCGGGGCTGTCCGATTACCGAGTTGAGCATTGGCGAAAAGGATGACTGCCACGGCTATCTAGTGGGCGAACCCCACCGCGGCATCATGTACATGTTCCAGATGATGAACGAAGAACGGATCGGGGTCGGCACCGCGGCAGCGGCTATCGCCTCGGCCGCCTATTACGCTGCCCTGGAATACACTCGCGAGCGTCCCCAGGGCCGCCGCCTGACGGAAAAAGACCCGGCGGTGCCCCAGATCCCCATTATCGAGCATGCCGACGTGAAACGCATGCTCCTGTTCCAGCGCAGCGTGGTCGAGGGTTCCTTTGCCCTGCTTATGCAGTGCGCCCTGTATGAGGATCTGGTCACCGCCACCACCGATGAAACCGAAAATGAAAAGTATCGTCTTTTGCTGGACCTGCTCACCCCGGTGGCCAAGACCTATCCGGCCGAAATGGGCATCCAAGCTACCAGTCAGGCTATCCAGTGTTTCGGCGGCTACGGATACTGCGAGGATTTTCCCGTGGAGCAACTGTTTCGGGATATGCGCATTCATGCCATCCACGAGGGCACCACCGGTATCCAGGGAATGGACCTGCTGGGGCGCAAATTGGTCATGCATGAGGGCCGGGCCGGCCTGCTCTTTATCGAGGAAATAAAAATGGCCATCACTGCTGCGGGAGAATTTCCCGAGTTGGAATCCCTGGCGGCCAGGCTGGACAAGGCCCAGCAAAGACTCCAGGAGGTTACGTTCCACCTTTTCGGGGTTGCCGGTGATAAAGGCCCGGAAGCGTTCCTGGCCGACGCAACTTTGTTCCTGGAATTATTCGGTATTGTTGCCATTGCCTGGCAGTGGCTGCTCCAGGCTGTCAAGGCCCAGGCGGCCCTGGTGGTCGGTCCGTCGACGGCCGAAACCAATTTTTACAAGGGTAAACTCTACACCTGCCGTTATTTTTTTAGCTACGAGCTGCCCAAGATAGACGGTCTGGCAACACGGCTACTGGAAACCAATCCGTTAACCATGGATATGGAAACGGCCTTTTTCCACGATTAGAGCTCTTGGAACCCGGCCGCTGGCTGACGAATTGGCCGCCCTCCGGCGCCGAACGAGCATCTTCCGAATGACACATGATTTGACAGCCGCCGGGTTAAGCAGTAAGTTGGGGTAAAATGCATCACTCAGGTGGGGCACACTGCATCTAACCTGCTGCGGCCGCTCTTCTTTTGCAACTTCTTGACCGGAATACGACTGAATGCCATCTCCTACCCACCGGCAGTAATCGTAAAAACTTGTATCCAGTATCACTGCAAGACTCTGCTGTTGAACGGGGGCTACCATGGACAACATCAAAGCAGCCGACAAGTGCCTGATTCTCAATGTAGGCGTGGTCGCCCGCGGCGCTCGCTGTCTGACCATCATGCAGACCCTGAACGCGTTCAAGCCTTCCCAGATGCGGCTGAAACTGGTCGCCATTGCCGCGACCACACGATCGGCTGCGTGCTATAAGTATGCCGGCATGATGGATATTGAGATCTACGACAATTATCTGGACCTGCTCTCCCTGGAATCGCTTGACTTGATCCTGGAGCTTACCGGTGATCAGCAGATCCTCAATGACCTGGTCCAGAACAAACCGATCTCAATCGGAATTCTTGACAGTCAAGCCTCCACCTTGTTTTTCGATCTGTCCAGCCTGTACGAACAGGCCTCACGACGGGAAGCGGAAATCAGCATGGCCACGTCATTTGCTTCGGCGCTGCTGGAAGCATCTCCGGATGGCGTTATGCTGATTGATCGTGATTACCGCATCATCAATTGCAATAACTCGCCGCTGATCACCGGCGGCCAAAACCGGAGTGCCCTGCTGGGGCATCACTGTTACAACGTCATGCACGGCAGTGCCTACGCCTGCACCCGGAATGACCAGATCTGCCCGGTCCAGGAGACATTGGAAACCGGGCGCACAGCACGAACCACCCATGAAATTCTGGGTCCCAGCGGCGAATCTCAAGTTTCCCAGGTAACCACTTATCCCATATTTAATGAAACGGGCCAGATCGCTCAAATTGTGGTAACGATTCGGGATATGACCAAAGATCTGGCCGAGCGAATCGAACAGCGCACCGAGGCCATCAAGCACGACCTCGCCCATTTTGTTCAGGAGGATCGACTGGCTTCACTGGGGCGTCTGGTCGCCTCGGTCTGCCATGAAATCAATAATCCGATCGCCAGCATCGTCACCTTCAACAAACTTATCCTTTCTTACATCAACGAGGGTACCCTGCCTGAAAATGGGTTGGGTGATTTTGAACGTTATCTGGACCTTTCGGTCAAAGAAGCGCTTCGCTGCGGTGAAATCGTAAAAAACCTGCTGACCTTCGCCCGGCAGAAAAGTGTGGAAGCCCGCGAAATCGACCTTATCAAACTAGTCAACACCATCATGCTACTGACCAGCCATCAGCTTGAGCAGGCGAAAATTGTCTATGATGTCGATCTGCCCGACGCACCGTTGGTAGCCTGGGGCGACCACGCCCAGATTCAACAAAGCCTGATGAATCTGGTGTTCAACGCCATCGATTCCATGCCGGAAGGCGGAGATTTGATGATAGCCGGTGGCATTGACCCGGACGATGATATGGTGTGGTTGACAGTCACCGATACCGGTCACGGGATAGAAGCTGAACACCTTCCGCGCATATTCGAGCCTTTTTATTCGACCAAGCTGGATGGCAAGGGCGTCGGCCTGGGGCTGTCCATGGTGTATGGCATTATTCGTGAGCACAACGGCATTATCACAGTTGACAGCAAACCGGGGACCGGTACCGCCTTCAAGGTGAAATTGCCCCGGCACCAGTCGCGTGATTAGAGGCTACCTCAAAAGGAGGATCCAATGACCCTGTCATTGCAAATCATGGTCGTCGATGATGAAGAGACAATCTGTGAAGCCCTGGCAGCCTGGTTCGCCAAGGATGGTCACCAGGTCCAAATTGCCAATTCCGGCCCGGAAGGCCTGGCCTGCCTGGAGGACTGTCTGTTCGACGTCTATTTGGTGGACATCAAGATGCCCGGCATGGATGGACTTGAGTTTTTAGCCCGGTTAAAAGAAAGACATCCGGATGCCAGTGTCATTATGATTACCGCGCACGGATCCATCCAGACAGCTGTTGAGGCCATGAAACGGGGCGCCAGTGACTACCTGTGCAAGCCGTTTGACCCGGATGAACTATCTTTGCTCATGGAGCGAATCCTGGCCAACCAGGCTTTGCGGGACGAAAATTTTGCCCTGCGGGAACAGTTGATGGAGCAGCGGGAAGTTGTCTTCGGCGGCTTTGTGGCCCAGTCGGAAATCATGCGGGAACTATTCACCCATATAGAGGATGTGGCCCCCTCCTCAACCCCGATCCTGATCACCGGTGAAACCGGGGTCGGCAAGGAGATGGTGGCCCAGGCCATTCACATGCGCGGGGAACAATCGGAAGGCCCGTTTATCGCCATCAATTGCGGGGCGTTATCTGAAACTCTTTTGGAGAGCGAGCTGTTCGGACATGAACGTGGTGCGTTTACCGGGGCGGTCAAAGCCCGCCGCGGCCGTTTGGAAATGGCCAATTACGGCACCCTGTTTCTGGACGAAATCGGAGAAATATCTCCCAAAATGCAAGTCACCCTCTTGCGGGTCCTGGAAGAGAAGTGTGCCACGCGCGTGGGCGGCAGCAGCCCGATAGAAACCGATTTTCGTTTAATCAGCGCTACCCACCGCGACCTGCCCCAACTCATCCGGGAAGGCCGCTTTCGGGAAGACTTTTTCTACCGCATAAATGTGATCACCCTCGGTGTTCCGCCGCTGCGGGACCGGCGTGAAGATATCTCCGCTCTGGCCGACTATTTTTTGGAGCATTATGTTCAGGAGACCGGCAAGCGTCTGGAGGGCTTTACCCAGAGAGCACTGGGAATTTTGACGGCCTATGGCTGGCCGGGCAATGTGCGGGAATTGCGCAATGTGATCGAACGGGCCGTGGTGATTGCCAGGGGCCGCATGATCGGTGCCGAAGAGCTAACCTTTTTGAACCCGGCGGCCGCAGACTGTAACCTGGGCGCCCTCACGCTCCAAGAAGTGGAGATCAGCCATATCGGGGCTGCCCTGGAGACTTGCAACTGGAACATCAGCCGGGCGGCCCGGCAACTGGGAATTGACCGCAGCACCCTGAACCGTAAGATAAAGCGCTACAACTTGATGCGCCCCTAAGTGGATACTGCCCCCGTGAATGAAGCAACGCGCACCGATCAGGCCGAGGTGGATATTGTGCTCCTGGGCCCGGTTGAGGAAACAGCGGTTTCAATCGTAGCCGCCAACCTGCAGGCGGTCATGGGCCTGAACATCAGGACCCAGCCGGCCCGCGAAAAACCCGAGTATGCTTTCCTGCCGGGACGCGGCCAATTCGATGCCGCCAAAATTCTAAACGTTTTGGCCGGTCTCCAAGATATGGCCCCTCTCATTCTGGGGCTGACGGACTTCGACCTGTGCACGCCCATCCTTACCTTCGTATACGGCGAATCGCAGCTGGGCGGGCGTTCTGCCGTTGTCTCGCTGCAACGCCTGCGTGACCCGGACCCTGAAATTGCCTTGCTGCGGGCAGCCAAAATCAGTCTCCACGAAGTCGGGCATTTACTGGGCATCGGCCATTGCTGGCAAGCGGACTGCCTGATGCATTTTTCCAGCAACCTGGAAACGCTGGATTCCCTGCAGCCGCAATTCTGTTCAGCCTGCGAATTCGAGATCGTCCGCAGGTTGCAAAGCCAGTTCCCTAAAGAGTGAGACGTCTACCCCACACAAAAGCCACCCGCTAAAGGGGTGGCTTTTCTTTGCTAAAATTATACCGTCAGGGTTTGAATCAGCCGAGGAACTCCTGTACCAAACGATCCCAGCCGATCTCCGGCACGGCGCCATAGATATCGCCGATCGCCTCACCACCGGTGGCAGCCATCTGATATCCGGTCTCTTCGCTCAACAGCGACGTCAACCGGGTGGCTTCATCGTCCATCCAGGCCAGGCTTTCGGTACCGAAAAACAGGTTCTTCAGGTTTTTCTTCAGACCGGTCGGCTGAATGACCATCAGCCATCCATCCGCGTAAGGCGCCTGGTTGGCCAACCGTGCTTTGCGGGTCACTTTATAGTTGACGGCCACAACCTTACCTTCGACCGGACTCATGGCAGCGGCCTCATTTTTGTCCCGGGTAAGAATGGCCTGGGGGCTGCCCTGCCCCACGGTTGCCCCGAGTTTCGGCAGTTTGATGTCATCCTGGGGTCCCAGCAGACGCAAGGCGAAATCATCGATCCCGACCCGTACCCGGCCGCCATACTCTACGCGGGCCCAGGTGTGCCCAAAATGGTAGTAGTGGTCCTGGGCCACGTTGAAACCGGAAGCCTGGTCACAGGTGGGTGGCCGCAAACCGGGCGCATAGCCGGTATCCTCAATCATCTGGTCATACGGGCACTTGACACAATTATAACTGTGGGCGCAAAGCTTGTGATCAACCCGTCCGCTCAACATGTGGCGGCATTTGAGTTGATGGGCGGTCAGCCGTATGCGGGCCCGGTTTTTGGTACTCCAGGTGTCGCCGGCTTTCGTTTGCTTCGCCACGAAATTCGACTGCACCTTCTGATCAAATGAACAGCCGAGACAATCGAAGGCGTTGATGCATTTTACCGGCTTGATGACACCGGCTCTGCTCCAGACACACTGGTCATTGGACAGTCCGTACACCGAAGGTCTACCTGATCTTTTTTTTGCCTTCTCAGCCATGATACGCCTCCTTTCGTCCCATCTTGCTGTTGAAGTGGTGCGCCCTGTCGCGCTGTTGTAAGTCAATACAGAGCACAATCAGTGCCAAAGCGGATATCGACCTTATAAAAAAATGTAATCTTCTGTAATAATTAAATTAATTATATTCTGGAATAACCTGTTGATGAGAGGGTGCTTAAGGGAAAAATCGGTGTAATATGCGCCACTCTTAGAGGCGCTGCAATAAAAAAGATAAATAACAGGGATTTAGAAATATGGTGCAATTCGCGCCGCGATGCGGTAATTTGCGCCACTTCGCCATATTCACGGTTGCGTGAGCTGAGGATAGAAGCACATGATGTCATTTGACAGAGGGTAGGTGGTAGCTAGGGGCAAGGCCGCAGCATTCCTGGCACCCGGAGGCGTGACCGTCTACGTTGAGGATAGCGCTACGCTTCACTACGTGTCCAGGAAGCGAGAACGCAGCCCCGGACCAAAAGATGCCCCTTGCGGCTGGACACTAGAAGTAGCTGGTGCCATCCCAGCAATGGGTACAGAGTTTCTCCTTGGGAATCCCAATCGCCGCTACCAGGTCTTCCAGGGCCTGGTATTGTAAGGTGGTGAGTTTCAACCGCTGACGCACCAGGTCGATCATTTCCAGGTTCTTGTCCGACCCGGCCCGGGCATATTCTTCCAGGTTCTTGTCTTCGGCGCCTTCTATCTTTTTGATAATCTGGCGTCCGGCCAGATCCAGGGTGGAACGTGAAGTGGAAAAATTGAGAAACTCGCAAGGATGGATCAGACACGGGCAGGCCGGCCGCATGTGCGTTTCCCGGGCACCGTATTCATATAAAATCTGAATGTTGTCTTTGAGCTGGGTGCCCCGGACAATCGAATCCTCGCAAAAGAGAATCCGTTTACCGTCAATCAGACGCTTGACTGGGATCAATTTCATCTTAGCTACCAGGTCCCGCAGTTCCTGGTTCTGGGGCATGAAACTGCGTGGCCAGGTGGGGGTGTACTTCACGAACGGGCGGAAATAGGGGATTTTCTTCTCACTGGCATATCCAATGGCGTGGCCGATACCAGAATCCGGAATACCGGCCACGAAATCGATATCGACGTCATCCCGGCGGGCCAGTGCAGCGCCGCACCTGTTGCGCACGTATTCGACATTTATCCCTTCATAATCTGAGGCTGGATAGCCGTAGTAAACCCATAAAAACGCACAGACCTGCATTTTATCCCGGGGCAGGATCCGCTGTTCGATGCCGTCGGCCGTCATGAGCACCACCTCGCCGGGGCCCAGAAAGTAATCCGTATCATAGCCGAGGTTCGGAAAGGCGCAACTTTCCGAAGCGGCGGCATAGGCGCCGTCCTTGCGGCCGATCACGATGGGGGTCCGCCCCAGTTTATCACGAGCGGCATAGATCCCCTCCTCGGTAAGGATCAGCATGGTACAGGATCCTTTGACCCTTTCGAAGGCGTTTTGGATGCCGTTTTCAAAAGAGTCCTCCTCGCAGATCAGGGCGGCCACAACCTCGGTGGGATTGTCCTCACCAGTGAGAATCTCGGAGAATTGCTTTTTCAGGCGGAAAGCCCTGGCCGTCAGCGCTGCGATGTTGTTGATCTTTCCAACCGTGACGATACCGAACGTTCCCAGATGGGAACTGATAATGAGCGGCTGGGCGTCGAAGTCACTGACCACACCGACACCCTTGGTGCCGCTGAATTTGGGCAGGTCGGGTTCGAACTTGGTCCGGAAATAGTTGTTTTGGATATCATGGATAGAGCGTTTAATGCCATTGGAGTTGATTACCGCCATACCGCCGCGTTTGGTGCCCAGATGCGAGTGGTAGTCCGTTCCGTAAAAGATGTCCCTAACGCAGTCCGATTTCGATACGACGCCGAATAATCCACTCATGCCCGCTCCTTCTTTTTTAAGAATGGTTGTTGTGAATCGATCTGAATCGTCAGTTGTCTAGAAGCCCATTCCTTACTTTACAAGACCAATCTTAGTCAAACTAAAATTGTGGTCGGTACAGTCGGAGGTTTGGGTGCATTTCGCGGGACACATATAGACTCAGCAGCACGCCTTTAGGAAGGTCAGCGGCGCGTCTTTTCCCCGGGAGGTCATGGCGGCAAATTCCGCTGCGGGCAGCAGGCTACCGCCGGTTGTCCAGATAAGGTGGGTGGCTTTCGGCAGACTTGCCGACAACCGGGATGCCTGCAGCCAATCGCGTCCGGCCACAGAGCAACAGACATAGTAAGGCCCGGCAAACCCGGCTGCGGCCGAAGGCTCGATCCGGACGTGCTCGGTCCGGTAGAGTGCCTGTAAAAACCGAAACAGACTGTCGTCGTCTATCGTGAAAACACCGGATACCAGGTCCTGAACCATCTGCCACACCAGGCCGGATGCCTTGCCCACCGCCAGGCCGTCGGCGGCTGTATGTATATTCAGGCCAAGGGTCTCGACAGATCGAGGCGGCGTGAAACCGGAAAGCAGGGCGAGCAGCATACACGGGGCTTGGACAGGCTCGGCAAAAAAGCAATGGACCGCATCCCCGAACACATGCTTCAGACCGAAGGCAATGCCGCCGGGCGCGCCGCCGACCCCACATGGCAGGTAAACAAGCAAGGGCCGGTCACGATCCACCCTGATACCGGCATCAACCAATTGGGTCCGCAACCGCAAGGCGGCCACGCTGTAGCCGAGGAAAAGGGCCCGGCTGCTCTCGTCATCCACGAAATAGGTCAACGCATCGTTCCGGGCGGCCTCACGTCCGGCCGCCAGGGCCACCGAGTAATCAGCGGCGTGCTCGACCACAACCACCCCGTTTGCGCGCAGGTGCTCTTTCTTCCAGGCTTGGGCCTCGCGGGACATATGCACCACCGCCTTGAACCCCAACGCGGCGGCCGTAATGCCGATACTCAACCCCAGGTTGCCGGTGCTGCCGACGGAAATCGTATGCTGCTGAAAAAGATCCCGGACCATTGGCCGACCCAGGGTTCGCAGGTCGTCACCCGATACAAGCAGTCCTTTTTGAGCGGCCAGGTTCTCGGCAAACAGGAGCACTTCGTAAATACCGCCCCGGGCCTTCACCGAACCCGCCACCGGCAGATCACCGTCGGTCTTGATCAGCATTTGTCCCGGCAGGCGACCACCAGCCTGGTCGGACATCCAGGCGGCCATTGCGGGAATCGGCCGCAGTTCAGACTCGATTATGCCCCGACTTTTTTCCAATTCCGGAAACAGGTCCGCCAGCAAAGGCGCAAACCGCTTCAAGCGATTCTCCGCCTCCAGGATATCTTCATACTGCAGGGACAATTTGGGCAGGATGCCGGTAGTCGACCGAGAGACAGGGTTGATCCAGAGAAATGGTTTAGCGTCCTGCAGATGTGTTAATGCTGTTTTCCGTTTCACACGCTTGTCCTAGCTTCCCTATTTACCCAAGGGTGCATGATCGAAATCGGGATCGGGATCAGGAATCGGGATCGAAAATGAAATAAAAAAGGCCGATACCGATAGCGATTTCGGCGGCATGTTGTAGATCAGAATCTGCCAGACCAGGCAACCATTGAAGCTAATTGGTGTATATCGGAAACGGTTGACAAAGCGCCGCTACCTGCTTCTTTATCTTGTCCAGGGCATCCTGGTCCTGACCGGCCATCAGCGTCCGGTCGATCAAACTGGCAATCGCATCCATCTCAGCCGTACCCATGCCGCGGGTGGTCACCGCAGCTGTACCGAAGCGGACACCGCTGACGGTTCCCGGTCTGTTTTCATCCCCGGGAATCACGTTGCGATTGGCGATGATCCCCACTGATTCCAAACGCTTTTCAACCGCCCCCCCTTCAAGTTGCCGGGCACCTACATCCACCAGCACCAGATGGTTGTCCGTACCGCCGGTGACGATCCGGTAACCGCGATCAGCCAGGGCGCCGGATAGATAGCCGGCATTCTTTACTGTTTGGGCCTGGGTGGCGATAAAAGCTTTTTCGCCGGCCAGCTTGAAGATCAAGGCCTTGGCAGCAATCAGGTTGACGGCACTGGTTCCCTGGCACCCGGGGAAAATGGTCCGGTCGATCTTACGGGCAAATGGCGCCCGGCACAGGATCACCCCTCCACGGGGCCCCATGAGGGTCTTATAACCGGTAAATGTCACAAAATCACTGTGCGGCACCGGACTGGGAATGACACCGGCAGCCACCAGCCCGGCCAGATGGGCCATGTCAACCAGCAGGTAGGCGGATACAGAGCGGGCAATTGCCGCCATGCGGAGATAATCGATACAACGCGGGTAGGAGCTGGCCCCGGCCACAATCATCCTGGGTTGAAACTCGACCGCCATGCGTTGCACCTGGTCGTAATCGATCAACTCGGTTTCCGGGTCTACGCTGTAGTGCCGGAAGTCAAAACACCGCCCGGTTATAGAGGCCGGATGCCCGTGGGAGAGATGCCCGCCGTGGGCCAATTTCATCGCCAGGATACGGTCGCCCACATCCAGGACGGCAAAATAAACCGCCAGGTTGGCCGAGGTACCGCTGTGGGGCTGCACATTCACATGCTCGGCGCCAAACAGCATCCGACCGCGCTCCACAGCCAGGGTCTCCACTGCATCCACGTGGATACAGCCGGCATGGAACCGTTTGCCGGGGTAGCCTTCGATGGTCTTGGTGTTCAGGACCGATCCCATGGTCTCCAGAACAGCGGCCGGCATGTGGTTTTCCGCCGCAATTAGGTTGAGGGTCTCTTCCAGGCGTACGCTTTCATGCTCGATCAAGCGCGCAATCTCAGGGTCTGCCGTTTCGAGGTAAGTCATCGGCTACCTCCTGTGTATTTAGGGGAATGCAGGTTGCTGGTTGCGGGTGGTTTTAGCTTATAACCTAGTTCCGCCAGGTCGCCAACACCCTTGTATGCATCCCAGGACAAAAAAAGACCGTTCCAAAAACGGAACGGTCTTTTTAAACCCGTCAGGGCATGCGCTTATGGTGACGAGGTTGGGATCAAGTGGTAGCCGCCGTGCGCTCGTGCTTTTCCCAGTCTTCCACGACTTCACCCTCTTCCACATCCTCCCAGCCGGTGATCATGGCCTGGATGTGGGCGGTAACCGAATGGCCGGTCGTGGTCATGTAGACATGGATAATCAGGAATTGCAGGATACCGAAGGCCCCGATCAAGTGAATGATGGCCACGACATCCAGGCTGAGCCAGCCCAGCCCCCAGGCTTCCCAGGAATTGTAGCCCCAGAAAAGAAACCCGGTCGCCATCTGGATCGGTAAACCGGCCGCGGCGAGGGATAAATATACCAGTCGCTGTAGAGGGTTGTGCTTGGCATGTTTCTTTTTCGGGACCGGGTGCGACTCGCCCCGGAAGATCCCATAGGCGTAGTAACGTACAACGGCCAGTACTTTCTTGGTTGTGGGCACGTACTGTTTCCACTCACCGGTCGTAAAAAGCCAGAACACAAAGAAGGCAAATGCAATCAGCCAGGTCAGGCCAACATAGTTGTGGACTTCCACCGCAGTCTCGAACCCCAGCAGTTTAAAGGTCCCATGGATCTCGAAACCGGTAACAAGTAGAACAAGGATCAACAGCATCTGCAGCCAGTGCCAGAACCGTTCATAACGGGTATACAGGTACATCTTGGTCATCTTCTTGGCAGTCATGAATCAGTCCTCCTTCCGGCCGTTGCCGTTGGTAAAGACGCGGCCAAGCCCGTGCAGGCAAACTCCGAAAAAGGCCCCCAGGATAGCGAGCCAGCCCACCGTGTCAAGCAGTTGAAAACGATCCCGGCCCGGCATGTAGACACCGGCAATATCAGCCAGGCGGCCACCCTGCTTGATGTGGCATTCCGTGCAGGTAACCACGTTGTCCTTCGGTGCCACCATATGTGTGGTCGGGTACACATAGGTTGTCTTGATAAAATCAAACTCGCCCGAGAACGGCACGCCGACAGCCTCATTGCCCAGTTTCAGGGCGCGGTCCCAATTCATGTCTTTCCAATAACCCTTGGGCCCGGAAAGCAGGGGGACCAGCAACGTCTTGTTGATCTTGTCATAGGGTTGGTTGCCCTGGTGGACTTTGAAAGGGTAGATGCGCGAGTTCGGATCGTCGGGGCTGCCAACCGCATGGCTGAGCTGCACCTCACCGGATGGATCGATGGGGTCTTTGGCCGTCAGGCTGTCAATGGACCCGTTGAACCAGGCGTATTCCGGCTTGACGTCCTTGGCCCACTTCATCTGGCCCTTTATGGACAGGTAGTCGTGCTTGCCGAATTCATCCTTGGTCTTGTAGGGTTTGCCGTCCTTCAGCTTGCCGGATTGAGACCAGTCCCAGGACATCTTGGTGGGATTGACCCGGGCAAACGTAGGAATGTGGCACGCCTGGCAGGACACCTTGTCCGTGTGGTCATTGGCCTTGGAGCCCGCCTTGTGCGGTTTGGAGCTGTGACAGGACTCACAGGTTATCTTGGACGTAAGATCATCCTCGATCAAACTCTTGCGGTCCGTGTAGGCCGGTTGGGTATAGATACGACCGGCAATGTTGTGCATGCTGGTGGTGTGGCACCGGGTGCATTCGAAATTCTGCCCGTCCACCCCCATGTGCACGTCCAGTTTTTTATTGGGTTTGGCCAGGGACGAATCAAGATCCCCGTGTTTGACACCGTCGCCGCCGCCTCCGTAGAAATGGCAGGAGCCGCAGTTTTTACGGGTCGGCCGACCGACCGCCACCACGGCGGCCTGAATTTCACCTCTAATTTCGTCGGCGATTTCCTGTTCTTCCGGGTCGTCTGACTCCGAGAAGGCTTGATAATCGGTGAACGCCTCTTCCCAGTTGATATCTTTCTGGCCGTGGCAGACCAGGCAATTGACGCTTTCGGTTTTATTGCCCCAACCCGGGTGGCAGGAGAGGCAGCCCTTGTCCTGCCAGCTGTTGGCGGAGATGCAGTAGTTGTTCAAAGAGTGACCGGCCTTGCCGCGCACGGCGCCATTTTCGGTTGCACCGGCCTTCCAGGTCCAGTGGATGGTCTTGTGGAACTGTTTCTCTGCTTCCGAATGGCAGGACAGACAGGCCTGGGTCACTTCCGGGCCGGATTTGAATTTCTTTTGCAGAGCAGTGACATTGCCGTGGTCGACGGTCACCCACACCTTCTTTTCCTTGGTCGCCTGCTGCGCCATGGTCCGGCCGGGAGCCTGTTCAGCATTGTCGGCTTCGTCAGCCGCCAGAGCCGGCGCCGCCAGAAGCAAAACCAGCAATCCCGCAATGATCAGGCGCTTCATTTTGTAGGATCTCATGTTCATGTCCTTGTCGCTCAATTACCCTGATATGTTTTGTGGGTCAGATGATACCAGGGGTGTCGGCACCACGGCCGTTGCCGCCCGGGATGCCGACTATCACTAAAAAGCGGCCTGTAGCATTAAGCCGGCTTTTTGATTGTGTAGGAACCATCCTTGTTGATGGTTACTTCAGCTTCCAGGTAGTAGACATTCTTCAATTCTGGACGAATGTCCTGTATCATGTAGTAGGACTCGCCGCTACGGGCCCCGGTGCTGCAGACAAACACAACCGGCTTGTCCTTCGGTAATTGCGGGATCTTTGCTTCCAGTTGGTCAACCGGAATATTGACCGCATTTTTGAAATGTCCCTTGGCGAACTCATCGGGATCACGCACATCGATCAGCATGATGCCACCCGGGTTTTCCTTGAGGATCTTTTCAAAGGTTGCAATGTCGATCGTGCCCTCTTCACTGCCGGCCTTGACAGCAACCGGGGCAGTTTTGGCAGCTTTCTTCCACGCGGGGTAACCGGCTGCAAATACGGATACATTTTTATAACCAAGTTTTACCGCCTTCCTGGCGGATTTATGGCTGAGCTTTCATGTGTACCCGCCGCAGTAGAAAATCAGCGGCGTGCTTTTATCGGTGGGCAGGTCGCCGGTCATCTTGTCGAACTTGCTGTCCGGAATGCTGATGGCGCCCGGGATGTGCCCCTTGACGTACTTGGGTTTGGTGGGACGGGAATCGACGATAACCACGTTGGCTTTATCGGCGACTTTCTTCTGTACGTAGCTGACTTCGACCGCATAGTAGTTGCCGGCCTTTTTCCATTTGGGAAATCCGTGTTCATAAACCTTGACATTCTTGTAACCGAGTTTTTCTGCCTTCCAGGCAGATTTGTGGCTCAGCTTTCACTTGGCCCCGCCGCAGTAGTAAATGAGCAGAGCATCCTTGTCTTTGGGCAGCTTGTCGACCATCTTGTCGAACTTGCTGTGCGGGATGCTCACGGCGGTGGGGATGTAGCCCTTGTCGTACTTGGGGCGCTTGGGCCGGGCGTCGATGATCATGACATTCTCCGGCTGGGGCATCACGGCATACTGCTGGACGAATTCCACATCGACGATATCGTGAAATCTCCAGTCGGCAGCCGCTTCAGCCTTTTTCGGGGTCTCTTTGGTGGCCGACTTTGTCGCCGTACACCCGAAACCGACCGCCACAAGCAGCATCAGAGCGACTGCCAGGGTTGTCAATTTGCTGAATTTCATGCTTACCTCCAGTTTAGGGTTAGTAAAAGAACTTCGAATTACATATCTGCTGAATACTATTATTTACACTTAGCTGGCGTCGGTGAATCCGCGGCAAAAGACCACAGGTAGGTGTAAATGTCTAGAAGCTGCTTGTCATTGAGCGCCGCCCATTCCGGGGCGCACTTGAACTCGGCAAACTCCTTCTTATCGAAAATCTGGGTCCACTCGGCCTGGGTGTGGGCATCCGGGTTCACGATGGGCTTGGGGGCACTCACCTCGCCCCGGGCCATGCAGGCTTTGTAAACTTTACGATAGGTGTATTTACCCTTGCGTTTGTTGCCGTCCGGTCCGGCAAATACGGGTGCCAGGCCGGTACAGATGAAGGCAACGACAGTCAGAAGTAAAAGGATCTTTTTCATTTTGCTCTCCTTTATTGGGGATATTAATTTCAACAATATTGTTCTTATTCAAAAAACGACGTATCGTTCCATAGTCTCGATCAGTTCCGCATGCTTGGCCTGGGTGGCAAAAGCCTTGAACCCAACCCCGGGCACTTCATCCTCCCGCCCGTGCAATCCGAAGGCCCGGAAACTGACATCGCAGATCGAAAGATCCGCCCGGCCAACCAGAGCCCTGAATTCCGGCAGCAGGCTCAACAGCACCGCGGACCCGGTAAAAAAGATGTGGACCTGCTTGCCCCTGTCAGACGCTGCCCGGGTCAAGCTGACCACATAGTCCAAATACTTGTCGGAACTTACCAGGATCCCAAGCGTACCGGGTATTTTGTCAGCGAGGGCTACCACCAGCAGATCACCTTGTCGTGTTCAAAAATGTCATCTACCAGCGCCTCCCAATCCGGCGTTTTTCCATAAAGTACCACCACCGAAGTTTCATGATGCGAGCCCAGGGCATGCGTGAATTTTTCCACCGACTCATCCGGCTCTGATTTTAAAATGTGCAGTACTTTCATTATGCTGTACGTTTGCCTGAATCTAAAATGGAATCACCACTTCAGCCTCGTCGATCAGGGTTGCCATATCGGTCAACGTCATGTGTTTAAACCCGTAATTTTCCACATTGATGGAATTGTTGGAATAGCGTTCGCCGTTCATTTCATCGATGAATTCCATGTTGTCCCGGTAGGCCTCGTCCATCGTTTCGATTTCGTGATCCAGGACGAACATTTGGACCGGTACACCGTACAGGAGCAATCCCAGACTAGTACGCAACCCTTCGTATTGCTGAGATTTATCTTTTATAACCACGGCTGTGTGCATCGATCCGGCCCCTACCTGTTAACTAGATGGTTAAATCCCGTCGGGTAAGTCTTGAGCAAGTCCTGTGCCAGTAAACAAAATCAAGCAATACACGATGTAACATCCTATTATTTTTTACAATTATTACACAAATGAAAAAGGGTTGCACGAACCTGTTAAGGTGTTTATGTTAACAGGTGTTAACATAATCCATTTACACCTTAACATTTGGGAGAAACATATATGGATGTATCCCAACACTGGAAAACCATCGTCGATACCCTGAAGGACGGCTTGTTGGTCGTGGACCCACAGGGTAACATCCTGGCCGCCAACGAGGCCGCCGAACGGGTCACCGGTTATGGCACCGATGAACTTATCGGCAAATCATGCCGACTCTTGAATTGCACCGGATGTAAGTTGTTGGGGGCCTCCGTCCCTGACAAGTTCTGCCAGCTGTTTGTGACCGAGAATGTGAGAGAGAAAAAATGCCTGATCACCAACAAAGATCGCCGGTCGGTGCATGTCCTGAAGAATGCGAAAGTGCTGCGAGATGAAAATGGAAATGTGATCGGAGCAGTGGAAACCCTAACCGATATTACGGATTCTGTCCGCCAGCAGCAGGAGATCAAAACGCTCAAACAGACGTTCCAGCTAACCGAGGGTTACCACGGAATCCTGGGTAAATCGCCCCAGGTACAGCGCTTGTTCGATATGATCGACAATGTAGCCCCTTCCGATACCCCGGTCATGATTCTCGGGCCCAGCGGGAGCGGCAAGGAGTTGGTCGCCCGGGCCATCCACCGCGAAAGCCCACGCTGCGACAAGCCCTTCGTCAAAGTAAACTGTGCATCTTTGAATGAAAACCTGCTGGAGAGTGAATTGTTTGGGCATGTAAAAGGCGCTTTTACCGGTGCGGACAAAACCCGGGTCGGCCGTTTCGAAGCCGCCCATGGCGGTACCCTGCTGCTCGACGAAATCGGAGACATTCCCCCAGCCCTGCAGGTCAAGCTGTTGCGAGTTTTGGAAGATAAGAAAATCGAACGGGTCGGGGACAACCGCCCCATTCCGGTCGACGTCCGGATCATTTCCGCTACCAATCGGAATCTTGATAAGCTGATTGCCGCGGACAGCTTTCGCGAGGATCTTTTTTTCCGGATCAATGTCTTTCCGCTGCACTGCCCGGCCCTGGCCGACCGCCGGGAAGACATCCCGCTGATTGCCCAGAATTTCATCCGGCGCAATGCAACCGCCAGTGGCAAAAAAATCCTGGGGCTCACGCCGGAGGCCCTTGAGAAAATGACCCTCTACGCGTGGCCTGGCAATGTAAGGGAACTCAGAAATGCCATTGAATACGCTTTTGTGCTGTGCCCGAGCGGCGCCATCGGGGTTGACCACCTACCGCCCAAGATCGTACACGCCAATGATTCGATCGGAACTGAATGCCGTATAGATCCAGGCTGCATAGATGAAAGGGCGGAATTGATTAAAGTATTACAAGAAGTCAACGGCAATCAATCTGCAGCGGCCCGGCAGCTCGGGGTCAGCCGGGTGACGGTGTGGAAGCGAATGAAAAAGTATGGGATTAATCCTAAAAAAGACCTTTAGAAGCGGTTGCAAACCCTCCCCTCGGGTTCAATCTCGGCGTTGGATGCGAACTTAACTCCTCGAAATACTGTGTGTATTTACCACGCAAGGCACTGGCTACGCTGGCGCCTCCGGTTAAAGTCCGCATCCGCCGCACCTTGAACCCGATTGAAGGCTTTGAAACCGCTTCATCTCTTATTGCCATGCCTGTTCATTTCGCCAGGCGCTCAGCCATGGAATCGGCAAAATCACTATCGGTTGCGAAGACATCCCGGGAATGCCCCTTGGTGACGAACTGGTAATCGGCCGCGGTGATAATACCGGCCGTCTGCGGATGGTCAGCAGCGACCTGCCGGTTGCCGACCGTATCCGAAAAAGGACGGGCGGCAAAGGCGTGATCGGCGGATGTGACCAGGCCCCCTCCAGCTTCCGAAGTGCGGTGGGCAACCTTTGTAACCGTACCGGTCGGCTGGGCCTCAATAAAGGACAGGTCATCGGCGACTATAACGTTTCCGGATGCCTGGTCCTGGGCCAAGACAATGGTGCCTGATACCAGGATGATCGCTGCCAGGCTGATAATACCAGTGATTGCTTTTTGCGTGATGGTTTGCATGGTTTCCTCCTTTGCGGGTTGTTGGGGTTTTTTACAATTTTATAACTATCGAACTATTATTCCAAAAAAAAACTCCGGTTGCCCCTACTCTTATAGTTTGACTGTTTTATAGTTGTAAAACCATCGAACTATATGGGTAAAAAAATTTAGTCCAGGATGTTCAACACCTTGCGGACCTCGTCCAGGGTGTCCTTATTGGCCTTGGCCACCAGGAACTTCCCCCGCCTTTCGGTGGTTATCAGGTCGGCGTTGGTTAGTTCCTTCAGGTGGTGGGAAACGGTCGGGGCCCCGATATTGAGTGACTCCATAATATCGCAGATGAAGCACTCGCAACCGTTCGTTTCGAAATCGCTTTCGTTGTGCCGGGCGATCTCCAGGTAGAGCTCCAGGCGCTTCTGGTGCGATAGCGCCTTGAGTATTTTGGCCAGTTTTGCCGTTTCCATGTTTGCTCCAGTTTACATATTTTACAATTCGACAACTTTCGAAATGAAATTACTGCATGGCGGGGTCCCTGTCAAGCGGTTTTTTACTATTTTGTTAGAAAACAGTCCGAGATATTGCGATCTTGAGGAGCGGGATGACAAGCGCTGCTGCTGGAGTTTCGACCAAAAACAGGCCATTAAGGCTGAAATTACAAGGTATTAACCCTATCAGGTCTGATGGAGATGAGGGCTGATTACACCTTGGATGTCTCTAAACGGGGTTGGCGGCGAGTCATGATACGAGATCAAGCAGTTGGGTCCGCTCGTTGGTGGTAAGGTGACGCCAACTACCCTTTTTCAATTTCCCCAGCTGAATGTGGGCCACCCGGATGCGTTTAAGATGTTTAACTGTATGGCCCACTTTGCCCACCATCCGGCGGATCTGGCGATTGCGACCCTCCTGGAGGATGATGAGAAACCGGTTGGTGGACAGTTTTTTCACTTTCGCTGGACGGGTTCTTTTGTCTTGTATCATCAACCCGCGCGCCAGCTTTTTCAAAACACCCTGCATCAGGGGTTTATCAACCGTCACTTCATATTCTTTTTCATGGTCGAAAGAGGGGTGCGACAACCGGTGGTGAATGCGGCCGTCATCGGTGAGCAGGAGCAAACCGGTGGATGCCTTGTCCAAACGCCCGACCGGAAAAAGCCGGCGATCGCTATCCACCAGTTCCAGTACGATTTTCTCTCCGGGATGGTCACAGGACGTGACGTACCCTTCCGGCTTGTGCAGCGCTAAATAGACATGCTCGGATTTCAAGACCGCCGGTACACCATCCACCGCTACCCGGTCCGCATGCGGGTCAACCTGGGTACCCAGGGCTGTAATCCGCTCTCCGTTGACCGTCACGCGGCCGGACAGGATAAGGGCCTCCCCTTTTCGGCGGGAACAGACCCCGGCGGCAGAAAGGAATTTTTGCAGACGCATGGGTTTCATAAGCGGTCACAGCGTACGTTTGCAAATTGTCGTTCGAACTCGTCATCTAGTTCTTCGGCAAACTGCTCCAGGGTAAAATCGCGCCCGCACGCCCGGCAGGCCAGCGTTACCCTGGTTCACGTGCGCTTCATTACCAGCCGCCCCGCACACACCGGGCAGGCCGACTTAATTGCATCGATCATTTTACATATACTCCTGAAATGTGTCCTGCGGGCTAATCTAATTTATAACAGCGATGTAATTTGACAAGTTCCGAATTGTATGTCAAATCAAAACTCTCCGGCCGACCCGGAGCCGATGTTTATGCTTGCAGCTGCCCAATAAGGTCACCAAACCCACTATGGTCCTGAACTCACTTTTCCCGGTCTTCGCCCTCATCGTGCTGGGGGTTGTCCTGAAATACTATCGGATAACCGACGAGGCATTCCTAAAAACGGCGGATCGGTTGGTGTATTTTATTTTCTTTCCAGCCATGCTGTTCTGGAAAATCGGGGGGGCCAAGACCGCGGCTGGCATTCCCTGGAGCTTCTGCGGGGCTGCCCTGGCTGCTGTAGCCGTCATCTACCTGGCCAGCGCATTTGCGATGAAACTTTTTCGGATAACCGCGTTCCAGGCCGGATCGTTTTCCCAGAGCTGTTATCGTTTCAATACCTATATCGGCATGGCCATCATTCTCAGCGCTCTGGGTGAGCCGGGGGTTCGTCATTACGGGATCCTGATCGGTATTATCATTCCATTCGTCAACGTGCTGGCGGTCGCCACGCTATCCTGGTTCAGCGAGAACGCCGGTTCCCGGAAAAACCGGGTCGGCCTGACGTTAAAGGCTCTGGTCTCCAACCCGCTGGTCCTGGCCTGCCTGACCGGCCTGGTCTATGCCCGTTTCATCAACACGTTTCCCGTGTTTGTCGACAACGCCCTGAGCCTGATTTCCATGGTTACCCTGCCGCTGGCCCTGCTGAGCATCGGTGGCTCACTGACCATTAAATCTTTGGCCGGCTATATGCGGCCGTCCCTGGTCGCAGCTATCATTAAATTGGTCCTGCTACCCCTGGTTGGGTATGGCTTTTTAAACTTATTCGCGGTAAGCCGGTTTGAAATCCAGACCGGGATGATCTTCTTTGCCCTGCCAGCCTCAACAGCCCTGTATGTCCTCTCATCCCAGCTGGGTAGTGATACCCGGCTGGCGGCAGCGTCCATCGTGTTGTCTACGATCCTGTCTTTTGTATCGCTGAGCGTGGTACTATTGATATTCTTTTGAAACCGCAGGTGGCCTGTTCATGGAGACAAAATTCAAACTGGTGATCGAATATGACGGGACCGCCTATCACGGCTGGCAGCGCCAGGCAACCGACCACAGCATCCAGGCCGAAATCGAAAAAGTACTGGCTGTCATGACCCGCCGGGAAGTTTCCCTGGCGGCCTCTGGACGCACAGACGCCGGCGTGCATGCCCTGGGCCAGGTAGCCCATTTCGCCTGCGAAACAACCATTACCCCCGAGGAATTTCTAAAGGGTCTGAACAGCCTGCTGCCGGCCGATATCGTCATCAGGTCCTGCGAGGCGGTGGCAGCGGAATTCCATGCGCGCTACGACGCCCGGCGCAAAACCTATCAGTATAGAATCTTGAATCGTCCGGTACCCTCAGCCGTGGACCACCGCTTCGTGTGGCACCTGCGACAGGAACTTGATCTGGACAGCATGCAGGCGGCCGCAGCTCACGTGGCCGGCCAAAACGATTTTAAGGCCTTCGAGGGCGCCGGCAGCCCGCGGTCATCCACCGTGCGCACTATTTTTAGGGCTGAGTTTTTCCGGGAAGACCAAGATTACCTCATTTTCGAAATTGAAGGCGATGGATTCTTGCGCTACATGGTGCGCAATATCGTGGGGACCCTGGTGGAGGTGGGTCGCAGCAGAATCACGCCTGAGGATTTTAAGGCGATCCTGAAATCACGTGATCGAGAACTGGCCGGGGCCACCGCCCCACCGCAGGGATTGTTTTTGGTTTCTGTGGGCTATAAATAGCCTACTAGTACCTTTTCACCTGGCCACAATCTTGCCTTCCATTTACTTGTGATCATCTCAATATATCGGTATTCTTGTGCAATTCCAGATATTGGCACCCATTAAAAGGCAGCTGTCAACAAGAAACACCTCTCCATCGCAAAGTCGACACATTTTTTGCCAGGCTCTGACCCAGTGCGATAATTATCCTTTTCCTTCTCTGCTCCCGTA
>Ga0136654_1000024_pt1 | contig 54955 bp, 52 predicted proteins | sample InaspJWI70metaG_FD_94865 | JGI IMG/M metagenome (GOLD analysis project Ga0136654, IMG submission 94865) | Marine gutless worms symbiont microbial communities from Oahu, Hawaii - Inanidrilus sp. 1 OAHU.JWI-70 metaG (version 2) | ecosystem: Host-associated > Annelida > Digestive system >... | reverse complement strand
TTATGCGTATCGTCCAGCAGGCTGTAAAAACTTCAAAGATCACTTGGAAAGACGTTACCTGGGATATGGACCCCATATCCGAGTACTTTATGCCTGCTGGAGCTTTTTAGAGAACCGAAATCACTAATTTTGGGAGCGTTCATAATGCGATTTCAGCGTGATAGGAGAAAACACCAGATCAATCCTAATGGATCGCCTGCTGATAAGGGTAATGGCTTTGTAGATAGGCGGTCTGGAATAGAGCGTAGAAGCGGTAAAGACCGGAGGTTTGATTATGATGAGCAGCGAAAATCTGTTAGGTATAAACTATCTGAAAATACAAATGTAGTATTAAAGCAACCAAAGTATTTCAAGTTCTTAAAACCAAGTATCACCAAATTTGCGATTGTTGATATTTCCATAGGGGGCCTACAGGCACAATATGTGGGTGCCGATGTGCACCAATACGAGAAAAATATCCTATCAATCGAAACTGATGACGGAGCCATAAGGATTGAAAACATACCATTTAAGGTAATTACTGATTATAGCTACACAAACCTACCGAATAATACTTACCTGAGAAGATGCGGCCTTAAGTTTGGTGAACTTTCAGAAAACCAGATACAGCAGATAAAAGAGCTTATAGCTAAATGTTCATAGTGTTTTTACTTTAGACTATGAATTATGATGCTTATCGCTAATTCCAGGTCAATTATTAAAGAGAAGGTCATTTGCATGCAGCTCACTACTGACACGCCCTCTAGCATTCATTTGGTAAAGGGCTTTGCAGCTGATCAATTTTAATACCCGCTATGATCCTGTACATATCTTAAGGCAAAAAGCCTTTTGTTATCTCCAAATCTTCACAACTGCACACTCCGACCTTATACCGTAGTTGGTTTGCATTCGATTCAGTGCGGATTGCAGGATAATGTCATTTAACAACCGCGCCGCTGGCCGGGATCGTCCGTCAGGTGTAGCGTTGCGCAACACCATCAAAAGGGTGCAATATTTCGGGGTTGTCGGAATATTGCAGCGTCTTGGCAGCGTCCCACGATAAAAATTTGCTAATAATTCAAAATCTTGATTCAGATCTGAATATTTACAACGCATTATTTCGGTATTTCTGGAAATATTGTTGACAGTTCATTGCTTCTGCTGTATGGTATCACCATGAAACTTGATAACGACAGTGCATCGGTATTGCTCAGTCAGCTTGGAAATCCAACCAGGTTGAAAATCGTACGTGAGTTGGTACGTGCCGGAAAAACCGGGATGGCAGTGGGTGAGATTAAAACGCGGCTCGGAACACCAAACTCTACCCTGTCGCACCACCTCAACCATCTTAAAAGTGTCGGACTCGTCCGACAACAGCGCGAAAGCACAGTATTACGTTGTTTTGTCGACTACAAAGCAATCGATGCCATCGTGAAGTTTTTAACAGAAGAATGTTGTGTGGCCGAGATAAAGGACCAGATGTAATTTTTTTTGGATCTAAAGTTCGATAATTCTGGAAATATAAAATTATAGCAGGAGTTCAACATGGCTGGTGAAATTTTAAAAATTACGGACTTCATGATGGACGCATTTATTCACATCTGGCCATATCTGGTCATAACGATACCCATAGCTGTGGCCGTGAATATGTCCGGAGCATCAAAGCACATAAAACGTGCATTTGATGCCGGACCAATCACTGCAATTTTATTGGCAACCCTGGTTGGCGCCTTCAGCCCTTTTTGCTCATGTGGGGTTATCCCCGTAATTGCAGCCCTGTTAATTGGTGGCGTGCCCCTGCCCCCGGTAATGGCTTTTTGGGTGGCGTCGCCGTCAATGGATCCAGAAATTTTCTTTTTGAGTGTTGGCACGATCGGCTGGGATCTGGCTGTCTGGCGCTTGTTGGGCACGCTGGTTTTGAGTTTAAGTGCAGGGTTCATTACCTATGCTTTCGTGCAGACAGGTTGGATAAATCCCAATGTACTTAAACACAAGCCGGTTTTAGGCACTCCCCATACTAGTTCTTGGATTCAGCAGCTGGGGAATACCTTTACGGCAAAGTTAAAGAACGTCTTTTCTTTTAGGTTGAGAAACACGGTTCCTGCTCAGGCTGCGGCCTGTTGTCCAGACGGAACGGCTACTGTCGTGCCGATACAACCTTCGGTACCATATCCAGGAACTGAAACCCAAGGTGTCGGCATCAACCCAGACGCTTCAGCATCCGATTGTTGCGGATGTAGTGAAAAAGAGTCCTTTGGCCGGCGTCTGAGCAAAGAATCCATGAGTGCCACCCTGATGGTAATCAAGTTTATGGCGTTGGCATTTTTTCTGGAGGCATTGATTGTTCTGTATATTCCGCAAGAATGGATAACAAGTATTATGGGTAAGGATAATGCATGGTCAATATTCACGGCCGGGCTTCTGGGAATTCCTGTGTATACCAACAATCTAAGTGCATTGCCCATGGTCAGCGGCCTTCTGAAGCAAGGTATGCATCCCGGTGCCGCGCTGGCTTTCCTGGTATCGGGGCCAACGACGACCTTGCCTGCCATGGCGGCTGTCTGGACGTTGGTTAAACACCGGATTTTTATGTTATATGTCTCGTTTTCATTGGTCGGTGCTATTCTTTTAGGATACTTAAAACTTATTATGGGATAATTTTGCTGACATTACCCCTATGAAGAAAAGCGTTATGACCGTTATTACCCGGTAGGCATCGGTTAAAACAGGTCGAGGAATCCTGGCAATCGGCTCGGTGCAGATATCCTGAACTTACAAGCAGTTTTAACGGATTTGCGATATTAAGTATTTACACGAATTTAAGATGCCCAATTTCGTGGTATAGCCAGAACACACCAGCCTTTCTTGCAGTGCCTCTATCGCAGGATTCAATTAAGGTCTGTTTGGGAGTTTATACATCGGTTCAATTATGCGCTTTTGTTGGTCGACTTTGAAACTGCGGTTGTACGGACCATAGAACCAGATGCCGACAACCGTCCCATCTGGAGCAAGCATAAACGCTCCCGGCTCGGGGTACCCATGTTTACCGCTAAGGTCTCCTCTCATCTTATCCTGGCGGCCCGGTTGCGGTTCGAAAGCGGTCCACATGCGGGAGGGAACCTTATAAGTGGGGTCCACGCCAATAGCGGCAAATCTTCCCGAGTGGTAATAGTTCAACTCTGATAGAATCTCCCCCGTTTTAAAAGCCTGGTCGAGATCAGCATCCCGGCTGAAGCGACCATAGTCCGTTGTACAACCGATTAATAAGGTCAGCATGGCCGCACCGGCAATTAGTGCGAAATGCAGCCTAAGGTGCTTGCAAAAGTAAGGTAGGTGAATCACGTCTGCGTCCATCATAATTATTAATACCTATTAGATTATGATATGGATGATTGCACAGAAATCAATCGCCGTCGAACCAATCATGATCGGCCCAGGGGTACCCAGGGCATTTCTTTTACCCCACGTGGTCAAGCAATGGTGGTTTAAAGGCAATTATAAACTAAAAGGCGCGGATATCTGATAGATGACATAATGTCGGATTAATAAATATAAGGAGAATATTATGCATGCAATAGCGGTAAGCGGAAGTCCACGTAAGGGCGGAAATACCGAACACCTTCTAAAGGAGGTTCTCACCGAATTAAATTCAGCTGGCTGGGTAACAGAACTCGTTAAGGTTGGTGGAACCGCAATACGAGGTTGTATTGCGTGTGAGAAATGTTTTGAAAATAAAGACAATGAATGTTCAGTTAAAAAAGATGAATTTAACGCCATCTTTTCGAAAATGCTAAAGGCCGATGCTATGATTTTAGGCTCACCAACCTATTTCGCGGCTGTGTCCGCCGATTTGAAAGCATTAATTGAAAGGGCCGGATATGTTGCGTATGCCAACGATCACGCTTTTTCCGGTAAAATAGGGGCAGCCGTAGTAGCCGTAAGACGCGGCGGAGCCACCCACGTATACGATACCATTAATCACATGTTCCAAATGTCTAGAATGGTCATCCCCTGCTCTACTTATTGGAATATGGGCTTTGGCTTGGGTAAAGGAGAGGTCCTCAAAGACGAGGAAGGTTTAGCCAACATGCGTCACCTTGGAAAATGTATTGATTGGCTTGGCAAGGCCATTATCCCCAATATGAATAAATATCCAAAGCCTTAAAGAATCCTGGCCCAGAGGAGCAGGTTTCAAGGGAAGAATAAATGATCGCTTGAAATCAAATTATTATGTGCCGTATTCTTTTATTAATATTTGTCTTGCTATCTTCTATATCTTATGCAGCAGATAGCAAAAATATGATGGAAAAAGAGATAACGCACCTATTGGACCATCTAAATAATTCTGATTGTGTATTTAATCGTAATGGTAAGTGGTATGGCGCAGATGAGGCTGTGAAGCATATATATAAAAAGTATAACTATTTGATTAAAAGGGGTCATGTAAATTCAACAGAACAATTTATTGAACGAGCCGCTTCTAAAAGTAGTATGAGTGGAAAGCCCTATATGGTTAAATGCGGTAGTTCTGAACCTATAAAAAGCTCTGTTTGGTTCAAACGTGAATTAATGAATTTTAGAGAATAAACCGGTAGCACCAGCTAACAATTCTTTTGAGGTTTTTCGAATCGCAATGCAGTTTGAAATCCAATGAATGAAACACTAAATGTATCTGCTATGTTCACCAATATATAATGTCTCTGAAAAACTTGTGATAATCCAATTAATCACAGTATCGAAACTGCGCAATACGACCATTTTCACCAGTGAATAATGCATTGAGTAGGTTGCGGTTTATTGATAATCGTCTGCCGTCGGAATTTTTAGAAAAAGCACTGTGCAAAATACCGCAGAAGCCAATTTCCCTGATGGGACCCCACCTCTTGATTGATCAGCATTGTATTCCCAATTTTTTGAATTATCTTTTCCTTGAACTGATTGTTTGGAGGGCACCCAAACGCTAGAACAAATCTCTAAAAACGGATTTTGGTTCAAAATCAAGGCGGCCGATAGGCTCAACCCGGAGGAATACTAAAGTATTTTGAGGACTTGAGCCGAGCGCCCAACGCCGAGTTTGGGCCCAAAGACTTTTCTGAGATAGCTTCTAAGCAGTGTTCTGAAATTAAAGGGAGTCTCTATGACTGAACAGATAGAAGTTACCATCAAGACCATCGGGCCGGCCGATGATCGCGCCAGTTCAAGCAGTGACCCGGATAAACAGGTGCCCCGCGATCGGGACACCCTTCTATTAGATGCCTATTCGCAAGCGGTTGTATCGGTAGTGGATGCCGTGGGGCCTTCCGTAGTAAGCGTTTCCGTAGGGAAAAATGGAAGTAACCGGGCTGCCGATCAGGTCGGCGCCGGGTCCGGCGTGGTGATTGCCCCGGACGGCTATATCCTGACCAACGATCATGTCATCCAGAAGGCGGATACCCTGGAGGTCGTCCTTACCGATGGCAACCGTTTTTCGGCAGTTTTGATCGGTACGGATCCCGCCACCGACATCGCCGTTATCCGGGCCAGCACCAATTTTTTGCCCTGTGCCACGCTGGGCGATTCCGATAGCCTGCGCGTCGGCCAGCTGGCCATTGCCATGGGCAATCCGTATGGATTTCAATCAACGGTATCCACCGGCGTGGTCAGTGCCCTGGGGCGCGCGCTGAGAAGTACCCGGGGGCAATTGATCGAGGATATCATCCAGCATACCGCCCCGTTGAATCCCGGCAATTCCGGCGGCCCCCTGGTCGATTCAGCCGGGAAGGTGATCGGGATCAATACGGCGATTATAGCCTATGCCCAGGGGATCGGTTTTGCCGTGCCGGCCAATACGGCTATGTGGGTGGCGTCCCAGATCCTCAGTCATGGCCGCGTGCGCCGTGGCTTCCTGGGCATCGTAGCCCGCCGGCGCCCCCTGGGGCGCAGGATGGTCCGCTATCACAACCTTAAAAGCAATCACGTCGTGGAAGTATTATCCATTGAACCCGGGAGCCCGGCTGCCGGTGCGGGTATCAAAAAGCACGATTTGATTGTGGCCATCGGCGGCACACCGATTCAAAGCGTGGATGATCTGCACAGGTTTCTGGCCGAATGGCCCATTGGCAAACCGGTTGAAATCGAAATAGTGAATGGTCAAAGCCGCAAACGTCTGGCAATTAAACCAATAGAAGCTGCGGTCTAATTTAATCAGGTGATCACCTGACGGCAAATCGAAGCACTTGGCACCATAGTGCATTCAGACATTTCAATACGTTGCAATTACTGTAGCAGGCTGAATCCATTTTCAAATTAAATCTAAAATTAAAATGAAAAAAATTCTAATTGTTTTCGGGCATCCGGCCTTCCGGCGTTCCACCATGAATACTGCCTTGCGGCAGGCTGTGGAAAACCTTGAAGGTGTGACCTTTCACGACCTCTACGCGAGCTACCCTGACTTTCTCATCGATGTACCCCGGGAGCAGGCGCTCTGCGAAGAACATGACATCATTGTCTTCCAACACCCGTTCTACTGGTACTCGACGCCATCCATAATCAAAGAGTGGTTCGACCTGGTGCTCGAACATGCCTGGGCTTATGGTTCGACCGGCGATGCCCTGGCCGGCAAGATCACCTTCCAGGCGCTGACCGCCGGCGGCGATCTGAACAACTACAATGCAAAGGGCCTCAACCTGTTTACGATCCGGGAACTGACCACCCCGTTCCGGGCCACCGCCAATCTCTGCCAGATGGACTGGTTGCCCCCCTTTGCGGTGCTTGGCATCCACCTGGGGCTGCCTGAAAAGGAACGTACCCGGCACGCCGAAGCATACCGGCGTACCCTGATCGCTTTGCGCGACAACCAGGTGGATCTGGAAAAGGCTCGCCTGGCTGAGCTGCTCAACGCAGACCTCGATAGCGTCATACGAGAGGTATAGACATGGAACAGTTTTTACTGAAGCTTCTTATTTTCCTGACCGCGGCTGTCATTGCAGTGCCACTGGCCAAAAAGGCCAAGCTGGGCTCCGTGCTGGGCTACCTGATCGCCGGGATCGTTATCGGCCCCTTCGGCCTGGCCCTGATCGACGATATCGAAGCGGTGATGCATTTTACGGAGTTCGGGGTGGTGATGATGCTCTTTCTGGTCGGACTGGAGCTCAAGCCGTCTCTGCTCTGGCAGATGCGCACCCCGATTTTAGGAATGGGCGGCAGCCAGGTGGTGTTTACTTTTGCCGCCATTGCCCTGGCCGGTGCCTATTTCCTGCCTTGGCAGCAAACCGTGGCTGTTGGCCTTATTCTGGCCCTGTCTTCCACGGCCATCGTCCTACAGACCCTGCGCGAAAAGGGGATCATGAATACCTCTCCAGGCCAGTCGATTTTTGCAGTGCTCCTCTTCCAGGATCTGGCTGTGATTCCTATGCTGGCCATGTTGCCGCTCCTGGCCACCGTCGCGGTCCAGGCTGACGCCCACCATGGGGCCGTTTTGTTCGACATTACCAAATTGCCGGCCTACCTGCGTCTTGTCGTGATCTTGCTGGCCATTGGCCTGATCTATGTAGGCGGGCGCTATGCCAGCCGCCCGGTCTTTCGCTCCATTGCCGCCACCCGCGTACGGGAAGTATTCGTGGCCGCTGCCCTGGCCCTGGTCATTGGCATTTCCCTGCTGATGACGGCCGTTGGTTTGTCTCCGGCCCTGGGCACCTTCCTGGCCGGGGTGGTGCTGGCCGACAGTGAATACCGGCACGAGTTGGAGAGCGATATCGAACCGTTTAAAGGCCTGTTGCTCGGCATTTTCTTTATCTCCATCGGCGCCAGCCTGAATTTTGCATTGATCAAGGCCCAGTTGGGTCTGATCGGCGGCCTGGTCGTCGGCCTTATCCTGGTCAAGGCCATTGTATTAATGGTTATCGCCAAGACATTCAGGATGCCCGTAAACGAGCGCCTGCTTTTTGCCATTGCCCTGGCGCAAGGCGGTGAATTCGCCTTTGTCCTGTTTCAGTTCGCACGGCTCAACGGGGTTCTCCCGCAGGCCCTGACCGAGACCCTGATCTCCGTGGTGGCCATCTCTATGTTCCTGGCGCCTTTGCTATTCCTGCTCCATGACCGCTTGATTGCACCCCGCTTGCAGGAAGCCGAACCCGGGCGACCGGCGGATGTGATTGAACATGGCGGGCGCAAGGTCATCCTGGCCGGCTTCGGCCGCCTGGGAACCGATCTTGGCCGCCTGCTTATCTCGGCCGGCATCAAGCCGGTCATTCTTGATCACAATGAGGCCAACGTGGATATCCTGCGCCGATTCGGATTTGAAGTCTACTACGGGGATGTTTCGCGTTTGGATTTGTTGGAATCGGCCGGGGCGGCCGAGGCCGAATTGATCATTATCACGCTGGGGGACCATGAAAAGTCAATGGAACTGGTGCAACTGGTCCAGAAACATTATCCGCAACTCAAAATTGCCGTCAATGCCTGGGACCGGCGGGCGGCTTTTGAGTTCATGGACCTTGGCGTCACCACCATACGACGGGAAACCTTCGGCACGGCTCTAACCCTGGGGCAGGATGCCCTGGAACTGCTCGGTTTCGATCCCTACGAGGCATATAAGGTCAGGCGGCTGTTTCGCAAGAAAGACAAGGAGACGATGCCCGACCTGTATCAGATTCACAGAGAGGACCTGGACAAGTACATCTCCATGTACCAGCAGCATAACGAGAATCTGACGGAATTGATGAAGAAAGACCGGGAGATCGACATGCATGAACTGGACAAAGCCTGGACGGCCGCAAACCCGGAAACATGATTGAAGGTAGTATGAACGGTTACCACCGGGGATCATCGGCCACCCCAGCATTGATTTTGAAATCAGAATCCTTTAGATCAAATACGCAGATGAATCCAGCTTACTAACCAATAAGGTTCCAAACTAGGGATATAGGAGCGCCGACCATGAAACGCACCCCGCAGAACCAGGCCCCCGCCGATGCCGATGCCCGCAAGGCGGTCAAGCCGGTAATCTGCTACCCTGTCGATACATTGCCCAAACCGGATATGTCTCTTTATGCCAAGGCTCGGGAAGGGATGACCCTGCTTGAAGAGGTGGTTGTGCCGCCCCGGGATGCGCGCACGTTTCGGGTTGCGGCCGGCAATTTTTTTCGGATCTTAAGCGTGGAAGGCCCCCAGGTGGGCGACCTGAACTTATGGTCGGCCGACAACCTGGCCGAACGCTTTTACAGCGGCAAGACCCGGGCCCTGCACGGCACTCACCTGAGTACATCCGACCAGTTGTGGAGCAAATTCCCTTACATGCGGCCCATGGCCACGATTACCCATGATACCCTGGACTGGTATGGTTTCGACGACTTCGGCGGTGGGGTGCACGACGTGATCGGAACCCGTTGCGACCCCTATACCGGCCGCTTGCTGAGCGGGCAGGAGTATCACCACTGCTGCCATTCGAACCTGATCCGGGCCCTGGCAAACGAAACCGGTATCTCCCTGGATGACGCTGAACCTCATATCCACGACGTGTTGAATGTATTCATGTGTACGGGGTTCACGTTGGATACCCATCAATATTTCATGAAGGCCAGCCCGGTGCGTCCCGGCGATTTCATTGAGTTTTTTGCCGAAATCGATCTGCTCGGCGCCCTGTCCACCTGCCCGGGCGGCGACTGCAGTGCGGAGCATTCCAGTGATACCGCCGTGTGCTTCCCGCTGAAAGTTGAAATATATCATGCCGATCCTAAAATTCTCGCGGGTTGGGCGCCTCCAAACCCATCGGCCTATTCACGCAGCCACGGATTGTAACGCAATTTTTGGCATGATGGCTCGCGTCGTCTATACAGTCTTTAAAAACCTCGTCCCCGGGGGCAGGTAAGGATATTCGGCTACGCGATCAATGGTATTTCCTGGTATTATGGCAATGTAGCCCCTTTCAGGGGCAATCCAAAGCCTGGCCCTGAGAGACTGTGTCACAATGTCCCCTTTGGCCCCATTTCGGCGCCAGGTAAAAATGACAATCCTCAAAATACTCAATGTATTCTTGTGGTTGAAATTTTGATCTTCCTTGACCAGGGGCCAAATTGAACATTGTGACACAGCCTCTTAAGGCCAGGATACTTTCCAACTATTTCATATCATGTTAATTTTTAACAATGAACTTTTAGAGACTAGGTTGTGTTATCACGCCATTGATTTTTCGGCCGGAAAACACTTGAATTTTAACTTGGCCCGTGTATTCTTATTGAACGGAAACAGTTCAGGTTCCAGCATGTGAATTTGTGATTCCGGCTTACCTACCCTCAAAGGGCAGGGCGCGGATGGGTGGCCCTTTGAGAATGTTGCTACCCGTACTTAGGAGGCTCTACATGTATCTGGTTAGATCTTCGGAAAGACGCAGTGGTACTGATCGCAGGGCTAATGAGGATCCATCATATTCAGGTCCGGAAAGACGGCAACTCAAGCATCGGCGGATCGGTATTGACCGCCGGGGGTCATTGCCGGCGGTCTGTATTTATTGTGGAAGTGTGCGCGATTCTCAAGGGGATTGGAGCAAGGACCAGGCGCCCCTGCACCCAAGCGAGAAGCCCCGTACGGGTATTTGTATAGATTGTTCCAAGGAAAAGTTTCCCCAGTTTTATGCTGCCATTTGAGAGTGTTTCTATAGAGAGAAAACCCGCCCCTTGACAGGCCTCCCCAGACACCGGGATGATCAGCATGGCCACCGGTGCGGTTATGAGTGCTGCTTTTTTTAGTCCAGATCGAGCGGTGATTTACACTGGTTGCATCTCACCACCCCCCTGAAAACTTTTTGACCGCATTCAGGACAATAGTAGCGGGCCTCTTCATCCGCGATCCATTTTGCAGTCCCGACCTCCCGGCGATAGGGAACGCACCGTAAAATCACCTTCTTTCCCACATTCATGGAAAAATGATCGATATACGCGCAGGGAAAGTCCGCACATTCGTGACAGCCGCTATAGCCTTTTGACTGGGTGCAATCACGGATTTCACACTGTTGGCAGTGCATGAAGCGGTCATCGGACAGGCAGCCGCCGCAGCGGATATCGGCGGTGGTCAACGCGGCACTGTTCGGCAGCGTACCCTTACCGGGGACACCGCCTTTGTAAAGATTGACCAGGCGCTCTTTGAATTTTTCGTTGTTATCACGGTGCGCTATGTGGATAGCACAAACACCGCAGTAGAGGCCACAGGGCGAGGCAAACGCCGGGTTTGTCTTCGGCATGCAAATGTTCCTAGCTTATCTTCAGTTTATGATTTTAAGGGTTATCGCTTTTTGATTTACGGTCACCAGTTGGTAAAGCCCAGAACCCAATCGGAATCCCTCTTGGGCTGCAGCTTTGGGAATTTGCTTGGAGTAGGGGTACTGCGGGTCAAGGTCCAAAATGAACATATCCAGGCAGATCGCTCCATCTGACAGCCCCTTGTAAACCAGGCGGGTGCGCTTAACCGTTACGTCTTCCCCCTTCATCATGACAACCCGATCGGTGGTTAGCATGGATTTACCTTGCGGCGGGGCAGCCTCAACCCGGCTTTGGTATTCTCCCCGGCGTCCCTGGGTATTCTCCGGCAAAGTCCTGTATAGCAGAACCATTACCGCAATAGAGCCAATAACCAGGAAGATGGAAGATACCATTTGTTGCCGGCGGGTCGGTTCCATTGGCCTACCTCCCTGAAAGTGGTATAGCTTAGCGGGCAGTTGCCAAGTATGCCAACATTCTATTGATTGGAGAGCCGACCGTCAAGGATTGATTGTGCCCAAATGGGGGGTCTTGAAGGGGGCATGCGTAATTTAAATCGTTTGTTAATATTGCGAATTAAAATATCTCAATGTTTCAGGGGGTTGAATGTACTTTCTCATATAAATATCAGGTGTGATGGCGGTCGACTTGCCGCGCGACCATCCGTATAGACATGATCCAGCGGTCCGGCTGCGGGCGACCTCCTTGGAAATTTGCCGGGATTGCATTTCGGGGTAAGAGTATTATGTTGACCGAAGTACCACATTGTGGTAATCTTTTTGGGTTTGGATGGAACCACCAAGGGTGCCGATGAAAAAGGATGGAGGCCCGTATGGAAAGCAGTGAGTTTGTTGCTTTGCGAAAGAAACTTAAAAAAACCCAAAAGCAGATGGCACAGCTACTTGGTAAATCGGTAAAAGCTGTGCATAGTTACGAGCAGGGCTGGCGCGCAATTCCACCGGACGTACAGCGGCAAATCCTTTTTTTGTTATCCCGCACCCATGAAGGCAGTCAGAAGCGCAAGCCTTGCTGGACGATTATGAAATGCCCGCCCCAACGTAAAAAGCAGTGCCCTGCCTGGGAGTTCAAAGCCGGAAAGGAATGCTGGTTTATCAGCGGTACCATCTGTGAGGGCAAAGTGCGGAAGACCTGGGAAGAAAAACTGAAAGTCTGTCGGTCTTGTGAAGTTCTTATCCCGCTGATTTCCTCCGACTAGCAGTAGCTCTGGTCACTTTTTTTCAGGGCCCCGATTGTACGTCCGCGGAAACGCCCTGGTCGGGGCCCCATGAATGCGGGGGCGTAATGCAAAGCCAGATCAAAGGTTCCCGCTCTACTGCCAACCTTGTTCAATAACAGCCCGAATTCCAAATAATAAAAGGAGCTTGTCATGACCGACCCCTATAAATTCGACACGCTTGCCCTGCATGCCGGTGCGGTTCCGGACGAAACCGGTGCCCGCGGCGTTCCGGTTCACCGTACCAGTTCCTACGTATTCAGGGATACCCAGCATGCGGCCAACCTCTTTGCATTGAAAGAGCTTGGCAATATCTATACCCGCTTGATGAACCCCACCCAGGATGTCCTCGAGCAGCGAATGGCTGCGCTGGAAGGTGGGGCGGCCGGTCTCGCGCTGGCTTCCGGGACCTCGGCAATTTTTTACGCGGTCATCAATATCTGCAGCCAGGGCGACGAGGTCGTTTCGGCGGTGAACCTGTATGGGGGCACCTATACGATGTTCAATGACATTCTGCCCCAGTTCGGCATCAAGGTCAGGTTTGCCGATTCTCTCGAACCGGAGAGTTTCGAGGCCCTGATCAACGCAAAAACCCGGATGATATTTACGGAAACGATCGGCAATCCGGTACTGGACGTGGTGGATATCGAGGCGGTGGCTAAAATTGCCCAAAAGCATCATCTTCCCCTAGTGGTAGATTCGACGTTTACCACCCCCTATATACAGCGGCCCATCGAGCAAGGCGCGGATGTGGTTGTCCACTCCCTGACCAAATGGCTGGGCGGACACGGGAACGGTATCGGCGGGATTGTGGTGGATGCCGGCAAATTCGACTGGACCGATTCGAAGTTCACCCTTTACAACGAGCCCGATGCATCTTACCACGACTTGCGGTACGCCCACGACCTCGGCGATCTGAATCCGGTCGCTTTCATTATGCGGATGCGGTTGGTGCCCCTGCGTAACCTGGGTGCCTGTATCAGTCCCGACAATGCCTGGATGTTCTTACAGGGTTTGGAGACGTTGCCTTTGCGGATGCAGCGTCACTGTGAGAACGCTTTAAAGGTGGCCCGCTATCTCCAGGCGCATCATTGTGTCGAATGGGTCCGCTATCCCGGCCTGGAAGACGACCCGGCTCATGCCGGTGCCGCCCGTCAATTTAAAAACGGTTTCGGGGGGATGGTGGTGTTCGGCATCAAGCAGGGCAAAGACGCCGGTGAAAGATTCATCGACAGCCTAAACCTGTTTTCACATCTGGCCAACGTTGGGGATGCCAAGAGCCTGGCTATCCACCCGGCGACCACAACCCACTCCCAGCTTTCCGAGGAGGCCCAGCGCGCCGGGGGGGTAACACCGGATCTGGTCCGCCTTTCAATCGGTATCGAAGATGTGGAGGATATCTTCGCGGACCTGAATCAGGCCCTGGAATGTGGTTGTGCCTTGTAAGCCAGGCAGGCAGCGTGGCCACCATGACCAAAAGGGCACCCCAGAGTGCGACTGAACAATATTAAATGAGTGAATATATCGAACATGATCAAATTGGCAAGTCCGTGGGGCTGGTCGAAAAAAAGACATTCACCTTTGCCCAGCCCCCGGATGAGATGATCCTGGAAAGCGGGGCCCGTCTGGGGCCGGTGACCCTGGCCTATGAAACTTACGGAACGCTGAATGCCGATCAGGACAATGCGGTCGTTATTCTGCACGCCTTTTCAGGAGATGCTCATGTGGCCGGGTATCACCATGCAGACGACCCGCGGCCCGGCTGGTGGGACTTCATGGTGGGGCCTGCGAAGGGGATTGACACGGACCGCTACTTTGTCGTCTGTGTGAATATCCTGGGAAGCTGCAATGGTTCCACCGGGCCGGGATCCATCAATCCGGTGACCGGTAAAGAGTACGGGCTGGATTTTCCCATGGTGACCATCGGGGATATGGTCGCCGCCCAAAAGGTACTGATCGATCATCTCGGTATCAACAAGCTGCACGCGGTGATCGGTGGCTCCGTGGGCGGTATGCAGGCCCTGGAATGGGCAGTGCGATATCCGGAAATGGTAGAATCGGCCGTCCTACTTGCCACCACTACCCGTCATTCCGCTCAGGCCATTGCGTTTAACGAGGTCGCCCGCCAGGCGATCTGTGCCGATCCCAAGTGGAACAAGGGGGATTACTACGGGACGGACCGACCGGATATGGGACTGGCCGTGGCGCGCATGATCGGCCATATCACCTACCTGTCGGATGAATCCATGCGTCTCAAGTTCGGTCGGCGGCTGCAGGATCGGGCGGATTTTTCGTTCAATTTCGATGCTGAATTCCAGGTCGAGAGCTACCTGCGCTATCAGGGCCGCAAATTTGTAGAACGGTTTGACGCCAACGCGTTCTTATATATCACCAAGGCTTCGGACTACTACGACTTTGAACGGCAGCACGGCAATGGCTCGGCGGTGAAAGCCTTCTCGGGAACAGCCGCTCGCTTTTTGGTGGTCTCCTTTACGTCCGACTGGCTGTATCCCACGTATCAGTCCCGCGCGATGGTTAAAGCCATGAAAAAGACCGGGCTGGATGTCAGTTTCTGCGAGGTCGAAGCCCGCTGGGGGCATGATGCTTTCCTGTTGCCGTCGGAGCGGTTGACCGCGCTTATGAAAGGGTTTTTAGGACATGTCAACGGCAATGGTTGAACCCAACGGCATTCGTTATGACCTGCGCGTGGTGGCCTCCTGGATCCATCCCGGAGCCCGGGTGCTGGGACTGGGGTGTGGCGAGGGTGACCTGCTTTACTACCTGAAGACGAAAAAAAAGGTCACCTGCACCGGGATAGAAATCGATGAAGGCCGGGTGGCGCGTTGCATCGAACGGGGTCTGACCGTGCTCCAGGGGGATATCAATGAAGAGGTGCAGGACTATCCCAACGATACCTTTGATTACGTTATACTGACCCAAACCCTGCAACAGATCTATGAACCGGCCGAGCTGATCAGATCCATGCTGCGGATCGGCAAACGGGCCGTGGTCAGCTTTCCAAATTTCAGCCATTGGAAAATCCGGACCCAGTTGCTGCTCAAAGGTGTTGCTCCGGTTTCCCGGCAGCTGCCCTACCAGTGGCACGACACCCCCAACATTCGGGTGATTACCATCAAGGACTTTCGACGCTATGCCGGCGAGGTCGGATTCAAGATTCTCAAGGAAGTGGCGATCAATACCGACAACCATGACCGCAGCGGCCGGATCATTACCCTGTTTCCAAATCTTGGGGCCAGTTACGGGATATTTCTGATTGGAAAGGAGTCTGCGTGAAAATTGTATCCATTGCAACCAGCCGAAAAAAAGGCACCGTAAAAAAGCAAGTGCAAAGCGCGACCCTGGTAGTCGACCATGGCCTGGAAGGCGATGCCCATGCGGGCCAGTGGCACCGTCAGGTGAGCTTTCTGGCGGCAGAGAGTATTGAGACAGCCAATGCGGGCGGGTTGGAGGTCGGGTTCGGCGATTTTGCCGAGAACATTGCCACTACCGGGATCGACTGGGTAAGCGTTCCGGTGGGGACCTGTTTTAAACTCGGTGAAAAAGCCCGCGTGGAGATTACCCAGATCGGCAAGGAATGTCACAACCGCTGCGCCATCTATTACAAGGCCGGGGACTGTATCATGCCCCGGGAAGGGGTTTTCGCCCGCGTGCTGGAAGGCGGCCGCATTGCCTGCGGCGATACCATCGAAGAGCTGGTGAGAGGGCGCGGGCCGACGGCCGACCGCCCGGAGGAAGCATGAAAAAAGATAACACGTCACCGGATACCCTGGCGCAGATACGTGACCGGAAAAATGAATTCGGGGAAGACCTGCTGATTTTGACCCACCATTACCAGCGCAGCTCCATCGTGGACCTGGGAGATTTCAAGGGCGATTCCTTTGATCTTTCCCGCAAAGCGGCCAACAGCAATGCCAGCCGGATTGTATTTTCGGCGTACATTTTATGGCCGAAAGCGCGCGCATTTTATGTGACGAGCGCCAGACAGTGCAGATACCGGATGAGGAGGCCGGATGCTGGATGTCCGATATGGCCGACCATGTGATGGTGCAGCGTGCCTGGGCTGAATTGATCGATGTTATCCCAGCCGACAGGGTCATGCCGGTGACCTACATGAATTCAGATGCCGTCATCAAGGCTTTCTGCGGGCAGGCTGGCGGGGTTGTGTGTACTTCGTCCAACGCCGGCAAAGCCTTTACTTGGGGGTTTGCCCAGCGCGAGAAAATCTTCTTTTTTCCCGATCAGCACCTCGGCCAAAATACCGCCAATCAGATGGGCATTGACCCGGACCAGGTCGTTATCTGGGATCCGGCCCAACCGCTGGGGGGCAATACCCCGCAGGCCCTCGAACAAGCCCGGGTCATTCTCTGGAAAGGGTACTGCCTGGTGCACACCCGTTTCACCATTGCGCAGGTGGAATCCATGCGCAAAAAAAACCCGGGCGCTCAAATCGTGGTCCATCCGGAGTGTACCCAGGAGGTTGTGAACCTGGCCGACGCCGTCGGGAGCACCAGTTACATTGTGGACTATGTGACCAAGGCCGCGCCCGGGAGCCGCATCATCATCGGTACGGAAATCAACCTGGTGCAGCGTCTGGCCGTAGATCATCCGAACAAGACCGTTTTACCGTTGCATGAATCCTTCTGCCCCAACATGTATAAAATCAGTCCGGATAAATTGCTGCAGGCCATAGAGCAGCCAGACCGTAACAGGGTCGCGGTGCCTGCCGACATTCAGACCGGAGCGGTTTTAGCACTGGAACGGATGCTTTCTTTATAAATACAGAAAATGCCGGACTTAATTGAGCTGGCGGGGAGTTTTGTCGTCATGCCGGGCTTGATCCGGCATCCAGGGACGTTTCCCTTACATGGAGTGGATCCCGGCTTTCGCAGGGATGACAGGCATTTAGTGAAAAATTCTCCGACCCCGGATTTAATTGATCCTCAAAAACCCATCAAAGAACTGTCCATTTTTTAACGTTATTAGTGGGACCAAATCTATGTGCCTGAATCTCCACAACTTCGCAGCCGGCAAAAATCCAAAATGGCATTGGAGGCACTCTGGTGGTCCCGGCCCAGGTGAAAGTTCAGCCAGGAGGAGGTTTCGTTGAGTTCCCACATCCGCGGGGGAACACAGCCGGTGCTCAATTCATGCCGGGCACCCACCGCTGCCAGGCGGTTGTGGGCCCGATACCAGACACAATACCGATCTGGATTGACTTCGCAGCGGCCGCTGCGGCTGCCGCCGCAAGCACCGTTGCGGGTATGTTTGGGGCACCCGGATTCCGGGCAGAGAAAGCCGACATGCTGAATACCGCAATCGCCGCAGTGGCGACAGCGCAGCAGGATGAACTTGGCGGGGTCTTCGAGCAGGCGGGCCATCAACCGGCCGGCCTGGTTTTCGTCCAGATGTCGGCAGATTTTCCGATAGAGCGGTGCCAGCTTGGCGTCCAGGTCAAAAAAGGCCCGGTGGGTCGCTCGCATAAACTGTAAATGCAGCTTTTCGCCGATGCCCAGCCTGACGGGGTTCTTTCCGAATTTTGGCGGCCCCTGGTTCAATCCCTGATGCTCCTCGAAGACATAGAAGGCACCGGGGTCCGGGGAATCGAAATCGGGTAAGAATTCCGGCCAGCGATCTTCAATTTCTTCCAGGCGATCCAGGATCCGGGCGACCATGCCAAAGTCACGATGAATGCCGCCGATGTGAATGCCGCGATATCCCAATCCCTTTAAAATTGCGCCCAAACGAGCGGCCCTTTCAATGGATGCTTCCCGACCAGCCGCCTTGTCCTGCCATTCGGCCAAAACCTGGTCGTGCAGTTTCGCGCTTACAATGGCACCGGGAACATTGCCGGCATGCATAATGCGAGCGGAGGCCGGGGTCAGTACATACACCGAGCCCAGCACGGGCAGGTGCATGCCGGCCTGTTGCATGAAGAGCAGCAGTTCCTGGAACTTGCGGGCATCGTAGCCAAGCTGGGTGATAATGTATTGTGCGCCGGCGGTCACTTTGCGTTGCAGCTTGGCATACTGAGTGAAACATTCGGCCTCGGTGTATTTAAAGGGCGAGACCGCACAGCCCGTAAAAAATCCATCCGGGTCGCCGGACGCTTCGAGGCGTTCGTTCAGAGCCGTTAGCATGATTTGCAGGTTCACGGAATCGATGTCAAAAACGGGCCGCCCCTGCCCCCCGAAACCTTGGCCGGCGTAATCGCCGGTCAAGGCCAGGATGTTTTTCATGCCCATCCGGGCCAACTGCAAAGCCCGGCTCTCCATACCTACCCGGTTGGCGTCCCGGCAGGTGAAATGGACAATGGCGTCCATCCCGATTTTATAGATTTCATAACCCAGAACATCCGGGCTGAGCGACGGATTGCCGCCGGGATTGTCGGTAATGGAGACGGCCGAGATGCGGCCGTCGGCAAAGGCGTCGCTGGCAATCCCGGTTACCATGTCCACCGAACGACCCTGGGATTCCCGGCCGGGGACCAGTTCCAGGGTAATGACGAAATGATCTGGATCCAGAAGGTCGTTTTGAAAGACTCGCAGCATGCAACTATTCCTCTACATTTGGTCCTGGCAAAACAGGGGCAGGCTCTCCAACAGGGAGGCCATGAGGCTGTTTAGCGTATCGAAACGATCTGGTTGGGAGAGCATTTGTTCGGCCGACTGAATGAACCTGCCGGCGACGATTTCATCCCGACAGTCAAAGGCAGCCTGCTCCGGAAGGCGATCGCCTTTGTAAAGGCGGGTGGCGGCAACCGAATACTGACGCGCGGCAGCCCAGGCGGCGATACTGCCCAGGCCTTCAAAAGCGACATGCTGTAAATAGTGCAGGCGGATCACACGCCCTCCAGAAATTCCGGACCCGTGTAAAGTTCGGCAAAGCGTTTTCCGTTCCGGCTGTTGGCCTTATAGTGGGCGATGCATTTTTTGACGATCACGAGGACTTCGTCTTCACTGTATATGCCCGGCAGTGGCCCGGCCAGGCGCGGGTGCCGGCCAAGTTTACCGCCCAGCAGGACACGATAGCCCTTCTGGCCGTCCACGATGGTGCCGGTGGGGCACTCTTTGGCACAGAGGCCGCACTGCAGGCACAAATGACCGTCGATAACCGGTATTTCCGCGTCCTCATCCAGTTGTACCGCCCGGTCCCGGCACACCTCCACGCAATTGCCGCACAACGAACAAGGGTCGTCCGTGATGACCGGCGCGCTGACACCGATAATGCCGATATCCTTGATCTGCGGCTGGGAACAGGCGTTCGGGCAGTCGGAGATCGTCACCCGGAACTCGTGATGATATTTCAGATCTCCCGGCACATTTGCTTTAAGAAAACTGAGGAGATCTTCCGCCTGCAGCAGCTTTTCAAGCCTGGCCAGCAGGTTTTCGCTTTCCGCCGTGCGGTTGGGGCAGCCCCCGGCGCCAAAACAGGCATCCACCTGATAGCCCTTTATTTCTGAACTCATATTGTCCAGAAATTTCTTTCGCGCTGTCTGTACGACTGCCAGGGTGACCGTTTCCCGCCCGGTGAGGCGGGCTTCCTTTTCCACGCGGGCCCGGACCTTTTTCCGGACAAAGAAGGGTACTTTCTTGACCGCGTCTTCAGCTTCCTGTGTCCATTGCATATGTCTATTTGCTCCTGCCTTTTTTGAAGCCTATCTCAAAGTGTTGGCGACAGGCAGCCCCCTGCTTATCACAGGATAGGGCCCCTGGCCGATAATTCAAGGGCGGCCTTCGTTTTGGGGCCGGCCCGGCATAAACTTATTTCGGCCCAGGCGCGGTTGCTTTGATTTATGTCAAAAACCGGGGAAAAGTTCAACAAGGCGCTACGGTACGCCGGCCGTTTGATTGTTGCGCCGGCTGCCGTCCTGTCTTACTATTGATGAAAGTCAACAAGGAACGCGAATATGGCCGCCCCCGAAGTGACCCAGATCAAGATCGGCAAACACCGGTTTGGCATCATCGGCCTTGCGGATGCCATTGCGGATATCTCTGCGGAACATGCCGATAAGCCGGATAAAGAGATCGCCCGCTTGCTGATGGATCGTCTGGACCGCAGAAACTACATCCCCGATAAGGTAAAGGATGCCTATGGCCGGGCTTTCGTGCGGGAGTTTAAAAAAGCGCAGGGCCAACCTGTAGACGAGTCGGATGAAGGTCTCGTCATCAAGGTGTTGGGGGCCGGCTGCAATGTGTGTGACAGCCTTGAAAATACGATCATGGAAACCCTGGCGGACCTGAAGATGCCGGCCGATCTGGAACACGTGCGTGATCCGGATCAGATTGCCGGTTATGGCGTAACCGGAACACCGGCGTTAATTATCAACGGCCAGGTGAGGTGCGTCGGCCGGAGCCCGGCGCCCGGAGAACTGCGACAATGGCTGCAGGGAAAGACGGATACCAAGGAAACAGGAGGCAAAATGGACAAGCAGGTTTTTATAAAGAATATACCGTTTTCAGAGCCGCAAAATCTGGCTGAGCTGGTTAATTACGAGGAAGGGCGCGTCGTCAGTCGAACCTTTGCGCAAAATCCGGCGCTCAGCCTGACCCTGTTTGCATTCGACACCGGTGAGGGTGTCAGTACCCACACGGCGCCCGGCGATGCGATGGTGCAGGTCCTCGATGGGGAGGCGACGGTCAATATCGATGGCCAGGAAATGGTGGTGGGACCCGGAGAGGTGGTCGTGATGCCCGCCAATGTGCCCCATGCCGTCACGGCGGTGCAGCGGTTTAAAATGATCCTGACTGTCGTCAAGCAGCCGGTGACGATAAAGTCATAGTGCTTTCAGATGGCCGAATTCACTGTGTTAAGTTTGAAGGGTTAGGTGTTAAGATACATCAAAAGCCGCTTGGTAGTTTTTGCCGGTAACATAAGGGGAAGTGGTTTCAAACCCTTCAATCGGATCGAAGATCAAGGCGGACGCCGGTTCCAAGCTCGAGGAATACATGGTAGTATTTAGAGAGCTTGGAACCGGCGTCCAACGCAGAGATTCGGTTCGAGGGGAGGGTTTGAAACCACTTCCTAGTCCATTTCGAAGGCCCGCTCGCCATGTATCGCATTGTCGAGCCCGATAATTTCATCTTCTTTTTCTACCCGCAGTCCGCCGGTGACGAACTTGGTTATATAGATGACCACCAGAGTCCCGATACCGCTGTAGAGCGCTGTTCCGACGATGGATAAAAATTGCGTCCAGACCTGCCCCGGATTACCGAAGAAAAGCCCCACGGCGTCCGGGTTGATGGCCGGGGATGCAAATAGGCCCGTGGCCAGAGCCCCCCAGATGCCGCACATGCCGTGGACGCCGAAAGCGTCCAGGGAGTCGTCATAGCCCAGTTTGTGTTTCAAGACCGCGACACTGAAAAAGCCCAGTAAGCCGGCAACCAGCCCGATAACGAGCGCGCCGGGCAGGGTTACGAATCCAGCCGCAGGGGTTATGCCCACCAGGCCGGCGACCACACCGGAAGCGATGCCCAGCACGGTCGGTTTTTTACTAACAGTCCATTCAGCGAACATCCACGATAGGGCCCCCATGGCCGCGGCGGTGTTGGTGACCAAGAATGCCGAAGCGGCCACACCGTCGGCAGCCAGCTGGCTACCCGCATTGAAACCGAACCAGCCGAACCAGAGCAGTCCGGCGCCTAAAGCGCACAGGGCAATGCTCGAAGGAAACATGGCCTCCTTGCCGTAACCGACCCGTTTGCCCAACACCAGTGAAAGCACAAGACCGGCCACCCCGGCGTTGATGTGTACCACGGTACCGCCGGCAAAATCCAGCGCACCGATGCGGGCCATCCAACCCCCGCCCCAGGCCCAGTTGCACACCGGGCTGTAGATAAAGGTTGCCCATAGGACTGTGAAGACGATCCAGGACGAGAATTTCATCCGGTCGACAACTGAACCCAAAACCAGAGCCACGGTGATGCAGGCAAACGTCATCTGAAACAGGACAAACACAATGGTGGGTATCGTGCCTGACAGGCTGTTCACACCGATGCCTCCCATAAACAGGTGGGCCAGGCTGCCGACAAAGGCGTTGGCACTTTCACCAAATGCCAGCGAATATCCCCAAAGCACCCAGATCACACTGACCAGGCAGTAGGTTACAAACGTCATGGCCAACGTGTTGAGTAGGTTTTTATACCGGGACATCCCACCGTAAAATAGAGCCAGACCTGCCGGGGTCATCATCATTACCAAGGCGGTGGAAACTATGATCCAGGCGGTATCCCCGGAGTTTAAAGTGTCTTCCCCGGCAAACGCCGTTGCAGTGGGAATTATAGACAGTATTGCAAACAATATCAGGCCTTTTAGCTTCATGCGGCATTCTCCTTTGTGGATCTTCAATTAAAAACAGGTTTATTACCTAAAATTCGTTTTTAGAGATTATAGCAAAGCTGATGCCATCCACCGGTCAATACCGCCTTAATTGTTATGTATCTGGAAATAATAAACAATTTAAACACTGAAACTTTTTGCGATCTGGCAAGGTTCCTTTGTCTGAAGCGTATAGCTTACAAAAAAGTTATATATTTTTAAAAAAATTACAATTATGTATAAAATGTACCCTCTGACTTGCGATTGGCCGGATACCGGCAACTTCGTCTGCTGGGGGACTTGAGGTTTACCCGAATCTGAGGTAGCTTGCTGGCGGTGCCGGGCGGATGTCGGCCTGCAATGGGGCTGTAAACGCCCGCTCGGCGTCTGGAGATAACGGTTATCCCGGGGAGTAAAAAATGCGTGACGATAGGCATGTGCGCCTGGCAAAACATCTGGCCACCATGGGAATGGGCTTACCTTACAACGCGGCGCTGGTAGACATCTTAAAGGAAATCTTTTCGACTCGAGAAGCCGAAGTCGCCTTGCTGCTGCCCACCACGGATGTTCCCTTAAAAGCCGTACCTGTGGAGGAAATGCTGTCCAACGAGCTTGGATGAAGAGATGGTGGTGAGCACCTTGGAGGGCTTGGCCGCCAGGGGGGTGATCTATACCAGGCGCCTGGAAAACGGCTCGGTCGGGTACGGCCTGCACCAGGCCGGGTTCGGTTTTCCGCAGGTGTTTTTCTGGAAAGGCGCTAAATCGAACCAGGCCCGGAAAATGACCAAACTGGTTTTGAAGTATTTTAATCGAACGGTTACCCGGGAAGCATTCGGAGGCCGGCTCACCAAAGCGTATCGCTATATTCCCATCAACCAGGCCTTAGACCCGGCGGTGCAGGCAATTATGCCCCACGATCATATGGACGCTGTGCTTGCCAACGCGACGCGCTTTGCGGTTGCCCATTGCCCCTGCCGGGTAGAGGCCGATTTGATGAGCAGACCCTGCGAGCACCCGCGCGAGGTTTGCCTCAAATTCGATGAGATGGCTGATTTTCTGATACAGCGCGGGCTGGGTAGGCAAATAACACGCGCAGTGGCCCGCGACATAGTCCGCCGATCGGCTGAAGCCGGCCTGGTTCATTTCGTTGATAATACAGTCGGCAAGGTGATGCATAATTGCAACTGCTGCGGTTGCGCCTGTTGGAATGTCGGTACGATCCGGCGTAGAAAGATCCCCCGGGATGATTTGATGGCGGTCTACTTTACCCGCAAAACCCTGCCGGAGCACTGTACCGGCTGTGGCGCGTGTGTCGACATTTGCCCGGTTCAGGCGATCGAACTCAAGGCGGATGTAGCGGTTGTCGACCAGCAGTGGTGCATCGGCTGCGGTGTCTGTGCCCTGCGGTGTGAGTTTGACGCCCTCCAGATCTGCTATCGCGAAGATCAGGATCAGGAGGTTCCCACCGATTTCGATCGGCTCCATAAAGCCATCCGCGCCGAGAACAAGCGGGGCTGATCAGGATGGTACCCCATACCCTTTAAGTAGCTTTTAAAACCTGGTCCTTAGGGGCCATGTAGGGGTATCTGGCCGCGCCGCAAATGCCTTTGGGTTTAATCCCGCGTAGCGGGAAATTAATCATGGTCTGCTCTGCGTCTCTGCGCCTCTGGCAGGCGAGCTGCACTTCCCGCTACTTCGATTATTAATGGTGGGTCGCGCGATACATGGTTTTTCCATTGTATGATGGCAAAGCAGCCGCTTTCAGGGGCAATCCAGAGCATGGTCCTTTGGCCATTTTTTTACTCGTCCGTCATAAGCGGCGTGCTGAGATAGCGCTCCCCGGTATCGCAGACGACGGTGACCACCTTCTTGCCCTGGTTCTCCGGGCGCGCCGCAACTTGCAAGGCGGCCCAGACATTGGCACCCGCCGAGATGCCGCACAGGATGCCTTCTTGCGATCCAAGCTGGCGGGACGTTTCAAACGCATCGTCGGCATTGGCCTTTATAATCTCGTCGATAATGTCGGTATTGAGTACATCCGGAACGAAGCCGGCCCCGATGCCCTGAATTTTGTGGGGGCCTGGTTGACCGCCGGAAAGAACCGGAGAATCGGCCGGTTCCACTGCAATGGCCTTAAAACCGGGTTTGCGTGCTTTGATGACTTCAGACACGCCGGTGATAGTGCCGCCGGTGCCGACCCCCGAGACGAAGATATCGACCTGTCCGTCCGTATCTCTCCAGATCTCCTCGGCAGTTGTTTTACGGTGAATTTCAGGGTTGGCTGGATTGCCGAACTGGTTGGGCATGTAGGCTCCTGGTGTTTCCGCGAGGATTTCGTGTGCCCTGGCGATGGCCCCTTTCATGCCTTTAGGACCGGGCGTAAGCACCAATTCTGCTCCCAGGTGTTTGAGTAGCGATCGCCTTTCCAGACTCATGGTCTCCGGCATGGCGAGAATCAAGCGGTACCCCTTGGCGGCGCAGACAAAGGCCAGGGCAATACCCGTGTTGCCGCTCGTGGGTTCCACGATCACCGAGTCGGGATTGATCAGCCCCTGATCCTCAGCGGCTGTGATCATCGCATTTCCGATGCGATCCTTTACGCTGGCCAGCGGATTCATTGATTCCATCTTTACCAGGACCTCTGCGTCCATGTTCTTTGTGAGCTGATTCAGCTTAACCAGTGGGGTTGACCCTATGATATGGCTCACGTTGCTGTGTATAGTCATGTCACTCTCCTCATTTGTAAATCAATTTGGGGGTTTCCATAAACACCCGGGTATCCGGCGGTACGGACTCGGTGATCCAGACGTTCCCGCCGATAACTGACCGCGTCCCGATTGTCGTTTCACCCCCCAAAATGGTTGCGCCGGAATAGACGATAACATCATCTTCAATGGTGGGGTGGCGCTTTTCGCCCCGCAGGCGATCGACTGTGTCCCGGGGCAGCGAAAGCGCGCCCAGGGTTACCCCCTGGTAAATACGGACGTCTTTACCAATCTGAGTAGTTTCCCCTATCACCACACCGGTGCCGTGATCGATCACAAAACTTTCACCAATGCGGGCGCCCGGGTGGATGTCAATCCCGGTCAGACTGTGGGCGTGCTCGGACATGATGCGCGGCAGCAGGGGGACGCCCAGTTCAAACAGCTTGTGGGCCACCCGGTGGACCATCGTTGCAAAAATGCCGGGATAGCTAAAGATGATTTCATCGTGACTTTGGGCCGCGGGGTCGCCGTTGAAAACTGCTCGCACATCGGTGGCCAGCAGATGGCGCAGGCCGGGGATGGCGTCCATCGCTTTCAGGGCCATCTGGTTGCCCTTTTCGCCGCATTCGAGACAATCCTGGCCGAACCGAAAACAGTCGTGTCGCATGACATGGGTGATGTAGTCGGAAAGCGTGTCATAGAGATCGGATATGGTCTGCCCGATACTGTACTTGAGATTGACCGGGTCTATTTTCTCAGGCGAGAAATATCCGGGGAACAATACTTCTCTGAACTTAGCGATCAGGTTGCCGACGGAACTGCTGGAACGGAGCGGTTCATAATCAACATGGGTAAAACAGCTCGGGTCGGTGCTGTTGGCGATGATCTTTTCAACAATTGCCGGCAGCTTTTGCCGGTAACGCCGTAAAATTTCCGAATCCGTTTTACACGCGGTCAGTTCATCTAGTCCGTCACTCATGGTTGTTTCCATTTTCTCGGTATCTCCGGTGTGTGGGGTGCCTGGTGATAGGTTTTGGTGTCACAAAGTGGTATTCGACTAATATAATACCGAAACAGCCGGTTGCAAGATACGCATCAGGTGAAATAAACCGGCCGTGAACTCGAAAGATCCGGTAGCGACAAGTCCCGGCAATACCATTGCCGCACTTGGGTTGTTCCCGCAGCGCCAGCCTCAAACCGAGCGGATCAGGGGCTTGTAATTTGGGTCGGGAGACGAACGTTCCAGCTGACGGCAATTATAAAAATCCGCTTTAATTTCAAATGATTTTATAATATAGTCATCCCAAATGAGCTCGCACGCTTCACATAGTGCCCGCCGTTCCGGGAGTCAGCCGGTCCTGGAAAAACCGGAGTGGACGAATGTGCCTTTTGACAAGGATTATGCCGTCACCTGTAAAATCCATGCAGAGAAAATCCTCGAGGTGGCGTCCAGAGGGTTCGCTTCCTATAATGCCTTAAAGTCTTCCCGCGAGTTTGTTGACCGCGTGCTGCACGAACACGTAGACGGCGAAGCCCAATTCGTTTTGGTCGAGGATATCAGGGCCGTGGAAGGTTTTTCCAAGCGGGCCCGTAATTTTCTTATCGAACACATTACGGCCAAACCCCGGATCGGCGGTATTATCTTCTGCTGTACCGCCCCGCCGCTGTCACTGGGTATCAAGCTGGCTTTCAAACTCAATCCAACTGCTTACGAAAAACATCTCGTGCCGGAACCGGCCCAGGCCCTTTCAATTGCGCGGCGCATTCTGGCCGGCCAGGAGGAATCAAGCCGTGAATTGATGCTTGCCACCGACCGCGCCCCGTCCGGCGCAGGCCCCACCCGGCCAAGCGATGACGACTTTTTTGTCAGTACCCTGGAAAGAGATGGCGGGATCACCCATTACTCGCTTCTGGAAGGCGATGTCTACCATATTCAGCCGGAAGGCGAGTTGCGGCCCGGTAGCTTTGACCAGGTGTTTGCCAAGCACCAGGAGAGAATTCGCACCTGGAATCTGCGGAGCAACGCCTACTACCTGGTGATGAACGGCAGTCAATTGACCGGGAGCAGCCGGAAGGCCCGGCAACAGTATCTGGAGATGATCAAGGCCCTTTACCGGGATTGTCCGTTCTGCCTGTTCGTTTTTTATGGGTTGAATGATGTCATGCAAGCCACCGTCAGCGTGTTCAGGCCATTCGTTTCCTTTGAAGTACATGTTGTCGAAAGCTTTGACGACGCGCTGGCCCTTATCGGGCGGCACCGGGCCGCGCCACGGGCAAATCTTCCGGAAACATCCGCAGACCGAGGGGAAACCGGCGATCGTACGGCCCATTATGTCGATCAGCTGCTGCGGCATGTCGGTTGCATCAACTGGGAGATGAAACCGGATGAATATGAAATTGAACAGATCGATGCGGAGCACCCCTTCAAGCAGGTGTTCGATGCCATTTCCATCATCAGCAGCGATCTCAACGAAGCTTTTCTTGAACAACAACGCGAAAAGAAGATCAACCAGGCGCTCTTTCAAGTCTCCCACGCGGTCAATACCACCTACCACACCCGGGACTTGTACCAGGCCATTCATACTGCGATACGGGACATCCTGGATGTGACCAATTTCTATATCGCTCTCTATGATCCCGAAAGTCGCGTATTGCGTTTTCCCTATTTCGTCGACCGGGTCGACAAAGCACTGCCTTCTTTGAAGCTCGATCATAAGAAGTCTTTTTCGCTTACGGTCGAAGTCGTGACCAGCCAACAGCCGCTGCTGCTGCGTAAACGTGATATTCTGGAAATGTCCCGGCGCCGGAAAAAGAAACTGTTTGGCGTTATGCCGGAAGTATGGATGGGTGTGCCCCTGCGGGTAAAGAACCGGGTCATCGGGGCCATGGCGGCGCAGAGCTATTCGCGTCCGGACAAGTACAACGAGACTGACCTGGCGGTTCTCAATACGGTGTCCGATCAAGTGGCCTTTGCAATCGAAAGAAAAATTGCCGCCTCGGCCCTGCGCCGCAGTGAGCAGCGCTACCGCAAATTGATTGGTCACCTGGATGATATTATTTTTTCCACCGATAAAAATAAAAGGTTAGCGTATTTAAGCCCGGCGGTGGCTGAGGTCACCGGGTATACAGCCGCGGAACTGGTAGGCAAGCCTTACCTGTCCAGCCCGGCCGGTAAAGATGATGCGGACGGACCCCATTCATATTTCGACATCATTCATGCCGACGACCGGGAGATGGTCAGCGAGGTGGTGGGACTGGCTCTGGACAACCGGACTTCCTACCAGGTCGAGTATCGCATTATCAAAAAAGATGGCAAACAGAACTGGGTCCACGAAAAAAGCAACGTGGTCCGAGATGCCCCGGGACGGCTGCGGATCGAAGGCATAATCGTCGATATCCAGGACCGGGTGTTTGCCAACGAAATCAACCGGGCCATGTTCCAGATATCCAATGCCGTCAACCGGGCCAACAGCGCCGATGAACTTTTCCAGGCCATCCATGTTTCCCTGCGCAGGGTGATGGACGTATCCAATTTCTTCATTGCCCTTTATGATGATGAAGCGGATATGATCTCTTTTCCCCACTTCGTGGACAGTACGGATAAGGTCAGTTACCCCACGATTCCCAGGGTCAGCAAGGTCGATTCATTGACGGCCCGGGTGATCAGGAACAATGAGCTGATCTTTATTAAGCGGGACGAACGTGAACAGCAGTTGGCCAAATCGGGCAAAAAACCCCTGGGAACGCCGGCGGCGGTTTGGCTGGGCGTTCCGCTGCGCGTCGATGATCGGGTGGTTGGGGTCATGGCTACTCAGAATTACGAAGATCCGGATAGCTATACTTACAATGACGTGGAAGTGTTCAATGCCGTATCCGGACAGGTGGCTATCGCCATCGATCGGATGATTAAAGACGAAGAACTGCGCACCCGGGACGCCTACGTCAAAACCCTGTCCAGACAAATGGAGCAGTTCAGCTTGGTGGCGGCTTCCGTCCTCTCCTCTACGGATGAGAAGAGAACCTTTCGGAGAATTAGCCGGGCAATTACCGAGTATTCGGATTTCCGGCGCGTGTTGATTGTTATGTTTAAGCGCGACGCTCCGCATCACGATATCATCGGAGACAGTGGCATCGATCGTTCCCGGATCGAAGCCCTCAAAGAAGCCCTGCTGCCAAAGGGCTGGTACAAGGCGATTGCCAAGGCTGGGACCCAGGTGGGGCAATTCTGCCTTTACCTGGAGCACTCCCAGGAAGGGCTGCTGAACCCGTTTGCCATATCCAGTGTCGGCCAGGGCCAAGCAGAAACCGCAAAATCCTGGCATCCCGCCGATCACCTGATTGTAAGAATGAGCGACGAGAACAATCTGCCCGTCGGGTTTGTCTTGGTCAGCAATTCAAAGACCGGCCGGCGCCCGTCCGATGTTACCGTCCGGCCCCTGGAAGTATTTGCCAGTTTAATAGCGCAGATCATATCATCCCGCAGAGCCCAGGCAAAACTTACCCGGGCCAAGGCCCGTGCCGATACCGCCAATCGCGGCCTTTTGATCCTGACCCGTCAGCTGGAACAGGCCATGGCGCGGACCAATGAAATGGCCAAACAGGCCGCTATCGCCACGAAATACAAAAGTGAATTCCTGGCCAACATGAGCCATGAGATCAGAACACCGATGAACGCGATAATCGGTTTTGCTGATTTAATGCTGAAAACGGAACTCGATTCCAAACAGCGCAGCTATTTGAATCACATCAACAAATCCAGTCGGTCCCTGCTCACCATCATCAATGATATTCTCGATTTTTCAAAAATTGAGGCCGGGAAGCTGGTACTTGAAAATCGCGATTTCAGTATTGATGAAGTCATGCAGGAACTGTCCGGCATGTTCTCCATGAACGCTGATGACAAAGGCCTAAAACTTTCCGTGTCGGCTGCGCCCGGGGTGCCCCGGATGCTCAAGGGGGACTCACTGCGACTGCGGCAGGTCGTTATCAATCTGGTTGCCAATGCCGTCAAGTTTACGGATCGGGGTTCGGTGTCGGTCGTGGTGGATGTCGATACCATTGCAAAACGCAACGTGGACCTGCTTTTTTCCGTCAAGGACACGGGTATCGGCATAGACGCCGAGCAACTCGAAGGCCTGTTTGATTCCTTTTCACAGGCAGATGGCTCGGCCACGCGGCGGTATGGCGGTACCGGTTTGGGACTGGCGATCTGCAAACAGTTGGTCGAAATGATGAACGGCCGGATCTGGGTGGAAAGCGATTCCGGGCAAGGGAGTTGCTTTTTCTTTACCGTCCGTTTCGGCATCGCCGATGGATCCGTGCATGACAGTACCGAACGCTACAACAGTCTCAAACACCTGAAACTGTTAATTGCGGATGACGACCGCAAGTCCCAGCGCAAACTGTTGGAGGCTTTGTCGGCCTACAACGTGCGGGCCACAGCCGTGACCTCTGGTAAAAGTGCAATTTTTGAACTCTCCGAAGCCCAGGAAAACGAACCTTATCAGATGGTCCTGGTGGATTGGCAGATGCCGGACATGGACGGCATCGAAACCGCATTGCAAATTCGGGCCGATAAACGGTTTGACCAGATTCCGATTGTAATGATGACTGATTTTGATCGCCATGAACTGTTGCGCCAGGCGGACCATGTCGATATCGCCGGGGTGATTGACAAGCCGGTCGACAGCAGTCAGATGCTGAATACCCTGCTGCACGCTATCCGCAAGCAACCGAAGGTATACAGCGGCCGGCCCCCGGGCACATTGAAATTGGCCCGTCGGACTGAAGAGTTCTACGGTGCCCGGGTATTGCTTGTAGAAGATAATATTATCAACCAGCGGGTTGCTTCGGAAATTCTGAAAAATGCCGGCATCATGGTGGATACCGCCGAAAATGGCGAAATAGCCGTTCAGATGGTGCAAGCCACCGATTATGATTCCGTGCTGATGGATATCCAGATGCCGGTCATGGATGGCTATGAGGCTACGCATATGATCAAACAGCTTCCCGATGTCATCACACCACCGATCATTGCCATGACGGCGCATGCAATGAAAGGGGATCGGGAAAAATGCCTCGATGCCGGCATGGACGACTACATTTCCAAACCCATCGATTCCGAGAAATTGCTGTTTACCCTGTCAAAATGGATCCCTGAAAAAGCCACCGCCGGTGCAGTCATCATCGACGGCCGGAGTGCCGCTGCGTCTGAGGCCGAAATTGACGGTGCCGCTCAAGCAACCCCAGACCTTCCCGGCATCGACCTGCAGCAGGGATTGAAACGGCTTGGACAAAACAGGGAATTGTATCGCTTGATTCTTTCTGAATTCCGCCAGGAATATGACGGGGCGGTGACGCAATTGCGGCGATTTTTAGATGAAAACGATCAGGAGGGCGCCATCCGCTATGCCCATACCATCAAGGGCATGGCCGGCAACCTGAGTGCCATCGGTTTGGCGGATGCCGCCCTGGAACTAGAAATGGCCCTCCGGGAGAGTGCGGTTGAAGATTATGCGCCTTTCATCGCTCAGTTTAAGGCCGCGCTGCACCAGTTTTTAGCGACGGCCCGGCGTGTTGATAAGATCCTGGGGGACCAGTTGGAAGGTGTCGCGCCGGAGTAACGCGGGGCCGGTTGATCGGCAAGATGACTATGGAGGCAGCCTCTACAAAATCCATCGTAATTATCGATGACCATCCTCTTTTTCGGGAGGGTCTCAAGTCGATTATCGCCCGCGCGCGGCAATTTGATGTGGTTGGCGAAGCCGGTGACGCCCGTAAGGGACTGGAAGATGTAAAAAAATATAACCCGGATCTTGTCATCGTCGACATATCGCTTCCGGATAAATCCGGCATCGAATTAGCCCGGGCCATCCGGAGTCGATTTCCGGGTACCCGCATCATCATTGTCAGTATGCACTCCAAGATCGATTATATCGTAGAGGCTTTTCAGGCTGGGGCTACCGGTTACATCGTCAAGGAATCCGCATCCGACCGCCTGATTTTAGGGCTGGAAACCGTTTTGAACGGAGAGTATTTCCTGGACAGTTCCATATCACATGCGGTTGTGGAAAAGTTGTTGAAAGAGCCGCTCAAGGACACCCGGGTTGAAGATGCCGACTACGGGTCGCTCACCCCGCGGGAACAGGAAGTGATGCGCCTGCTGGCAGAAGGTTTCGCCGTAAAGGAAATCGCGGAAAAACTCTATATCAGCCCGAAAACAGTTGAAAATCATCGGTCCAACCTCATGCGTAAACTGGGTTTGCGCAATGCCATTGAATTGGCTCGCTATGCCGCCCGTCTCGGCTTGATAGACGTCGATCTCTGGAAAGATTGAGCCGCTACATCCAACCGCCGCACCTACAGCCCACCAGCGACCGGCTTCAGCGACACGTTGAACCGCAACGTTTTGCTGTTCGCATCCTCGCCCGGTATTTGCCCTATCAAATAAATTCAAGGTGATATCAGGTGGATATACCGAAACTTTCATAGTGCTTACCCAAAAACCGGGAGATTCTCCCGATTCCAGGGTAATTCCCCTATTAAAATGAGCGATGTCCCGATGGACAAAAATGTCGCCGCGGGTAATAGTATTATCGTACTGCACCAATAAATCACTGACTAGACCTGCCATCTATTTCTAACTGACTGAATTTTCAGAATCACCACGGCCGAGAAGGAAAACGGGCAATGAAAGCTTGTGACCGGGCACCGGTATCCGCTGACAGAAAGCAATCGCGTGGCGGGCACCGGGCCAAAGGATCGAAACCGGAATACAGCCGCAGGAACGAACGGCTGAACTACCTTGATCTGACGGGGTTGGTCCGGAGTGTGCAACGGTCGGATGGCCACTCAGACTGCTTCCGACGCGGGTTTTGTGACTGCGACCAACTGGACTGCCCTTGGCGCGCGCAATGTTTTCAAAAATGATGAAGGTACTGCCGGGAGATGTGCCCTACGGGGACCGTTCTAACCCATGGAGGCCTTATGGAGAAAAGCAACTTTTCCTACACGAAGGGAAACCAGGGGACGTTCCCTTCCTATGCAGTCAAACTTGGCTACGGCCGTAACCCGGAAACCGTTAAAGTTCCAACCCCGGCTGTATTGCATATTTCAGGTAAACGGACGGACAGAAGGATCTACCGGCGGTACCCGGCGGCAAAGGGTGCTTTTGCGCTGTTACGGTCGCAGGCTCAGATCATTACCGACATCAACAACATGTCAATGGGAGATATTGCGTTTGCGGTAATGCGTTCCAATCCTGCCAAAATGGGGCAGATTGTCAATATAAGCATGGGAGGCCTGGTTTTTCAGTATGCACTGGACGCACAGGGATCTGTAAAACCCAGCTGTCTTGATATCCTCCTGGCTGATTGTCGTTACTATCTTGATAGTCTCAATTTCGAAATGGTCGCCGATGTATCCTCTCCAAGTGAATTCGAATTCGATGCAGTTAGGACCGGATTGATCTCAGTGAAATTCAAAAATTTGACCGCTCGCCAGAAAAGGCAATTGTCGCACTTTCTGAAGCATCACACCGGCACCGCTTCCTGAGTCGGGCAGTGTCGCCTGACACTAAACCCAGCAGTTCTCGCCACTATAATGGCTTACCAGGCCATTGTTCTCTGATCCCAATAGCTTATTTAGAAATGATTGGTTCTTTTTCTACCTTTCCGCCCGCCCGGGCCAGATAAAGAAAGGAGGCCACCGCATGTTATCTAAAAGCCGCTCTACACTGCAAATAGTAGAGGAACAAGTTCGTAAATGGCAATACACAACCACAGGCCAGAAGGCCGCCAAGCCTAAAATTACCGTTATTACGATTTCCCGGGAACCCGGCAGCGGTGGAAATCTGGTAGCCCAGGGACTCGCCGAGAAATTGGGATTGGACCTGTTTCACCAGCAAGTCATCCATGAAATGGCCAAGAGTGCCAATGTCAGCACCAGGTTCGTGCAAACATTGGACGAAAAAGCCATGAATGTCCTCGATGAATGGATTGCGGCGCTGGTCGATGACCGGCATCTGTGGCCCGATCAGTACCTGCAGCACCTCATGCGGGTTGTCAGCATCATCGGGCAGCACGGCAGTGCGGTTATGGTGGGACGGGGTGCCAATTTTATCGTCCCGCCCGAAAAACGGATGCGCGTCAGGATTATCGCACCCATGGACTTTCGCATCAAGCATGTCGCCGCGACTTTCAAGGTGTCCCCAAGGATCGCCAAGCGTAGAGTGGTGCGCACAAATTCCGACCGACGGGCATTCATCCGGAAATACTTCAATGCGGATATCGATGATCCCACGAACTACGACCTCATGATCAATACCGGCAGCACCGGCATCGACCCCGCTGTGGATGCGATCATCGGCGCGCTCGGTCGCAGCAAGGACGTACTCATGCAGGCAGCCTGATAAAGGGGGGTGAAGGGTTATGAAGATAGAGAAGATATTGTTGCCGGTAGACGGTTCCGAATGTTCACTCAAAGCGACCGACTACGCGCTTGATTTCGTGCAATCGATGGGGGGCGATATCATATTGATGTATAGCCATAAGCCTTTTCCTTCATTTTTGGGTGAACCCTATTTTCAGGAAATGCATGACAAAATAATGAACCATGCCCGCGAGATGCTGGAGCCCTTCATGGAGAAGTTCGCGGCTGCCAAAATCCCGGCTGACGAGAGAATTCTGGAGGGGGCACCGGGAGAGAACATCTGTCGGGTGGCCAAGATCGAAAAATGCGACTTGATCATCATGGGGTCGCGCGGGTTTACCGATTTGAAAGGGTTGTTTCTGGGCAGCGTAACCCACCGGGTATTGCACGGGGCGCCGTGTCCCGTTACAGTAATAAGATAGCGCCAGATAGTGATTGCCAACGGCACCACGCAGCCCGGTAAGCGAGCAGGCGGCCCAACGATATAGGGGGCACTGTAGCTGGCGAATTTATGCAGTCCTAAAAAACTGGTCCTCAGGGCCAAGCCTGTTACCGGTGTTTAGGCTGAAGACTGAATGAGACAGTGCTAAAAGAGCCATAGCAATGAAGACTTGCCCGCTCTGAAGCAGCACTTGTTTCCAGTCAATCAATTCGGTCAGATTGGTTTAAGGGTTTTTCTTCAGCCTTCAGTCTTCGACCTGATCCCCTGAATCCGGCCATGCTGGATAAGCGTTTCTTGGTGGCGCGCCCCTTAAAGGGGCAAACCAATGCCCGGTCCTACGGGCCAGGATTCTTTACGCAAAATGGTTGCGGTCTTAAGCCGCGGCCATTTTTTTGTGCCCGGGTTACCCTTTGCCGTGAATCGAGAGGATGTCCAGTTCTTCGGGTTCGCGCAGAGTTATCGTTTTGCCTTCCACCTTGATGAGTCCCTCGCTGGTCATCTTCGCAAAAATCCGCGACAATGTCTCCGGAATCGTACCCAGCAGGCTGGCCAGCTGCCCCTTGGATATGGGCAGGGTTACCTGCTTGGGATTTTCCTGCTCCCGTGCGAGAAACAGAAGATAGGTTGCCAGGCGCTCCGGTACTTCCTTGAGTGACAGATTCTCCACCTGCACCGTAAACTGGCGCAGCCGGGTAGAAAGCACAGCCAGCATGTTGAGCGCCAGGGAAGGATTGGCGTGAATCAAGGTGATAAAACGGGTTTTAGGAAAGAAGGCCAATACGCTCTTTGAGAGGGTCTGGGCATTGGCCGGGAACGGTTTACCCGTAAAAACAGGTACTTCCCCGAATGGTTCCCCGGGTCCGAATATGTGCAGGATCTGCTCCTTGCCTTCCGCCGAGACCTTCGACACCTTGACCTTGCCCGCCAGCACCACGTAGAATCCTTCACCGGCATCGCCCTCCATGAAAACAGTGTCACCACTGTGGTACTCCTTTTCGACGGCAATGCGCCTTAATTCATCCAGGTGTTCGGGTGGTAATCCATTAAAAAGAGGAGCATTTTCAATTACATGGAGACGGTTGGGCATAAGACCTCCAACTTTTTTCAATTTTTTCTCGATATTGACATAAGTCAAGGCGAGCTTAAGGTGGTTCGGGTAGGTTGCCCTTAAACATGGAAACAATGTCTGGAATACACGTTTTGAAACATAATTTAAACAGAAAATCAGGAGGCGAATATGTTTTGTTTTCAATGTGAACAAACGGCCAAAGGCGAAGCTTGTACCAAGATTGGTGTGTGTGGCAAAAAGCCCGACGTTGCTGCCCTTCAAGACCTATTGGTTCACGCTACCAAGAGACTCAGTGTTTACGCCGTTGCCGCGCGCGAAAAAGGTATTGTCGATGACGCGGTAAACCGATTTACCTGCGAAGCTATTTTTTCAACATTAACCAATGTAGATTTCGATCCGGAGCGGTTTGTAAGCCTGATCAACGATGCGGACACCTATACCCGGCAACTCATGGAAAAAACAGGTGATGTCGCCGGTGCCCCGGATTTCACACCTGCGGATAGCCTGGAAGGATTGGTAGCCCAGGGCGAGGCGGTCGCAATCAATGCGGATCCTGATCTCGATGCCGATATCCTGTCCCTGAGAGAACTGCTTATCTATGGTGTCAAAGGACTGGCGGCTTATGCGGACCATGCCCGGATTCTGGGCCAGGAAGATGATGCCGTCTACGCCTTTATCCATTCCGCCATGGCGGCCACTTTGGACAAAACCCTGGGGGCTGACGACCTTGTCGGGCTGGCCCTAAAGTGTGGCGAGGTCAATATCCGGGCCATGGAACTGCTGGATGCCGGTAATACCGGAACCTACGGCCACCCGGTGCCGACAGCCGTGCCCCTCGGTGCTAAAGCCGGCAAGGCCATTCTTGTTTCCGGGCACGACCTGAAGGATCTGGAAGAGATTCTAAAACAAAGCGAGGGCAAGGGCATTCATGTCTATACCCATGGCGAAATGCTGCCCTGTCACGGCTATCCGGAATTGAAAAAGTACCCCCATTTTTACGGGCACTACGGAACTGCCTGGCAGAACCAGGCCAAGGAATTCGACGCGTTCCCCGGTGCCATTTTGATGACCACCAATTGTATCCAGAAGCCGCGCGACAGCTATAGCGCCAACATCTTCACCACCGGCCTGGTAGGCTGGCCGGGGGTAGCCCATATTGCGGATAAGGATTTTACGCCAGTCATTGCAAAAGCACTTGAACTGCCGGGATTCGCAGAAGACGTTGAGGGCAAATCCGTCATGGTCGGGTTTGCCCGCAACGCTGTGCTGGGTGTGGCGGACAAAGTGATCGAGGCGGTCAAAAGCAAGGCCCTGCGTCATTTCTTCCTGGTGGGCGGTTGCGACGGCGCCAAGCCGGGTCGTAACTATTATACCGAACTTGTCGAAAAGGTGCCGGAAGATTGCGTCGTATTGACCCTGGCCTGCGGCAAATTCCGCTTCTTTGACAAAGATCTCGGCGATATCGGCGGCATTCCGCGACTGCTGGATGTCGGGCAGTGCAATGATGCCTATTCGGCCGTCCAGATTGCCATCGCCCTGGCCAATGCCTTCGAGTGTGAAGTGAATGATCTGCCGCTTTCCATGGTGCTTTCCTGGTACGAGCAGAAGGCGTGTGTCATCCTGCTGACGCTCTTGCACCTCGGGATCAAAGATATTCGTCTCGGGCCTTCTCTGCCGGCATTTATTACACCCAACGTACTTGACGTGCTGGTCAAGAATTTCAATATTATGCCCATATCCACGGTCGATGAAGACCTCAAGGCGATTCTTGGATAAACTGATAAACCCAAGGCCTGCCCCTGGCCTCCCGGCCAGGGCGGGTCGCTTGTTCGGCCCTACTCCTGAAAAGGAACCGGCAATGGGAGGTCCGCTATGAAATGCCCAGGACAGGATACGCAATACTGGAAACCCGGCGCGATTTACGATGCCAAGTGCCCGCAGTGTGAAAAAGTTGTCGAATTCTTCAAGGATGACACGACCCGCAAGTGCTCCCATTGCGGCCACCGGTTCATTAATCCCGAACTGGACTTCGGATGCGCCTCTTACTGCCAGTTTGCCGAGCAGTGCATCGGGAACCTGCCTCCGGAACTGATTGCGCAGAAGGAAGATCTGCTGAAAGATCGCGTGGCCATTGAAATGAAAAAGTATTTCCGGGCAGATTTCAAGAGGATTAGCCACGCCGGCCGGGTTGCCCGCTACGCGGAGCGTATCGGTAAAAGCGAAAACGGCAACCTGGCCATCATTTTGGCGTCAGCCTACCTGCACGACATCGGTATTGTGGCGGCGGAAAAAAAACACAATGGCGCCGGCGCTCAATACCACGAAGCCGAAGGTGTCCCGATCGCCCGCGAGATCCTGGAAAAGCTCGGCGCGGCCGAGCCGCTGGTTGATGCGGTCTGCGATATCGTCGGCCATCACCATCACCCCCGGGATGAAGAAAGCCTGGAATTCAAAGCCGTCTACGATGCGGACTTGATTGCCAACCTGGAGAGCGAGTATGAAGAGAACCCCATGGACCAGGAACAGATCCGGGAAACGATTGAGAGCCGGTTCTTAACCGGCGGCGGGAAAAGTGAAGCTGAAAAGATACTCATTGGATAAGCAAACCTGCCCTTTGGGCCGGCTTTTTGAAACGGAGACACATTATGAAAGTTAAAAGAAAAATAATCCATATCGATGAGGAACTCTGTGACGGCTGCGGCAACTGTGTCCCCTCCTGCGCGGAAGGATCCCTGCAGATTGTGGACGGCAAGGCCAAGGTCATTGCCGACAACCTGTGTGACGGACTGGGTGCCTGCCTCGGTGAATGCCCCCAGGGCGCGCTGCAGATCGTCGAGCGAGAGGCTGAGGAGTTTGATGAGGAAGCGGTGGAGGTCCATCTGGCCAAACAGGCAGAGGCGGAACCCGCCCCAGCGCCCGCACATGCCCACGGCCACGGACCGGCGGAGATACCCTGCGGTTGCCCATCGACCCAGATGAAGACATTCCAGCCTATCGGCGGTGGCATCCCCCGGACAACCGGCGGCGCTTCGGCGTTGACCCATTGGCCCATACAAGTTCACCTGGTACCGCCAACGGCTCCTTTCCTGAAAGGTGCCGATCTCCTGATAGCTGCGGACTGTACGCCCTTTGCCTACCCGGATTTTCATGAAGTCCTGCTTAATGACCGGGTCCTCATGGTTGGTTGTCCCAAGCTCGATGATGCCCAGGCGTATATCGACAAGTTTACCGCTATTTTCAGCCAGGCCGGCGTACGCAGTATAACCACGGTGATGATGGAAGTCCCCTGCTGTTCCGGTCTCTCTGTCATTATCCGGCGGGCCTTGGAAAATGCGCAGGCCAACATCCCCCTCGAAGAGGTCATTATCAGCACCCGCGGGTCCCTGCTCGAAGACCGCAAGATCTCCTGATGATTGTTTTGAACGTTCCCCGCAGCCCCGCCAAGCGGGATTTCCGCTGGGCGCCAACAAGCTGCGGGGAATGCGCGCGCTGATCGGTTCAACCCGGCGCAGCGGGGGTTTTGACAGGTCGGCCCGGTATACTGTATAATCACCGATACCGAATTTGGGGCAACGTGTTTGCAAGTCAACCATCCCTGATGAATGCGGTATCGAGGGGCTCGTGACAAAACTGACCGACAAGCAGTTTCGAAACTACTGTGAGCTCGTATACCGAGAGGCCGGCATAAATCTGACCGCGGAAAAACGGGAATTGCTCAATGCCCGGCTTGCCAAGCGATTGCGCAAGACCGGCATCCAGGCCGGTGCCTACTATGACCTGATTCAAAAAGATGCCGATGAACTGTGGCGGTTTCTGGACGCCATCTCCACCAACCATACCTACTTTTTCAGGGAATCAAAAAGCTTTCGCTACCTAACCAGTTCCCATCCCGATATCTGGTGTGCAGCCTCATCCAGTGGCGAGGAACCATTTTCGCTGGCGACATACTGCCTTGACCAGGGATTCACGCCCTCGATCCTGGCGACCGACATCTCCATGACCTGCCTGGCCAAGGGGCGGCGGGCGATTTACCCCAAGCAGGCCGTTAAAAACATCCCCAAACCCATGTTAAAGGCCTATTTTCAGAAAGGCCGGGGCAACTGGGATGATTACATCAAGGTAAAGGAGGGTGTCTCCCGTCTGATCCGTTTTGAACGTTTCAATCTGCTCAAGGATACACCCGATTCACGCAGGCAGTTCGATATCGTTTTCTGCCGGAATGTTATGATCTACTTCGACAACCCGACCAAAGAATTTGTGGTTGCGAAGCTCTGTCGGGTACTGAAGAAAGGCGGGTATTTTATTATCGGGGGCGCCGAAAGTTTGAGCGGCTTGCAGCATGGCCTCAAGTACGTCGAACCCAGTGTATATCTCAAAAACTAGAAGCTATCTCAAAAAAGTCTTTTGGTCCAATCTCAGTGTTGGGTGTTAAATCCAAATCCTCGAAATACTTTACAGTATTTACCACGATAGGCATTGGCTTCGCTGGCACCTCCGGTTTGAATGTAACGCCCGCCTTGACTTTGAACCAAAATCCATTTTTGAGATAGCTTCTAACTTTTCTGACAGCCAAGTCAATAGCAGCAGGCACCCCGGTGCTCCTATCCTCACTGGAGGCACTGCATCAGCCCCATACACCAGGGACAATCCCCGCAAGGGACCGCCATCGCAAAGCAATCAAACTCAAAGCCTTCATTTGTAATCAGGTCGCACGGTCCCATGCTGCAGTTGCTGCAGTAGGGAAAATCGTAGTTGGTGACTTCCTGCCGGAAGTCCTTATATGTCGGTGCCTCCCAGATATCCAGGATGTTCTGATCGGGCACGCGGCCGAAAGGTTCATGGGCAACCGGTTTCTCCCGGCCGTCGAAATAGCATTTATATTGATGCCAGAGCATATAGCACGGGTATATGCGGCCGTCCCAGGCCAGGAAAATACTCCGGTTTTGAACGAATTCACACTCCCGTTCAAAACGGGGGTGCAAGGCCGGCAGCTTCAGGTCCAGATGATACCGGGCGGCGCACGCACGGGCTTGATCGAAGACTGCTTCCACCTGCCGGGCCAGGGGCTCGTCAAAGGATAGCAGCTTCCGGAAGTGAAAGGGGATCTGCCGCGCGGTTGCCTCAGAAATCATGGTTTCCACGAAATCGATGAGGGCCTGTTCATCGGCCGAACGAATGTACTTCCAGCGGACGGTCAAATACTGTTCTAAATCAAACCCGCGCGCGCGGGCCGCCCTCTGCTTTTCACTGAAAAAGCGCAATGAGGCATCGGTATTGGCCGTGTAAAGCGTTTCGTCCATGACGGTTTCATCATAAGGCAGCATCTGACTGACGATGGCAAAATCGGCCCCGTTCAAGGCTGCCTGTTCGATTGCCCGGGGCAGTTCCGACAAGTTGTTGCGCATCAGCACATATTCCACCCCGAGCTGCATCCGGCCGGCTTTCAGTGCTTCCCTGGCGCTGCGTACAGCCCGGAAAGCGCTCTCCACATGTGCCATCTCCGCCCCGCTGCGATTCAGCCGCAGGGTGCGACTGCTGGCGGCGTCCATGGAGATGCAGATTTTGTCTATCCCGGCTTCGATCAGGGCTGCCGCCCGGCGGTCGTTCATGAGATGTCCATTGGTTTGGAGACCAATCCAACTCTCGGCGGGGACACGTGCGCGGGCGCTGGCAACCATCTTTTCCAATTCGAGGTGCAACAGCGGTTCGCCGATACCCGAGAATACGATTGAATCGAGATGGGCAAAAATATCGGCGAGCATTTCAAACCGGTCAGGCTCCAGAAAGCCCTCGGCAATACCATTTCCCTGGCTCTGCTTGACACACATCCGGCATTTAAAATTGCACAAGGTGGTCGGTTCTACGAAAAGTTTAGCGGGATATGTCTGGCTTTGCATGTGCCCATCGCCTATATAACCGGTAAGTTGTTCAAAAACGGCTAGAAGCTATCTCAAAAAAGTCTTTTGGCCCAATCTCAGCGTTGGGCGCTCAATTCAAATCCTCGAAATACTATAGTATTCCTTTGGTTCGAATGTAGCGCCCGCCTTGACCTTGAACCAAAATCCGTTTTTTGAGATAGCTTCTAAATCTCCATCTTCATCACAATATCGCCGGTAAACCAGGGTTTCCTTGACTTAGGACAACTTTCAGGAATTTTTCAAACTGCGCACCCAAGTTGTGTCGGCGGTGTAATGATATTCAGGTGGCGGCCGCCGCGCCGCAAATCGGTCGGTGGTGGTCCCAGCGCCAGTCTGCGCCGATCGGTCTGCGCTTTGCTGGGTTGCCCTAAAAAAAAGGCAGCCGGAGATAGAGAACATCCGGCTGCCTTGGGCTTGTAATGGAAAACAGACTAAATGGAGTCTTTGAGTTTTTTGCCCGGCTTGAATTTAACGACGTTCGTGGCCTTGATTTTAATGGTTTCACCAGTCTGCGGATTACGGCCTTTACGGGCTTTGCGCCGGGATTTCTGAAACGTGCCAAACCCCACCAGGGTGACCTTGCCGTCTTTTTTCTTCAAAGACTTCGTTACCCCGTCGATAAAAGATTCCAGCGCCACGCCCGCGGCGACTTTGGTGATTTTTGCATCCTTGGCCATTTTTTCAATCAGTTCTGCTTTAGTCATCTGTTTTCCCTCCCTGGATAATTTGGTTTTCCCATTTACGCCCGATAACGAAGATTTATTCTAAGCGGAAAAATATTTATGTCAATAAATAAATCGCCGTCATTGGCGATTTTCTGAGCATTGACCGATTTTGGCCAAGCCGCATTTTAAAGGCATTTACAAGTCTGAAGGGCCGGGTGTTAAAACAGGTTACCGGGCGCCACTGACGGCCGGTTCCGCGTTTGGAGATATACCCGGGCGATTTCATTGGGTTAGTGTCCACTCACAAACGGTAGGTTTTGGTTTTGAGCAAGGTTTAAGCGATTTTGAAACCGCAGGCATAGGGCACTATTGCGAGGTTTTAAAAGAGCGAAAACACCGCTCTGGGCCAAAAGATGCCGTTTGTGGATGGACACTGGGTTAGCGTATTGGTGGTTACAGTCAGCCGTTTTGTTTGTATTTACGAATTGCTTCGAGGAGTCCGACCGTTCCGGTCATCATGTTGTCACCCCAGGGGGCGCCGTTGGCATAGGGCAGTTTTGAGTCAGCCATCAAGGCCCTTTTGGGGCCGGTGGCAAGGATGATTTCGTTTGCGGAAAAAGCATACTGCCGACGCGAAAAAGCACCATGACCGCCTTCTGCCAGGATCGTGGCATGCGCCAGGCGTCCCTCGGGGAGGGCCTTGAGCAGACGGTCTAATTTGGAGGCGGTGATATCATGGGTATGGTACTCAAAAAAGCCGGCGATCTCTCCTTCGATGAGGGCCGCCCCGACCGTGTGGGAAGTCGCAATATCAAGGACCATAAATTTAGTCAGCGACCGACAGAGCGGATCGCAACAGGCGCCGGCAATAGCGGCCATGCCGCTGTCCATGATATACAATTCGTTTGCCGGTATTTCGCGGGCCGTCCGCGCCAGGCTGCGCAAGCGATTGAATGGGGTCGGGATCTTGTCTCCCGGATAAACCAGCGCGTGCGGGAAGGGCGACCGGTGCAATGCTTCTGCGAAAAGACGGTTCCGGTAATCCAGGTGCGAAACGCCCTGCGGCGCTACGCCGTGGTCCTGGGCACACACACCGACAATATCGAATTCAAAAGGGACGCCCAGCCCGGCCATAATCCGGCGCAACCGGTCAGGCTCAAGGTCCGCCAGGGAAATCGGCGTATAAGCCGGGTCGGTGGACAACTGGCGTGCTTCCTCAGCGGATACCAGCGTGATGCCTGCGGCGGCCACCCGTTCCAGATCATGGTGAATGGTTACGGCGGCCTCCGGGGTCATGGCGACCGCATGCTGCGCGGCTCTGGCTTTCAAAGCGGCGGAAACCCGCCCGCCACCCATCTCGACTCCTGTTACCACCAGGTTGCCCGGGGTGCTCTCTATCATAGCCGCTCTGGTGCGCACCGGCGACATGACCACGGCTTTGAAGTGTTCACCGGTGGTGGCATCATAGTACAGCAGATCCAGGGTTCCGGCCCCTATATCGATCAGCAGGTATCGGTTCATGCTTTCCATTTAACACCATTTTAACGATTTTTAAACAGTTGCTCAGTAGACTTCCAGCATAAAGTCGGCGAGCCAGCATAACGCTATTGATGGCTACTGGCTACTACATATTGAATTAATATATTGACAAGCGCTATATATTGTGTAAGGCTTAAACCGGTTTGATTGGTAAAATTGCAGTAAAGTTTGCTACTTAAACAGGTGATAAAAGACACAGACCGTGTTGGAGATTATGTTCCCGTCTGTTTTTCACCAAAAACAAAAACACCAACCCTGACCCCCGCAGCCTGGGACGCGCTGCCGGGGTTTTGCTTTTTGGACGGGACAGCTCAAGGAGTGCCCGCATGTCAATGCCCAAGTTATTCGTTCTTGATACCAACGTGATTCTCCACGACAGTTCCTGCCTTTACCAGTTTGAAGAACACGATGTGGTGATCCCCATAACCGTTCTCGAAGAATTGGACCAGTTCAAAAAGGGCAAGGGCATCCTGAATTTTCACGCCCGCGAGTTTGCCCGCTCGCTTGATACAATCAGCGGTGATCATATTTTCAACGGAGGCGTAGAAATCGCACCGGGCAAGGGCAAACTGGTTGTCCGCCTTGAAAACGGATTTCACGATAAATTGAAACTGAATTTCTCGGTGGCCCGCCCCGACCATCATATCCTGAATGCGGCCTACCAGCTTGCCCTGGAAGAGTCGCAGCGCCAGGTTGTCCTGATATCAAAGGATGTCAACATGCGCATGAAGGCCAAGTCCCTCGGATTGCTGGCCGAAGACTATACAACCGATCAAGTCAAGGATATTGCGGAGCTCTACAAGGGATGTCGCACCGAAGAAAATATTCCAGCCGAAATCATCGACCAACTCTATGCGGTGCCGTACGAACTGGACCGGGGGGCGCTCAGTTTTGAGCAGGCCCTGTTCCCCAATGAATTTTTAGTGTTGAAGAACGGCCGCAAATCGGCTCTGGCCGGCTACAATCCGTTTGAGCGTAAAATCCACCGTATCGATAAAACCCGCTGCTGCGGCATCATGCCGCGCAATTCCGAGCAGGCCTTTGCGATCAATGCGCTGACCAATCCGGATATACCACTGGTTACCCTGTCGGGCAAAGCCGGTACGGGCAAAACCTTGCTGGCCCTTGCGGCGGCGCTGGAAAAAAAACGGCGCTACCGGCAGATCTTTATTGCCCGGCCGATTGTCCCATTGAGCAACAAAGACACCGGTTATCTGCCCGGGGATATCCAATCGAAACTAGACCCCTACATGCAGCCGTTGTATGACAACCTGGCCGTTATCCAGGACCACAATCACACTCAGAATGGGGCCGGGGCCCGGATTAGCGAGCTCATCCGGGAAGAGAAGATTGTCATTACACCGCTGTCCTACATACGCGGGCGCAGCCTGGTGAAGATTTTCTTCGTGGTCGATGAGGCCCAGAACCTGACCCCGCATGAGGTCAAGACGATTATCACCCGGGCCGGCGAGGGGACCAAAATTGTGTTTACCGGAGATATTTTCCAGATCGACCATCCTTATCTGGACAGCCAGTCGAACGGCTTGAGCTACCTGATCGAAAAGATGAAGGGCCAAAAGCTGTATGCCCACATCAATCTGGAAAAAGGGGAGCGTTCCGAGCTGTCGGATCTGGCGATCAATCTGCTTTAAGACTACCTCTGAGTCCCTAATCTCATTACGTTGCTTCAGTCTTTTGGGATTACGAAGCGGCCATGTAAATCCGAAATTCGAATATCGAAATCCGAAACAAATTCAAAATTCAAATGATCGAATGACAAAAATAGAAGCTTACCTGATTCAGGGGTCGGGGAGTTTTCTCATTAATTACCCGTCATCCCGGCGAAGGCCGGGATCCAGTCCGAGTCAAGGAAACTTACCCGGATGCCGGATCAAGTCCGGCATGACGACAAAAACCCCCCGACTGCTCACCTAATCTGTAATGACAGGTTTTGTTTGATTTATTGGTCATTGTGCTTTGTCTATTATTGTTTGCGGCGTTCGCCTTGAGAATATTCCGAATTTCGTGCTTCGGGTTTGCGGCGTGAGCCTTGAAAACATTCCGGATTTAATTTGTCTCTAAACCTTCTTTAAGCAGGCGGCTGGCTTCTTTTTCCGGTACCGCGCGGCTATAAAAATGGCCCTGGCCGTAATTGCAGTTCATGGCGGCCAGCACATCCACTTCCGCCTGTGTTTCAACACCCTCCGCAACTACTTCCATCCCAAGCTTGTGGGCCAACATGATGGTGCTTTGCACGATGTCGCGGTTGCGGGGTTCCCGGTCTATATTGCGGACGAAAGATTGGTCCACTTTCAGGGTATCGAAGGGGAAGCTGTGCAGGTAGCTCAGCGAGCAGTAACCGGTGCCGAAATCATCCAGGGCGGTCTTAATTTTGAGCTGTTCTAGCTGCCTGACGACCTCTCCTACCAGTCGCGTGTTGTCTATAACGGCCGTTTCCGTGAGCTCCAGTTTTATGCTCGCGCGGCGACACTGCGCACTTTCCAGGGCACCCTTGATGGTGTCGATGAATTCCGGCCGGCTGAATTGCTGGGCGCTGACATTGACACCAATCGCAAGATCTTCAAAACCACCGTCCATTGATTCCCAGACAGCCGCCTGCCGGCAGGCCTCTTCGAGAACCCATTTGCCGATTTGCAGAATCTGGCCGGTTTCTTCGGCCAGGGAGATAAAGACATCCGGGGGCACCAGCCCCTTTTCAGGGTGGATCCAGCGAACCAGACCTTCGAAACCACTGATCTGACCTGATTTAAAATTGACCAGCGGTTGGTAGTAAAGCACCAGTTGCTGATTCTCGATGGCCCGTTTCAATTCGGGTTCCAGGGTCAGGCGGTGCATCGCTGCTTTGTGCATATCCGCATCGAAGATCTGATAGCCGGTTTGGATGTCCGCACTGTTGGCGGCCAGCCCCGCGTCCCGCAGAAAGTCTTCGGCACTCTGGTAGCCTGCTGAACTGAAGGTAAGCCCGATCTGAATTTTGCCGGTTATCTCATGCCCCTGGATTTCGACGGTCGCACCCAGTTCAGCAAAGGTGGCTCGAGCGATTGCAATTGCCTCCGAGGGGTTGCCCAGATCATACAAGAGCAGGGCAAATTCACTGGGCCCCAGGCGTGCGGCCAGGGCACGGGCTGGCGCACAGGTGGAAAGAAGGCGGGCCTGGGAGATAATATACTGCTCACCGGCAATCTCACCGAGACTGTCCATCAGTATCCGGTAGCGTTCCAGGCGAATGACCAGCACGCTGAACAGGGATGCGTGCAGGGTGGCGCGCTCAAGTTCTTCGGTCAGGCGCATCAGAAAGAGATCTTTGTTGGGCAGTCCGGTGGCTTCATCGTAAAGGCGCAGGTATTCCCGCTCCACATCCCGTAAGCGTTTTTTCTCGAGGCTGGCATGAATGCGGGCGTTTAAAAGCACCGGATTGAAGGGCTTCAGGATATAATCCTCGGCGCCGTTTTCAATGCATTCCACGGTACTTTCCATGTCATCGAGGGCGGTAATCATGATGACCGGGATGTGCCGAAGGGCCCGGTCGGTTTTAATGATCTTGAGTGCTTCGCGACCATCCATTTCCGGCATCATGACATCGAGCAGCACCAGGTCGATGGTCTGACGCCGCATGACGTCGAGGGCCACTTGCCCGTCAGCGGCTTCATGGAAATTCGAAAACCCTTGTTTTTTCAAATGGTTTACAACAAAAAAACGGTTGCTGCGGATATCGTCAGCAACCAGTATACACGCATCCTGTAGCATAAGAAATCCATCGTTGAGTTATCTATTGAGGTCTCCATACAGCCCATAACAATTCTGATTTTGCAGAATTATTGGCGCGAACACAAGCAAAATTTATTCTTGACTTATTTGTACGTATACGAAATATTGATACGTAAAATATATGTAAGCGGAGAATATATGCAATTTACGGAATTGACGGACTGCCCCTACTATCTCGTTTCGCGGGTGGCCCTTCAGGTGACGTCGGCCCTGAAAAAAGGCTTCCTCGCGGCGGATGTGCAGGCGGTGCGCCCGGCTTACCTCGGGGTCCTGATGAGTCTCTGGCAGACGGATGGGTTGAAAGTGGTTGCCCTTGGCCGTCTGGCCGGTTTAGAGCCTTCGACCATGACCGGACTGCTGGACCGGATGGAAAGGGATGGCCTGGTTGCCCGCCGGGTTGATCCCCAGGACCGCCGGGCCCAGCTGGTAGAGTTGACCCGTATGGGCCAGGAAGTAAAAGCGCCGGTACGGACAGTGGTGGAAGGGGTTATGAGTCGGGTGTTCACCGGGATCGCCACGGCCGACCTGGAAGAGACCAAAAAGCTGCTCCGGCAAGTGCTGGGAAATTTACAGGAGGTGGCTGGAAAATGAGTAGCCCAGAAAAGGGGCGGATAGGCTATACATGTGCGTATACACCTTTGCCATTAATTGATGCCGCCGGCTTCCGGCCCTACCGGATTCTGCCCATGGGGGATGCCGCCGACCAGGCCGGCCAGTATTTGCATGACAACCTGTGTCCCCATGTTAAAAGTGTCCTGAACCTTGTTTTGGCCGGCCAAGTCCCTGACCTGGTCGGAGCCGTGCTCATGAATAGTTGTGATGCAATGCGCCGCCTGGCGGATGGGTGGCGAGCGGCACGGCCTCAGGATAACGTCCTATTGGTCGACCTGCCGGTCACCACGGATGAGGCGGCTTTGAAATTCTTCGCCGTTCAACTCGAGACCCTGGCCGACCATCTCAAACAGTGGGGTGGTCTCGATTTCAAAGAAGCAGACCTGGAAGCGAGCCTAGTGGACTTCCAAACGCTGTCCGGCGCTCTGTCCGATCTGGGCGTTGCCGTTAACAGCGGTCGCCAGGCCGGCAGCCGGGGCGATCTGCAGACCCTCTACAATGCGTGCACCCAACGCAGCCTGGATGAGAGCCTCCAGAATTGTCGCTTGCCCGCAGCGGCGGCGGCCCCAAAAAGTGGTGTGCCCGTATTCCTGTTCGGCAATGTCTTGCCGGACCCGGCAACCTTTGCGCTGTTTGCCGACTGCGGGGCCCGCATTGTGGGCGATGATTTGTGCACCGGCTACCGCCAGTTTGCCGGCCTGGAGGGCCGCCGGCCGGATGATTCTGTCTGGCTGCATCTGGCCCGCCACATCCTTACCAAGCCACCCTGTGCCCGTACCTTTTTTCCAATGCAACCCGGCCGGGCGGCCCATGATACCCTCGCCGCAGCCAAAGCGTGCGGCGCGGCCGGTGTGATCGGCCACGCAGTGAAATTCTGCGACCCCTACCTGGCCCGTATGCCCATATTCCGGGAAGAATTCAAGCTGGCCGGGATGCCGCTATTACTGCTGGAGGGTGACTGCACCCTGCGATCGATCGGACAGCAGCGGACCCGCATTGAAGCGTTCATTGAAATGTTGAGGTGACCACTATGATGAAACCATACTTTGACGACCTGGTGACGGGGATTGAAGGTGCCCTTGCCGCCGATCCCGAAAACGCGAGCCCGCGAAAGATCTATACCTTGGAAGTGGCCCGTATCGGCCAGCGGCTTTACGGCGGGAAGAGCGGGTTGCCTGGTGCGGGGTAACGGTCCCCTTCGACCTTCTGGCGGCCATGGGCGTCACCTCCTGTTTTGTAGAATTCGTGGGTGCCATGCTTGCTTCGACGGGCATGGTTGAGGCGTTTCTCGAAGAAGCTGAACAGGTCGGGTTCGCCGGTGACACCTGCGCTTATCACCGTAGTGTCCTCGGGGCGGCCCGCAAGGGATTCATGCCCGAGCCGGATTTTTTAATTGCTGCGACCTGCCCCTGCAGTGGCGGGGTGGCCGTCATGGAACTGCTGGCCCGTCATTTCGAAAAAGATCTCTTTGTCCTCAATGTCCCCCAGGAAATGACCGACGCGAATGTGCGGTACCTGGCCGACCAGATTAAGGACATGGTGGCGTTTGTCGAAGACCATACCGGCCGGCCCCTCGACCCGACCGCGCTCAATGCCGCCGTGGCCAAAACCAATGCCGCCCGGGAAAAACTTGTGGAAGTGTACCAATTGGCCAGCCGGGTGCCCTCGCCGGTAAACGGCAAAGCCCTCAACAATTTCGGCATTGTGGCCGCGTTACTTTTAGGGACGGATGCCGCCGTCAATGTTGCGGAGGCGTTCCGCCGGGATTTTGAAAAGAAGGTGGCGGCTGGAGAGTCAGGAATTGCCAACGAAAAGCTGCGGCTCTTGTGGATTCAAAATCGCATCCAATTCAAAAACCCCATCGTGAAAATGATGGAAGAAGAGTATGGCGCGGCAGTCGTGATCGACGAACTCAACGATATTACCTGGGGCCCCCTCGATCCGGATGATCCTTACCGGGGCATGGCAGAGCGGGCGATGTCCATTCCGTTTAACGGGGCCAATACAAGGCGCGTCTCTCATCTGCAGGACCTGGCCCGCCGCTACCGCATCGACGGGGCCATCAACCCTTGTCATTGGGGCTGTCGCCAGGGGACCGGTTCCCGGGGGATTGTCGGCCAAGGTCTCAAGGAAATCGGTGTCCCGGTGTTGAACCTGGAAGTGGACTGCGTCGACCCCCGCAACTTTGCCGAAGGCCAGCTTAGAACCCGGATCGAGGCGTTTACCGAAATGCTGACCGAACGCCCCTCACCCTGGGATTGATTTAGGGGCAGCTTCTAGTTGTCCAATTCACGATTCAAAAGGCGTGCCCAGGCGGCCTTATCCACTTTTGGCGCCTGGTAGTGGGATAATTTTTCCACCAGGGCTTCCGGATTACGGTCCACCACGATGAGTTCCCTATTGGCCGGCAGGATAAACTTTTGTGTGGCCATGTGGTCGACAAAATTGAGAAAACTGTCGAAATAACCCTCGATGTTCAGCAGCCCACACGGTTTCTCGTGAAATCCCAGTTGGGCCCAGGTCAGAACTTCCACGAGCTCCTCCAGGGTTCCCAGGCCACCCGGCAGGGCGATGAAACCGTCGGAAATGTCGGCCATCAGCGCTTTGCGGGTATGCATGGAGTCTACAACCCTGAGATCGTTCAAGCCGGTGTGGGCCACTTCCATATCAGCAATGGCCTCGGGTATAATGCCGGTGACCTGACCGCCGTTTTCGAGGACCGCATTGGCCAACTGGCCCATCATGCCCACATTGCCTCCACCATAGACAAGGGTAAGTCCCCGGGCGGCGAGCAGTGCGCCCAACTGTCTGGCAGCAGCAGCATATTCCAGCCTGGCGCCCGGGCTAGATCCGCAGAAAACACAGATGCTTTTCATCTCAATCTCCGCTCCTTTGACATTCTTTTCCATGAGGAATTGCGAAACCTATATACTCCGGAAAAGGCTGTCAAGTGGCAAGACCATAAATGACTTGATCAAAGCGGCGCGAGAGCGTACAAAAAAGGCAGCTATCGCCATGTAACCCTATTCACCCTGCAAGGAATTGTTATGACTTCAGAAACCAGGCTGAATACCATTCGCGAATACATCCGGAAAGATGCCTTTGCCAATTTTCTCGGTGCAGAAGTACAGATTCCCGCACCCGGTCACAGCCGGGTAACCCTTACGGTGACTGAAGAGATGGTCAATTTTCACGGCATGACCCACGGGGGGCTGATATTTTCCCTGGGAGACATGGCCTTTGCAGCGGCCGGCAATTCTCATGGACAGACCGCAGTGGCCCTGAATGTGAATATCTACTTTTTAAAAGCTTCGCAAGTGGGGGACCGCCTGGTCGCTGAAGCCCGCGAAGTCAACGCCGGCGGGCGGACGGCTCTCTACGAAATCAAGGTCTATAATGAAGATACCGGTGATCTGATTGCAAGTAGTCAGGATCTTGTGTACCGCAAAAAAAGAGTGGTTCGTGGACCCGGAGAAAGGCACCTAATTATTTTTATCAATCATTTTAGAAGATCGGGAGAGTTTTCCTATTAAATGACCGTCATCCCGGCGAAAGCCGGGATCAATTTCATGTTATAAAAGAGCTTCTGGATGCCGGATCAATCCTGGCATGACGTTAAAACTCGCAGACTTAGCAATTATCAATACAGGAGATGCACCATGCCTTACGAAAACCTGATTGTAGAAACCAGTGACAAATTTGTCGGTGAAATTACCCTGAACCGGCCAGACCAGATGAACACCTTTACCAGCGGCCTGGCCCAGGATCTGTACGATGCATTCATGGCACTGGATAAAGATGCCGCGGTGCGGGTAATCCTGCTCAAGGGGGCCGGCCGCGCGTTCTGTGCCGGGATCGATGTAAACGAGCTCTTCGGGAAATCCGCCCAGGAGTACCGGGCCTGGATCGAACATATGGAACGCCCCCTGGTAACGATATCCAAGTTGAGCAAGCCGGTCCTTGCCCAGGTTCAAGGGGTGGCGGCGGCCAACGGCATGGGATTGGTCGCAGCCTGCGACCTGGCCATTGCCGCCCAAAACACCAAGATGGGACTTACCGCCATCAACGTGGGGCTCAATTGTGTCGGTCCGGTCATTCCGGTCAGCAAGTCCATCGGTCGGAAGAAAGCCATGGAACTGCTGCTCTACGGGGACCTGATCAAGGCGCCGGAAGCCATGGAAATGGGATTGATCAACCGGGTGGTTCCCAAGGAAGAACTCGAACAGGAGGCCCGCGCCTGGGCCGAGTCTCTGGCCAAGCGCAGCCCGGTGGCTGTACAGATTGCCAAAAAAGCCTACTACGCGGCCGAAGACATGAACTACGACAAACAGTTTGAATACATGAATGAAGCCTTTGCCCGGCTGTGTACGACCGAAGATGCCAAGGAGGGCGTAACGGCATTCTTTGAGAAGCGTAATCCGGAATGGAAGGGGAGATAACTGTTCCTATTCAAGAAAACAAATAAAAATGCACGAATTTACGATCAAACCACGGGTTTCGGAAGTAAATGGAGCCGGTCACATCAGCAACACCGTTTTTCCGGTCTGGCTGGAAGAAAGCCGGGTTGCGTTTCTTCAATTCACACTTAAAGGGAATAAATTTGAATACTTTCTGGCGCGTCTGGAACAGGATTATAGAAAGGAGATTTTTCTCGGTTCGGATGTATTGATCAAAACCGTTGCTGAAAAAATGGGCACCAGTTCCCTGACAATTTCTCAAGAAGTTTGGCAAAATGATTCCCTTTGCGCTGAGAGCAGGTCGGTGCTGGTCCACATCAATAAAGAGGATAATCGCCCTTTCCCGATCTCTGAGAAAGACCGTGCCCTGCTAAAATAATTTCTGACTTAATCTCCTTTCGCGACCGTCTCTTTTATTACATAAAATTAATATCTATGATCTTTTGCCGGTGTGATAAAAATAGCCACTTCTATATTTTTCAAGTTTAAATTAAGGCAACGAACATGAACAACAGAAGGGCTTTTCTTAAAAGGAGCGCCATTGCAGCACTCGCTTTGTATGTTCCCAGTTTTCCAGCCAGTATCGGCAGTGCCAGGATAACTCCGAATTTTCCTTTGAAATCCAGGAAAATCAACAGCACCATGATTACATGTTACAGCCAGACCGGTAACACCGCCCGCCATGGAAAATTAATGGCTAAAGTCTTAGAGACACGGGGAGTTAAAGTTACTTCCGCAGAACTCAAAGATGTAGATATTGATGGTATCAATACGCATCAACTATTAATAGTCGGTTCTCCGGTATTCTATTATGATACCCCAAAGTATGTGAAAAGATGGATGGCCGGGTTGCCCAAAATAAACGGCATGGCCGTGGCATCTTAGGTAACTTTCGGTGGACCGGAGGGTAACCAGCATAACGCAGCTTGCTCAATTATCGAGGGCTTGGTGGAAAAAGGCAGAGTGCCGATTGCCATCAATTCGTTCATGATCATGGGGACCTATCCACCCGTGTGGTCTGGGAGAAAGGTAAAAGAACATACTTGGAACACCAGGCATCTACCGGACGCCGGGACTTATCAGCGGGTTCGTGAGTACTCGCAATATATAGTCAGTCAGGTAGAAAAGGGGCAGGTGCGTGAATTTACCAAGTCAATGAACATGAGAGAATTTTCAACTGTGTTTGGGCCCATCTGGTGGACCAAGCGTTCTGTTGACCAACACCATATTGTAAAGCACAAATGTATCGAGTGTGGAACATGCGCTGATAAGTGTCCGGTTGAAGCCATAGATTTGTCAGATTTCTCCATAAATAGGGACCTGTGTGAATTATGCTTCGGGGTGTCTAAACAACTGTCCAGCCCAGGCAGTTTATATGGAGTACAAGGGGCAGCCATTACTAGGATATCTGGATTTCATGAAAGCAAATAACTTATGCGGTTCTCTAAAAAACTCCAGTAGTGCCGATCTGTGACCGTATCTGTCACAGACGGCGGTTATAATGGCCTCATAACCTTAAAAAGGAGGCCGCTATGACAACATTTACGATCA